>Ga0302322_100003333_pt1 | contig 13773 bp, 12 predicted proteins | sample Fen_T0_2_FD_203757 | JGI IMG/M metagenome (GOLD analysis project Ga0302322, IMG submission 203757) | Peat permafrost microbial communities from Stordalen Mire near Abisko, Sweden - Fen_T0_2 | ecosystem: Environmental > Terrestrial > Soil > Wetlands > Permafrost | place: Sweden: Abisko...
GCCGACGTCGACGAGGAGGAAGTTCGTCGCGCTCTCGGGCAGCGGCACGAGGCCGCGGGCGCGCACGAGTGCGTGAAGCGCGGCCATCGCTTCGCGGTTGGCGGCACGCCGGCGCTCGACCTCGCTCTCGTCTCCGAGGCTTGCGAGGGCAGCGACCTGCGCGAGCGCGCCCACGTCGTAGCCGCGCTGCACCTTGCGCATCGCGGCGATCACCGCGGCAGGCCCGACGCCGAAGCCGACCCGGAGCCCGGCAAGGCCGTAGAGCTTCGAGAACGTCCGCAGCGAGACCACGTCGTGGCCGGCCAGCACCAGGTCCGCGATCGCGTCGAGGCGCTCCTCGGGCTCGAGATAGTCGAAGTAGGCCTCGTCGATCACGGGCAGGACGTGCGGGGGAAGATCGGCCACGAGCCCGATCAGGTCGTCCCGGGGAACGATCCTGCCCGTCGGGTTGTTCGGCGTCGCCACGAAGAGCAGCCGTGTGCGTCGTGTCACCGCCTCCCTGACGGCGGCGACGTCGACGTCGCCCTCGACGAGCGGCACGAGCACCGGGACGGCGTCGCGCTTCTGGGCGTCTCGCACGAAGCTCGGAAAGGACGGCCACGGAACCACGACCTCGTCGCCCGGCTGGAGGATCGCCTGGCAGACGTAGCCGATCAGCGCGTCTGCGCCCGCGGCAACGAGCACCTGGGCTGCGGGCACGCCGTGGCGCTCCGCGAGCACGTGCACGAGCTCGGCGGAGCCGCGGCCCGGGTAGCGGTTGAGGCGGGGGACGGCCTCGGCGATCGCGGCCAGCGCGGCTGGAAAGGGGCCGCTCAGGCCCTCGTTGAGCCCGAGCGAGGCGATCCCGGCCGGGAGCCTCGGGACCGGGTCGGCAGGGGGTATCTGCTCGAGCGACGGGCGGACGAACCGCTGCCCATCGCTCACGTCGCGACAGGATCGGGCAGCAGCTCGGGCGCCGGCGCAGGCTCGGCCGGGACGGGCGGCTCGGGAGCGACCGGCTCCCAGTCGCCCCAGTCGTCCCGGCCTCCACCACCCTGCCGGCGCCGCCACCAGACGATGCCGGCACCTGCGGCGAGCCCGGTGACGAAGAGCCAGCGGAGCACGTGACGCTTCGGCTGCCGCCGCCCGAGCGACAGCCCGTCGCCGGCGACGAGGCCGGCGACCGCTGCTGCGCCGCGCTTGCGGATCAAGCGCCTCACGTACCACCACGTGATCGTCATCGCGATCGCGTTCCTGGGTGAGCGGTCGCCTGACATCAGCGGCGCTTCGGGGGGAGGTGGATGGCCCGGCCGAGCGCGACGAGGCCTGCTTCCTTGATCGCTTCGGACAGCGTCGGGTGCGGCGCGATCCCGTCGGCGATCGTCTCCACCGTCGACTCGGCGTCGATCGCGACGACGCCCACCTCGATCAGGTCGGTCGCGTGCGGCCCGACGATGACGAGCCCGAGCAGCTCCCCGTAGGTCGTCTCGTGGATCGACTTGACCCAGCCGGCCGTCGCACCCGACATCACTGCTCTCGCGTTCGCCACCCAGGGGAACATGCCCACGGCCACCGCTTCGCCGTAGCGCTCGCGCGCCTGGGCCTCGGTCAAGCCGACGCCGGCGATCTCGGGGTCGGTGTAGATCGGCCGCGGCACGGCGGGCGTGCCGAGCGCGGCCTCGTGCCCCATCGCGTTCTCGGCCGCGATCTCGCCCTCGCGGAAGGCCGTGTGGGCCAACTGCCAGCGGCCGGCGACGTCACCGGCCGCGAAGATCGTCGGGACCGCCGTGCGCATGTGGTCGTCCGTGGCGATGCCGGAGCGCGGGTCGGTGGGAACGCCGACCTCGTCGAGCCCGAGCCCCTGCACGAGCGGCGCACGCCCGACCGAGACGAGCATCAGGTCTGCCTCGAGCGACTCACCCTCGCCGAAGTGCACGACGAGTTGCTCACCCGTGTCCTCGACGCCCGTGCACTGCTTGCCCAGGTGTACCGCGATGCCGCGGCGCTTGAATGCCTTCTGCAGCTCCTTGGCCGCATCGGCGTCCTCCTGCGGGATCAGCGTCGGCAGCATTTCGACGATCGTCACCTCGCTGCCGAAGTGGGCGAAGATCGACGCGAACTCGCAGCCGATGATGCCGCCACCGAGCACGACGAGCCGGCGCGGCACCTGCGTCTGGGAGAGGAGGCCGGTCGAGTCGACGCAGCGCGGGGAGTCGAGCCCCGGGATCGGCGGCCGCACGGGGTACGAGCCGGTGGCGACGATCGCCTGCTTGAACGTGACGTCCTCGGCGCCCTCGACCGCGATCGAGGTGGCGCTCGTGAAGCGGCCGGTGCCACGCACCCACTCGACCCCGTTGGCCTTCAGGAGGGAGGCGACGCCACCGGTCATCTGTGCGACGACCCCGTCCTTCCAGGCGGCGGCCTGTGTGAAGTCGAGCTGCGGCTCCGAGACGCCGACGCCGAGCTTGGCGAACGTCTCGCGGGCTTCATGGAGCGCGTGAGCCGTCTGCACCCAGGCCTTCGTGGGGATGCATCCGACCCGGAGGCAGGTACCGCCGAGAGCCGGCTCACGCTCGATGCACACGACCCTGCCGCCGAGCTGGGCCGCGCGAATCGCGGCGGTATAGCCCGCCGGGCCCCCTCCGAGGACGGCGACGTCACAGTCCATTCAGGATCAACCTTTCGTCGATGGCTGTACCGATCGTACTCATGCGAGCGCCGCCCGTAGCGTCAACGAGTCGGACGTCTCCAGGACCGGCCGAAAGCCGAAGTGCTCGTAGAGGGCGATGGCACCCTGGTTGTTGCGGTCGACGCTGAGGCTGAGCGCCTCGTACCCGTCGTTGCGGGCGCGCTCGAGGAGCGCCTCGAGCAGCGCGCTCCCGACACCCCTCCCGCGCGCGTTCGGCACGACGGCAACCGCCAGCTCGGGCGTGGCCTCGTCCACGAAGCCGTAGCCGGGGGCCGCCTGCCCGAACAGCCGGAACCACGCCGCGCCGACCGGGAAGCCGTCGAGGAGCGCGATCACCGCCGTGTCGCCGGTCCGTCCCCAGGCCTTCACGTACAGCTGGACAGGGCCGGGGCCCTCGTCGGGCATGCGCTCCCGCCAGTAGTACGCGTGGTGCAGCATGTCGCGCAGGAACCGCACGTCCTGGGCCGTACCTCGACGGACGACGACGGCCATCCCGGCCTACAGCGCGAGGGCAGGCTGCTCGACGAGTGCGACGAGGGTGCGCAGGAACTCCGCCCCGTCGGCGCCGTCGATCGCCCGGTGATCGCAGGTGAGCGTCACGTGCATCAGCGGCGCCGCGTCGACGTGCCCGTCAACGATGACGGGGGTCTCCTTGACCGCGCCGACGGCGAGGATCGCCACCTGCGGCGGGTTCAGCACGGCGACGAACTCGTCCACGCCGAACATGCCGAGATTGGAGACGGTGAACGTTCCACCCTCCAGGTCCGCGAGCGTCAGCTTCCCAGCGCGCGCACGGCCGACGAGATCCGCCCGGGCGCGGGCGATCTCCTGCACGCTGCGCCGGTCGGCGTCGCGGATGACGGGCACGATCAGGCCGTTCGGGGCGGCGACGGCCATCCCCACGTGCGCGGCCGGATGGCGGGTGACGCTCTCGCCGTCGAAGGTCGCATTGACGGCGCGATGCCGCGTGAGCGCGACCCCGACGAGCCGGGTCAGCAGGTCGTTGACGGTCGGCTTCACGTCGCCCTCAGCGAGGCGCTCGACGAGTTGTGCACGCAGGTGCAGCGCCTCGGTCATGTCGATCGAGACGCCGAGCTGGAACACGGGTGCCGCCCAGGCGTCGGTGAGCCGCCGTGCGATCGTCTTCCGGGTCGAGGTCATCGGAACGACCTCCGCCTCGCCGGGGGGCGCCGTCAGCGGCACCTGCACGCCGGCGGGGGCGGGTGCACCTCCGACGGGAGCCTGCTCGACGTCTTCGGCGACGATGCGACCGTCGGGCCCGGACCCGGCAAGCGTCGCCAGATCGACGCCGCGCTCGCGTGCGATCCGCCGCGCGAGGGGCGATGCCTTGATCCGCCCGCCCGCGGGGATCGCGACCGCGGCTCCGGCGTCGCCGTTCCCGGAGGAGGTTGGAGCCGCCTTGGCCTCGGCAGGGGGGGCCTCGGCAGCGGGCGGCGCCTCGCCCACGGCTGCACCGCCGGCAGGCTCGATCATCGCGATCGTCGAGCCGACCTGGACCTCTCCCTCGCGCACGACGATCTCGAGCAGGACGCCGTCGACGTCGGACTCGACCTCCTGCGTCACCTTGTCGGTGTCGAGCTCGTAGAGCGGCTCGTTCTTCCGGACAGGGTCGCCCTCGGCCTTCAGCCAGCGCACGATCGTGCCCGACTCCATTCCCTGCCCGAGCTGGGGCAGCTTCACCTCGGCGGCCATCAGCACTGCTCGGCCGGGTGGGTGGGCACCGTCGGGTACGGCTCTCTGGCGACCGCGCTCATGGCGGTCATTATGCTGACTGCGAGATGAAGCTCGTCGATCAGTGGAGAACGATCGCTTCCGGCCTGCCCGCCGAGTGGGAGGACGTCCGCCTGTCGCTCAGCACCGAGCGGCCCGGCGACCTCGCTCGCGCGGCGCAGATTCTCGGCCCAGTCAACGCAGGACGGGTCGGCACCACGCTCGTGTTCGTCGTCACCCGCGCGGCCGGCCCGCACGGGGAGCAGCGGGTGGAGCGGCTCTTCCAGCGGCTCGACGAGGAGCGAACCTGGTGCATCCTCGAGGTGGCGAACGTGTCGCTCACCGAGGCTCCTGCCGCCGGCGGGTCCGTCGCGGCCGGGCGGCAGGTCACCTCGGTCGCCGAGAGCTGGGACGAGGCTCTGGCGGGCCTCCCCTCCGACTGGGCCGACCTCCTCTGCGAGCTCGAGATCGAGTCGAGCGCGCTCCTCGACCGCACCGCCCTCCTCTGCGCGCCGATCAACCCGGCCCGGGCGGGCTCGCGCGTTGCGTTCACGTTCCGCTGCTCCAGCGGCTCCAGCTACGGGGTCTCGAGCTCGATGGCCCGCCGCTGCTTCGAGCGGGTCGATGCCGAGGGCATCGCGGGAGTCACCCGCGTCCTACGGGTGCTCTCGGACACCGACAAGGTCTACACCCAGGGGCCGGTCTGGCTCGTGGGCGGCAAGACGCTGTAGCTCGACCTCGAGCCTATGAGACCTTCACCCGCCCCCCGGCGAGCGAGGGCTTGCGCGCGTCGCTCGAGTAGACGAGCGTCCCGGAGCTCAGGCTCACCCGCCAGGTGACCGTGCCGACGAAGGCGGCCGTGGTCGACTTGCCGACTCCCGCTCCTCGCAGCTTCACGGCCCCGGACTTCGAGAGATCACGCACGGTGATCACCGCCGCACCGGCCGACAGCGTCTTGACGGGCGTGCCGGCGGACGTGGTGAGGGTGATCGCCGTCGGGGTCAGCTTCAGCACGAGCTTCGCCGCCGGCGAGGCGGCGGGCGGCTTCGGCGTCGGGGTCGGGTCGGCAGGCGGCGTTCCAACCGTGAAGTCACCTGCCATCAGTGACGGATGGACATCGCAGAAGAACGTGTACTTGCCGTCGACGAGCTTTGCCGCCAGGGTCTTCGTGCCGATCTCGTCGACTCCCGTGGAGACGTTCACGCCGCCCGGGCCTTGAAGGTGGAAGTTGTGCTCGTTCGACTTGTCGGCCACGACGAAGGTGTACGACCCGGGATCGAGATGGGTGACGGCCGCTCCGCCTGCGCCCGAGAGGGCGATCGCGAATCCGGGCCCGACCGAGCCCTGGAGCTCGGTGCCGTCTGCGCCGGCGACGCCCGCGAGCACGAGGGACGCGCCGATCAGGGTGGTGAGTGCTCGAAAGATGGTCATGCCCGCCTCCTACGCCGATAGGGCGCGATCGGTTTGCCCTACGCTCGAAGCTCTGCCGCGAATCGTTGCTCGAGGCTCTTGACCACTCGGTCCCGCACCACCGCCGCGTCCTCGTCGGACAACGTCCGGTCCGGGACCTGCAGGGAGAGGTGGATCGCGACGGACTTGCGGCCGTCCCCGACCTGATCGCCACGGTAGACGTCGAAGACGCGCGCCTCCCTGAGCTCCGGCGCCCCGGCCTCGAGGGCGGTGTCGACGAGAGCGGCGGCCTCGACCTCGTCCGCCACGACCACGGCGATGTCCTGTCGCAGCGGCGGGTAGGTGATCACGTCGTCGTAGAGGATTCGCTCGGGGATCGGCGCGGTCAGCTCCACCAGGTCGAGCTCGAAGACGCCCCACGACCCCTCCAGCAGAGCCGGGTGGAGCTCGCCCAGCCAGCCGGCCTCCGTCGTCGCACCCTTACCGGGGTGCAGGAACGCCACCACGGTGCGTGCCGGCCGGAGCTGCAGGTGGAGCGCATCGTAGAGGACCTCGAGGGCGCCACGCGCCCGCTCGAACCCTCCGGCGACGATGCCCCCCACGCGCCACCGCTCCTCGGGCAGCCCGTCAGTTCCGGGCAGGTAGACGCGGGCGAGCTCGAAGAGCGCGATGTCGTCGTTTCCGGCGTCGACGTTCTCGGCGGCGGCCGCGATCAGCCCGTGAAGGAGCGTCGTGCGCAGGATCGCCTGGTCGCCGCTCATCGGGTCGGGCAGCCGGATCGCGTCCGGGTCGGGGTCCGAGGCGACGAGGCTCCACGTGTACGCCTCGCTGAAGCCGGCACCGACGAGCACGTCCTCCACGACGCGGCGCAGCCGCTGGTCGCGGGTCAGGTGCCCCGCAACGCACCGGCGTAGCGGCATCGTCGTGGGGACGCGGTCGAGCACGACGCGGGCGACCTCCTCGACGAGGTCGATCTCGCGGGTGACGTCCCGCGCACGCCAGGTGGGGACGGTGACGTCCCAGTCCTCGCTCACCTCGAAGCCGAGCCGCGCGAGCAGCTCGCGCTGCTCCGCAGGTGCCACCTCGAGCCCCACGATGCGGTCGGTCCGCCGGGTGCGCAGGTGCACGACGGGGCACTCGGGCAGGCCGGAGTGCACGTCGGCGCTCCCCGTCAGCTCCGCGCCTGCGAGATCGACGAGCAGCCGGCTCGCGAGCACCACGGCCGGCTCGGCCATGTGCGGGTCGACACCCTTCTCCCAGCGGTTCGAGCCCTCCGTGCGCAGCCCGAGACGCTCGGAGGTGTGCAGGATCCCGATCGGCTCGAAGTTTGCCGCCTCGAGCAGCACCTCTGTCGTGTCCTCGCCGACTTCGCTGTCGAGCCCGCCCATGATCGCCGCGAGCGCCACGGGCCGCTCGCCGTCGGTGATCAGGAGGTCGCTCTCGACGAGGATGCGGCGGTTGTCGTCGAGCGTCCGCATCTCCTCGCCTGCCCGCGCGCGACGGACGACGATACGACCGCCGGCGAGCATCGAGCGGTCGAAGGCGTGCAGCGGGCTCCCGTAGACGTGCATCACGTAGTTGGTCACGTCGACGACGTTCGAGATGGAGCGCATCCCCGCGGCGTGGAGCCTGGCTCGGAGCCACATCGGCGAGGGGCCGACGGCGACGTTCTTGAAGACGCGGCCGATGTAGCGTGGACAGCCGGCGGGATCGTCGACGACGATGTCGACCCACTCGGGCCGCGCGATCGCAGGGTCCTCTACCTCGACCGGCAGCAGCTCGCCGTCGAACAGCGTGGCGACCTCGCGGGCGAGACCGACCATCGAGAGGAGGTCGACGCGATTCATCGTCGGCGTCACGTCGAGCACCTGCTCCCGCACCGGCAGCACATCCGCGAGCGGCGTGCCCGGCTCGATCCCGTCCGGCAGGAGCATGATCCCGGCGTGGTCCGAACCGAGGCCGATCTCGTCCTCGGCGAGCATCATCCCGCGCGAGACCTCGCCCCGAAGCGGACGCTCGTCGAGCGGCGCCGGGAAGCCGGGCAGGAGCACGCCCGGCAGGCCGACGGCGACGGTGGCACCGACGCCGAAGTTCCAGGCGCCGCAGACGATCTGACGCGGCTCACCCTCCCCCACGTCGACCTGGCAGAGCTGAAGCTTGTCGGCGTTCGGGTGCTTGTCCGCGGAGACGACCCTGCCGACGCGCAGATACGAGAGGTTGTCCCCTTCGTCGGCGACGCCGAGGTCGATCACGCGGTCGACCTCGAGCGACGACACGTTGAGCCGCCGCGCGATCTCCTGGGCGGTTGCGTCGACGCGGACGTACTCGCGCAGCCAGCTCAGCGGAACTCTCATCGCTAGAACTGCCTCGAGAAGCGAAGGTCGTTGCGCCAGAGCTCGCGCAGGTCGGGGAACTCGTGCCGGAGCATCGCGATGCGCTCGAGGCCCCAGCCGAAGGCGAAGCCGCTGTAGCGCTCGGGGTCGTAGCCGACGAATTCGAAGAGCTTCGGGTCGACCATGCCGGCGCCGCCCACCTCGATCCACCCGGAGTGGCGGCAGATCGGGCAGCCGGCCCCGTCGCAGACGTGGCAGGAGACGTACGCCTCGATCGACGGCTCCGTGAAGGGGAAGTAGTGCGTCCGGAACTCCGTCCGGCGCTCCTCGCCGAAGAGCTTCTTGAGGAGGAAGTCGAGCGTCCCGGTCAGGTCGGCGAGGGTGATGCCCTCGTCGACGGCGAGGCCCTCGACCTGGTGGAAGATCGGGGAGTGAGTCGCGTCGGGCGTGTCGCGCCGGTACGTGCGACCGAGCGAGACGATGTAGACGGGCGGCTGCTGTGCCTCCATCGTCCGGATCTGCGACGGCGAGGTCTCGGTGCGCAGCACCGTCCGCTCGTCGACGAACAGGGTCGCCAGAGGGGAGCGCGCCGGGTGCCCCTCAGGGAAGTTGAGCGCGTCGAAGTTGTAGTGGGTCAGCTCGACCTCGCGACCGTCGACGACGTTGTAGCCGAGCCCGAGGAAGACGTCCTCGACCTCCCGCCTGATCTGGGTGATCAGATGGAGCCGCCCGCGGGAGTACCCGCCGGCCGGAAGCGTCACGTCGACGCGCTCGGTGGTCAGCCGTGCGTCGAGCTCGGCCCGCGCGAGCTCCTCCTCACGGCCGTCGATCGCGGCCTCGAGGCGCTCCCGGACTGCGTTCAGGGCCATTCCGGTCTCGCGGTCGCGCACCTCGCGCAGCGACTGCTTGATCGCGCTCTTGCGGCCCAGGTACTCGACCCGGACGGCCTCGATCTCGTCCGTCGAGGCTGCCGCAGTGGCGGCGGCCAGTCCCTCGCGCTCGAGTGCGTCGGCGTCCATAGGCAGCCGAGCGTACCAACGCTCCCGCCCGGGCTCACCGCCCTACACTGGCGCCGTGGCGCTCTACGACGCGATCGCGCGGATCTACGACCCCTGGAGCGCCTCTGTGACCGAGGACATCTCGTTCTACCTCGAGGAGGCGAAGGGCTGCGTCGGGCCTGTCGTCGAGCTCGCCGTCGGCTCCGGGCGCATTGCCGTCCCGCTCGCGCAGGCGGGCCACCGGGTGATCGGCGTCGACCTCTCGGAGGGGATGCTCGGCGTCGCCCGCGCGCTCGCGGAGGAGAACGGCGTCGGCGGGCTCGTCGACCTGCGCGTCGGCGACCTGCGTGAGCCCCCGGTCGACGAGCTCGTGGAGCTCGTGATCTGCCCCTTCCGGTCGCTCCTCCACATGCAGGACGAGAAGGAGAAGCTGAGGGCGCTGCGCGCCGCGCGAGACCTGCTCGCCCCGGGCGGCCGCTTCGTCTTCGACGTTTTCGCACCGAGCCCGGAGGACATCGCGGAGACGGACGGACTCTGGCTGGAGCGCGAACCCGGCATCTTCGAGCGCGCCGACTGGGACGAGGCGACGCGGACGCTTCACCTCTCCGTCCGGTCGGGCGACTCGTCGGCGTCGATGCAACTGCACTGGCTCTCGGCGATCGAGTGGCGCCGCCTGATCGGCGAGGCCGGGCTCGAGGTGGCAGGCCTGTGGGGCTGGTTCGACCGCCGTCCGTTCAAAGGCGGCGAGGACATGATCTGGGCCTGTCGGCGGCCCACTGGAGGTGTAGAGTCAGCGGCATGATCGTCGGCATCGTGATCGTCGTCGTCGTCGTGCTGCTCGTGATCTACGTGATCGCGCTGTACAACGGCCTCGTCCAGAAGCGCAACCGCGTCGACAACGCGTGGGCGCAGATCGATGTGCAGCTCAAGCGGCGCCGCGACCTGATCCCGAACCTCGTCGAGACGGTGAAGGGCTACGCGGCCCACGAGCGCGGCGTCTTCGAGGCGGTCACGCAGGCGCGCGCAGCTGCCGCGGGCGCCCAGGGGGTCGCTGCCACAGCCGCCGCCGAAGGAATGCTCACCCAGGCGCTCGGCCGCCTCTTCGCGGTCGCGGAGGCATATCCCGACCTGAAGGCGAGCACGAACTTCCTCGACCTCCAGACGCAACTGCGCGATACCGAGGACAAGATCGCGATCTCCCGTCAGGTCTACAACGACACGGTGCTGACGTACAACAACGCGATCCAGGTGTTCCCGGCAGTGCTGCTCGCCGGCATGTTCGGCTTCACGCGGCGCGAGTTCTTCGAGGTCGAGGACGCCGCCGACCGAGAGGTGCCGGTCGTCAGCTTCGGGACGACGCCCGACGCCGCCCAGGCGGCACCCCCCGCGGGCGACGATGCGTCGGCGCCTCCTGCGTCCTAGCGTCCTCGCGGCGGCGACTCTCGCCGCGCTCGCGCTGACGGGGACGGCCTCGGCGAAGTCGTTCACGCTCCCACAGGCCGACGTGACGGTGCGAGTCGCCCGCGACGGCAGCCTTGCCGTCGACGAGCAGATCACCTACGCGTTCAGCGGGCCCTTCAGCGGCGGCTACCGCGAGGTTCCGCTCCGGAGCGGCGAGTCGATCACCGACGTGCAGGTGAGCGAGGGAGGCACCGCGTACCGGCCCGGCGCCTGCACCGACCTCGGGTGCGACGACGCCCCCGGCAGCTTCGGCACGATCGACCTCGGGGGCCGGTACCGGATCGTCTGGCACTACCGGGCGGCAGACCAGATCCGCACCTTCCACGTCCACTACCGGCTCTCGGGCGTGGCCGTGGCCTACGACGACGTCGTCGACGTGAACCTCCAGGTCTGGGGCTCCGAGTGGAAGGAGCCCCTGGGCCGTCTGACGGCCACCGAGACGGCACCGGGGAGGATCCTCCGCGCCTGGGGACACCCGGTCTACGTCCGCGGCGACGTGCAGCTCGCCGGGGTGAAGGCGCTCCTGCGGGCCCTCGACGTCCCTGCCGGCCAGTTCGTCGAGCTGCGGACGCTGATCCCACGCTCGGCGTTCACGTCGACCGCGGGGATGAAGGTCGCCTCCGGCAACGGGCGCGCGAAGATCACCGCCGCCGAGCAGGCAGACGCGGCGGCGTACGAGCGCGACCACGAGCGCATCGACCACGCGAAGGCACATCCGTGGCGCTACGCGCTCACCCTGCTCCTGCTCGGGACGATCCCGGCGTTCCTCGTCGTGATGGCGGTCTTCTGGTTCTTCGGCCGGGAGGTGCGCACCGGCTACGACAGGGAGTACGAGCAGGAGCCGCCGACCGACACGCCGCCCGCACTGGTGCCGACGCTCCTGCGACAGGGCGGCAGCCCCGGTTCGTTCGAGTTCACCGCGACGCTCTTCGACCTGATCCGGCGCGGCGTCTACACGTCGACTCCCGTCACGACGGAACGACCCACCTGGGGCGGCCTGCGCAGCGAGAGCGTCTCCGACCTCGAGCTCTCGGCCGGGAAGGCCGACGAGCCGCTGACGCCGTGGGAGCGGGCGGTCGGCGACGTCGTCGACGGCGTCATCGCCGAAGGGCCCGAGCGGCTGTCGCGCTTCCGCGAGAGGATCGAGGCCGACCGGACGACGATGAGCACCCGCTTCACCGCCTTCAAGGCGAACGTCGGCACCGAGATCGGCAACCGCAAGTGGCTGATCTCCCGCGGTGCGCTCCCGCTCGCCGTCGCTCTGCTCGTCTTCGCGGCGACCGGCGCCGCACTGCTCTACTCGGCCGTTCACGGCTGGCGCTCGGTCTACCCGCGTTGGAGCGACGTCGTGCTGCTCGGCCTCGGCGTGGCGGCGTTCGTCAATGCCGCGCTCCTCGTGGGCGCCCTCAGCCAGCGCAGGCTCTGGCGGCGGCGATCGCGGGACGGCGAGGTCGAGGCCGAGCGCTGGGCGGCCTTCCGGCGCTATCTGACGGACTTCCCGCGGCTGCAGGAGGCGCCGCCCGCGACGCTCGCGCTCTGGGAGCGGCTGCTCGTCTACGGAATCGCTTTCGGGATCGCAGAGCGCGTGCTCCAGGCCGCGCACATGGCGATGCCCGAGGAGCTCGCCCAGGCGTCCTCGATCTACTGGATCTCTCCCGGTGCCGGGCTCGGCGGCGGCGCCTCGTCGATGGCGATCGGTGACCTCGCGTCGGGCTTCGGCTCGGCCCTCGCTCCTCCCTCCTCCGGCTCGGGCGGCGGAGGCGGCGGTTTCTCCGGCGGCGGCGGCGGTGGCGGCGGCGGTGGCGGCGGCGGGGCCTGGTAGGCGCCCGCTAGCCGCGGCGGGCGAGCTCGTACAGCGCGATCGCCCCGGCCGCGGCCACGTTCAGCGACTCGGCGTCGCCCCGCATCGGGATCGCCGCGACCACATCGCACGCTACGAGGAGATCGTCGGGCAGCCCTGCCCGCTCGGCTCCGAGCACGATCGTCACGGGCGGCGTCAGGTCAGCGTCCCCGAGCGACACCGGGCCGCTCGCATCGAGTGCGATCAGACGGCCGGGGCGCGCGTCCCACGACACGAGCGGAACCCGGAAGATCGCGCCCGCGCTCGCGCGCAACGCCTTCTGCGAGAGCGGATCGGCGCTCTCGGGCGAGAGCGACACTGCCGCCCCGAAGGCGTCCGCCGAGCGGATCAGCGTCCCCACGTTGCCCGGGTCGGAGAGCCTCCAGAGCGCGAGGCACGTCTCCCGCGCGCCGCGCGGCAGGTCCGCGCGACGGAAGACGCCGATCGCCCGCGGCGGGTGCGGCAGCGTCGACACGCCCGCCAGCAACTCGGGCTCGACCGACTCGCCCGCGACGAGCATGTCGACCGCCTCGATCCCCGCCGCGAGCGCCGCGTCGCAGAGATCCTCGCCCTCGCAGGCGAACAGGCCGGTCTCCTCACGCTCCCTCTTGCGTTGCAAGGCTCTGACGAGCTTGAGCCGGGGGTTCTCCTTCGAGGTGATCATGCGTCGAGCCAGTCGAGCCAGTTGCCGTGGAAGTCGACGAGCGCCAGCAGCCGCGCAGGCTCGGGCCAGATCCGCAGCTCGAGCTCCCAGCGGTCGTCGTCGTGTGTCTCCCGCTCCTCACGGCGCCGCGACGAGACCCACGCGAGCGGCCGGCCGTCGGCGCCTGCGTCGTCCAGCACGCGCCGCAGCAGGTCGTACCGCTCCTGCGCGAGATATCCGGTCGAGGCTGTCTGGAAGACCACGGTGACGGCGCCGTCGCAACGGTCGGCGAGCAGGCCCGGCAGCACGTCGACGTAGTCGCCGCGGATCAGCTCGGGTCGGTGTGGCGCCTCGCGGAGAGTCGTGATCGCGGCGTCGAGACGCTGGGGCCGGGCGGCGAGGCCGGGCCACAGAAAGCTGTGGAGGAGCAGGACGTCATCCTCCGAGGTCACGTCGAGCGGAGAGAGATCGATTCCCCGGCGCCGGACGACCTCGAGCGGGGTCCCGAGCAGGTCGCCGGGCACCCGGCCCCGCTCGCTCGCGACGAACCCGAGGCGAGCGGCGGGATCGCCCCACGTCGCCTGCGCGTAGCCGTACCGATAGCGGTCGAACACGAGGTTGAGACCCGCGCTCGGGCCGAGCTCGATCAGGTCGAGCGGCAGGCCCGTCTCCCGTGCGACGGTGAGGAA
>Ga0302322_100003334_pt1 | contig 13771 bp, 10 predicted proteins | sample Fen_T0_2_FD_203757 | JGI IMG/M metagenome (GOLD analysis project Ga0302322, IMG submission 203757) | Peat permafrost microbial communities from Stordalen Mire near Abisko, Sweden - Fen_T0_2 | ecosystem: Environmental > Terrestrial > Soil > Wetlands > Permafrost | place: Sweden: Abisko...
TGACCCCGCGTTCGGGTCCCCTGGTGGTCGAGATCGAATACCGGGTGGCGCAGGAGGATTCCCGCGCCTTTCACAATGTCATGCAGGACGTGCAGCTCAGCCGCCAGCGTAACGGCGCCTATGGCTGGTCGCTGGCGCGCGACATCGCCGACCCGGAATTGTGGACCGAGCGCTACCACTGCCCGACCTGGCTGGATTATCTGCGCCAGCGCAATCGCGCCACGCGGTCGGAGCGCGAACTGCACCGGAGCGCCAGCGATTTTCACGTCGGGTCCGAGCCGGTGCGGATCCGCCGCATGCTGGAACGACCGTTCGGCTCGGTGCGCGGCGAGGAGGACGTCGTCGACCGCGTTGCCGAACAGGCGCCGGCGGTCGCGAGCGCGGCGCGTGCCGGCCCCTAGCTGCGGCCTCCGTGATTCCGGGGCGCGCCGTCAGGCGCGAACCCGGAATGACGGACGGAGAGTACGCGCTCGCATCGACGCGAACTCACTGGCCGTGTTCGCTCAACACCTTGTCGCAGGCCTTGGAGAGCCGTGCCCGATTCTGTTGCAGGCAGGCCAGGACGGCCTGATCGCCTTCGCCCATATGCGCCCGGCAGAACCGCGACACGTCGCGCGCGCAGGCGTCATGGCCCGGCTGCTGCGCCGATGCGGCCGAGGCCAGCATGACCAGCGGAATGACGAAGAGGATTCGGTTCATTGGTGGCGCCTCGCTCCCGGCCGGTGGTGGTTTTCACCCCTCTCCGAGGCCTTCTAGAGGCCGCAGATGGCCGTCGCAAGTCATTGCGCAGGAACTGAAGCGGCGCGAGATGGTGTCATAATACGCTGCTTCGGTTCGGGTCAGTCGGCATCGGCCACTTTGCCGGCCTTCCTGGACACCTCGCGGTCGAGCACGGCGCGGCAGCCGGTGGAAAGCTCGGACTTGCGCTTGATCATGCAGGCCGTGACCGCGGCGATGTCGGGAATTTCGCTGCTGCAGAGGCGGAAGGCATCGCCGGTGCACATCTGCTGCGCCTCGGCGCTGAAGGCGAAGCTCTGGCGTGACAGCAGCGTGGTGACGGCGCTGAGACATGCGACCGCGAGAATGGTTTTGCGCAGCATCCGAGACGAGACAGTCATGGTTGGCTCCCATTGGCGCCGCATTCCGCGGGGCCCGTTGTTCGATGGCGCATCATGCCGGGCTGACGTCGCCGCAACCGTGACGACTGTCACGTTGCAGGAGTCCTGTGTGACCCCGATCACTCCGATAGGTTGCTGAAACTCTGAGCCGATCCGGACCGTGTTGGGAGCCCGTTAAGCTTTCATTGGCATTAATGGATCCTATTCGGAGGGCGCAGGACGGTCGCGCGTCCCGCTGCTTGAGTTCCGCGTTTTCGGGAAAAAGTAACATGCGTAATGCCCTGGGTATGATGCTGGCCGCTGTCGTCTTCGCGGTGGCGATCGCTGGCGTGTGGTTCTATGTGTCTTTGCCGCGTGCCGTCCTGGCTGCGCCGCGGACCAGTGATGCGCGTCCGTCCGAACATCTGACCGGCGCTGCGGCCAAGCTTGCCGCCAAGGACGATGTCGCGATCACCGGCGCAATCCCGGCAAAGCCGGTGCCCGTCCCGACGCCGCCACCAAGCCTACCGAAGTCGACCTGCAGCAATCCGGATGCGCTCGGCATCTCGCGCGTCGTCGAGGTCGACACGTCAGGCGGCCCCGGCTTCGGCATGGATCACTTCAAGCAGTTCGACTTCCTCGCCGACCATGAAGTGGTGCTGACCTTCGACGACGGCCCGTGGCCGCACAACACCCCGGCCGTGCTGAAGGCCCTCGCCGACGAGTGCACGACCGGCGTGTTCTTCCCGATCGGCAAGCATGCGACCTATCATCCGGAGATCCTGCGCCAGGTGCTGGCGGCCGGCCACACCGTGGGCGCGCACACCTGGTCGCATCCCAATCTGAACGGCAAGAAGATGACCGATCTGCTGGCCAAGGATGAAGTCGAGAAAGGCTTCAGCGCCGTGAAGTTCGCACTCGAGACCGGTCCGTCGCCGTTCTTCCGCTTTCCCCAGTTGCAGCACAGGCCGTCTGCGGTCGCCTATCTCGGCAGCCGTAACGTCGCGATGTTCTCCTGCGACATCGATTCGTTCGACTACAAATCGAAGGATGCCGAGCAGGTCATCAACACCGTGATGACCGGGCTGGAGAAGAAGGGCAAGGGCATCATCCTGATGCACGACTTCCAGAAGCACACCGCGGAAGCGTTGCCGACGCTGCTGCGGCGACTGAAGGCCGGCAATTACAAGATCGTTGCGATGAAGGCGAAGACGACGCTGGAGACGTTGCCCGAATTTGACGCAATGATCGGGCAGGATCCGAAGCTGCCAACCACGATGAGCAACGCGCGACCGATCTCGAGCGTGATCCAGACCATCTCGCGATAGCGCTGTCCGGCAGACCGCGCAAATTGGAGTTCATGCGCTCCCGGACTCAGGCGAGGAGCGCATTCGTTTTCGGGTCTACCAATAGATGCCGTGGCGATGCAGCTCCCTGACGATGCGCGCCTCCGTCCAAGGCTTGCTGCGCGGCCTCGAGGCGCGCGCCGCATGTGCGGGTCGCGAGATTCGGCTCGACGGCTGCGTTACCGGCGCAGCGGCCACGGGTGCCGCCGCGCTCTGTGCCTGGGCGGGCTGGATCGCCACCGCGGCTGGGGTCGGCGGCGTTGCGTCCGCAGTCCGCTGGCCGTTGTCGGCCGGCTTCATCGTCACCGACGAATCGGTGGTAGCCAGTGACAGGCTCCGCGTCTCGCCCGCCTGCGACCCGGCGGTGGACAGCAGAACCATCGTTCCGATCAGAATCATCTTGCGCATATTGGAGTCTCCCCTGTTGGCTTGGGGAAGGATTAGGCGGCTCCGCGCCGGCGGAATGTGAGGGAGGTCACCAAGCACGGCCGCGGAGATCCGCCGCAAAGGACGCCAACATGGATGGGCGGCCATCCTGGCCTCGCCTTCGGATGGTTCGTGATATTCTACATCCATGGTTCCAGCTATGAGGGAATGCATGGCTCGCAACCGTTTGGGTCAGTCTGCGCGAACAGCGAATCAGCCGATGTTGCGTTTCGACCTTCGCAGCATTCTCGCAACGGCCGCTCCTGGAACTCGAGTGGGTTTCACATCTATGATGATGGCGCGTTTCTGCTTTTGACGACCTCGAAGCGCCTTTCGGCAAGCGCCCGTGGGACGTTTGATTTCACTGAGCGAGGGGAAACGTCAACCGGCGGAGACCGCGCCATGGGTCCGGCACGAACTGTCATTTCTTTGATCGTCTGCGCCATCGTGCAGTTCAATCCAGCGCTGGCCTGGGCGCAAGCCGGCGAGGGTGAGGTCGAGGAGATCTACATCGCGCGTTCGATCCGGGTCTCGCGCGTGGTGCCGTCCGACTTCTGCGCGCCGGCCCGGACTGGCTTCGCGCCCGCGCTGGAAGATCAGCTCGTCATCCGTTCGATCACCACCGACGCTGCCGACGGTCGTATGATCGGGACCAACGCGAAGGACATTGGCGACCTGCATAGCTGCATTGGCCAGGCGATGGACCCCACCGTGCTCGGCACCTATGTGGAAGGCCACCTGAACGGGATCCCATTCACGGGGATCGGCGACTGCAGGCTGGTGCGGGGCAATATCCCGGAAGATGGCCTTCTCAGCCATCGCTGCTTCCTGGCCATGTCCGGTCTGCCGGAACCCTATGTCGGCGGCTTCCTGACCAGCAGCACGATGTATTCGAAGACGCCATTCGGCGTGGAGAGCTCACCGCCCGGTTACGCCCAGGCCGCCATTCTCATCGTCCGGCTTTGGAGGCGCAGGCCGTACCCATGACAGGGCACGTCGCGGCCCTCGCTGCGCGACGGCATTGGCCTGTCGACGAGCTCAATTTGCCTTGGTACAATGTTCTTGCTACGTTCTCGTTGTCTGACGAGACTTGAACGTTCCTTCCGGTAGGCCGCGATGCCCGAGCAGATCGTCATCACTGAGAAGACCAGCCAGGCAAAGGATGTCCGCGCGGCCGTCGGGTCCCGCTACGGAGACATCTTGCCGGCTGAGGGTCATCTGTTCGATCTGCTCGAACCCGAGGATGTCTTTCCCGCGTGGAAACGGTGGTCGGCGATCCTGCTGCGGCCCGAGGGTCTGTATGACACGCGCCCGGCCGCGGGCGGAAATAAGGCCACAAAGCTGAAAGCCATTCGCGAGGCGCTGCGCAGCGCCAAGCGGGTCTGGCTCGCCACCGATTGCGACCGCGAGGGTCAGCTCATCGGCCAGGAAATTCTCGAGCATTACAAGTATCGCGGCGAGGTGATGCGGGTGCTGTTCACCGCGCAGGATTCGCAAACCATCCGTGACTCGTTCCGCCAGGCCCGGCCAAATGCGGACTACGCCCGGCTGTACGCCGCGGCGGTGGCGCGCCGGCAGGCCGACCAGATCTACAATCTCTCGCTCACGCGCACCGCGACCGTCACCCTCGGGCGTGGCGCGCGCCGGGTGATCGGCGTCGGACGGGTCAAGACGCCGACCTTGGCCATCGTGTGCAGGCGTGAGTTGGAGATCCGCGATTTCGTGCCGCTGGCCTATTTTGAGGTGGTCGCCACGGCGACGGTGGCGGGCGGCCAATTCCGGATGCGGCATGCGCCCGAGCCGCGGATCGTCCGGCGCGAGATGGCCGAGGCCGTCGTCAAGGCGGCGGAGGGTTTTGCGGGCGCGCTCGCCGTCCGCGTCGAGGACAAGCGGCAGGGACCGCCGAAACTGCACGATCTGCCGTCGCTGCAGAAACTCTGCGGCGCGCGCTTCGGCTGGTCGGCCGGCAAGACGCTCGAACTGGCGCAGGCGCTCTATGACGGCCAGGGCAAGAAGATCATCACCTATCCGCGCGCCGAGGTGCGCTATCTGCCGGCGAGCCTGATGGCGGACGTGCCGCGGATCGTGGCCGGCCTGCAGGTCGGCCAATCGTTCGGCGCGATCCCCGTCCCGGCGCCGCCGGTGATCCGCAAGGGTGCGAGCGGAACGTTCTACGACAAAGGGCTGGAAGGCGCGAGCCATCACGCGGTCATCCCCAACGTCAACACCATCGACAAACTGCTGGAGATCTGGCCGCGCCTGTCGTCCGACGAGAAGAAACTGTTCGACGTCATCGCGCGGGCCTACCTCGCCGCTTTGATGCCTGACTTCCGCTACCGGCAGACAACCGCGACGCTCGACGTGAAGGGCTTCGAATTCCGTGCCGCCGGTCGTCAGCCCATCGATCTCGGCTGGCGCGCCGCATTTCCGGAGTGGCAACCCGCCGACGAGAAAGCCGATGGCGCGCAATTGCTGCCGCAACTCGGCAACGGAGAGACTGCCCAACTCCAGGACCCCAAGATCGAGGACAAGGAGACCCGGCCGCCGCCGCGTTACAGCGAGGGCACGCTGATCGAGGCGATGCAGAACGCCTGGCGCTTTGTCGATGATGAGGTGCTGCGGGAGCGCCTGAAGGAAGCCAAGGGCATCGGCACGCCGGCGACCCGGGCCGAGATCATCGGCGGGTTGAAGAAGCAGGAATTCCTGATCGCCCAGGGCAAGAATATCGTCCCGACCGAGGCCGGCCTGTCGCTGTTCGGCGTTCTCCAACAGGCCGATCCGGCACTGGTCGATCCGGGCGTGACGGCGCAACTCGAATGCCTGCTCGACGACGTCGTGGTCGGCAAACAAGAGATGGTCGGCGCGATCGACGCGGTCTGCGACGTCGCCCAGCGCATCATCGGCAAACTCACGGAAGGCGCCACTGCCGGAAACATTCCGTTGCTTGCCGGGTCGGTCGACAACGCGACGTCCGCCTATCCGCCGACGCCAGCCATGAAGCGTTTTGCCGACAGCCTGGTCCGGCAAAAGGGCATAAAGCCACCGCCCGGCTACAAGACATCGATCTCGATCTGCCGCAAATTTCTCAGCGAGCACGCGCCCAAGAAGGACGGCGGCGAAACGGCAGGGCAGTTCGACGCCAAGCCGGCGAGCCCGGCACAGCTGCGATACGCGACCAAGATCGCGCTCGGAAAAGGAGCCATCGTTCCCGACGCGGCCAAGGCCAACTCGGCTGCGATGGCCGCGTGGATCGACAAGACCAAGGACAAGACGCGCCGCGGCAAGCGTGGCCGCAAGACCGGTGTCAAGCCGGCGACATCAATTGCATCGCAATCGACCTCGCCTGCGAAGAGGCCTCGCAAGCGTCAGGCTGACGCGTTGTCCGGTCCGCCGTCTGCCGCCAAGCCGGACTCTGCAGCAGGAACGCCGTTGCGCATTCCCTACGGTAACAAGCACGTCGCCCTCAAGCTCGGCGCCCGCTATGGCGCGTCCGGCTGGTATGCCCCGCCGGGCGTCGATCTGACCGCATTCGGCGAGCACGGCTGGCTGTAGCGCCGGCTGCGGGCGGGTGTGGTGAAGCAACTATATTTGTAAATCTTGTAAGCCAGGCCTCAACGGAAATCCTCGCTGACCGAGGGTCTTCGGAATATTGACAGCCTGCTTGACCAAGGCTAGCGTGAGTGTCGGACGTGCGAAAGTCACTGCCCGGTAGGTAGTCCGGGTGACCTTTGTGTTCGTACAGCCTACACGTTTTCCAGCGTGGGCAACCTGTACGTCCTTTCCCCTGATCGAGGGAGAGGAGTGTCCTATGGAAATCTCGAAATACCTCGTTGCATTCGTAGCCCTGATGAATTTCGGTGGCCTCATCGCCGATGCGATCATCCCGGCAGGTGCGAAGCAGCACCTCTTCAATCCGCTCTGGCCACCTCATGCCAAGTTTCACAATGGGCAAACAATGCTCATGGGCATTTTCAGTGGCGCGTTGTCGCTTTTCATCCTGTTCGGTTCACAGCCGCTCACGCTTTTCGCCGTCTTGACCGCCGCCGCAGTCGCAGCGAACTACTTTATCGCGATGGCATTTGCGCCGCTTTTCCCAGGCACCGCTTGGAATGATCCCGAATTCGCCGCGATGGCACTTCGACCATTTGGACTCGCTCCCCAGCAGTTGGTCTCCTATGTGCTTTGCATCCTCGTACTCGTTGCGGTCGCGCTCGCCATCATCGAGCGTTGAGGCGAAGGGTGTGAAGGGAAGAGCAGTCTCTAACCGAGTTCGCTGACCACGGCAGAAATGAAGCTTTTGAGCTTTGGCGTCTGTCGGCGATCGGGATGATAGATCACGTGAATGGCCCGTGACGGCGTTTCGTAGTCAGGCAAGACTTTGATCAGACGTCCGGACCGCAATCCGTCCCGCGCGAGGTCCTCGGCGATGAACGCGATGCCGAAGCCCTCCAAGGCGGCCATCAGGAGCGCCTTGGCGTCATTCACCTGCAAGCGATGCTTGACATCGACCTTGTGTATTTCCCCACCGAGCACGAAGTGCCAGTCATTGACGGTGGGACCAGACGTCGACGCATAGACAAGACATTCGTGCGTCTCGAGATCGCGCGGCGTCGCGGGAACACCTTTTTCTTGCAGATACTCGGGTGATGCACAGGCGACGAGTCGAAAAGGCGCAAGCTCCCGCGCCACGAAGCTGGAGTCCGCCAGCGGACCGATCCGGAACACCGCCTCGAACTCCTCCTCGACCAGATCAACGAAGCGATCGCTGAGCACAAGATCGACTTGCACCTTGGGGTGCTGCCTCAGATAGCGTGCGATGACCGGGGTCAGGCTGTGCGTACCGAACGACACCGGCGCATTGACCCGCAAGCGCCCCCGGGGAGATCCTTTCGCCTCGTCGGCAAGCGAGTCCGCCCAGTCGGCGTCGGTCAAGACCAGCTTGCAGCGGTCGTAATACGCCTTGCCGATATCGGTCAGGCTCTGGCGGCGCGTCGTCCGGTTGAGCAGGCGCGTGCCGAGGCGGCTTTCCAGCCACGTCACATGCTTGGAGACCATCTGGGGCGACATGCCCAGAGCGCCGGCGGCGGCGGCGAAAGACCCTGCGTCCGCCGCCTTGACGAACGCAGCCATGCTCGCGAGGCGGTCCATTCCCTACTCCTGGTAGTGACACCCTGGTCCAGACCGCCATTTATATCTGAATCAGAAGCCAATAAATACTCGCCGACGCCCGAGGCCGCTCCGCCGCGGGCAAACGCGGAGACGTGATCATGCTTGAACGTCGTCATTTCGTTGCAGCCGTGCTCGGCTCGATCCTCGTCCCCAGTCTGGCAGCTGCGCAGACCCCGACAGCCAAGGCGGGCGGCTCGGGGCAGCTCGGGCTCGGCAACGTGCCCTTGCCGGGCGCCTCCGCGGCTGAGCGCCTGAACGAACTGGGGCCGGAAAATGCCGCCATCGCGGCCTACGCAGGTTTGTGGGACGTCACCGAAACGGTGTGGGACAGGCCGGGCGGCAATCCGGTGACGACCACCGGGCTCGTCGCCGAGCGCCGCATGATCGGGTCCTACCTGCAGGAATTCATACGTCCGGCGTCGGACACCTCCAATCAGGACATCAAGCGCATTGACTATCTGAGCTTCCAACGCGTGGAAGGAAGGTGGAAATACGTCTCGATCGAGATGCGGGCGCCGGTGGGCATCATGCCCGCCGCCAGTTTCGACCGCGGTGACACGGCAGGCATCGTGCTGGTCCACGAGTCCTTCGCGATCACGGGCGGCGGGTCCGAGGTGGCGGGGCAGATGCTGCGCATGAACACGGTCATCACCCGCGACGGCCCCGATCGCGACGTCAAGAACCAGCATTTCATACTGCCCGACGGCCGCGGCACGGTCTGGCTCGCGCACCGTTACGCCTATGCGCGCAAGGCTTGAGCTGGGTGCTTGGTACTTGATGACAGTGTCGTCGCGCGGACAGCGCCCACGCTCAGGCCTTCCGTGAAATCGAAGGCGACATCTGCGACTTGGCGCGCGCCAGGCAGATCGCGGAGGAATACGTCGGGCGCGTTTCGGGTGCCGACGCCAATGTCGGCCTCGCCATCTTCGCCGTGAGCCAGCTCGCCAAGATGCCGCGCCAGTTCTAAGCGGACGACAACCGGCGCTGGGACGACAATCTGACCGGCTCGAGTTGAGCGGGTGGCCGCATGCGCGAAGTCCGCCGCGCCGAGCTCGTTACAGCGATCTGGCGCCCCTGCACATATTGCGGAACGGATGGACGCCCCGACCCGCGACTATGTGAGACCGAAATCGAAAGGCCACACGCTGACACCCAATAGCCGGGCGCTGTCGTGCAGCCGCTGCAATGAGGAGAAGGGCAGCCGCTCGCTTGCGTCGTGGGAGTACCGGCTCGAACAATCCGGCGATCCGCGGGCAACCGTGGTCCGGGCGATCATCGCGGACTAAACATCAAGGACTAAACTAAGGGGGCCGCCACCCGCCAATGCCGGGCGGCCCCGCTTCCTTGAAGGCCAGTCCAAAATGAGGTTGAAGCCGAACCAGATAAGGCTCGCGACCAGGCCGCGACGAGAAGAACTACTGGCAGCATGCGATAACACGTTGAAATGGTTGTATCTTATCAAGCCCTTGAATCTTCACATAGATTCTATATATCGATGCCATGCCATACGTTCCCGCCCATGTTGCAAACTCGTTTTTATATCGAGCCAAGCAAGAGGGGATTCGAGATATTGATCCCCTGAAAATTCAGAAACTCGTGTATGTTTTACACGGGTGGCATTTGGCTACGCGCGACTCACCTGCGGTTGGCGAGCGTTTCCAGGCGTGGCCTTATGGTCCTGTTCTCTCGTCGCTCTATCACGAGTTCAAGAGCAGCGGATCGAACGCGATTGAAGGCTATGCGAAAGAAATTGATCCTGTCTCGGGCCAATATCGTTCGTTGATGATTTCCCCGGATGACAAATCCTTCCAGGAAGTATTCAACGCCGTCTGGAATAGATACAAGGGAATGAGCGGGCTGCAGCTATCAGCACTCACTCACGCGCAGGCAACTCCCTGGCAAAAGGCTAGGGAAATGGGCGCATCTTATTTATCTGACGAAGAGATTAAGGCTCATTTTAAGGGGCTAGCGCGCGCCGCTTAGTTTGACTCATGACAGACAGTGCCGAGTCAGCGCCTATCCCGGTGGACAAGATCGTCACGGCACCCATTGAGGTGCCGGGCGCGGAAGATCTTGCGTCAGCAAAGAAAGAGGCTAATTTTCTCGAGCATCAGCGAGAATATTTCAAAACGGAATTAGGTTGGCTCGGACTTCCGTTTGGCGGAAGAACGGAAAAGCCAGGAAATATTTCTGCACTCGTGATCGTCCTGTGTTTCCTTGCAATGGCATTTGTGTTTCTCCACCCCGATAAACTGGGGAGCGAATTTTCCATCAAGGATGCGTGGCAATCCTTGATGAGTATTGTCACACTTATTCTGGGTTATCTTTTTGGTAGCAACGACCGCGCGCCAAAGGACCCCTAGCGCACAATCTCGCCAAAGCATGTACTGCCTGCCTCTGCTCTGCACCGGCTTCGGTGCGGCGATCGGGATCGGTCGCTGCCCTCCACCAACACGTTGCCGGTCCACGCAGTCAGGCTGATCGAGCATCGCAGCGGCCTACCACGCCTCGTTCGCCAATTAATCCTCGGCCTCGGTCGAATCGCGATAGAGCCATTTCCGTCCCGGGCGCGCTTGCGCATCTGTAGCGGCACGAACATGCCCGAGCGAACGACCGGCTGCCGGCCGCGCGGGCCGTCGTTCAGCAGCATAAGCTGCGACAGCAGGGAAAGGGTTCTTCCGGCTACGCGATCATCCGGCCGAATTACGCCGCTGATTTGCGTTGGGAATCTCGCTATGATGCTGTTATTTCAGCTGTTTCTTAAAAATCGCGTGACGGGGCCGGAGTGCAGCAGGCCTCCGGGCAAGCCTAGGTTCGTCGAGGAACCGGGTGTTAGGACGGCGGCAACTTCATGTGTTCTCGGATGATAGCCCGGATGTCGGGCTGTTTCAGCATATCTAGAATCAGGCTGGCCGCGACGGTGCTTCGCTTTTTTCCGTACAAGCCGAACGGAATTAATCCTTTTTCAATCATTTCAATCGCTTCAGCTGGAAGCCTGATCGAAAACTGTTCTGTTTCCCCAGCCATTTGCTTGATGGCTCTACAATGTAATTGCAATGTGATTACATTGTTATACGATTCCATAGGAAAAGCGAATCGACTCTCAAAGTAGATTTTGCTTCAATAAAAAAGCCCCCTCTTCCGAGGGAGCCTTGAAGTTTGGCGGGGCCGGTGGGACTCGAACCCACATTCTCCCGATTACAAATCGGGTGCTGTGCGACCGGCAAAGTCTTCCAGTTCAGCTACGTCCCCTAAACTTCATACGGAAAGCGCCCCTACCGAAAGGTTGGGGCGCTTTCTTATTTAATACTCATGCTCAGTTGCCCTGGTAGTTCCGTCAAATCCGAGACCATGGGCATCCAGACCAACGCTGCCAACAACCAAATATTGGCCGCGCCCCACCCGCCGGAGATAGCCTGTCCTGGCCAGATAATTGATCGTGTTGTAGAGGGCCTTCGGGTCGAACTCCGTTTTCTTGCTAAGTTCGCTTTGCGCCTCGGTTATCGTCCATTCGCGTTTATCGCTATTCTTGAAGAGCGAAACCACGTTGTCGAACAACGCGCCACCACGGCTCTGAGCCGGTGCGGTCGCTCCGCGAACCCGCTTAAGCCGCTCTCGAATTTGTTCGCGCTCGACGGGAGGCAGGTCTGCGAACAACAATTCAAGAGCATCTCCATACTTGACGATGCGCGCATCCGAAGACTGGCGCTCGGCCTGGGCACGCTCGATTTCTGCAATGAGGTGCCGCGCCGTCTGCACGCTTGGCAGCTCGGCGGCGTCATGGACATTCATGGCTGTAGAAATGCTCATTCTGACTTGCTTACCTCAATTCTGAGTTGGAGTCGAATCCAGACAAATGTCGGCCGGAGGCCGAGCACGGCCACTTCCGCCCAAGCTCGCAAAGGCGCCAGTCGATTTGCCGACACAGCGACTTTCTAGGATCTGAAGATTTGAGCTAAGCACTTGAAATCGCTGGTGCCGCAAACAGGACTCGAACCTGTGACCCCGTCATTACGAATGACGTGCTCTACCAACTGAGCTATTGCGGCAGCCGTTGCGTCCCCCGGCGGCCGGCCGATGGCACGGCGCGCGCGGGATCGCGACCCTGATATCGGTCAGCGGGGCAATTGGCAAGGACTTGGCCCGGAAACCGCCGCAGGAACGCTGCCACCAACTCGCCAACAACCTTGGCCAGAACCGATCGCCGGCGCCGCGACGTGCGTCCGATCGCGGCTCCGGCAAGACACTACCGAGCCGTATCGCCGTCAGACGCCGTCTTCAGCTACCGAAACGGGCGAAGAAGCCGCGCCAGCCGCCGGCCTGGATCTTGGGCGCGAGCTGCTCGGCGAATTCGTCCCGCGGCGGCTCCTCTTCCCCCTCGATCCCGGGGTCGTCGGGCGCACGGACGATCGGCACGATCGCCGGGATCGGGACGCCGGGGCCCTTGCCGAAATCGCTGCGGGTCCGGAACAGCGGCGTCGGCGCGGCGACACTGGCTGATTCGGACGCAACCAGGACTGGCGACGCGGCGGCAGGCGGGACTGGAGCCACTGCGGGAGGCGAGACCGAGGCCGGGGCGACAGCCGGGGCGGGCGGTGGAAGCTCGGCCGGCGCGACGGCCTCCGGTGACGGCACCGCCGCCGCAGCGGGAACCGCCGGCTGCGGCTCGGGCTCGGGTTCGGGTTCGGGCTCGGCCGGAGCCGGCGCATTGTCCTGCAGCGCGGGTGCACTCACCGGCGCGGGCGGCTCTGGGGCCGGCGGCTCCGGCTCGATCGCGGGGCGCGGCGGCTCCGTCGGGGTCGTGCTGATCGCGGCGCGCGGCGGCGCCGCCAGCATCGCCTCCTCGAACGCGGACGGCTCGATCGCGAGCCCCCGGTCCGCGGGCAGGCTCGCCACCGGCGTCTGCCACTGGAACGCATCGAGCCGGCCGGTCACCGGCGACACCGGGCGCCAGCGGTCGCTGACATAGCCGTCCGCGGTCCAGGCCGGATCATGCCGCGCGCGCACCGCGCGCAGGGTCCATTGCCGCGCCTTGCCGGCATCGCCATGCTCGGTGCGCTCCAGTTCGGCCATCAGCATCGCCACCCGCTGGGTCGGGTTGGCGACGAAAGGCTGCAGCGCGGTGCGGGCGCGTGCGAACTCGGCGGCATCGATCGCGGCGCGCGCGATCGCCAGCGCGCCTTCGATATGACCATGCGCCTTCGCAGCCAGAGTCTCCACCCGCGCCAGCCGCTGAACCGCGGAATCGCCAAGCCGCACATGGGCATAGGCCTCGGCCAGATCGGGATGCGGCTCCGCCACCCAGGCCGCCTCCAGGATCTTCATCGCGCGCCGCACCTGGTGCGCCTCGCTCTCGAATTTCGCCGCCAGCGCCGCGGCCGGCACCAGCGTGGGCGCGAGCTTGACCGCCTCCATCGCGCTGTCGCGCGAGAGGTCGCGGTCCTTGGTCTCAAGGTCCAGCGCGCGCGCCGTCAGCAGCACGCCGCGCTGGCGCCGATAGGCCGCCTTGTCGAGCAGGCCCGCGGTGTAGTTGCTGTCGAGGATCGCCAGCGCCCCGTTCCAGTCGCCGCGCGCGCAGCGGAAGCCGAGCACCGCGTGCGACGCCCAGGTCGTGTTCGGCGCAACCTTGAGCGCCTCGTCGGCGATCATGACCGCGGCGACCGCATCATCGGAACGCTGCGCCTCGATGAACAGGCCACGCAGGCCGAGCATCCGCGTGTCGGTGCGCTCGGC
>Ga0302322_100003335_pt1 | contig 13770 bp, 10 predicted proteins | sample Fen_T0_2_FD_203757 | JGI IMG/M metagenome (GOLD analysis project Ga0302322, IMG submission 203757) | Peat permafrost microbial communities from Stordalen Mire near Abisko, Sweden - Fen_T0_2 | ecosystem: Environmental > Terrestrial > Soil > Wetlands > Permafrost | place: Sweden: Abisko...
GCACCGTCGGCACCGTGTTGCGGGTGGCCGGCGAAAAGGTGGACGTGCAGCTGACCGTGGACAGCGGCTTCGGAGTAGACGTGATGGTCGAACGCACCGGAGCGCGCGGCTTCGTGCGCGGCATCGGCGATCGTCAAAAGTATTCAGCACGTGTGGAATATGTTCAGCGCACGGACGACGTGGACGTCGGCGACGTGTTCGTCACCAGTGGCTTTGGTTGCCGTTTTCCGCGCGGCATTCCCGTGGCACGCGTCAAGAAGGTAGAGAAACGCAATTTCGGCATCTATCAATCGGTAGAGGCCGAACCGACCGTGGATTTTTCGCGCCTCGAAGAGGTGATGATCATCCTGACCGATCCCAAGGACTGCGAATCGGGCGCCGGTAACTCGGCCTCGAAGAAGCAGCGCCAGCAGCGTTGAGCTGGAGCCGGAGCCCTGCATGAGAAACCTCGGGTTCTTCGCCGTCGCTGCGCTACTCATCTTGGTACAGTCGAACTTGTTTCGCTTGATTGGCCCGCTCGGCACTCTGGTCGGCGCGCATTGGGTCCATGGCGCGACGCCTAGCCTCGCGCTGCCGCTGGTGATTTTCCTGGGCGTTCACGAACCATCGATGCCGCGCGGCGCGGCGCTGGCGTTCGCCATCGGTTACGCTCAAGATTTGTTGGGCGGGGCGCCGGTTGGGCTTTTTACCTTCGTTTACGTGATGATTTGGTGGCTCTCACGGGTGGCAGGCGTCAGGCTGACCGCGCAAACCATGCTCACCCGTATGTCGCTCGCGTTCGTCTTTGCGCTCGTTCAAAGCGCCGTGATCTTGGTGCTCTTGGCCGTGTTCGGAAACGACAATCGCCGCCCGCTGGAGATCGCCACGATCGTGCTGCCGCACGCTGCAGCCACCGCTCTGTGTGCGCCACTGCTGTTTCGCTTGGCGCAGCGCTTGCGCCAAGGGGGAACGCCTTCTCGCGCACAGCCCGAGGCATTGACGTGAGGCGCGCGTGCTAGTTCAGCGCTCCGACGTCGGAGAGTTTAGGCAGCGTTACCGCTGGCTGGTGTTGGTGGCGGTTGCCGCGTTCAGCATTTTGATCGGTCGACTGGCGCAGCTGCAAATCGTCGAGGGGGATCTGCACCGCGCACAGGCCAGGCGCAACATCGTGCGTGAGCGATCCTTGGCTACCACGCGCGGCGTGATTCGCGACTCATTCGGTCGCGTCTTGGCCGCGAATCGGCCGTCCTACAGCGTGCACATCACGCCTGCCGAAATCGACCTGGAGACGACCTGGCCGCGTGTGATGAAGGTCGTGCAATTGGACGAGTTCGAGCGTGCTGCGATCGAGAAGCGCATTTCGGACATCAAAGCCTTACCCAAAGAAGACAAGCGGCGTGGGCAGCAGATCCTGCTCAAGGTCGATGTCGATCGAGACGTCGTGGCCTTCCTCGAGACGCACGAGAAGGCGCTCAACGGCGTCGAAGTCACTCCGGCTCCCGTGCGCTACTACCCATACGGTGAGCTTGGCGCGCACGCCGTCGGCTACATGCGCGAAGTCGACGCCGAGGCGCTCGAGCGCTTGGACGAGCGTGGCTATCGCGCGGGCGATCACATCGGCGCGATTGGCATCGAACGGCGCTGGGAGAGTTACCTGCGTGGCCAACGTGGCTGGCGGAAGATGGTGCGGGGCATTGCGCGCCGCGAAAGCAACGCAGAAATCGACGCCAAATATTTGGAAGAGCCGCGTCGGCTCGAGCCGATCCCGGGTCGCGACATCTCGCTTACGATGGACATCGATCTGGTGGCATCGATCGAGAAGGGGATGCGGGGCCAGCTGGCAGGAGCTGTGGTGGTGGTCGACGTGCGCACGGGACGCCTCTTGGCCGCGTTGTCCAAACCCAGCTTCGATCCCAACGTCGTGTCGGGCGGCAACGGCACGAAGGCCGTGGGCGCGGCGTTTCGGCGGTTGAACTCCGATCCGTTGAAGCCCACGATGGACAAGACCATCTCGGCCGCGTATCCGCCTGGCTCGACGTACAAGCCATTCACTGCCCTCGCCGCCCTCGCCGATCGCGTGACCGATCCGGACCGCGAGGTCGACTGTCACGGCGGCTTCGAATACGGCAAGCGTTTCTTCCGTTGCACCGGCGTGCATCGAAAAGTGAACCTGCACTCTGCGATCGTACAGTCGTGTAACACCTACTTCTACGAGCTGGGCTCGCGGCTGAGCATCGACCGCTTGGCCGCGATTGGCTTGGATTTCGGCTTCGGCGTAAAGACTGGCATCGGCGTGAACCCCGAGGCGCGGGGTCGTATGCCGACCCGCAGTTGGTACACCCGGCGTTACAAAGAGGCGTTCCGCGGTGGCTTTACCTTGCTTTCGGCGATTGGGCAGGGCGCAACGACGGTCAGCGTGCTGCAATTGGCGCTGTCCTATGCGGCCTTGGCCAACGGCGGCACGCTGTATCAGCCGCAGGTCGTGCGCAGCATCGAGACCAGCGACGGCACGGTCGTGCAAGATTTTCCGCCCCGCGTCCGGCGCATGGTCGAACTCGATCAAGACCACCTGACGATGGTCAAGAACGCCCTGACGGGTGTGGTCGCCGAGAAGACGGGTACGGCCTACAAAGAGCGCATCCCCGGGCTGGACTTGGCTGGCAAGACCGGTACGGCTCAGGTGAGTCACGTCACGCCGCGTGGCGTGGATCCGGACAAGGTCTGGTACTTCAATCGCGACCATGCCTGGTTTGCGGGCTACGCGCCCTCGAAATCCCCTGAAATTGCCATCGTCGTGATCATCGAGCACGGCGGCGGCGGCGGCAAGAACGCGGCGCCGGTCGCCATGCGCGTCGTTCGTGACTGGGAGAAGCTGAAAGAAAAGCGCGTCTCAGCGCAGACCCCCGCGCATCCCCCCGGCAAGCGCGGAAGCTTGTAATGGCGGGCGATCGTTTCTCGTTTCGGCGTGGCCCGATGGTCGATATGCCGCTCTTGCTCGGCGTCGTGGCCATCCTGACCCTGGGTCTGGTCAACCTATACAGCGCGACCAGCGTGTACATCGACGACGACAGCCGTGCGCGCCTAGCCGACATTTACGTGACTCAGATCTATTGGATCGTGGTCGGTGCGATGATCGCCATTCTGGTCGCGGCCATCGACTACCGGCACTACGAGCGCGTGGCTCCCGTGCTGTACGCGGGAGGCATGGTTTCGCTCGGCCTGGTGTTCGTCCTCGGCAAGGACGTCCGCGGCTCTTCACGCTGGATTCAGCTCGGCAGCTTTGCCTTCCAGCCTAGCGAATTCATGAAGATCTTCCTGATCTTGATGGTCGCGAAGGTGGTCCACAACGATTCCCGGACCGAGCCGAGATCGCTCGTAGATCTCGCGCCGGTGTCGGCGTTGATCTTGGCCCCCGTTGCCTTGGTGATGATGCAGCCCGATCTCGGCACCTCGCTCATCTACCTGCTCACCTGCATCTCGATGTTGGCCATGATGCGCATTCGCACGTTCAGCGTGCTTTCGCTTTTGGCCACGGGTGCGATCTCGATGCCGCTCGCCTGGATGTTCGTGATGCGCGACTACCAGAAGCACCGCATTACCAGCTTCCTGAATCCCGAAGCGGACAAGACTGGAACCGGCTGGCACGCGCTCCAATCCCAGACCGCAATCGGCAACGGTCAGTTGACGGGAGAGGGGTTCATGCAGGGCACGCAAAACCAATTCGGTTTCTTGCCTGAACAATACTCGGACTTTCCATTTGCCGTGTTCTCCGAGGATTGGGGCTTTTTCGGCACAGTGGTGCTGATAGGCCTGTACGCCTTCGTCTGCATTTGGTCGATCCACATCGCCTCCCAGGCCAAGGACCGCTTTGGCGCCGCCCTTGCCGTCGGCGTTGGCGCACTCTTGTTCTGGCACGCCGTGTTCAACATCGGGATGGCCATGGGCGTGCTACCCGTGGTCGGAATCACGCTGCCGCTGTTTAGCTACGGGGGGAGCAGCGTGCTGACGATGCTGATGGGGTTGGGCCTATTGATGAACGTCAGCATGCGGCGGTAGGCTCGCTGGAAGCGTGGGAGAAGGACGCGCGGCGCCTTCGGCGCGCGGTGGGAGACTCTCGTTTGCGCACGCTCGGACGGTGGCGCTGGGCCGCCCGCGCTGCGCCCGGGGAAAGCACGCGCCTGTCCGGTCAGCCTTTGTAGGTCCGCCATCTCATTGGCAGATCGCGATCTGGTCTTCCAAGACCTATCGCTCGTTTTGGTTCCGGGCATTCGGCTGGACTGTCTTCCGCGCGCTGGGCGCGAGGCGTGCGGCGCTGCGCGCGCACCGAGAGGAGAAAGAGGAAAGAGGGCGGCTGAACTGTCTTCCGCGCGCTGGGCGCGAGGCGTGCGGCGCTGCGCGCGCACCGAGAGAGAGAAGAGAGACTGGGGTTTCGGCGTTGGGTGTCGCGAAGCATCGTAGAAATTGCGAGGCTGGGCAATCAGCGCCGCTCGTCTCGCAATGGACCCGGGCACATGGGTGACAGCTGATTGGGATCGGGGTGCGGATGGGGCACATGGGTGACTAGCGAGCGGCCGGGTGCTGGCGCGCATGCGTGTATTCGCGATGTTTTCGGACGCGGCTCGACGCGCAGGGGAAACCCTTTCCCTTCTTCTCGGCTGGCGTTTTGGCCGTTCAAACCCGGGTGCCGTTCAGTGCGGACACTCGGCGAACCACGGGGTGCGATGCTGGATCGCGATCGCCCCCTTCTGCAGGCTGGTTTTCTCCGCAGCTCAGCCTCAGCTCGGCACCGTTGCTCAATCCATCTTGAACAGATCGTCCAAGTCGTCGCGCGTGAGAGTCTTCGCTCCGCCCGCGTCTTCACTGAGCACAGAGGCCACGAGGTCCTTCTTCTTTTGCTTCAATTGAAGGATCTTCTCTTCGATCGTGCCGGCGGCAACCAAGCGGTAAACGGTGACGACTTTCTTTTGGCCGATGCGGTGGGCACGGTCGGAGGCTTGGTCTTCGACGGCTGGGTTCCACCAGGGGTCGAAGTGGATCACGGTGTCGGCTGCGGTCAGATTGAGGCCGGAACCGCCGGCTTTGAGGCTGATCAAGAAGACAGGCACGGTTGGATCGTTCTGGAAGCGATCGATGCGCTCGGCGCGGTCCATCGTGCTGCCGTCCAGGTATTCGTAGCGGATCTTGTCCTCGTCGAGTGCTTCGCGCACGAGCTTGAGCATCGATACGAACTGGCTGAAGACGAGCACCTTGTGACCGCCGGAGTCGGCCTCGTCCACGAGCTCTCGCAGCGCAGCTAGCTTGCCGCTGTCGTCGTGACTGAACTCACGCGGCAGGCCGAGCAGGCGCGGGTCGCAGGCCGCTTGGCGGAGTTTTGTCAGACCAGCCAAGATGTGGAGTTGGCTCTTGGCTACGCCTTGGCGCTCGACCTCACCCATGACCTGCGCGCGCACTTCACGCAGCACCTGCATGTAGATGGCCTTTTGATCGGACGCCATGTCGATCAGCTTGTCGACCTCGATCTTGGGCGGCAGATCCTTGGCGACCTCGTTCTTGGTGCGCCGCAAGATGAAGGGATGGATCACGGCACGCAGCCTGGCTGCCTGCTTCGAGTCGCCTTGGTCGATGGGGCGCGCGAATTTCTCTTCGAACTTTTGCAACGGCCCCAGCAAGCCTGGGCTCACGAACTCGAAAATCGACCAGATTTCGCTGAGTCGGTTTTCGATCGGGGTGCCGGTGAGAGCCAAGCGGCGACTGGCGTCGAGCTCCTTGGCGGCTGCGGCGGTGGCACTCAGCGGGTTCTTGATGTTCTGCGCTTCGTCCAAGATCGCGTAGTCGAGCGGCAGCTTCTTCAAAAGATCGATGTCACGACGCAAGAGCGCGTAGCTGGTGATGATCACGTTGGCGCTCTCCAAGTCGGCGATCTGCTCGCGACGACCCGCGCCGTGCCACAGGGCGGTGGTCAAGGTCGGCCCAAAACGCTCGATCTCACGCACCCAGTTAGTGACCACGCTGGTTGGCGCGACGATCAGCGCCTTGAGCGATTTCGTTTTCTTCTCGGCCTTCAAGTGCAAAAGTAGCGCGATCGTTTGCACGGTCTTGCCGAGGCCCATGTCGTCGGCAAGCACGCCGCCCGAGCCGAGCTCGTGCACGAACTGCAGCCAGGACAAACCCTGTTCCTGATATGGCCGGAGCGTGGCCTTGAGCCCCTTGGGCTTCTTTGCGGCCTTTATTTCGTCGATTGACGCGAGCTTCGCGAACAGCGTCTTAGCCGCAGCCGCAACCGTCGCGCTAGTCGCTTGGTTGAGTAGCTCTTGCACGCGGCCGGCCTGAGATAGCGGGATCTTGCCCGATTTTCCGGCTGCCGTGATCAACTCGATCTCGCGGTCGATCATGGCCTGCACCTTTTCACCGTCGAACGGTGCAAACGAGTTGTCGGATAATCGAACGAACTTGCGACCCTCACGCAGACAGCGCTCGAGCTCGTCGCGATCGACGCCGACGCCTTCGCTCGAGTAGTCGATTTTGACGTTCAACCAATCTACGCCGCTCGATACGCGCGCGTGCATCAAGATCGGTTTGCTGCGTACGTGGGTGCCTACCAAGTCCTCGGGTACATACAGATCCCAGTCCTCTGGCAGTGCGCCGACGCCTTCCGACCAGAAGTGAATCGCCTTGTCCGCGCGTGCCACGAAGCGTTCACCGCTTTCGTCGGCTTCTAGCCCCAAGTCGAGCAAGAGCTGCACGGCGCGCTGCTGCGCCGCGATGTCGCACCGGATGCATTTCGCGCGCTTTTGCCCCTCTTCGGGCGGTAAGATCATCACCGGTGGAGAGATGCCATCGGCGCGCACTTCGACTTCGAGGTCTGCGTAAGCGGCGCGCAGCGAGACTTCGGCTTCGGTGAGTGAGCCGGTCGCGCGCATGCGAAACGTGGGCTCGAGGTCGATCACGTCGGCGACTTGGGACAGCTCGGGCAATTCCGCGCCGATCTCGAGCGCGACCTTGGGCAAACCGTAGGTAATCATGCCGATCAGTTCGGACGCCGGCTCGGCGATCGTCGGGCTGCGCAGCAACCGGCGGAGAGCAGCAGGCGAGACGCGATGATCCAGTGGCCTGGCAATGCCTTCATTGGTATCGATGTGATAGCCAGGTGCGCCCTCGAACCAGCCGCCAGTCGTAACCTGAAAGCGTCGACCATCATTCTGGCGCTCGAACGTCACCTTGGACACGATCGTATCCGCGCCGACCATTTCCAGATCGAAGCGTGGGCGTAGCGCTTCTTCCGCGAAACGCAGTTGCATCAGGGCGGGCTCGAGCAAGACCCGGCGATTGCGCAACAGCGGCAGTAATTCCGAAGCGTCTTCACCGCGGATGTCGACCGCTGGGTGACGCGGGTTGCCGCTTTCGAAACGAGCGAGCACGCGCAGGGCATTGCGGTCGGCCGTAGGCGTCACGCCCTGCCAGTTCAACGCCACGCTCGGCAGGAGCGGGGTTCGGCTATCGATGTCGAGCACGGTCACGGTCAGGCCGCCTTGGCGCACGTGGACTCGGAACTCCAAGTGCAGTGTGCGTTGCGTACCCTCGGGCGCGAGCCACGCGCCGATCCCCGTGGGGCGAGCGCTCAAATCGGCGGGAGCCGGAGCTGCGTGGGGCGTGTAGTGACTGACGGGCGTCGGCAATTGCGGCGCCTGCTGTTGTTGGCGGCGACGACGGTCCCTGCGTCGGCCGCCCTTCGCGTCCGCGCCGTTGGCGCCGGCGTTGCCGCTATTGTTTCCGCCCGAATGCTGAGCGGCGGGGTGCAACTGCTGCTGCTGCTGCGGGGGCTGGGCCGGCGCTTCGCGTCGCGGCAGGGCCGAGCGCGCCTTGTTGCGCACGGTGATCAATAGCGCTGCAACGTGCTTGCAATGTTGATTGGTTTTCTGGAAAGCGGGACAGGTACAGCTGGAGGTGATGCCTTCGCCGCCGAGCCGAATCGCCACCTCGTACGGGTCGGGATCGGAGCCTTTCACCCGGCCCTGGGCGCTGGAGTCGTTGACGCTGACCTCCTCGACGACTTTGCGCTTTTCGTAGTCGAGACCACGAAGGAACGTGCGTGCGCCCAGCAAACGTCGAAGGCCGCGGTCGGAGAGCGTGGAGAGGGCGTCAGACAGCGACGACAAGGCTGCCTCGTTTCGAATCTGGGAATGACGGCATTTCGTTCATGGCAAATTTCAAAGTGTGGGAGCTTCTGCTGCGAGCTCGAAGAATCATCGAAGGAATGGCGTGACGATCAGCGCGGCGGCGGCCGTCGCCTTGACCAGCAATTGCAGGGCAGGGGCCGCTGCGTTGCCGAAGATGTCGGACCACGCGTCGGCAGTGATGGAAGTCGAGAAGGCGTTGCCGCTCTCACGCCCGCGATTGGCGCGGCGTACGCTGCCCAGCGTGGCGCGCGTGGCGTCGACCGCGAGCGCGGCGGTCAGCCCAGTCAGCGACGCGACCACCACGAACCAGCTTAGTCCTTGAGGTACTAGTTCAGGGGCGGGGCCACGGAATACCAACCGTAGCCCGAGGCCGAGCAAGACCGGAGCGGTAATCCCAGCGAGGATCGGTAGCAGGGAGCGGCGCAGCGCCACGGAAGTCGTCAATTCCACGCAGCTCTTGTAGCTCGGGGTGTAGTCGAGCGGCACTTGGGCGATGCCATGTTCGCGCGGGAAACCACGCAGTTGGCGCTCGACCTCGGCCGAGACCTCGCGTGCGCCGCGAACCGCGGCGCGGGCGACGGACCCGGCGTAACCTAGGACGACCGCGGCGCCTACCGCTCCGCACCAAGCTAAGGCCGAGCCTGCGGCCAGGGAAGTGACGCTGCCACCGGAGAGGCTTCGCCCTTCCCAGGAGATTGCCCAAGCCATCAGCAGTGAGGAAAGCGCGCCAGAGAACACCGCGTAACGCCTGGCCACCGCGCCACCCAGAAAACCCGCGTCGTCGAGCCGGCTCGAACGGCGCTTCGATTCCCCGTCGGCGTTGGTCATACCGGCAACACCGCGGGTTCCGTCGGCAATCGAACCCAGCGTGGCCACCGACAGCACGAACGGCGCTACCGAGCATGCTGCTGATGTGAACATCAGCAAGCTCAGCTCCACGCCCGAGCTCAGGCCGCCGTGCACGCCTATGCTGACTGCCCCGGCTACGGCCGTGCCCAAGATAGACACCGGGAGTAGGGCCGTCTCTAGGCCGGCGCCCAAGCCCGCCGCGACCAGCGCCCCGCCGCCGATGCGTAGGGCCTCGTTGCTGTCACGCATTGCGCTGCTGCGTCGGCCAAGCCGCAAGAGCAGCGCGTGCGCCGCGAGCAAGACCGCGATCAGGCCCAGCGCCCCGCTGACGAACACCGGCAAAAAGTGCTCGCCGAACAACCAATAGCTGATGCCCCAGATGCCGGACAGGCAGATTGCCAGCGCTGACAGGTAGCCGCGAAGCAGCGCTGAAGAAACGCTGCTCGTTTCGTCACTGCGCACCAAAATCACGCCAAAAGCCGAGGCGATCACGCCAAACGCGCGCACGACCAAGGGCAGCGTGAGCAAGACCAAAGGATCGGCACCCGGCGCCGCGCTTGCCAGGCTGGCCGCGATCATCAACGCGGCGACGTTGGCTACGCTCGCAGTGGCAAAGCCGTCGACACTGCGGGTCGCGGATGCGCCCACATGATCACCCACCAGTTCGGCGACGACGGCAGGGTTGCGCGGGTCGTCGTGATCCAGTCCAGCGTCCCGCTCGCCCGCTTGGTCCGAGCCGACGCCGCCGGCCGCGTGAAATGCGCCGCCTCCGCGCTGCAACACGAGCGCGCTCACTGTCGCTCCGAGGGCAAAGCCCGGGAGTAGCCTCACGACGTGCAGGGCCAGGGGCTGCGCTTGCTCGCTCGGGAGGGCAAACCCTCCCTCGATCGCGAACAAGAGCCCGAATAAGCACGCCACCAACAGGCCGCTCAGCGTCTCGCTGAACAAGCTGGCGGAACCCGCGGCACGCATGGCGACGCCCAGTGCGGCGTCCAGGCTGGAGCCCGCGGCAGCCGCTGCACGCACGCTGCCCCGGACGGCCATGACGGTGCCCGCGTAGCCGGCCAAGGTGCTTCCGAGCGCCCCGAGGCAGAGCGCCGCGGCGCCCCAAAATGCGAGGGCCAGGCGACTCACTGGGCCCGCCCCGACTTCGACCGTTGCACTCAAAACGACCGTGGGTATCAGCAGCGCGAGGGTCGCGATCCCGATCAGCCGGTATTCTCGCCAGAGGAAGCCACGGGCCGCTCGCTCGAGGGCGCCGCCTAAACGGCGTAGCGCAGGCGGCCCCGGGTCACGCACCGATACCCCGCGCCACATTAGCAGCGCAAGCACCAGCCCAACCACGTCGATTCCGACGATTAGCCCGAGTTCAATCACGATCGGTTTCCGCGGCGCGCGCGGGCGCCCTACGCTCCGGCGGCCACAGGACACGCGCTTCGATGCGGGCTACGCAAAAAACGGCCGCTGGTTGGATCGCCAACATGATGGCGGATCCGAGTCACGAAGCCTGGTTCAGGGGGAACCCCGAGACCCGCCGTGTGGCTCTTGGCAGCACCCGTGCGCCAGAGTGGACAGTGTGTAGCATGGGGATCCCAGGCGGCGCAAGCGGGGTTTTGGGGACGCGAGGCAGCGCAGAAATGCTGGTCCTCCGAGCGAAGAGGGTCACCAAAGCCCTCCGCTGACCCTGCTCGATCTTTTACGGAGCGAAGAGGGCTCCGGAGCCAGGAGGAGGCTACCGAGCCAGGAGAAGGCTACCGAGCCAGGAGAAGGCTACTGAGCCAGGAGAAGGCTACTGAGCCAGGAGAAGGCTACTGAGCCAGGAGAAGGCTACTGAGCCAGGAGAAGGCTACTGAGCCAGGAGAAGGCTACTGAGCCAGGAGCGGGGTGCGGCGGGCCTCAACCCCTCTGGAACTCACTTCTTCTTACCCTGCATCACCATCAGGTGATATTTGCCGAATTCGCTCTGGCCGAGTGTGAAAAGTACCTCGATGAACAGGCGATAGGGCGTGGTCTGATCGGCGATGATGATCGCTTCCGACGAAGATGGGTCGAGACCCTTGGCGGCGCGGATCGCCTTGTCCGTGCGCCGCGCGGACTGCAGCGCACTGCCCAGGGGCACGATGTACATGTCGTTCGGCCCGCCGCGCTTGTAGCGCGCGCCAACGCCCGTCTGTGCCGTCGACTCGCGACCCGGCAGTGTCAGTACCTTCGCGTCCCCGACGATGATCTGACTCTTGGAGATCGTGACCAGCACGCCCTCTTGGCCTGGCGGGCTCTTGACGATTGAAACCGGCAGTTTCAAATCATCGCTTTGTGGCACCGCCGCGCTCGACTCACCGAGCGTCTTCAACAAGAAGACCAAGATGATGGTCATGATGTCGAGCATCGCGGTGATGTTCAGGAAGTTGATTTCGGGCTCTAGCGCGTTGCGCCGGATGGCCCTCCTGAGGGCAGCCTTGTAATGGACGATCGACGCCTTGGGAGCAGGGGATGGCGCTCCGGGTGGAGGCGTACCGCCGGGCGGGGCTGCCTGAGTCATTTGGGCACCTTGAAGTTCACGTTCTCGAACAGGGCCTCACCTTGCGGGTCGGCTCGAAGTGCGTCGATGACGTCGATGATCGTCTGGTAGTCCGTCCCGAAATTGCCAGTTATGTAGACCTGGTTCTCGTCGGCAAAGTCGGGCGATGCTTTCTTGAGGCGACTCGCACACGCGGTGAGCGCCTCCAGATCATACTTGCCGTTCTTCAGCGGGATGGCGATGCCTGCACCAGGGCCCTGACAGCCGGGAGCGATGTTGCCGCCCGCCGCCTTCAGCGAAAACCCGTCGTTGACGATCAGCACCGTGAGATTGAGCGCCTCCGAAGGGACCTCGGCTCGGACGCCCGAGCTCTTGCTGGCTGGGGGCGTCGTGTCGATTGTCGCCGTGAACGTCACTGCCACCGTCGCCAGGACGAAGATCAGGATGTTCATGATGATGTCGAGGAACGGGACGATGTTGAGCTCGCCACCCTCCTCGTCCGGAGAGAGTTCCTTCGGCTGACTGAGCCGGCGGATCTTACTGCGCTGCGCCGTCGTTAACTCTGACATGAGGCGAAGCGCTCGATCAGTACTGTCCCGGACGTTGCGCGATCGTCAGCATATTGAACGTGCGTTCCATGGTGGTCTCCAGGTCGTGCTGGATGGCCTTGGCGCGCGTGTGCAAGATGATGTGCGTGATCATGCAGAACACCGCGATGCCCAAACCGAGCGCCGTGTTGTACATGGCCTCCGCGATGCCGTTGGACAGCATGCGCTGCTTGTCGGACTGACTCAGACCTGGCGCGGCGATTGAACCGAAGGTGAGAATCAGACCACTGACGGTGCCGAGTAGCCCGATCAGGGTCGAGATGTTCGCGAGCGACCAGAGGGCGCCGATGCGCTTCTCGGCTTCGGGCTTGAGCTCGGACAGCTTCTCGCTCAAGGCAGCGTCGATCTCGTCCCCGCCTTTATTGGCGTGGGTGAGGCCCGCCTTCACTAGTTGGAGGATCGGATAGTCGCTGGCCTCACAGAGCTTGATCGCGCGGTCGATGTTACCCGCCGCCACCAGTTTTTTGACCTGAGCGAAGAATTCCTTCGAGTTTACACGGTATTTCGTGAGTTGGAACGCGAGGCGCTCGATCACGATCGTCAGCACGATTGCCGAAGCGATCATGTTCAGAACCATGAAGGTCGGGTTCTGTTTGAACGCCTCAGCTAATTGGCAGGATCCGCTGGAACCTTCGGCTGCAAGAAGCAGGAGCTGCATTCCCCTATTCCCTTCTCAATACTCTCGTGTGTGTTGTTGGCTTTCCACGCCGCATCGGCAGGACGCCCAATCTCGGTCGAATCGCGACTATAGCCACCCCGCAAGACGCAGCGCAAGCTTGCGTATTGCGGCATGATTTTGCGGCCTTCCGGCCGATCCAGCGCGCTCTGTTGGCCTACATCTGCCTTACATTTCTGCCTTACATTTTCTGCCCACATTAGCGCACGTACGAATTGGAGAGAGCGCTTCGCTAAGCACTGCCATATGCGTTTACGCGCGGGCCAAAGCTGCGCTTTGCTCAACAGTGCCGCACGCGCTCCTCCGGTCGGGCCCATGCGCACCGCGTCGCGCGCTCCGAGGAGACCGGCAGAGTCGGGTGCCCGCTTCTTCGAGCTTGGGCACGCTTCGAGCTTGGGCACGCTTCGAGCTCGGCCGCTTCGAGCTCGGCCGCTTCGAGCTCGGGCACGCTTCGAGTCGGCCGCTTCGAGTTCGTGCCCGTGTCGACCGCGCTCGGCTCAGCCTCCTCCTCCTCCTCGGTCGCCCGAGCACGCGCCGTTACGAACGTGCGCGTCTGGATTCCACCCGCCGTCATCGGTCGCGCTCCGCACGAGCCGCCAAGCACTTGCGAAACAATACAAAACAACGGGTCTTTCGAAATTGATCACTGGAACTTTCGAATTTTGCGCGAACAGCACCACTGGACCCAATCTCTCTTGACTGTAAGGGGTCCACTTCAGCAAGATGTCGCCGTCCAAGAAGCTCCGATGCCATTTCGAGTTGGTTAAGTCTCTGAAGGGGCGTGGCGTCCCGGGCATCATGGGTCGCGATTGGTTTTCTGTGGCGCACGCCTCTATCCGGCGGGCGACACAAACGTAAGAAGCAACAGCAGGAAGGTAATCAGAATGTCTGGTATGTGGCACCACTTTCAGGCGGGTGGTTGGGCAATGTGGATCATCCTTTTCTGGCTGATCTGCGCCATCG
>Ga0302322_100003336_pt1 | contig 13767 bp, 11 predicted proteins | sample Fen_T0_2_FD_203757 | JGI IMG/M metagenome (GOLD analysis project Ga0302322, IMG submission 203757) | Peat permafrost microbial communities from Stordalen Mire near Abisko, Sweden - Fen_T0_2 | ecosystem: Environmental > Terrestrial > Soil > Wetlands > Permafrost | place: Sweden: Abisko...
GAGATGGCGTGCACCAGCAGCGCGGTGATGCCGGCAATCTCAGCGGCCTGGATCGCGCGCCGGATCGCGTCATTCAGCAATGCCGTGCCGATGCCCTTCTGGTGTTGGTCCCGGTGAATCGCCAGGCGGCCAAGGACGAGCACGGGCACCGGGTCGGGCCGGTTGCGCTTCATGGTGGCAGGCGCTTCGGCATGACCTACGGCGCCCGCGGAAAGACAGTAGTAGGCGATCACGGTGTTGCCTTCACACACGACGTAGGTGCGCGAAGCGCCGTTGGCCTGGTTCTTGGCTGCGCGGCGTTTCAGCCAGTCGTTCAGCGAGGGTTCGCCACAGTCGAAGTCGGCGAGCTGGTGATGGTCAGCCAGCGGCTGCGGTGCCGAGAGCATCGGCGCCGTCACTTCGCCCGTCGAGCGGCGGCCTTGCCCATCGGGGCGATTGTGTCCCAGGGCGTACGGGCCCTGAGGGTGCGGCGCAAGCGATCAGTGGGGGCAGGCGGCTTGTCGAGCATGGCCTGGAACGCGGCGAAGCTTTTCGCATCGAGCGCGAAATAGGTCTGGTCGAGAAGCACGTCTTCGGCCTGCCGGCAGGCGGCCTCAAGCATGAAGTCAGAGCGGCTGCGGCCCAGGCGATCAGCGGCCTGGTCGATCAAGTCGCGTTGGCCTGCCTTGGCGCGGATGCTGATCGTGACGGGGTTCTGGGCTTGGGCCATGAGGCACCTTTCGTGTGCTGCAGTCGTGATGCCGGAATTGTATGCCACTTGTCCATACATCGACAGGCCAAGGCATCCCCCGTCGCCTGCTGCGAAGCCGTGCAGCACATCTGACCCACAGCGCGCGGGCAGAATGCCGGAGCCATGCAACACCTGATCCTGCGCCCGGGCCCTGAACTGGCCCTTCGTGAATTCCGACCAGAACCGGACGACCTGGGGCGTCGGCTGAAGGAGCACGACGTCACCGAACGTGCCCATGAGTTCCTGTTCGAACCCGTCACCCTTCACGGCGATACCACGCTGGCCGATGTCTTCGGGCTGATGGAGGCCAGTCCGCTGCTCAAGCGCGTCTACCGGACGGCCCTTGTCGAGGAACTCTGTGCCGAAGCGAGTAAGGGTCCGTTCAGTGGTGCGGTGCAGCCGCCGCACGAGCGCATCGAGTATCTTGAGCTGTATGCGGATTGGGCTCTGGACACGCACAACCAGGTTTACAGCGGCACGACGCGGCTGAGCCTGCACGGCGTGGGGCCGATACTTCAAGAGGATCACCCAGAGGAGCACAAGCGCAAGGGGGAGCGCATCGAGTGGGCTGTGTCACTGACGCCGCTGCGCGACCTGCTGGGCGTGCCTGTACGCGTGAACCGCGCGGTGCGGATCACCGAGGACGACCAGGCGGCCCAGGCGTGGATGCAGGAGATCGCGCGTGCGCAGGTGGAAGACGTGACGCTGGGTCAGGTGCTGGATGGGCTGCTGTGGGAGCTGTCGTTCCATGGTGGCCCGATTGAGCAGGAAGCCGTGGCCGAAGACCTGCGGCAGCGCGTGGCTGAAGTGCATGACGGAACCATCAAAACGGTGTCGTCCGACGATTTGTTCGAGCGACTGGATGTGCCCCGCTGCGAAGCCATGTTCGACGACCTCGGCGGCCATCGGCCGCGCGAGATCGGCCAGGCTCTGCACGACATTGACGACGCCGAGAACGCCGCCCGGTGGATTGAGCGGAAGTTCGAGGGCCGGGTGGTCGTCAAGGCCAACTACAGAGACCTGACCGGGCGAGAGTTCCGTCGGGCCTACCAGTCTATGCGGGGATGAGCGACACGCCTGACAAGGCTTTGCTGGCTGCGCTGAGCGACGCCGCCCTGAAGCGCACCAGCAGCCCGGCCATCTTCCAGCGTGGCCAGGGCTACGCCCAGTCCGATGCGGTGCAGGCTCTCGAGGAAGAGGCCGGGCCCATGCCTGCCGCTCGCGCCACGGTGGTCGGCTCGCAGCCCTACGAGGTCGAAGTCTGGGTGGACGAGGGCGAGGTGGGCGGGCAATGCGACTGCCCCAACGCCGAGGACGGCTGGTTCTGCAAGCACCAGGTTGCGCTCGCCTTGGTGTGGCGGGGGCGCCTCGGTGGCGAGGTGCCGGCGCCTGACGTGGCGGCGAGCAAGAAGGTTGTCGCTGCAGCGGCAACCGGTGCGAAACGGGCCCGTACGATCGAGGATCGTCGCGAAGCGTTGGCCGAGTTCCTGCGCGGGCAGGATGCGCAGGTGCTGGCGCAGCGCCTGCTCGACATGGCCGACTGCGACGGCGCCGTCGAGCGTGAACTGCAGCAATGGCGCAAGCTCAGCGATCTGCAGCGCGGTGCTGCCAGCCTGACCGAGCTGAAGGCACTGGCCACGCAGATCCTCGCGCCGGGCCGCGACTTCCTGGACTGGCGGCAGACTTCTGCTTTTGCGCAGCGTGCTGCCGACGTACTGCCGCTGCTGGTGCAGACCCGCGCCCGCAGTGCAGAAGACGCCCTGACCCTGGGCCTGCACGCACTGCGCCGCGCCTGGGCCGCGATGGAGCAGGCCGATGACTCCGGCGGCGACATCGGTGACCTCGCACGCGCCATCGGCGACGAATGGGTCGAGGCGCTACGTGCCGCAGGCCCGCGGCCGGCGGCCTTCGGTGAGAGTTATCTGCAGTTGCTGCTGGACGACCCGATGACGAGTTTTGACGCGGCCACAGCCGAGGCGGCGATGGGCGATGCAGCGCGCGCCCGCTTCACCCGCTGCCTGGCCGAGCGCTGGCGTGTAGCGAAGGACGCGGTGTTGGCCGCACGGGCCGCCCACGCCGCCAAGGTGGCCGAGGCCCGCCGGCTGCGGCGCCGCGAGCTGGCTTCTTCATCGCATCCCATGCCGCCCGTTTGGCCTCCACTTCGCGATCAACGTGATGCATGCGCAGGGTCACGGAGCCATCTCCTGATCTTCAGGCTTGTGCGGCCAGCGGCGGTGAATGGCCTTCTCGATCGGGCCACCGAGCATGAGAACCATAAAGCTGAGCCCGGTGGCCACCAGCGCCAGCACCCAATTGCCGAGCCCGCAGGTCACGCCCAGTGCCGCCGTCAGCCAGATTGACGCCGCGGTCGTCAAACCGTGAATACGTTCGGATGTCGCATCCTTGACGATGACGCCAGCGCCGAGAAAGCCGATGCCCGTGACGATACCTTGGACAGCGCGCGTCGCATCGCCATTGCCGCCCACCAGCCCGGCAGCGACGACGATCAAGGCCGAGCCGAGGGCGACCAGCCCCATGGTGCGCACACCCGTCGGCTTGCCGTGTAGGTCGCGGTTCAGCCCGATGACGCCGCCAACGAGCGTGGCGGCAACCAGGCGCAGTGCAATCTCCAGTACCGGATCCATGCATCCGACTTTGGTCCATTCGACTCGCCTTGGCAATGGCGGCACTCGGAAATCTTGGGCACTGGCGCGTTGCTCGCGCTGATGCCATTCGATGGAAGGGCTGGCCTCACGAAACAATTCAACCATCAAAAACGAAACTGCCTCTGCACGGTGCAACGCGACTGGCAACTGCACGCCGATGTCGCCGACCCGGCCTGCGACGCTTCAGGGACCGCAGTCCTACCTACAGATCTCTTCGGTATCCGGATGACCGGCGTCCGCCAGACAGCGGGCAACCGCAACCGGCCGATGAGCGGCTTCTACCGGATCCGCTCGAGCGAAGGGTTAGGCCCCGCTCTTGCCTCCGCGCTACCCTGGCATGTACGGGCCCTTGACCTCACCCCAGCCCCACTTTGGCATTGGTGCATTGATTTCAACGGTTGCACCCGCCTGTGAATTGATTACGGCCAAGCGAGTCCCCCATTCAAGATAGGCAACCAGTGCCGACCTGAACTCTGGGTCATCGGGCATCTTGAGTTCATCCGCGGTATCCAGTAGCAGCGAAAGCCAAGCCTTGCGTTGCTCGTTTGTGAGGTGGCGGTTCAGGTGATGACGAATCATTTCCGGATGGCCGCCGTACTTGCCTGAATAATCTTGGGGCCCACCAAGCACCTCCGCAAGGAACGCGGCCACATTGGCGGGGTGATCTGCGCCCATGTGCTCAAAGATCGGCCTCAAGATCTCAACTTCAGGAACCCGCTCATAGAAGCGCGTGGTGAGGCGCTTGAGAGCGTCGATGCCCCCAAGCCAGTCGTACAAGGTGGGCGGCGCAGTGGTTGTCATGGTGGGTGTGTTTGCGCGGCCTAACATTCGAGCTAAGCGGGCGCCTTGCCGTTGGCGCCCGCTGGAGCGAGGGGCAAGGCTTCACCGCGAGGGCTTTGCGCAAGCCAGGCTTCAAAAACCGCACGGCCACGATGAGCAATGGGCGCCGACAGTGCGGATCTTAAGAGACCGGGATCTCGCGGTGATCTGTGCCATAGGGCGAACAGCGATTCGGCGGTTGGGTTGGATGTAGCGGCGGCCTCTACTTCACCGATTTCTCCTACGGTGATGCTCCCCGCGGTCAGCACGCGCGCATACAGACCTGGGCGAGATGCGGCAGCGAATACCTTGAGGAAGCGGGCGTCACCAACCCGTGCTGCCAATGTGGCGCATGGAATCCTGGGGAACGAGACTTCAAGAGTCAGACTGTTAAAGTGAATTCGGTCTCCGATTCTGGGCGTTGGCCACCAACTGCTGATCGTGAGGTTCTCGCCAAAGTAGCCCGGTCGGACTGCGTGACCGAGTTCTACCGACCACCATTGGCAGTCATCTTCGCTGAAGAGATACACGGCCTGATCCTCTCCTCCATGTCGCGAAAGATCGGCTACGTGATCGCCGACTAGGCCAGTTACGCTCACCGCGACAGGTTCCTGCACAGGATTCTTGTAGAAGCCGGTATCTATGACTCGATCGCCTAGCGATATTTGCCTCGGTGTGCCCAGATTGACTGAGCGGATGACGACTGACGACATAAGCAGTTTGTGAAGCCTAACCAGGGTGTAGAAGAATCATCGTTGAAGTCTGCGTTGTACGCACGCGTGTTGCAAGCTGTCGTTGTCGAATTCAGACGAGGATGACGATGGCTCGCTATAAGCACATTGACATGCGCTCGCGCGACGAGCGGTTCGATGACAGTGCCAAGTACAAAGAAGAAGCCGATCCGCTGCACGACAAGAGCCCGGCCAGGAAGGCATCGTTACTGTACGGACCGCAGGACTTCATCATCGCGGCCGCCAATCGGGCTTATCTACAGCTTCAACGTTGGCGCTCCGCTTGAGTGACGGGTTAGACCTCACGGCGCGATGCAGACCCGTTTCGGGAGTTTCGTCAGACAGGTGGCGCGTACTTCGCATCTACGTAGACCCAGGCCGTACTGCCAGATGCCAAAGGTGCTGTGACACGTTTGTACGCTGAAACCTCATAGCGGTCGGCGTGCTCGAGTTCGACTGATGTAATTTCGAATACTGTTCCCGCCACCAGTGCTCCTTGATCTCCTGTGTACTTCACTATTGGATGGTGAGTCTTGCCGCTCGTCTCGACTACCGCCGGGTCGTCGATGGCCACCATCGATTTGCTGTAGCCAACTATTGAGTCGGTTTGGCCCGTAAGGAGCCGGCCAAATGTGGCAAGCTGGACATTGGGCTGCTGCAGAGTACCGTACGAAAATAGCAGGGGCATGGACAATTATCTCGGAGGAAGGAGAGCGGGGCGATTGTGAGGCCTAACGTTTGAATTCAGCCGACCATCCAGCGCAGCTGGCGCAGGTCGGATGCAATGAAAGGTTGGGCGTCATTCACCACGAGCCCAAGTGATCAAATTTTGCGTAGCGCTCAAGCAGGTCCATTGCGGACAGCAGCGACGGCGCACTTTTCCGAACCCATTGTTGGCGAAACCTAAGCTCAATGCATCCGTTTGATTGATGCGGCTTATTTTCCTCAACATAGAACGGCTCGAGCCACACGCTCAGCACCAACCAAACACGAGTGAAGAATGCTGCTCCAGCGAAAACCCGCTGACGGTCATGAAGCGCCACTTGGAACGCATAGAACTTGACTTGATTTTGCAGATTTTCTGCCGTAAGCGGCTCCAATGTGTGGCGCTGTTGTAGCGCACGGCAGGAAGTTGGGCGATGCGCTGAACCGGAATGCGCAGGACGCGGCGCAGCAGAAGGTTGGAGAACGGCACGCCAAGCCGCCGTCTCTCCTTGACGAGCAAGCACGGGTCCAGGGCTGACAAGTTGACGGTCGCACCCCACGTGACGTCCAGGAAAGGAACCTTGTACTCGAGAACAGAGTCGCGTCCTTCGTACTTGACGCGCTCGCGCAGATAGATGTCCGGGTACGCGCTTCGCAAGCTGTCCAGTGGATACAGCACCTCGCCGCGGAAGTCTGGGGCGCACAGGTGATAGACAAACGCCATGCGTGAATCTCCATTGGTTTCGCGCGGACAGGCTGCGCAACTGCGAAGAAGCAAAGCCATTTCTCACTCTTGGGCAGTGTAGTGATCGCGGAGATCTCGCGACGCAGGCAGCGCCCGATGGCCTCGGTTGAGGCGGCGTCCTCATGACACCGATGGCGGAGGTTCGGGGCAGGCCCCGGGTCTGGCGGCTCTCGGCGCTGGCCGCGGGCCAACGGTCCCGGCAAAGTCCGGACTTCGACGGGAGCTGCTTGCCTGCCTTTCACGGTCTCGCCGTCGGCAGGTCCTGGGTTGACGGTAGCCGCAGCTTTTGGTCTGATTCGTGCCTTCTCTGCACTGCCGCTTGGGGTGGTGCACCCATCGTCGAGAGGCGCTGCAGCGGATCCACTCCGTCACGCTCGACGCTTGGCCATCAGGTAAGGGCGCCTCTTCGGAGGTGGCCTATGCGTGACTCTGTCATTAGCGGGCTGGTTGGCCGCGTGGTCGGATTGTGGCGTTACCCGGTGAAGTCGATGGGCGCTGAGGTGCTGCCTGAAGTCGACGTGTCCTGGCATGGCTTGGTCGGCGACCGTCGCTGGGCCTTCATCCGCAGCGACGTACCGCAAAGCGGGTTCTCGTGGTTCACACTCCGGGAACGTTCGGACTTGGGTCACTACCGTCCGTCGTTTGTCGAACCGGATCGGCCAGACAAGTCACCGACCATCGTGAGAACCCCGTCCGGGGCCGTGTTCGATGCCGCCGACCCTGCGCTCGCGGTGGAACTCTGCCCGGGTGGAATGCGCGTCATCAGGCAGGACCGCGGCATCTTCGACACATTCCCTCTGTCGATCATCACGACCCAGACGGTCGCTCGACTGGGTGAGATGGTCTGAACAGGGTTGGACGTTCAGCGCTTTCGACCAAATATCCTGGTAGAGGCTACTGATGCCGCTCCGTTCGGCGAGGACACCTGGGTTGGCCACGTTCTTCGCATCGGCGGCCTACGCATGCGCGTCGACAAGCGCGACGGCCGATGCGTCGTGATCACGATCGATCCCGTGACGACACAGCGCAACCCGAGCATCCTGCGCACGGTCGCCCGAGAACGCGCGGGATGCCTGGGCATCTACGGCACAACCGTGGAGCCCGGCAGGGTCGCCGTGAATGATGCTGTTCTCATCGAGTCCACCGCATGACTGCGCACTCTCTCGTTCACGCGAAACTGTACGCCGCCGCGGCGCCGGGATCATCTGTGTTCGGTTTGTTCGTCGGTGCGCTCGGAAGGATTGTGCTCCGTTCATCTGGACTCAGGGCGCTACCAACGCCACACACAGCAACTGCGCGCCAAGCCAGTGACGTTCCGGCAACGCGCGCAAGGGCTGCTCGATGACGCTGACAAGCGCCCACTGGCGGGCGGAATTCAGGCAGCACCTGGCTTTGCTGACGCGACCGTCAGCTCTGCGGCAATAACCTCGCACATGTGAGTGTCGCGGTTGGGTGTGCGCCGGTACTGTGAGTTCATCGGGACGCAGAGCGGTCGCGCCTGCTGTGCATATCGCAGCGCAACAGGGTTACGGCCGCAGTCCCTCGCACAGCGGCCATTCGAGCCAAAAGGCGCGGTACCAGGTCCAAAGACCGCTTGCTGTTAGGCAGCGTGTTGCGCCTCCTGGACGCGAACGGCGGCGACCGGTCGTTCGATTCGAAAGATCAAGGGGTGGGCGTGCTGCTGCAGCCCACGCTGTCCCCCGCGCCGCTGGCTTCGATGCGCGCCTTGAGGTCCGCCGCCAAATCGTGGTCTGGATCCTGATCGAGGACCACGTTCAACACATCGAGCGCTTCGCTGCGGCGATGTTCTTCGGCGGCACGCGACGCCAGCTCGAGCATCTGTGTCATCCACGCACTCTCGTCCACGGCGTGGTCGTGCACATGCGGGGTGTCGCCTTGCTGCCGCAGCAGCCTGGCGGCCAGCCGCCGGCCGAGTGCTGCTGGCGACCGATCGTGCATGCTGCCTTTGGTACGGGCCGCGGGCGACACCAACACGTACTCCAGTGTCAAGGTTTCGTTGCGACGCGCCAGCCGGGTGAACAGCACGTGCGCGCCGGGGCTGCCGCTGCCGATCGCGCCCGCAATTGCTTCTGGCGTCGGAGCCTGGGCGGCATCGATGCCCGCTTTAACCTCAGCGGCGGACATGCGCTTGAGTCTCGAGTGCACAGCCAGCGTGTAGCCGAGAACTTCCAGTGGACACCCGAGGTCCCGATCCGAGACGCCGGCGTCCGGGCTTCCGCCCGGCATCGGCACGACAGCCAGTGGGCGCTCCTGGATCGCGTGCAGGTCCGACAGGAGCGCAGCGGCGGTGTCGTCGTCGGGCTCCACGCGCGCATCTGCCAGCAGCCTGTAGCCTTTGCCGTAGACCGTCTTGACCCGCACGGGGGGGGTCTTGCTCCGTCGCATCGCCTGGCGAATCTTGGCGATTGCCTGCGCGACCACATCCGGCGAAGCGACTGTCTTGCGCCACAAGGTGTCGAGGAGTTCGTCAATCGTCACCAGGCGGTGACGATTGCGGTACAGATGCAAGAGCACGTCGAACGGCTTTGGCGCGAGGGTCTGCCGCCGCCCATCGACCCACAGTTCCCGGCGCTCCACGTCGAGCACGCAGTGGGCGAAGCGGTACTCCCGACGCATCATGTCGTTGGGCGGCGCCATCGGCAGCGGAGGCTCGAGCTGCAGCCCGCCGGGTGCCGCCGACAGCTCCTGCCCCAGCCGCCGGAAAAGGGGCAGTGCCGCCGGCGAGGTTGCGAGCCGCGCAAGCAGCACCCGGCTTTCCGGGACCTGCTGGCGCCGGTGCGCCAGCAACGCGCGCGGGTACAGCAGGTTCGCGGTGGTGGTCTCATCTTGCAGATGGGCCTGCGCGTCTGCGCGGTCGAGCTCCGCCTCTGCAAGTGGCAGGCGCCCGCTGTGCACGAGGGCCTCCACGAGCCAGGGGAGCAGGGGCGGTTCGGCCACGCGGTTGCCGTGGCGACGGCACTCGACCGCCGCCCGCAAGAAACAGTCGGCCGCCTCGTCGACGCGCCCGGCCGCCATGGCGGCATGACCATGGGCCTGCCAGAGGTAACCGTCGTCCTGCACCCCGGCCGGCTGGGGCAGCAGCGACAACAGCTCGAAGGCGGCGTCCGGGCGGCCTTGCTGGCGATGGAGCAGGCAGTGGATGTTGGCAACCGTGCTCAACAGGCTGACATCGGCCTCGATTGCCAGCGCGGTCGCGGTGGCCTCTTCCGCACACTCTCGTGCCTCGTCGAGCCGGTCTGCGTAGAGCAGTTCGCCCGCGAGATTGAGGCACACGCTCGCGAGTGCTGTGTTGGCATTGAGCCTGCGGGCCGCCTGCGCGAGCTTTCTGTTCCACCGGATGGACTGTTCGGCATGGCCGGACAGCGAGCTCATGATCGCCCGCAGCCATAGCACGTTCAGCAGCCCCCAGTGGCTGCCGATGCGCGTGAAGATCGCCTGGGCCTCGTTCAGGCGTGTCGCAACGAAATGCAGCTCGCCGAGGCGGCACTCCACGGACGCCAGCAGCATCAAGGTGTGCCCCTGCCAGTGCGGCGGCATGCATCCGCGGCCCAGCACGAGGGCGTGCTCTAAACCCTGCGCCGCGTCGCGCAAGCGGCCTTTCACGTGATGCAGCGTCCCGAGGCACTGCCGCACTTGCGCTTCCAGGCGCCGGTCCTGCTTGCGTGTGGCGGCCTCCAGCAGCCGTGCCGCGCTGACCGGTCCATCGTCGCTGCCGGACAGGGCCTGTGCACGCAGCAGTTCCAGATCGAGGCCCGGAAAGGCCGGGTCCAGGTGCTGCAGAAGCCCAAGGGCCCGCAGCGTGGCAGGATGCCGGTTCATCGCAGCGGCGTGCTTGGCCCTTGCGAACAACTCGAGAGACAGCAGCGAGCAGCCCCGCAACCCGTGGCGTTCGCCGACGTCCAGCAGTGTGTGCCGCAGGGCCTGAATGGCGGGAAGCACGAGCCCTGCAGGAACCGGGGCGCGGATCGCAATGACGATCTTCTTGTCGTGGTCATGGATCTGCAGATCGAGCGCCAGTTCGTGGCCTGCGAGCGTCAATGAACCGACCACGGCAAAACGCGCGCCGGCCGCGCGCAACATCTGCAGCATCTGCGCCTGTCCCTGGGGCCATGACGTCTCCAGCGAGTGTGCGTCCTGCACCTGGAGGCGTCCGTCTATCGACAGGCCGTGCGCGATGCAGGCGGCCAGGCCATGCGCCGCCCAGTGCAGGCTCGGTCGCCCGGTGTGATTGCGCAGCGGGCCGATGATCAACGAGGGGATATCGTCGGGTGACAAGCCAGCCATGGCTGGTTCTGATGCCGATGGCGTGGGGGCGTCGAACATGTAGCCGACGCGCGGGATCGAGCGGATGATCGGCTGCGGCCCGTTGTCCCCGATGGCCCGTCGTGCCGCCCGGACTGCCTGCCGCAGCGCGTCGTCGGACGCCGTGCCCTGCGGGCGCAGCGCGGCCAGCAGTTCCTCCTTCGTGACCACTCGATGGCGGAAGCGGGCCAGTGTCTCCAGCACGCGCCACGCCCGCGGCTCGAGCTTCACCGGTTCTCCGTGGCGGAGCACGCGCCGTCCGAGCAGGTCGAGCGACCCGCCGGGCAGTGTGATAAGGAACTCGCTCATGACAGCCTCTCGTCCGATGAGTACTGCGTGCGATCCCCAGGGGCCACGAGGGGTGCCAGAGCTATCTCAAAAGCTTTCCCAGTCATCCGTACCTGTCGCCTTCAAACTAGGCCTCGCTTCCCGGACGACCGCGGGGAGTGTCGCTCCGCTCTCGGCGACCAAAGCCGGTTTCTTGCCAAATGCAGGCCGCTGAACAACGCTGCTGGCGCGGTCCGGGCCACGTCGCTCGACGCCGCCACCGCCACCGCCAAGCGAAGTCGCCGGAGCTGCTGCGGCAAGCTCGACCTGCCCGAGCTTGAACAGTGCCACAGCGCCCACGAGTTGCTCCGCCTGCTGTTTCAGGCTCTCAGCGGCCGCCGCGCTTTCCTCGACGAGCGCGGCATTCTGCTGCGTGACCTGGTCTATTTGGCTCACCGCATGGCCGACTTGGGTGACGCCTGAACTCTGTTCGACGCTCGACGAACTGATCTCGCCTACGATGGCGCTGACGCGCTTGATCGCGCTGACGATTTCTTCCATCGTGTGGCCCGCCTGATCCACCAGTGCTGTTCCTTTCTCGACCTGCACGACGCTGTCTGTGATCAGCACCTTGATTTCCTTGGCCGCTTCGGCGCTGCGCTGGGCCAGGCTGCGCACCTCGCTGGCGACAACCGCGAAACCGCGGCCTTGCTCGCCGGCGCGCGCAGCTTCCACCGCAGCGTTGAGCGCCAGGATGTTGGTCTGGAATGCGATGCCGTCGATCACGCTGATGATGTCGGCGATCTTCTTCGAGCTGTTGTTGATGCCCTTCATCGTGCGAACCACCTGGGTCACAACGTCGCCACCCTTCGCGGCCACCGTTGACGCACCCATTGCCAGCTGGTTCGCCTGCGCGGCGTTGTCGGCAGTGTTGCGCACCGTCGATCCGAGCTCGTCCATCGTTGCGGCGGTTTGTTGCAGTGCGCTGGCTTGCTCTTCAGTGCGCTGGCTCAGATCGGCGTTGCCAGTGGCAATCTGTGCGGAACCCGTCGCGATCGAGTCAGAGGAATTGCGCACCTGGCCGACGATGCCGGCGAGGCTCTCCTGCATCGCGCCAAGAGACATCATCACGCTGCCCTTCGGAGCATTCGCGGCGCCGGCCACCGGGCTCAGGTCGCCACTGGCAATCCGTTGCGCCGCCCGGCCCAGGTCAGTAGGCTCGGCCCCAAGCGCACGGGTCAGTCCGCGGGTGATGAGCACACCGGCGATCGCGGCCGCCGCAAAGGCGACGAGGCACGCCAGTACGAGAATATTTCTCTGCGCCGAATAGCTTGCGGCTGCTTCTACCGTCCTCGCCAGGGCACGGCTGGCCGTGTAGTCGCGGTACTCGTTCGACACCTTGAGCATGGCTGCCAGCAGCGGGCGGCATTCCTTGTTTATCTTGGCGACGGCCTCATCATGCTTTTTGTTCATCGCGAGATTGACAATGGCCAGGGCAACGGGGCTGTACGTGCTCTCGATCCTGTCCATTTCAGCGATCAAGCTTCTGGCCTTGTCCGTTGCGTCCGGTGCATCGGCGATCAACTTCTTGAGTTTGCTCAAGTGCTGCTGCACGTCTTCGTGAGCCTTGGTGACCAAGGCTCTTTCCACTTCGAGGTCCTCGGGCTCGGTAACAAGCACGAGGTAGCGCGCCGCGATGGCACGGCGGTCAACGGCGGTGCGCACTTCGGCGGCTAGAGTGGCGCGCGCGTTGAGACCTGTGACGTAACCCACGAATCGGTCGTTCCCGTCGCTGATGTCCTTCAACGAAAGTCCGGCCACGAGCAAGACCAGAACGGCGAGGCTACCGAAGGCCACGGTCAGCTTGCCGCGCACAGTCAACTTGCTGAAGATCATGGGTTGTCTCCTGACGGTTGGCCTGGGCCGATGGTGGCCGCGGCATTGAACGCTCGCCGACAGTGGCGGGAACTGCACACCCTTATCTTCGGAGAGATCAGGTAACTTGTTGTTCAGCCGCCGCTGAAAATGGCAGTCAGTCGCCGCTGAATGCCGCGTAATCCAATTCTGAATCTCTTCGGCAGCTTCCTGAAATGACGCGCTGCGTTCAATACGGGGTCGGAGTACGAAGAGCCATGGGTCATCGTCCCTTTCGCTTGCGCACGCGAGGCTCTGAACGGACGTTGCGCTGACGAGATATCAGCACCAAGTCGCCCTTCGACATTGACCCGCCCGACGAAAACAGGGCGACCCACGATGCGCCAGGGCTTGCCCGTCACGAACCGCGAACATGACTTTGCGGTTGACGCGACACTGATGCAATTTGGCCTCCACTGCGCGTATGCTGGAACCTATCCCGCACAGGATGAAAGACGGCGCAATCGTGGCAATGGCAGCAGACGCGGCGAACGACAGCGATCATGCGGCGCAGTCAGTCCTGGTCGTCGACGACGTGTCGATGAATCTGGAGATCCTCACCTCTCAACTCGAGAAGCGCGGCTTCACCACCTTGGTGGCGCGAAGCGGACAGGAGGCGGTCAAGTGCGCTGAGTCTGCGCAACCGGATCTGATCCTGCTGGATGTCGTCATGCCGGGCATCGACGGGTTCGAAACCTGCAGGCGGCTGAAGCAGCGTGATGCGACCCGCGACATTCCGGTCATCTTCATGACGGGGTTGTCCGCAATCGACGACAAGATCGAGGGTTTTCGCGTCGGCGCTGTCGATTACGTGACCAAGCCGATCAACGCCGAGGAAGTGGCCACGCGAGTCGTCACGCATCTCAA
>Ga0302322_100003339_pt1 | contig 13765 bp, 6 predicted proteins | sample Fen_T0_2_FD_203757 | JGI IMG/M metagenome (GOLD analysis project Ga0302322, IMG submission 203757) | Peat permafrost microbial communities from Stordalen Mire near Abisko, Sweden - Fen_T0_2 | ecosystem: Environmental > Terrestrial > Soil > Wetlands > Permafrost | place: Sweden: Abisko...
ATCATTCAGCGCCACTGCGCGCGGCTCGCTACCAGCCTCGGTGTAGCAGCGGAGTTCCGGAGCGTTGCCGGAAGCGCGTAGATGGACGACTTCGTCCGATGCAAAGGTCACACGCAAACCGTCGACCATGGACACATCGACCACCTCGCCGAAGGCGGGAAATGCCGTAGCGATCGCGGCAGGTCCACCTTGCGCCAGGGCCCCGAGCCGCTCTTTGGACAGCGCGGTCGGAAAGCCCTCCAGACGGTCACTGGCGGTGAAGCGTTGCGGTAAGGTCGTCAGCAACCGCGAAATGCTCGTGCTTTGGGCACGCGCGCTCAATAACACCGAAAGCGGCACGAGCAGCGCGTCGCGCGTCGGGAGCGCGGGCAGCGATCCTGCGAGGTTGAAGTCGCTGGCGGTCAAGAAGCCGCCATTCGCCTCGTAGCCGACGACTTTTTCGGCACCGCCCAGCGCGCCGTTCATCGCCTCGATGACGTACGGGGAGCCAATGCGCGTGCGCACGACGCGCCGGAACGCGCCACTCTTCTCGACCGCGGTGTTGCAGCTCACGGGCGTGGCCACGAACGTCGCCCCCAAGAATTTCGCGGTCAAGATCCCCGCGACGTCTCCACGCAACCATTTCCCGTGCTCGTCGCTGACCAACGGGCGGTCGCTGTCGCCGTCGGTCGAAACGATGGTGTCGAACACGTGTTCGCTCGCCCAGCGGGCTGCGGACGCCACGTCCTCCGGCCGAATGGCTTCCGTGTCGACGGGGATGAACGCTTCCGAGCGGCCCAGACGGGTCACCTTTGCGCCGAGCCCGCTCAGCACCTCGAACAAGACATCACGTCCCACCGCGGAGTGCTCGAACAGACCAATCTGCGTGCCGCGCAGAGCGCCTTCCCCGAACGCTTCGAAATAGCGGCGAACATAGCGTCTTTCGATCTCAGCTTCGACCGCGGGCTCGATGCGTTGCGCGCTCGCCGAGGTGGCCCCCTTGGCGTCGAAGTCCGGCGGCAGCTCGACGACCTGCTCCTTCATGCCCGGCTCGTCGCGCTTGAGCAACTCACTTCGAGGGCGATAGAACTTAATGCCGTTGCGATCGTCCGGGATGTGACTACCGGTGACCATGATCGACGGGATCTTCTGAGCAAAGCCGAACAGCGCAACGGCCGGCGTGGGCACGCGCCCGCCGTTGACGGGCACGCTACCATGATCGGCAACCGCCTTCATGACCGAGCGCATGATGCGAGGCGTGCTGGAGCGAAGATCGCCCGCAACGGCCACGCGACCGCCGCGTTGGATCTCACGCTCACGCTCGAGATACTGGAGGAAGCCGCGCGTGTAGGTGTAACAGACCTCGTCCGTCATGGCGCTGACGAGGCCGCGCGCGCCGCTCGTCCCGAACGCCACACCGCTGCTATCCATTGCTTCCGCGATCGAAACCCTACGAGCCAGCATGATCCGGCACTTATACTACGCGGGGGCTACTGCGGCCCACCGAGCCCGAGCTAATTTCCGATGGCATTTTCGATTTCCGGAAGACGCGGCGGCACAAAAGCGTCACGCTAGAGCTTCGCACTCTCGCGCCACTAGGCGCCCACGTCGATTTAGAGGACAATTCGTGCAACGCCTGACTCCCTGCCATTCCGCTCTGATCACGCTGCTGACCGCCTGCGCGGCTTCGGTCGCTTGCCATTCCGATAAGTCGAGCGCGGGAGCCGGCGGCGGGCCGGCCACGGCTGGCAACTCGGCAAACGCGGCCGGGAGCGGCGCAGCGGCGGGAGGCAACCCAGCGACGGGAGGCAACCCAGCGACGGGAGGCAACCCAGCGACGGGAGGCAACCCAGCGGCGGGAGGCAACCCAGCGGCGGGAGGCGGTCCAGCCGGCGCCAATGCCGGGACGTCCGCAAGCGAGGGCGGTAGCGCCGGGGCGGCTCCAATCCCCGCAGTGCCGCTGAGCAAGTTCATCGTGGTCGACCAGTTCGGCTACCTACCAGACTCGGAGAAAATCGCGGTCGTGCGCGACCCGCAGACCGGGTTCGATGCGGCGGATACCTTCACTCCAGGCGCGAGCTACGAGCTGATCGACGCGCGGACCGGCAAAGCCGCGTTGAGCGCCGCTGTCACGGCCTGGAACGCCGGCGCAACGGACGCCTCCTCCGGCGACAGGGCTTGGTGGTTCGACTTCTCGAAAGTCGGCCAGCCGGGCACGTATTACGTGCTCGATACGGAGCACAACGTTCGCTCGGACCTGTTCGAGATTTCCGCGTCGGTGTACCGCGATGTTCTCAAGCAGGCCGTTCGCAGCTTCTTTTACCAACGAGTCGGGCAAGCCAAAGATGCGAAATGGGCTGGTGCCGGTTGGGCGGACTCGGCGTCGCACGTCGGGCCCGGACAAGATCACGAGTGCCGCGCATTCTCTGCCAAGACAGACGCCACCAGTGCGAAGGACCTTTGGGGTGGCTGGTACGATGCCGGCGATTTCAACAAGTACACTAATTGGACCGCCGGTTACGTCGTCTCGCTGCTGCACGCTTACCTCGAAAACAAAGCTGCTTGGGGCGACGACTATCAGATCCCCGAATCCGGCAATGGCGTCCCGGACGTGCTCGATGAAGCGAAATGGGGGCTAGACTACCTGACTCGCTTGCAAAATAGCGACGGCTCCGTGCTCAGCATCGTCGGTGAAGCGAGCGGGAGCCCGCCGTCGGCGGCGAAGGACCCGAGCTACTATGGTCCGGCGAGCACCTCCGCGACCTTGAGCACCGCCGGAGCCTACGCGCTCGGCTCGATCGTGTTCGGCTCGCTCGGCAAGGCCGAGCTCAGCACGTACGCAAGCGAGCTCCAGAGCCACGCCCTCAAGGCCTGGACGTGGGCAGCGGCCAATCCCGGCGTGATCTTCAAGAACAATGACTCCGCTTCGGGCAGCAACGGACTCGGCTCGGGCCAGCAAGAGACCGACGACTACGGCCGCTCCATGATGAAGCTCGAAAGCTCCGTCTACCTGTATCAGCTCACGAAAGACGACCAGTATCGCAGCTTCTTCGATGCCAACTATCAAAGCGCGCATCTGATCGCCAACGGCAACTACGCGGCCCCCTGGGAGCCATCGACCCAGTTGGCACTCCTGTATTACACGACTGTCGAGGGCGCGACCGAGAGCGCCAAGAGTGTCATCCTAAAGAGTTACGCCGCTGGCATGAACTCAAACGACAACTTCAAGGCCCACGAAGGCAGTCGCGACCCGTACCTCGCGTACATGAAGGATTACACGTGGGGCAGCAACAGCACGAAGTCGAACCAGGGGTCGATGTTCTACGACATGCTGACTTTCCGCGTGGACACGAGCAAAGACGTCGACTCGCGGCGCGCTGCCGAGCGCTACATCCACTACCTCCACGGCGTAAATCCGCTTGGTTTCGTGTACCTGTCGAACATGCTCGACCATGGGGCGACGAGCGGCGTGACGACGTTTTTTCACACCTGGTTTTCGCATGGCAGCGCCCTCTGGGAAAAGGCTGGCGTCTCGAAATACGGGCCAGCACCCGGGTTCTTAACCGGCGGCCCCAACCCGAGCTACAGCGTCGACGGTTGCTGCCCGAGTGGCTGCAGTGGTCTCAGCTGCGACTCCGAGCCGCTGTCGCCACCTCTGGGCCAACCAGCACAAAAATCGTACAAGGACTTCAACAGCAGTTGGCCGCTCGATTCTTGGTCCGTGACCGAGAACAGCTGCGGCTACCAAGTCGCGTACATCCGCCTGCTGTCGAAATTCGTGAAGTGAAGTGAGTTGGGTTTCGGCGCGCGACTCCCCGCGCCGGGTATCGGAAGCGCGTCAGCCGAGCGCTTCGACGTCGACCGCAACTTCGATGCTATGGGCGCCGCCACCGAGGACGACGCCTTTCAGCGGACTTACGTCGCTGAAATCTCGGCCCCAGCCGACCGTGACGTGACGTGTCGCGGGCACGACCGCATTGGTCGGATCGAAGTCGAACCAGCCAAAGCCCGGAATGTACACCGACGCCCAAGCATGAGAGGCGTCTGCGCCAACGAGCCGCGGTCGATCGATCGGCGGGTCCGTTTCCAGGTAACCGGAGACGTAGCGCGCCGCGAGCCCGAGCGAGCGCAACGCTCCGACCGCGACGTGCGCGAAGTCTTGGCAAACGCCGCGCTTGTCGCGCAGCACCTGCGCGAGAGGCGTGCTGAGGTCAGTCGCGCGAGGGTCGTACGTGAATTCTTCGAATATCTGCCGGTTGAAGGCCAGTATCGCGTCCACCAGGGGGCGCTTGGCCGTGAACGAGGGCGCGGCGTACGCGGCGAGCAGCGAGTGCGCTCGCACCAGGGGCGAATCGAAGCGGTACTCACTCACCTCCACCAATCCGCGATCGGCAGCCAAGCGCTCCGCCGCCTCTTCCCAGGTGACGCGAGCAGCGAGCCCTTCCGGAGCGTCGCGTTCGCGCAGCCCAATGTACGTCTTGGCGGTGACGACCAGCGCCTCGTGTTCGCTCAGGATCTCGATGAAGTGCGCACGATTGCCGAAGTAGTCGTGCTCTTCATACAGACTCGCGGGTTCGGGCGACACGTCCAACGAATAGCCGGATACGCGCTGGAACTGCAGTGGGCGAGGCGCCAAGTGCGCAATGTGGTGGGCATGCACCACAGGGCTTTCGTACTCGTAGCGCGTCGAGTGGCTGACGCTGAACATCCTCATTTGGCCTCCAGATCCTCGTTGATCCACACCGGTGGTGAGACGGCGCGCGAGGAAGCCAGGTGCGAAAAGAAGGTGTGACCGACCTCGTCCGAGAACTGCCACAAGAGTGTGGCCGATTCCTCGAGCAGCTGCCGCAGGCCAGAGCCGTCGCCGGCGCAGGCTTGTTCGACGTCCGCTGTCAGCAGTGTGCTTTGCAGCGAGATTAACCGGCGCTCGGCGCGACTGCGAGTCACGTCACTGTGCACCTGAAGGCGCTTGAAGTGGTCCATCAGCGCTTCGACTTGGAATGCCACCGAGCGCGGATTCGAGGTGTCGGTGAGCAGCAAATCAACGACCGGCGCGACTTGCAGAGTGCTCAAGTAACGCGCGCGGTAAGTGAGCAGGCTGTCGGCCACCTCCAGCAATGCTTCCATATGGACACGGGAGGCGCCCGGCGGCAGCAACGCCTGTAACTGAACGAGCGAGAGCGCGCCGCGCTCGACGCGCCGCCCCATGTCGAGGAACGCCCAAGCATGGCTTCTGACCATGTTGTCCAGGGTGGTGCCGCTGACTGCGGCGAGGGTGATCAAGATTTGATCCAGCACATCCACCGCGTTTCCGAGCTTTTCGGGAGTCGCGCTGGGGAGCGATTCGATCGAGTTCGAGAGCCGGCGCAGGACATGCCAGGCGTCGCGCGAGAGGCGACTCCGGACGCCGAGGGTGAGCTCGTGCACGCGGCGCAAGATCCCGCGCAGATTGTTGGGAGCAACCGCGTCGAACAGGACTCCCAGCAGAATAGCTTCGGCTGGCGTGGTCCCGGCGCCGGGGCGGGCCTCCGCGACCTTGGCGTCGACCGCCGCGGGTGTCACGCCCGAACGCTGCAAGGCGTCCAAAATGGCGCCCAGCGCCAGCGGCGCATCCGGTGCCGCTTCCAAAGTCGCCCGTTCGATCCCGGCACGAGCCAAACGCGCCGTGCAATCGCAACGTTCGACGTAGCGGCCCAGCCAATAAATATCGTCGAGTAAGCGACTCGGCAAATCCAAACCACCACGCTTCAAGTCGACGCGGTGGTCCGGCATGGACGGCAACACTGGTTCGGCACTGCCTGCCGCTGACGGCACCCAGACGTCCTTGCTGACGGCATTGCTGCGGATCGCCAAAAACAAGCCATCTGGCGATTCGTTGATTCGGGCCAGACCGCCGGGCATCACGTCGTAGTCTTCACCATCGCGGCACAGGAACGCGCGCCAGGCAAGACCGCCTTGAATCACTCCACCCGACTCCCAAACCGGAACCGTGGACAAACCGACCCAACGTTCACCGACGAAGTCACCGGGGTGCGCCTTGAGCCGCTCGATCAATTGCGCGCGGGCCTTTTGATCCATCTGCGCCGGCACCAGCGGGTCACCGCGGCGATCGCCAAAAGCCGGCTTGATCACCATGTCATCGAGTGAGCCGAGCACCAGTGACAACGACTGCGGATCGCCGCACCAGAAGGTGGGCACCGATTCGACCATCAGCTCTTCGCCCAAGACGGCACGCGCAAGGCCCGGCAGGTAGGCCTTGAGCGCCGGCATTTCGGTGATCACCGAACCGAGTGGATTGGCCAGCCCAACGTTGCCGGCGCGCGCCGCCGAGACCAAGCCCGCGACGCCCTGCGTCGAACCGCCACGCAGGGCCAAGGCATCGCACCAGGCGTCACCGACACGCCTCAGGAGTACGTCTACTCGGCGCAGACCGGACAACGTTTTCAGGTAAACAACGTTGTCCCTAACAGTCAGATCTCGACCCTCGACCAGCTCGTAACCGAGGTAGCGAGCGAGGTACGCGTGCTCGAAAGAGCTCTCGTCGCGCGCCCCGGCGGAGAGCAGCAGCACACGCGGTTGCCCGCCGCTCAGCTTGGGCGAAAGGCTTTCCACCGTGCGCCGCATTTTGGCGAAGAAGCCGGCGATGCGTTCGACGCGGTAGTCACGGAACAGATCGGGCAACGTACGGCCCATGACCAACCGGTTCTCGAGGGCGTAGCCGGCGCCGGTCGGGGCCTGAGTGCGATCCGAATAGATCGTGAACTTTCCATTTGGGTCGCGCCCCATGTCTACCGCGTACAGGTGCAAGCGGTGGCGCCCGACCGGCTCCCAGCCGTGACAGGCACGCAAAAAATCCGGGTGCCCGAGCACCAGCTCCGCAGGCAAGAGGCCCTCACGAACGAGGCGCTGCGGCCCGTAACAGTCAGCGATGATCTCGTTCAACAGGCGCGCCCGCTGCCGCAAGCCGCGGCACAGCGCGAGCCACTCGTTCCGCTCGACCAAGAACGGCAGCACGTCTAGATGCCAAGGTCGGTTCGTCCCCTCAGGAACGCCTAGGATGTTGAACGTGACCTCTTGTTCGGTGATGCGCCAACGAACGGACTTCTGCAGCTGGTCGAGCTCGGCCGGCGAACGCTCCGCAAGAAAACGCTCGAGCAAGCTTTGGTGTGCGCGCAAAGCACCGCCAGCGTCTCGGAATTCGTCAAACGCGGTCACGTGCTGCTCGAGCGCGTTCGGCGATCCGATGTACGGCCAAGAATCGACAGCCACCACGCAGTGTCATACGCGAGACTCGGGGCGGATGTCACGCAACCTCACGGCATGCGGCGCAAATCGAGAGTGAACGGAAAGTGCGGGTCGAGCTTCGGCTGCCTGACCGCGAAACGGCCCGGCACGTGACCCATGTGGTCGAAGCGGGCAATCCGCCGACTTTCCGCGGCTGCCGCGTTGACAGGACGCACTTCGTTCGAACGACCACCGGGGTGGACGACGTGATAGGTACAACCCGCGATCGCCCGTTGATTCCAGCCATCGTAGATGTCGATGTGCAGGGGGCCATGGATGCCAATCGTCGGGTGCAAGCAGGAGGCCGGCTGCCAGGCACGATAGCGCACGCCGCACACCCCCTCCCCCGACACGCCGGTGGGCTGGAGCGGCAACGGGTAGCCGTTGACCGTAATCATGTGACGTCCCTCGGTGAGACCAAGTGCCCGGACCTGCAGACGCTCGAGCGACGAGTCGACGTAGCGGGCTTGCCCGCCCGCACCGCTCTCTTCTCCGAGCACGTTCCAGGGTTCGAGCGCTCCGCGCAGCTCCATGAAGATCGCGTCTTTGCTGACACGCCCGTAGAACGGGAAGCGGAACTCGTAGTGCGGGCGGAACCACTCGTCGTCGAATTCGTAGCCGCGCTCGCGCAGGTCACTCATGACGTCGCCGAAGTCCTGGCGCACGAAATGCGGCAGTAGGAAGCGATCGTGCAGCAGCGTGCCCCACTTTACGAGGGGTGCGCGATACGGTCGCTCCCAGAATGCGGAGACCAGCGAGCGGAGCAGCAGCTGCTGGGCGCTCGACATGCGGTAGTGCGGAGGCATCTCGAACGCGCGCAGCTCGAGCAAGCCGAGGCGTCCGGTGGACCCGTCCGGCGAATACATCTTGTCGATGCAAAACTCCGAACGGTGGGTGTTGCCGGTGACATCGGTCAGCAGGTGGCGGAAAATGCGGTCGACGAGCCAAGGTGGCGTGTAGCCGCCCACTTCCGGCAGCTCGCGGAACGCGACTTCCAGCTCGTACACCGAGTCATTCCGAGCCTCGTCGACGCGCGGCGCCTGCGAAGTCGGGCCGATGAAGCGACCTGAGAACAGGTACGACAGAGACGGGTGGTTGTTCCAATAGGCCACCAAGCTCGCCAACAGATCGGGGCGCCGCAAGAACGGGCTGTCCCCGGAGGTCGCGCCGCCCATCACCATGTGATTGCCGCCACCGGAGCCGATGTGTGCGCCGTCGAGCTCGAACTTCTCTGCCGTCAGGTGCTCTTCGCGTGCCGCACCGTACAGACTCTCGGTTTGCTGGACGAGCTCCTGCCAATTCTTGACCGGAGGTACGTTGACCTCGATGACACCCGGATCGGGCGTGAGGCGGAAAACGCCCATGCGCGGATCATTGGGCGGTTCGTAGCCTTCGATCTGGATTGGGAAGCTGAGTTCCTTGGCGGTCTGCTCGATTGCAGCCACGAGCTCGAGATAGTTCTCGAGCATCGGGATTGGCGGCATGAACACGTGCAGAATGCCCCCGCGCGGTTCGACGCAGAGCGCGGTGCGCGTAATGCCAGTCGCAGACTCGAACGGCAATGGCTTGAGCTGCGGATCGGCAGCCGTGAACGGCTCGTTGGGGAAGCCAGGACGCTGCGGCCGGCGCACCGCGGGACGCACGGTGGGTGGGGGCGGCGGAAAGCGAAATGCATGCGGCAGCGCTCCGCGCTCGGCAAATGGATCGCGCTCGGGCTCCACGTCCGAGTCACCACGCGCCATCCACGGGATGGAGTCGAGCGGCAGGCGCAGGCCCATCGATGAATCACCAGGGATCAAGAATAGGTGTTCTTCTCTCAGGAACCAAGAGCCGGAAACCCAGCCCCCGACATGCGCAAGCGGCAGCACGTAACCGACCACGCTACCCAGATCTTGCCGAAAAACGCGGGCGATACGCGCGCGCTCGATCGGCTCGGACAGCTTGCTATCGAGCGGATCGACATTGCCCGGTAAGCGGCGTTCGCGCCACAGGTAGTACCAGGCGTCTTCGTAGGCCGGCATCAAGCCGTCCTTCTTCAAGCCCAACACCTGGATCAGGTGCTTCATGAAGATCTCGGCCTGTTCGATCTTGTGGCCGGGGGGCGCAGATTCTTGTGCGATGAGCTTTGGATCCTGCCAAACCGCGACTCCGTCTTTGCGGAAGAAGCAGCCCAGTGCCCAACGCGGAAGCTGCTCGCCAGGATACCACTTGCCTTGTCCGTGATGGAGCATCGCTCCCGGCTGCCAAAGGGCATGCAGGCGACGGAGCAGGCGATCCGCAGTGGGCAGCTTCTGACCACCGAGCGCCGCGACGTTCCATTCCGCGGCGTCGGGCTCGAGCGCGCTCACGAAGGTCGGCTCTCCGCCCATCGTCAAACGTACGTCCTGCGCTTCGAGCTGCAGATCGACCTCTTCACCGAGTTTGAGGATCGCTTGCCATTGCTCCTCACTGTACGGCTTGGTGACGCGCGGGACATCGATCACGCGCTCGACCGACATCTCGAAGTCGAAATCCGTCTCGGCCTTCTCGACTCCGCCCTCGATCGGCGCAGCAGAGAGCGGATCGGGACTTACCGCGAGCGGAATATGCCCTTCGGCGGTAAAAAGCCCCGAGGTCGGATCGAGGCCAATCCAGCCGGCGCCCGGAACGTACGCTTCACACCAGGCATGCAGATCCGTGAAATCCGCGGTCGGGCCCGTGGGACCCACGACCGGCTTTTCGTCGGCCACCAGCTGCACCAGGTAACCAGAAACGAAGCGCGCGGCGAAGCCGAGCTCGCGCAGCACTCGAACCAAAAGCCAGCTCGAGTCGCGGCAGGAACCCTTGCCGAGTTCGAGTGTTTCTTCCGGCGTTTGCACACCTGGCTCGAGGCGTACGATGTATTTCACCGCCTCGTGGACGGCCCGATTCACGTCGATCAGAAAGTCGACGGTGCGCCGCTCGCTGCGGTCGATCTTCTCCATCAACTCGTCGAAGTGGGGACCGGCGGGCACCTTGGCAAAATACGGTTGGAGCTCGTGCTCCAGCACCTTCTCGTAAGCGAACGGGGACTCTTCCGCGCTCGGCTCCAAGAAGAAATCGAACGGATTGTAGGATTCGAGATCCGCAACCAGATCGACCGTGACGCTGAAGTGCTTGGTCTTCTCCGGGAAGACCACGCGCGCCAGGTAATTTCCCTGCGGATCCTGCTGCCAATTGATGAAGTGATCGGGCGGCTGAATATCCAGCGAGTAGCTATGAATGGGCGTGCGGTTGTGCGGGGCCGGCCGCAGCCGAATGACTTGCGGACCGAGCGTGACTGCGCGCTCGTAATCGTAGCTAGTCTTGTGATGCAGTGCGATTCGGATAGCCACGGTTACTCAGACCTCGAAAAATTGCTTGTGAATCGCAGTTCCAATATCATTAATCGCCCCCTGCAAACCGTCGACATATTCGTGAAGTCCTCCGGCCATGACATCATCGATCGTTGCGTAATCCAGCCGCGCCCTGAGCTGGCCGAGGAGGCGCTCCGCTTCGCACTGATAAGTGCCGATGGGCGAGCGCATCACGGCGTGCAGGCTCTCCTGCGCTTGGCGAACGCAATACGAGATTGCGCGCGGGAAATTCTGATTCAAGAGCAAGAAGCTCGTGACGTTCGCCGGCGAGGTCACATGGAACAGTTGCCGATACATCTGCAGCGCGCTGGCTGAATTGAGCAGCGCGGTCCAGCCGAGCTGGTCGACCGTCGTGCCCACTCCGTTACCTACCGGCAAGAGCAGGAAGTATTTCACGTCCAAGATGCGCGAGGTTTTGTCCGCGCGCTCGAGCAAGCGGCCAAGGCGCGCGAAATGCCAGGCCTCCCCGCGCGACAACGTCGCGTCCGTGACACCCTCGAAGTAGATGCCAGCGTTCTTCACTCGGCCGTAGAAATCGTTCAGATCCTCCGGGTTGACGTCGGGCCGCGCGGCTTGGCCGACCATCAGGTAGAACTCGTTCAGTTCCTGCCACATTTCTCGCGAAATGATGTCGCGCACCGTGCGCGCGTTCTCGCGAGCCGACGCTACGCTGGAGGCAATCGAGTTCGGGTACTCTCGATCGAAGGTCAGAAACTGGGTGACTGCTTGCGGCGTGGCCTTGCCAAACCGCTTGGCGAAAAGATCATGATCGCCAGTGATCATGACCAGGCTGTCCCAGCCGCTCTTCTGCTCGATCGGTGAATCGAGCAAGAGATTCATGTTCACGTCGATGAAGCGGGCGACGTTCTCCGCGCGTTCGACGTAGCGGCTCGACCAGTAGATTGCTTCGGCAACTCGGCTCAGCATCTTTTGTCTTGTTTGTTCGAGATCAGGATTGCGAAGGTGTCGTCAGAGAACGGAGTTTCGTGCGGCGAAACTCAAGACTGAGACTGCGATTGAGATTGAGACTGCACGCCCATGTCATTGGACAGCACCCAGGTGTCTTTGCTGCCGCCACCTTGGGATGAATTCACCACCAGGGAACCTTTCTTGAGCGCGACGCGGGTCAGACCTCCGGGTTGAACGTAGATGTCCTCACCGTACAGAACGTAGGGACGCAAATCGACATGGCGACTCTCGAATTGATCGCCGATGATCGTCGGTACGCGCGAAAGCGAGAGAGTTGGTTGAGCAATGTAACCACGCGGATTCTTGTTGATGCGCCCCGCGAAGTCCAGCTGCTCCTCGGGCGTGGAGTGCGGGCCAATCAGCATGCCGTAGCCACCCGCGCCGTCGGTCGCCTTGATCACCAACTCGTGCAAGTGATCGAGCACGTATTTGCGATCCTTCTCGTCGCTACATATGTAAGTCGGTACATTGGGGATGATCGCGTCTTCGTCGAGGTAGTACTTGATGATGCGCTCGGCATACCGGTAGATCGCCTTGTCATCCGCGACGCCCGTGCCCGGGGCGTTGGCCAGTGCCACTCGACCGTTCAGGAAGACCTCCATCACTCCGGGAACGCCCAGCAGCGACTCCGGCCGGAACATCAATGGATCCAAGAAATCGTCGCTGACGCGGCGGTAGATCACATCCACGCGCTTGAACCCCTCGGTGGTGCGCATCTGCACGAAGCCTTCGCGCACGACCAAATCTTGAGGCTCGACCAGCTCGACACCCATCTGCTGCGCGAGGAAAGCGTGCTCGTAGTAAGCGCTGTTGAAGCGCCCCGGGGTGAGCACGACCACCTGCGGGTCATCACGCCGATCCGAAGCCAGGTAACGAAGCGTCTCGAGCAACCTGAGCGGGTAGTCGTCGACGGGGCGAATCGACATTTGCTCGAGGACGCGCGGAAAAGTGCGCTTCAAGATCTGACGATTCTCGAGCACGTAGCTTACGCCGGATGGGCAACGCAGGTTGTCTTCCAACACGTAGAACTCGCCGTTTTTGTGGCGCACCAGATCGGTACCGACGATGTGGCACCAGATACCTCGCGGTGGCTTCATGCCCATGCACTGCGGACGAAAGTCGGGGCAAGTCTTGATCAGCTCTTCGGGGACGACTTTGTCCTTCAAGATCTTCTGCTCGCCGTAAACGTCGGCCAGGAACAGGTTGAGCGCTTCGATTCGCTGACGTAGACCGCGATCGATGCGCTCCCACTCTTTGGCGGCGACCACGCGCGGAATCACGTCGAACGGGAAGATCCGCTCGGAGCTGCCACCATCACCGTACAAGGTGAAGGTGATGCCCATGCTGAGCAGCGCGCGTTCCGCGGCGGCCTGACGCATGAGCAGCGACCCACTCTCGAGCGCATTGATCCCATTGACGAGCGGTTCGAAGCCAGGGCGAGGCACCCCGGTCGCTGCGAACGTTTCGTCATAGAACGGGCCGTTTTGAGGGTCGTAAGCGTCGAACTTCATGAGCTTTCCGTAAAGAGCAGTCGGCAGTTGCGGTGAACGACCGAGCGTACCCAGAACCAATCCCGTACCTTTGCACGACCTAACGCCGCCAAGGGGATCGCGACGCTTTCAGCCGTGTTTCCGGCTGGTATCACTCGTTTCGTAGCAGGTTTCCCAGCGGCGCGAGATGCGTTGACAAACGCATCGGGCGGGACGTACCATCGCGCTGCGAAATGTTGCCCCTCACCTTGCATCTCGAGCTCCAGCGCTCGCTTTGCGCCGTCATTTGGTTGACGGAAAAGGTCGTTGTTTAGCCGGAAGGGTAACAAATCGCATCGTTTGGCGAGCGCCCTTCCGGTCCCCGGTTGGGCGTTTCGCTTTTGTGGCCTTGCATTCTGCAAGGCGGAGCCGAGACCCCATGACGTCCGTCGTTGAGCTTCGTGATCCGAAGAAAAGTCTGCCCCGGCCGGTCGCCCATTTGTGGCAACGCGGAGCATTGTTGCTGTGCGCGCTGCGCATCCGGCTGGCCTTCTTGGGCCTGCTCGGCTTCGCGCTCGACTACCCTTTCGACGCCAAGGTAGCGCCCAGCGGCGGCGTGCTGGCCTTGCTGTGCAGTGTGCTCTCTGCGGCGGTCTCCGCCACGCTCGGCCTGTTGTGCGCTGCCAGCGT
>Ga0302322_100003340_pt1 | contig 13764 bp, 11 predicted proteins | sample Fen_T0_2_FD_203757 | JGI IMG/M metagenome (GOLD analysis project Ga0302322, IMG submission 203757) | Peat permafrost microbial communities from Stordalen Mire near Abisko, Sweden - Fen_T0_2 | ecosystem: Environmental > Terrestrial > Soil > Wetlands > Permafrost | place: Sweden: Abisko...
CGCCGCCCTGGATGGCCGCGCCGACGGCGACGACCTCATCGGGGTTCACGCCCTGGTGCGGGGTCTTGCCGCCGAGATTCTTGGCAATGTCCACGACCTTGGGCATACGGGTCATGCCGCCGACCAGCACGAGTTCGTCGATCTTGTCGGTGGAGACGCCGGAGTCCTTGAGGCAGTTCTTGAAGGGCTGGATGCAGCGCTCGAAGAGGCTGTCGCAGATCTGCTCCATCTTCGCCCGGGTGAGCTGGATGTTGAGGTGCTTCGGGCCCGAGGCGTCGGCCGTGATGAACGGCAGGTTGATGTCGTAGGTCGTCGCGGACGAGAGGGCGATCTTGCCCTTCTCGGCCTCTTCCTTGAGGCGCTGGAGGGCCATCGGGTCCTTGCGCAGGTCGATGCCGTTTTCCTTTTTGAAGGAATCCACGAGCCAGCCGATGAGGGCGTCATCCCAGTTGTCGCCGCCGAGGTGGGTGTCGCCGTTGGTGGCCTTGACTTCGAACACGCCGTCACCGATCTCGAGAATCGAGACATCGAAGGTGCCGCCGCCCAAATCGAACACGGCGATTTTTTCGTCCTTCTTCTTGTCGAGGCCGTAGGCGAGCGAGGCGGCCGTGGGCTCGTTGATGATACGGAGCACCTCGAGACCGGCGATCTTGCCGGCATCCTTGGTGGCTTGGCGCTGGGCGTCGTTGAAATAGGCGGGGACCGTGATGACGGCCTGGGTGATCTTTTCCCCGAGATAGGCCTCGGCGTCGGTCTTGAGCTTGCCGAGCACGAAGGCGGCGATCTGCTGCGGGGCAAAGGTCTCGGTCTTGTCCCCGGCCTGGACCTCGATGTAGGCGTCACCGTTCTTGCCGGCGACAACCTTGTAGGGAAGATTTTTGGCCTCTTCGCTGACCTCGGTGAATTTGCGGCCGATAAGGCGCTTGGCCGAGAAAATGGTGTTCTTGGGGTTGGTCACGGCCTGGCGCTTTGCGGCCTGGCCCACGACGCGCTCGCCGGTCTTGGTGAATGCCACGATGGACGGAGTCGTCCGTGCACCCTCGGCGTTTGGAATCACAACGGGCTCACCGCCCTCCATGATGGCCATACAGGAATTGGTCGTACCGAGATCGATGCCTAGGATCTTGCTCATGCGCGGCGGTCAGCTGGCTGTGTGCCCGCAATTCTAACAAGATCATTAAATGCTGTTATTCAGTTGGTTATTAATTTTTTGGTCTTTATGTAGGATAAGCATGTGGGACAATTCGGGTCTCAATGTCCCACTTCCGCGTAATGTGCCACAGGTGTATCAGTCAGCGTGACACACCGTTAGGCAGCTAACTACTCCAACACCCGATCGGCGCCGGCATAAATATTCATCCGCCCGTCGCGCAAGAAACCAACCAAGGTTTGTCCTCCCGACCGCGCGAAATCCACCGCCAGACTGGTCGGGGCTGAAATCGCGGCGATAAACCCAATCCGGGCAGCCAAGGCCTTCTGCACAATTTCAAAGGCCACCCGGCCGCTGACCAAAAGCACCAGCCGGGAAGCTTCCATTTCGCCAGAAAGCAGCATGTGGCCGATCACCTTGTCCACGGCGTTATGCCGCCCGACATCCTCCCGCAGGACCAGCAGCCTACCCTCCGCAGTGAACAACCCGCTGGCGTGCAGGCCGCCCGTGCGCTGGAAAGTCGCCTGGGCGGCGGTGAACGTCGCGGTCATTTCGGCAAGCACCCTCGCCGGCACGCACGGGGCTTCGTCCGGACCAATCGAGGGATCTTTTGACTGCACGGCGGCGATGGTCGCCTTGCCGCAGAGTCCGCAACTGCTGGCGGTGAAAACGTGGCGCGTGAGCCGCGCGAAGTCCACCGCCTCCGGTCGCGCCAGCCGCACATCCACGATGTTCGGCTCCGTTCCCCGGCCCCGCTTCGCCGTCACCGGGGCGAGGCCAATGATTTCAGCCCGCCGGGCGACCACCCCTTCGGTCAGGAGAAAGCCTGCCACCAGTTCCTCGTCGTGTCCGGGTGTCCGCATCGTCACGGCCACGGCCCGGCCCTCAACCCGGATTTCCAGCGGCTCCTCGACGGCGAGATCGTCGCGTTCATCGGCCGCAACCGCCCCCGTCCGCCGGCGCTGGACCGTGCGGATGGCGTGAGGGGCGGAAGGTTTTGTCTTGGTCTTCATTGAGGTGGGCACCGGTTTCAACACCGGCGCCTGTCGTGGCTATGGAAAGCGCCGACCACCCCGCAGGCAACGTAACACCTCACCATATTAATCCGTGTCACCCGTGGTCAAATGACCGGCCCCGTCTCCGCCAACTTCTCGATCCGCACGTGAGCGTTGTAGTCGGGCACGCCGCCGCCCTTGTCCTCCACCCCGCGGCGGATCAGGTGGTTGCCCTCGGGCCAGTGGATCTGGAGATTGCCGGGGGCAAGCGGGGCGAGAAAGACCCGGCCTTCATAGCGACCGCGGTCGTTCACCAGGGCCACCCGGTCGTCGTGCATCAGGTGCAGGCGGGCGGCGTCTTCCTCATTCATCAGGATGGCCTCGCGCGGCGCGCCGTTGAGCGGGTCGACGTCGGCGTAGATCAGGGTGTTGAATTGTTTGCCGCGGCGGGTGCTCACGTGGAACACTCCTTCCGGTCGCGGCGCCACGTCGGGCAGGTCCACCGCCACGAAGCGGGCGCGCCCGTCCTCGGTCGGGCACACGCCCCCGCCACACAAGTGCGGGCCGCCATACTGGAAGGCGTCGCCGGTTTTCCTGAGGTGCTGGACCCCATCGTAGAAGGGCACGACGCGCGCAATCTCCTCGCGCATTTCCCAGCCGGTGCGGCAGCCGAGCTGCGCGGCCCGCTCGGGCCAGGCCGCGGTGGCGACCTGCAGAAGGATCTTCCACTCCGCGCGGGCCTCGCCCACCTCGCGCGGGATTTCCGGGGTGAACATCACCCGGCGCTCGGTGCTCGTCTCGGTGCCGCCGTCATCCTGCTCGTAGCGGGTCTTGGCGGGCAGGAGAATGACCTCCTCCGCGGGATCGAGGAGCATCTGGTCGGTGATCATGATGTCCTGGTGCACGCGGAACGGCACGCGGGACAGGGCTCGGGCGACATGGTCCGGGTCGGGCAGCGTGCGCAGGAAATTGCCCCCGATCAGGTAGAACAAGTCGAGTTCGCCCCGGAAACCGGCCTCGACCATCTCGGTCGTCGTGAGGCCCGGCCACTCCGGCACGGGGAAACCATAGTGGGCGGACAACGCCGCCGCGTTGGCCGGGTTGACCGTCTTGCCGCCGGGAAAGGCCGTCGAATACGCCCCCATCTCCGCGCCACCCTGCACGGAGGAGTGGCCGCGGATCGGCATGACCCCGCACTTGTCGCGGCCCAGGAAGCCGCGGGCCAGCGCGAGGTTGAGGATCATGCGCACGTTGTCGGCGCCCCACGGGTGCTGGGTGATGCCCATGCTCCACACGAAGACGCCGCTGCGCGCCCGGCCGACCAAGTCGGCAAACTCGATGATGCTGGCCCGCGGCAGGCCGCAGCCTTTCTCGAGGTCCGCCCATTCGAGGGACCTGGCGCGGGTCTCCAGCTCAGCCCAGTCATTGGTATGCTCCGCCACAAATTCGCGGTCGATCCGGCCGCTCTCGATGAGGTGCTTGAGCGCACCGTAAAGGAAGGGGATGTCACCCCCCTGCCCGACCGGGAACCAGTAGTCGGCAAGGTCCGAACCAAAGAGCGCGCTGCTGGCGGTCGAGGGCACCCAGTAACGTTGCATGCCTGGCTCCAGATAAGGGTTCACCAATATGATCTTGGTCCCGCGCTCCTTGGCGATGTGCAGGTATTTGGTCGAAACAGGCTGGTCATTGGCGGGATTGGACCCAAAAAAAACGATCAGGTTCGTGCCCCACCAGTCCTGGTAACTGCAGGTCGTGGCGGCGAGCCCGAGCATGTGCTTCATCGCCGCGGTCGAGGGCGAGTGGCAGAGGCGAGCGGCGTTATCGACGTTGTTGGTCCCCAGGAAACGCGCGACCTTCTGCGCGGTGTAGTAAATCTCGTTGGTGACGCCGCGCGCCGTCACAAAAAACGCCAGGCGGCGCACCTCGGTCGCGCGCAGGCGGCCGCCGATCGCAGCCAGCGCCTCGTCCCACGTGATGCGGGTGAAGCCCGGTTCTCCGCGCCGGCGCCGCATCGGATGCGCCAGCCGGCCCAACTCGCGCAACTCGCGGTTGTCGCGCCCGGCCAGTGTGCTCACGTCGGCCAAGCGCGCGGGATCCATCGCCGGCATGGTGTTCAAGCGCAGGAGATTCAGCCGGGTCATGCACAGGTGGACCCCGTCGATGGTCCAGTCGTGAAATCCCGCCACCCCGAGGGCGCAACCGTCACACACACCCCGGCTCAACACCTTCCAGGCATAGCCGAGGTTGTCGCGGTTCTCCCAGCCGATCTTCACCATGTCCCGGAAATGCTTGGGCTTGGTGTGCCCGACCCCGAACGGCGCCAACCGGCTTAGGCGGTCCCCAAGGGTGGACAGGATGCGATGGGAAGGCATGGAAAGGGTCAGGGACGAGCGCGGGGAGAATTCCGGCCCGGGCTTGCAGATTCAATGCTTAACGGATAAGTTCCCGCGATCATAAGGATCCGCCCGCACCCCTTAACCAATTGCCATCTGCGCCGATAACATAGGTTAACCCGGGCCATGGACCGCGATACGCCTTCGCGCGCCCTCCTGCTCGACTACCGGTCAATGTGACTTTTGCGCCCTACATCACCCCTTGGTCCCGGCGGCTTGCCTTCTGGCTGTGCCTGCTGGCCAGCGGCCTGGCCGTACCCCTGGACCTCGATGCCGTGACGCTGCCCGAGCTGCTGGAAAATCCCCGGCTCAACGCCAAAAAATTTGCCGGCTACTTCGGTGATTACGCCTATGAGTTCAATGAGGCGATCCAACCCGCCCCGGTCTTTCTGGCCCGGGAAAAGGGCGATTGTGATGACTACGCCGTGCTGGCCGACTTTGTATTGAAAAAACACGGTTTCGACACTCGGCTCATCCACGTCCGTCTCACCGGGCGCGTTGCCCACGCCGTCTGCTACGTCATGGAAAACAAGGCCTACCTCGACTACAACAACCGGGCCGTCTTCTTCACCCTGGCCCACGCCGGGCCGGACATCCGTGCCATTGCCGCGAAGGTGGCCGATTCCCTCGAGTCGTCGTGGACCACCGCCTCGGAGTTCAGCTATTCCTATGAATCCCGGAGAAAACTCATGATCGCCACCATCTCAAAAACCGGTGAGGCTGTGGAACCCCCTTCCTCCGTCCCGGGCAAATCCGATCCCTTCAATGTCGACTGAAAATTCCCCGCCTCCCGTGGCCGCCGACCCGACCATGCGCCGTGTCCTGGCCTGCTTTGGCCTGATCCTGGCGGTGCTGGGGCTCGTGGTGGCCGTGTCCTTGAACAACCTCAACCGGACTGTCGCCACCAGCGACTGGGTCAACCACACGCACGCCCTCATCACCGAGCTCGACGTCCTGCAGCCGACGCTGGCGGCCGCCGAGGGCGGGCTGAGCCGCTACCTGCTCACGGCCGACCAACGCGATCACACCGCCTACCAGGACAAGTTTGCCGAGCTGGGCGAACACACCGACGTGGCCATCGCCCTCACCGCCGGCACGCCGGCCGAGCAGCAACAATTCCAGCAGATCGCCCTGCTCCTGGCCAAACGGGCCGACGTCGCCAGCCGCATCATCCACTTCAAGAAGGCCGGTGACACCGCGGCGCTCCAGCAGCTCCTGAACGAGGACGCCGAGAAATATGATCACCGCGAGCTGGCGCAATTGATCGAGAAATTCCGCTCGGCCCAGACCGACTTGTTGAGCGCGCGGGACCGCACGCTTTACCTGCAGGCCCAGACCACCCGCTGGACCGTGCTCACCGGGCTCGGCCTGGATTTCCTCCTCCTGTGCGGCGCCGCCTGGCTGATCCGCGATGCCCTCGCCGCGCGCACGCTCGCCAACCGGCTGTTGCAACAAACCAATGCCCAGCTCGAGGAGAAGGTGAACCAGCGGACGGCCGAGTTGTCCGCCTCCAACGCCCAGCTCGCCGCCCAGAGCCTGGAGGATCGCTGGTCCAAGCAGGCCCTGGAGCACCAGAACCGCTACAACCTGCTCATCATCGACTCCATCGCCGACGCCGTTTTCGTGGTGACCAAGCTCCTGAACGTCTCCCGCCTCAATCCGGCCGCCATCCACCTGACCGGCCTCGAACCCGTCGAGCTGATCGACAAGCCGCTGGCGCGGGTGCTCGCGCTGGAGGGCGGCAAGGACCCCGCGAAACCAAACTTCGATCCCCTGGCCCGCACCCTGGCCGAGGGTCACGAATTGCGGGACAAAGCCGGCCTCCTGACGACCAAGGGTGGACAATCCGTGCCGGTGCGCCTAAGTTTCTATCCGCTTCGTGATCGCGACAAGGTTGTCGGCGGCGTCGTCATCCTCCAACACTCCGCTCCCGCCCACCCATGAGTAACACCACCCGACCGCCCTTTGTCCCTGCCCACACGCTCCCGACCCCGGGCTCGTCGCGGAAGCACATCCTCGCGATCGACGACGAGCTGCCCATCCTTGAGCTGCTGCAGGAGTACCTCAAGGCCCAGAACTACCGCGTCAGCACGGCGACCAACGCCCACGAGGCCAAACGGGTCGTCGAGGCCGAGGCCCCCGATCTCATCATCACCGATCTCCAGCTGGAGGACACCGACGGCCTGCAGTTGATCGAGCAACTGCGGATCATGCTGCCCAAGACCCCGGTCATTTTGCTCACCGGCGTGTTGTTCGACCCGCATGTCGTCGAGGACAACCTCAAGTGGAAAATCTCCAGCTACATCAGCAAGACCGCTCCGTTGCAGTCCCTGGTGGACGAAATCCGCCGCCACATCGGCCGGTGAGGGCGGTGGAACGCGTTGCGCCCAACGCGTTCAGGGCGGATTGAGGAGCAATCCGCTCCACCTTCTGCGGTCTGGATATTCTCTTTGCCGGCCGGCCGAAAATAGCTTCGTTCCCTCGCATGGATACGCTGCATGTGCCTGACACGGTGCCGGTGATGACGCTGCCCCACACCGTCTTTTTTCCGCAGGCGCTGCTGCCGCTCCACATTTTCGAACCCCGCTACCGGCAGATGCTGCGCGACGTGCTGGCCCGCGACCGGCTTTTTGCCGTCGCCCGGCTCGACCCCACGCTCGCCGCCCGGCCTGGCGCCGAAGAACCGGCGCACCCGGTGGCCACGGTTGGCATCATCCGGGCCTGCCAGAAAGGCGAAGGCGAGACTTCCAACCTGCTGCTGCAGGGTCTGTGCCGGGTCGAGATCCAAGGCATAGTCCGCCAGCATCCTTACCGGTTGATCGCCATCCGCCCGCTCAAGACCACCGCGGGGGGCAGTTTCAGCCAGCTGGAGGCCGAGCGCCTCGAGGTCATGCGGCTGCTCAACCTGCGCCGCCGCCTCGGCACCCCCGCCCCCAAGGGCATGACCCGTTTCCTCGAGAGCATCGAGGACTGCGACTCTTTCGCCGATCTCGCCGCCTTCAACCTCTGTGAAGACAGCGGAATCAAGCAGCGGCTGCTCGAGGAGCTCGACACCCGCCGCCGGCTCCAGCTCTTCGCCGCCCGCCTCAAGGCCGAGATCGGCGAGCAAAAGCTCCGGCGCAAGCTCCAGGGCCGCCTGACGGACGACCAGATCGCAGACAATTGACGGTCGGTTTCCGGCCGGCGTTGCCCCGATGCGTCAACCCGATCACCGGCCCGATTTTGGATCGGGAATCCAGGCGGGTGAGTCCGGCCTTTCCCGCACCGAGTCATCATGCCGGGTTTCATATTTCACCCCCAAACGAACGTGGGCGGCCTATTGAAACCGCGCAACAGCCTACACACCCCGTCGCTTCGCGCCACCCCTCTCCAGGGGGGACCCCAACCTAGGCAAGCAAAAATCCCCTCTGGGAGAGGGGCTTGGCGGGCCGTAGTCCTTGGCGAAGGCTACTGCCCGCAGGGCGGGGGGGCGGGGCGTTGCTTTTCAGCTAGCGCATCTGCGTCAATTTAATGGGCGAAACTCTATCGGCGAAAATTGAGCGTCGACACCATGCAAGCCGGCTAGCCGGTGCCGCCTGACCGACCCGCCGAAACCGGCCAGGAGCGATTGAACCGAAAACGAGTGCCCGGAAGCTTACCCCAAGCATCCGGGCACTACCCTGAACCCAAGCAAATGATTGATGTCCGCTTTGAGAACGATGGCGCGGGCTGTCCCTCAGTTCCAAAATTTATCGTCGGTGGCCGGACCGCGGGTGGCCGCCATCGCCTCGGCCCGGACGGTTTGGGGCTGCGGTGCCCGCTGGACGGCCTGGGGATTGCCCGGAGTGCTGGCCGCAGCCGCGCGGGGTGCCGCATGGTGCCGCACCGGTTGAGCGGCGGCCCCGGTGAAGACATTGAGCTGCTGGACGGCCTCGCCGAGCTCGGTGGATTGCGCGGAAAGTTCGTTGGCCACGCTGGCTGATTCCTCGGCGGTGGCGGCATTGGACTGGGTGACCCGGTCCATTTCGGTCATCGCCTTGGTGATCTGCGCCAGGCCTTCAGACTGCTCGCCGGAGGCGTTGGCGATCTCCGCGACCAGCGTGTCCATCTTGCGCACCTGGTCCACGATCTGGGCCAGCATGCCCGCCACCTCGACGCTGGTCCGGGCCCCCTCCTCGCTCTTCTGCAGCGCAACCTCGATCTTGTCGGACGTCTCGCGCGCCGCCGTGGCGGAGCGCTGGGCCAGGGCCCGCACTTCTTCGGCCACCACGGCGAAGCCCGCGCCGGCCTCGCCCGCGCGGGCGGCCTCGACCGCGGCGTTGAGCGCGAGGATGTTCGTCTGGAAGGCGATCTCGTCGATCGTCTTGATGATCTTGGAAATCTCGGCGCTGGAGGACTTGATGCCGTCCATCGCCCCGGTCATGCGCTGCATGCCCGCGGTGCCTTGGTCGACGGACGCGCGGGTCGCCGTGGCGACCTGCTTGGCGTTGTTCGCGGACTCCGCGTTGCGCCGGGTCATGCTGGTGATCTCTTCCAAGGAGGCGCTGGTTTCCTCGATCGAGGCCGCCTGCTGGCTGGCGCCGTCGGCCAACTGGGTGCTCGTCGCCGTGAAGCCGTTGGCCTTTTCGTGCATGTCCTGGGACACGCTGGAGAGCGTCCCGGAAATCACCCCAATCTTGCGGCTGATGCGCAGGGAGAGCCACTGCACGAGCCCGACGGCCAGCAGGGCCAGAACGGCGATCGTCGTGCTGAGCACCAGCGTGGTGCGCAGGTTGCGGTCGAGGATGCCCTGGGTCGCCATGCCGTTGCGATGGGAGAGATCGAAAACAAAGCGGCTGAGCTCCGAGAGGGCGTGCTCGATCGCCCCGTAGTTCTTGGCCACCTCGCCGTCGAGGATCTTCATCGCTTCATCAAATTCGCTCGCCTTGAGCGACTTTTGCAGTCGCGCGATGGACTGGTCGTAGGTCCGGATCGCCCCGGTCACCTGTTCCTGCAACGGGCGGGCCTCCGCGACATCCAGCCGCTGCGCCAACTCGGCCGCGCGGCTGTCGATGGCCTTGCGGTGGGCGGCCGCCTGCGCGAGCTTGCGGGCCTGGGTTTCCTCATCCCGCCCGGTGACGAACTCCAGGTTGGCGAGGTTGTACTTGAGCGTGGCCTCCTGCAGCCCGGCCAGCGACTCCAGCGCCGGCAACAGCCGTTCGCTCAACTCCGCGCTCCGCGCGGTGCCCGTCTTCGACAGCTGGAACGACGTGGTCCCGAGCGCGATGATAAGGGTCGCGAGGAAGACATAGCCCAGTGTGATGCCAAGGAAGGCGCGTTTGAGACTCAGGCGGGACGAGGTGGCGGGCAGACCGGACATGGGTGAAGTTAAACGAGGCAGGAACGAGCGGACAAAGGAAGCCAACCGGTCAGGAGGTGGGCGTCAGGACGGAGACGGAGGTGTCCGCACTGGCCGCGTCCACGAAGCCGATGGCCCCGGGAGTCTCGGCGACGAACTTGCGGAGATCTTCCTCCTTGTCGAAGGCCTTGGGCGCGGTGCCGCCGCCGGTCATGGCGAGGCGGCGCCAGTGGTTGTTGAAGGCGCTGGCGTTCATGTCGACGGCCCCCTTGAGGAACTCGTCGGCCACCGGGCCGCCCTTCAGGACGGCGAGGGTGACGCGACCGGCGCCGTCCCAGGCGACTTTCTTGCCGAGGAGGACGGACTTGAGGGTGGCGGCGTCGAGTTTTTCACTCGCGACGTTCTTGTTGCCGATGAGGGCGGGAGCGGCGGTGGCAGTGGCGCCGGTGCCGGCCAGCCCGAGGACGATCAGGGCGATGAGCCCGCGCAGGGAATGGGTTTTCATGGTGAGTTTTCTCCAGGAAGGTTTCGAAGGAGCCGGGGCTCAGAACGTGAAGGTGGTCTTGGCGGCAAAGAAGGACGACTTGTCCTTCATGACGGGATTGGGCGTGCGCGGCGTGTTGAAGACGTTGTAGTTCCCGTCAATCAGGTGACCCTCAAGCTTCACGGTCACGTGCTCACTGAGGTCGCAGCGGAGACTCAGGGCCCAGTCCTGCATCTTGCGCTGGGCCTTGGTGTCGCTGGCGGAAGGAAACCGGTTGGAAGCGACGGAATAGTAGCTGCCGGCCTCAAAGCGTCCGCCGAAGCGACGGGCGGCCGAAACGTACCAGTTGTCGATGCCATACTTGCCGCGGCTGCCATTGATGACCGGCGGGGCGTCCACCACCGTGTTGCCATCGGTGCGCTGAAATTCGGTGGCGAAGGTCCAGTCGTCGCGGACAAATTCGACGCCGACCGTGCTGTAATCCACCTTCGGCAGCGCGATCGTGACGGTCAGCGGGAACGGGACGGCGCCGAGATCGCCGCTGCTGTTCAGTCTGGACATGCGGGACCAGGACAGGTGCGCCTTGAGGCCGCTGACCGGGGTGGCCCAGTCCAAGGCCGCGCCGCCCACGGCATCGAGCTTCAGGTGCTGGACACCCGCCGCCGAGAAAATGCCGACGCTGTTGAAATAATCGGCCACGCCCTGGCCCGTGCTCATCGGGATGTTGCCGTAAAACACCTTGTAGTCCGCGGCTCCGGCCCGGCCCAGCGACACGGCCCCGTAGAGCATGCCGCCGTCAAAGGAGGAATTGTAGTCACGCATGATCGGGTTATAAATGGCCATCGGCAGGAAGACGAACGGGCGGATCTGGTCGAGATCGAGCGCCTCGCCGTAGAGTCCCTTGGGATACTTGATGCGTCCCACGCGGACGCCGAACTCCTGGCGGAAGTTGTAATCGGCCACCGCCCAGTCGAGCAGCACCTTGTCATCGCCATAGCCACCCAGGCGCTCGGCAAAGCCCTGCGCCCCGAGCCGGAGGTGCGAACCCACCGTGGTCGAAATATTCACCGCCATCTCGCGGAAATCAAACGTGCCGCCCTTGGCCTCGAAGGGGAAATTGTTGCCCGAGCTCTCGATCCAGCCTTGGCTGAAAAAGCCGCCGATCTGGATGTTGTCCTTGGATCCGACGGTAAGGGCCGCACAGGCGTGCGGGCTGAAGAGGCCTGTCTGCAGGGCGACGAGGCACACGAGGGTGATGAGCTTTGATTTCATAAGGTTGGTTTGGATTTTGGTGGCGTTCACCGGAGGCCTTTGGGCAGCAAAAAAGGCACGGCGAGAGCCTCCCGCAAGGGAATGACCTTGACCGTGCCTCCGACTTACAGGCCTGAAATCCTGTCCGTGAAAGCTACCCGCGGGCAGCCCGCGAATCTATGTGTCACTTATAACGGACGAGAGGCTTTATCCCTTTAGCAAAATTCTTAACCATGTGGGCGTGTCGCCTGTTTTGCTGACAGGATCGCTGGACCCTGCCCAGGCCCCTTGCCCACTTGCAGAAAATGAGGCCCGAGTGCTTGCCCCCAAGCACCCGGGCCGTTCCCTATACCCCAAGTCAAAAAGTGTGTTGCGATCGCGGGAGCCGCATGGGCAGCAAAAAAGGCACGGCGGGGACCTCCCACGAAGGGATGAACTTGCCGTGCCTCCGACTTACAGGCCTGAAAACCTGTCCGTGAAAGCTACCCGCGGGCAGCCCGCGAATCTATGTGCCCTTCACTTCGGCACAGTCTCGCAGGAATTAAACAAAACCCTCTGAAACTGAAAAGCAGCCCGGAAAGCAAGGCCCGCCTTGCGTGGCCACCAGGGGCTGCTTCACGGAATAAACGGCCTACGATGCTGAAGCTTTGCTGACATCCTTAACTCTGATTTTCTCGGCGAAGTCTTGGATGGCCTGCCATCCGTAGCCACCCGGGCCACATCGTCGGTTTAACGTCCTCCGTGGCCGATTCATTCGAGAGCATGCTTAGCTCTCGTTGTGCTTGGCGAAGATCTTGGATGGCCTGCCATCCGTAGCCACTCAGGCCACATCGTCGGTTTAACATCCTCCGTGGCCGATTCATTCGAGAGCATGCTTAGCTCTCGTTGTGCTTGGCGAAGATCAGGGATGGCCTGCCATCCGTAGCCACTCAGGCCACATCGTCGGTTTAACATCCTCCGTGGCCGGCGCATTCGAGGGCATGCTTAGTTCTCGTTGTGCTCGGCGAAGGATGGAGCCGCTTGTCGGATTTGGCCGCCTATCGCGTGATTGCAGAGCAGAAAATGGCCACTTCTCAGAGCTAACCAAGCATAATCCGAAACTACTCTGCAACGCCGGTTTTAACTCATTTGGTGTCCGTTTTGGTGTCCGTTAATGATCAAGGAAAGCCAACCTAGCTTCAACTGATTGGGTTGGACGCTACGACGCTCCCGGCGCCTAAGAGGACTTAAGCCACCGCTTCCAACACGGCCTTGGGGTGCCGCTCGGCCACCCTGAGCAGCACCTTGGCCGGTCCGGTGGGCTGACGCCGGCCCTGCTCCCAGTTTTGCAAGGTATCGAGGCTGATCCCGAAGGCCCGGGCAAACTGCGTCTGGCTCAGCTTCAGCTTGGCGCGGATGGCCGCGACCGAATGCGGCGAGATTCGGTCCGTCCGGGCGACACCCTTGCGGTCGCCGCGCAGGTAGGCACCGGCATCGCGGACGCTTTCGAGCAGTTCTTGGAAGGCAGCGGCTTTCATGGGAGTTCCTCTTGGACGAGTTGAATCAGTTGTTTGGCTTGAGCCGGTGTCAGATCGCCCTGGGCGTTCTTGGCATAGGCGTAAAGGAGCAGGATTTGATGGTCGGAAACGATGTGATAATAGATGACCCGGGCACCTCCGCGTTTCCCCCGGCCCGCGAGTGGGCGGCGAATTTTACGGAGACCCTTGGTCCCGGGGATCAAGTCGCCGGCCTCCGGATCGGCCATCAGCGCCAGCTCAAGCTCGAACACATCGTGTTCGGTGAACAAGCCGGCGGATAACTTCTCGAAGAGACGAAAGCGCTTGAACTCCACACCAGACCCATACGCCAGTGGCGGATAAATGCAAGGACGAAGCCTGAACCCGTTTCTACCGATTTCACGGTAGTCCTCAGCTACGTTTAGCCGGGTTAGTTCTCGTGAGTCGTCCGCCCCTTTTTTTCCCAACAGCCGCAAGGCCCTAACGAGTTCGTTGGGAGATTTCCGAGGTCTTTTCCGAACGACTTACGAACCTATGAACTCCATAGGGTATTGCGTCTTTTCATCACACATGTGGGTAAGTCGCCCGAACACCCCGCCAACTAATCGCAGCTGAGGACGCCCGAACCACGAAGCGACCGGGCCACGAGCTACCGCTTTCAGGGGAGGACGATTACCG
>Ga0302322_100003341_pt1 | contig 13764 bp, 13 predicted proteins | sample Fen_T0_2_FD_203757 | JGI IMG/M metagenome (GOLD analysis project Ga0302322, IMG submission 203757) | Peat permafrost microbial communities from Stordalen Mire near Abisko, Sweden - Fen_T0_2 | ecosystem: Environmental > Terrestrial > Soil > Wetlands > Permafrost | place: Sweden: Abisko...
TCGCAGGTTTCGCGGATGTCGCGCTCCGACGGCATGAACACCAGGATGTCGCCGTTTTCACTGTCGCGGATGATGCGTTCGACCGCTTCGACCGCGCCATCGACGTAGTGCAGCGCCTCCGCTTTTGCCGCGGTGTCGTCGTCAGGCGAGGCATCGCTGCCGAACTCGTCCAATGGCGCGTAAATCACTTCGACCGGAAACATGCGGCCGGAAACCTGGATGATCGGCGCGTCGTCGAAGGCTTTGGAAAACGCCTCGGTGTCGATTGTGGCCGAGGTAACGATAATCTTTAGTTCGGGTCGCTTGTGGCGCAGCAAGCGGAGGTGGCCGAGCAGGAAATCGATATTGAGCGAACGCTCGTGCGCCTCATCGATGATGATCGTGTCATAACCACGCAACATCGGGTCGCCCTGCACTTCTGCGAGTAGCATGCCGTCAGTCAAAAACTTGATGACGGTATTGCCCGAAGTCTGGTCGTTGAAACGGATCTTGCAGCCGACTTCGCGCCCCCACCCCACGCCAAGTTCGTCGGCGACGCGTCGCGAAATCGAGAGTGCGGCCACGCGGCGCGGTTGGGTACAGGCGATTTGACCGCGCACACCGCGCCCGGCGGCGAGGCACATTTTCGGAATCTGCGTGGTCTTGCCCGAGCCGGTTTCGCCCGCCAAAATGATCACCTGGTGCTCCTGAATGGCCGCGACAATCTCCTCCGCGCGCACGCTGATTGGCAACTCGGTCGGAAAATCGATGCGGAAAGGAAACGAAGGCGTCGGCACAGTTGGCGGGGATCGAGGGAGGTTTTTAATTTGTCATTACAAGCAAAGCGAAGGATTCAAACCCCAGCGTCGGGTTGCAACTACGACGCGAAAAATTGCGTTATGTCGAAACCGCCTCTCCTGCCCACCGAAGTGATCGCCCGGGTGGCGCACGTTGCGGCGATCGATGGCTTCTCGCTGGTTTTTATCGCCGGCGGCTTCGGCCTGGTCTCGGCGTTGTCCCGCGACTGGTTGGGCGCCGTGGTCGGCGGACTCGCGCTGGGCGCCGGTCTGATCGAGTTAAACGGACGCCAACGGTTGCGGGCCGGCGATGTGCGCGGCATAAACTGGCTGATACGCAGCCAGCTCGTTTTGTTGACGGTCATCCTGCTCTACGTTGCCTATCAGTACTTTTTTTTCGATCCGCAGTCGCTGTTGGTGAGCATCGAAGCGGCGCTTGCTACGGCCCAGCGTTCCTTGGACATCGAGGTTATCCCACTGGCCGATTCGTTTGGCCTGACGAACAAGCAGTTCCTTGAGTTAGCCAGGCGCACGGTGCGGGTGGCGTATGTCGCAGTTGGGCTCGGGTCAGTCCTATGTCAGGGCGGTCTGGCATTTTATTACCAACGCCGTGAACAAGCGGTTGCCAAGGCTCTGCGCAAAATTTGACAACTGAAACGTTCGGTGAATGAGCGCGACGGGTGACGCCCGGTAAAGATGTTCAACTATGAACAGTTTTAATCGATCGGCCCAACTGGCTCAGGTCTTGCTTAGTGAAGGGTATCACAAAGCGATCATCATCCATGACACCCATCATAGACAGCCGAAAGCTGCTCGCGTTTACCACGCTGGCCCGTGTGGGCAGCTTCACGCTGGCAGCACGCGAGCTCTTTATCACGCAATCGGCGGTTAGCCATGCCATCAAATCGCTTGAGCAGGAGCTCGACTGCCGGCTGTTCGACCGCTTGGGGCGGAGTGTGAAACTCACGCAGGCAGGTCAGCAATTGCTCGAGAGAGCACAGCGAATCTTGGCGGAAATGAAAATTGCCCGCACAGATCTCGCCGAGCTACCGAGATAAAATTCCGCCGGCATCGATTCTTGTCGCGGCAAACCGATAGAATTACGGCGAGGAAAATTCTGTGCTTGCCCCGCGTCGCGAGCCGGTGTGTTTTCTCCGCTCCCGTAGATGCCCAGGTGGTGGAATTGGTAGACACGCAGGTCTCAGAAGCCTGTGCCTTAACAGCATGGGGGTTCGAGTCCCCCCTTGGGCACCATCTCAACGCTTTCCTAACTTGGGACAGCCTTACCCAAATGAGTTGATTGCGAGTGGATTGGGATGATTTTATCTTCCCCTTCCGCGTCGCCAGCTGGATCAAGCTTGGACAGGTTTTGACCCGTTTTCCCAGATTTTAGGGAAGCTATTGAGGAAGGTAAACTCGCGCCGAATTTTTCCATTTCCGTGAACAGCGGAAGACTTTGCGCATCTGCGTAGCGATCCGTCTGCCGCCATTCGCTGTGCCGCGCCAGCTTTACGCGCGCCAATTCCGAAACCCCCGCCGTCGCCAGTAGGCTCGCGAATGTGTGCCGCAATGCGTGGAAATCGACCCGGAAGCCGCGCCCATCCTCAACCGCAATTCCGCAAGCCGTGAGATCCTTGGTCAAACTGGTCACACTCGGCAGCCCGTGCGGAAAGACACGCCCCGAAAAATGCCGCCGCTTCTTTTGCTGAAGTCGCAGCGTTTCCGCCAGCGCAGGGACGATCGGAATCAGCGCGGCCTTTTTGCTCTTGGTTGTCTCAGCCCGTACGTCGATGAACGGTTGCGGGCTGTCCATGTGAATATCCGTCCAGAGCAGTTGCTTGATCTCGCCACGTCTAAGCCCCGTGCACCCCGCCATCAGATAGGCAAAGCCACGTTTCCCGCTGCCGGCCACAAGCCGAACCAGTTCGTCCACGGAAATCGCGCGGCGGTTGAACGTATCCTTGCGCGCCAACTTGCTGACCGCCTTGAGCGGGTTGGCTTCCGCGCGTCCCTGCCGTTGCATCCAGTTGAGCAGCGCGTTCGCGTGCCCGAGATACTCGAAATGCGTTTATACATCGCTGCCTCCAGTTGGATTTAATTTTTCCCAGTACGCTTCGAAATCGCAGCGCAAGATAACCCGTAACCCGCCCATCTTAACCGACCTGATCTCGCCGCTGTCAATCCGCCGCCGCACGGTTTTGTCTGCCACACCCAACCACGCGGCCACCGAAGCAATGCGCAGCGGCTGATCGTCAGCAGGCAGCAACGCAGGAACAGCAATCGACGTTCTTTTGGCTACGCGGCGAGGATGGCCCGAAGTTTGAATGATAGTTTCTGCGGGCGCAGAGGCCGCGACGATGAATTCGAGTTGTTTGTGGTGAGTGTCCATGCGTAAAAAATGCGCGTCACCGTCTTCAGCGACAACCACCGGCACCCTCCGTAAATACGGTTACCTCTCTACCCAAAACGGTGTACCCATCCAACACGCACACGCCGCTTATTCGTGAGCCACCGGCTTTGAAAAGCAGAATAGGTTTCTCCAACTCCCCGCCCTTTTTTGAAAAGAGACGCAATACCCTAACGTTTCTGTTGAGTTCTAAGCCGTTTAAAAGCCATCTCAGTTTTCTCGCATCTCCCGAGCTTTATTTTTGCACAGACGCAAAGCCCTAAAAACTTCGGGACTCCGCAAGTCCGCAAAAATGACGCGCGCCAACCCACGCCCCAGATCCACATTTTTCAGCGCTCATTTGCTATTCGCGAATAGCGAATTCGAGCCCGAATCCACGAAATAAAGCCGGCAAAATCCAGCATCCCTCACTCGCCTTCCCCCGCGCCCGATAGCACGGAACCCTCCCGCTTCGGCGCCCGGCAGGCGGCCCGCGTTGCGGTCTCCGTCGCCCGTCCCTGCTTCGCTCCGCCACCCAGATTCGACGACCTTCGCCCTATGGACCAACCGCGAGTCGCACTGTGGTTGCGAGCTTTCGTTGGTTAGCGTCAAAGGACAGGAAGGTCGTCGCTTTCAGCAGCTGTGCCGTTGCGACGTGCAAAACATCGAAGGATCGATAACCGCCGCTCATGGTAAGAAGCTCGGAAAGACGCGCAGCCTCGGCGATCACTGCCCCAAAATCCAAAGGCACCAGTTGAAGAAACCCGGACTTCAAATCGGTTTCGAAAGCTGCCAACGACGCCAGTGCATCAGCCTGCGAAATCGCTTTTCTGAACGCCGCAAAACGAACCGCATTTCCAAATTCGTAGCGATTCAGCACAGTCACCGAAATCGGAATGCGGGCTTGGCGCGTCCACGCCTGTGCCGCCGCAGAGTGACCATCATTGCCAAACAGCGAAAAGAGAAAACTCGTGTCGGCGATAGCGATAGCCATGTCAGTTGCCCTGGCTATCAGCCAAAATCGCCGCGCTTTCTTTAGCAGTGAGCGTGTTCGCCCACGCTAGCCGCGTCAGGGCCGCACTCTGCGCCCAATCGACTTTTGTTTTTGGCCCGATAGGTGGCACCACTTTGGCCACCACTTTGCCACGCCGTGTCACTTCAACCTCTTCCCCTTTGGCCACCCAGCCAAGCACTTTGGAATAGTTATTTCGCAGCTCGCGGACCGTGGTCGTTTTCATGTGCTACAAATATGTAGCACATGACCGCCTTGTCAATGGCACCGTCGCCCAATGCGGTGGAAAGCTGATGGCAGCGTGTGGCCGGTCTCGTTAGTGAGAGCCCGTCGTCGACATGAGAGTGACCATCTCATCGAAATGTTTCTTGTCTTCAGTCTCACCCGCGCCTGCGCTAACCATTACGGCGAACGGTGATCGCGCTTACCAAGTAAGGGTAGGCACTGCAACCACTGACGCGATTGATTACGCGTTGGCTAACCTAAGGGCAAAACTTTAGCAGAGCCTCCGTTTCGGGCCAATGGAGTGGTCAACAAAAAGCCCCACCGTTTCAGTCGCGGCCGGATGGCCAGGCGTCGTGGTCGGCGCTGATCTTGTCGAGCAAGGCGTCGATGGCTTTTCTTGCTTCCCATTGTTCGATGGCGTGAGAAGTACCGGGAACAGAGTCAAAACGCTGTGACAAGCAACGACCTTCTGCCGTTACCGGAATCAAACACGGCCGCTATAGCGAAAAGAACCTCGGTTACATAGCACAGCCCGAATTCAACAGGCCCAGCCGCGAATGGCGATTCTACACTGTGGGTAAACCTCTCGATGATTACATCGACCGTGAAATGAATACCAATCAGAGCCACGGAGAGGATGGGGTCGTTTTCAGAATCGATAGTACCCGGACAGCTCCGCGTCCTCCAGCCCGGTCCAGCGTGGGCGCCGTTCGTCCGGCGGCATTGGACTCAGCCAGACAATGACACCCTCGATTCATTCCAAGGCGTGATCCTCAGGTCGAAGCGGACAGTGGCTCAAAAAACACTCTAGCCCCTTGGCTGTCACCTCACGACTTTGTTGTCCGCCGCCTTTTGCTTTCGAGCTTAGTCTGGACCAACTCGTTCAACAGTCTAGTCCAAGAATCCCACTTATTCTCCACCCAGTACCGTAATTTTGCAGTGTTTATACGGGAGGGAGCAACCGTCTCACAAGAAACAGAATTACGGCATCGCCTTCTGAAAAAAGGGAAATTTAGGCTTGCACTCAATCCATACCACATTTGTCTACTTATATTGTCGATCATTTTACTAGGCTTTAACATGTCCTCCAAGATTCCTTCCCCCCTCGGTGCAACAGCCGCTCCCGATTGGCTTGAAATTGTTCGCGCCAAAGTCGAGAGTCTAAACTACGGTATTATTCAAATAGTCGTTCACGACCATAAAGTTACTCAGATAGAGAAAACCGAGAAAACCCGCCTCGATTCGCCCATATCCGAGTTTAAGCGCAGCCAGGACAGCCATTGAATCGATAGCAGCTATGAGGTACAGATTACTCCGATGTTCGATGCGCAAACCAACGGCGGGATTCCGTCGTTAAGAAACCAAGCGGTCTTGGCCCCCACACACCGCAACGATTCCAAACCCACTCCAGTGCTTACATCAAAATCTTCAAATCCATTTCGTCATGACCACCGCTTCCACCCGTTTTTCCACCGTAGCCCGAACCTCAACTTCGGCAGCACCTAGAACCGATTCCCCTCCACACGCGCTGAGCGAATACCTCAGTAAACTGTATGCGCTGTCTCAGCGCTCCAACTACGTCTTTGCGTCGCCCATCGGCCCCTTCTATTACCGAGCACTACACCTAAGCCTTCCGCGCTTTGTTTACTTTGGGCCACACACGCACGATGAATCGCTGCGCCTGGCCTTCCTGAGTGGTTTCAATCACCAGGACCTGCGCGGCTCGTTGGCCTTGCTACAATTTATTGAGCATCTCGTGCTGACGCCCGACCTCGGGCACGGCCTAAACCTGTCACTCTTTCCGTTGCTCGATGTAGCGGGTCTGTACCACGGAGCAAAGAACCGCCACCTTGGAGCTGAAGACTGGTCGCGACCCAAGGTCCCAGAGATCGAGTTACTGGGCAAAGATGCCCGCACACGTGGCTATCATGGATTCGTGATCATCGAGACCGTGCCTGGTGGGGACGAAATCACGGTCAGCCTGCGTGGCACAGATGAAGCCGCCGGTGTAGAACTTATCTCGTCGGAGGATTTTGATCCCCTTCCCGTTCGGTGGGAGGCCGACGCGTTCAACACCGCGCCGGCCAGCGGACCATTAACCCTGGTCGACGATCTGCCCTTCCGTCCCTTCGAACTCACCCTTCGCGTACCAGCGGAATGGCCGACCGATCTCCACCGTACCGTCGTGAGTTCAGTTCTGAAGCGTTTCATCCTGCGTTATCGCGCACTCCAAGCCTACAGCCACGGAATCTGAGCATGACCTCAATAATACAAGCCGCCCGGAAGCTTTGTATCGCCTCACTCGCAGGAGTGCTCATTGCCAGCGCTGCCACGCTGCCGGCAGCTACGTTGCTCAACGCCTCCTACGACGTCACGCGCGAGTTCTACAAGGACTACAACGCCGCCTTCATCACTCACTGGAAAACCCAGACAGGCGAAACAGTCGTCGTGCAACAATCGCATGGCGGATCAAGCAAGCAGGTTCGCAGTGTAATCGACGGACTCGAAGCCGACGTCGTCACGATGAACCAGTCGCTCGATGTCGACGCCCTCGCGAGCGCCGGCTTGATTCCGGCCGATTGGGCCGATCGATTGCCGAACAAGAGTGTACCGTCAAATTCCACCATCCTGTTTTTAGTCCGCAAAGGAAACCCGAAAGGCATCAAGGACTGGAACGACCTCGTGCGCCCGGACGTTTCCGTCGTGATTCCAAATCCAAAAACTTCGGGCAACGGACGCTACAGTTATCTCGCTGCCTGGGGTTATGCTTTGCGCCAACCCGACGGCGGCGAAGCGCGAGCACGTGACTTCGTGAAGAAGCTCTTCGGGAATGTGCCGGTACTCGACACCGGCGGACGCAGTGCAACCACCACATTTGCCCAACGTGGCATCGGCGACGTCCTACTCACCTTCGAAAACGAGATCGCTCTAACCCAGCGCGAATTTCCGAACGCGGGCTTCGAAGCAATCGTCCCCTCAACAAGTATTCTCGCGGAAAATCCAGTGGTTTGGGTGGACAAAGTTGTGAGCAAGAAAGGCACAACTGCCATCGCAAAGGCGTATTTGGAATATCTCTACAGTCCCGAGGCCCAAGAGCTGGCGGTGAAACATCATTTCCGCCCGCTTGATCCTGAACTGCTCAAGAAAAACGTCGATCGTTTCCAGCCGCTGGCACTCTTCAGTGTCGCCGATGTCTTCGGCAGCTGGGCACAGGCACAAAAAGTTCATTTTGCCGATGGCGGCATCTTCGATCAGATCTACGAAAAGAAATAACCTCCCTGCACTGACAATGATGCTTCGTATAAACAGCCGCCTGCTTACACTTGATCGTCGGCCAAAGTCCTGTTCCCGTTACGCGACGACCTGTTGACGGTCGCCATAAGCTGAAACCGGCGTGCCGCGTCCGCAAAACACTCCACCCAATTACCCTTCATGGATGTGAAAACTATCGCAATCATCGGCGGCGGCGTAAGCGGCGCCCTTGTCGCAACCAATCTCCTGAGGCAGGCCACCGCGCCACTTCGGATCGTAATCATCGAGCGAACTCCACCGATCGGACGTGGCGTCGCCTATGGCACGGACTGCCCAGACCATTTTCTTAACGTACCGGCTGGACGCATGGGAGCGTTTCCTGACGCGCCTGACCACTTCTACAAATGGGTTGCCGCGAGAGTGGGAAGATCAACCTTTCCAAAAACCGTCTCGTCCACCGATTTTCTGCCACGGACTCTCTACGGTCAGTATATTTATTCTGTGTTGATGGATGCGCGCCTTGGCGCTTCCAAAGAAGTCACGTTAGAAACAATAGTCGGCGAAGCCATCGACATCGAAGAGAAAACGGGAAGTGCCTTGGTGTTGCTCAACGACGGACGTTCAATCGAAGCAGAGCGTGTCGTCCTCGCACTCGGAAATCTGCCTGGCGAATATCCCATGCGGAAAACGAGCCAGTTTTTTCATAGCCCACGCTATGTGCACGTTCCCTGGATAGACGACGCGCTGGCCGGCATTCGACCTGAAGATGAAATCCTAATTGTTGGCGCCGGCCTGACTGCAGCGGACATCATCACACAGCTGACCCACAAAGGCCATACGGGCACCATTCACGCTCTTTCGCGTCGTGGGCTGAAACCACAAGTGCAGCGCCTTGCGCCACCCTATCGCGACTTTCTGGCTGACCAAACTTTGCCCGCGACGGTCAGGCAACTGCTCCATCTCGTGCGCACCGAGGTGCGCGCCGCAACCACCAGCGGACAAGACTGGCAAGCCGTGATCGATGCTCTTCGGCCGCACACCGCGGCCCTCTGGCAGAACTGGCCCGTGGCAGAGCGTGCGCGTTTTCTCCGTCATTTGCGTCCATTTTGGGACGCCCATCGTCACCGGTTCGCCGCGCAGACCGGCGCCCAACTCGAAGCGCTCGACGCGAGTGGCCAGCTGAAATTTTACGCCGGGCGGCTACAGTCCCTCGTCAACACCGCAACGAGCGCCGAAGCTGTTTTCCGCCATCGCGGAACGGACAAGCTAACAACACTCAACGTAGCCAAAGTCATCAACTGTACGGGTCCGCGTTCGGATTATTCCAAATATCAACATCCGCTCTTCATCAACCTGCTCGCACGCGGTTTGATTGATCATGATCCACTTGCCCTCGGCTTAAATGCCAACGCAGACGGAGAGCTATTCCGTTATCGTGGTCAACCTAGCGGATGGTTATTAACCTTGGGCGCTCCACTCAAGGGCGTGCTATGGGAATGCACCGCCGTCGCTGAAATCCGTGTCCAGGCGAGAACGCTCGCCGCAAAACTGATCGCATCCTTCGCCCAACAAAGCGAATCAGCCCGATCTACCGCCAGCACCCAGCGTCCTTCGCCATTTGGTGGAACTCCAAATACACTCCGAATTCAGGCGTCCGATACTTTATGGAATCAACGATCTATTTTCGCTGCTTCCTGAATCAAAAAACGTCGTGCGATTCAGTCGTGTTGCCCGTACGCCTTTTCCCGTAGTTGCAACAGTCGCTCACCAGCCGCAACCAAGGTTTCGGTTTTCTTGGCAAAATGGAAGCGGATGAGGTGGTGAACCGGTTCGCGGAAAAAACTGGATCCGGGGACTCCAGCAACGCCTACTTCGCGGGTTAACCATTCAGCAAAGGCAACGTCGCTCTTCCAGCCAAACTTTGAAATATCGACCAACACATAGTAGGCACCGTCGGGACGTGTGTAGGTCAGCCCGGCTTGATCGAGGTAACGCAAAAAGACCGAGCGTTTTTCCATATAGATAGCTTGCAGTTCGGCGTAGTAACTATCTGGAAGTTCGAGGCCCGCTACAGCGGCCTCCTGGAGCGGAGCGGCGGCACCTACCGTAAGAAAATCGTGGACCTTGCGCGCTTCATTGATGATCGCTGGCGGCGCGATCACATAGCCGAGTCGCCAGCCCGTGATCGAGTAGGTTTTGGACAGCGAGCTACACGAAATAGTGCGATCGAACATTCCAGGTAGCGAAGCGAAGTAGGTATGTGTGCTTGGGGCGTAGAGGATGTGTTCGTAGACTTCATCGGTAATGACGAAGGTATCATGCTCCTCGGCGAGTTGAGCGATAAAGAGCAGTTCTTCACGCGTGAAAATCTTGCCCGAGGGATTCGAAGGATTGCAGAGAATCAGCGCCTTGGGCTTTTGTGCGAAGGCACGGCGCAATTCGTCAGGATCGAAGCCGAAGTGCGGCGGCCGCAGTGGCACATAAATTGGTTCGGCTCCGGTAAGAATCGTATCGGCGACGTAGTTCTCGTAGAATGGCGAAAAGATGATGACCTTGTCGCTCGGGTTACAGGCGGTCATCATGGCGACCATCATCGCCTCGGTGCTGCCGCATGTAACGACGAGGTGGCGGTCGGGATCGATGGGCAGCCCCATCCAACGTGATTGTTTGCGGGCAAGCGCGGCACGAAAATTCGGTGCACCCCAAGTCACGGCATACTGGTGTGGACCGTGGCGCGCGGCGCGTTCGGCGGCGGCGAGCAATGCCGGTGGCGGATCGAAGTCAGGAAAACCTTGGGAGAGGTTGACGGCGCCATGGGCGTTGGCGACACGCGTCATCCTGCGGATGACTGATTCGCCAAAGAGACGGGTGCGTTGACTGGTTGCGGGCATGTGTGAATCCGGGAACGATGACGGTTGCTCGTTCTAGAGGCAATCCGTCTCCATTGCGTGAATACCACTGTGGCCTGCCAGCGCGAGCGCATGGGAACACGCCACCTAATTCACTAGATATTCCAATCCAACTCCTGGGCGCGTTTGCGGGCGGTCTTGTCGCGGATGGCGAGTTGTTTTTCCTCGTAAATGACCAGCGAGTGCGGCGGCACACTCACCAATAGGAAGACATTCGCGCCGACAGTCGAGTGCGCACCGATCACGGTCTCACCGCCAACGATCGTCGAATTCGGGTAAATCGTGACGTAATCTTCGACATCAGGATGACGCTTGGTGCCCTTCACCGCATGGCCATCTTCGTCCTTCATCAAACTACGCGCACCGAGCGTGACGCCGTGGTAGAGTTTAACGTGATCACCGATGCGACAGGTTTCGCCGATGACGACTCCGGTGCCATGATCGATAAAGAAGTGCGAGCCGATGCGGGCGCCGGGATGAATATCGATGCCTGTCTGCCCGTGTGCCCATTCGGTCATCATCCGAGGAACAATAGGCGCTCCAGCCACGTATAAAACATGGGCGAGCCGCTGGATGGCGACGGCCTCGATGAAGGGATACGAGAGCAGGACTTCATCGCGGTGTACGGCAGCCGGATCACCGAGAAATGCCGCTTCGATGTCGGTACGGAGTAGTTCACGTACGTGAGGAATCGATTGCAGAAACTCGCGGATGATCGGCAATGTACGACCGGTGGGCTTGCGTGGATGACCAACCCGGACGCCACGCCGCACTTCTTTTTCGAGCCGACGGGCAACGGTGGAAAGCCGGCTGCGCGTCAAATCCGAAAGCGAATCAGCCTGAACCGCGTCGTCGTCGTGAAATCCAGGAAAGAGCAGTTGCAGCAGATCTTCGCAAATCTGGGCGACGGCACGTTTCGATGGAAGATTGTCGGATTCGACGTAATTAAGTCCGCCCACGCTGGCGTAAGACTCAAGCAAGGCTTGGGCGTATGACTCGTAGGGATCGTCACGTCGCGCGCGGATACTTTCCGTCTCGGTACGCGGAGGTGTAGAAGCGGAAAGGCTCATGAGACGCGCCGGTTCCAAGGCAATTTGGCGATCAACAGACCCATGCCACAGAAGTCGGTGATCCCTGCGAACACCAGCCCCGCGCCGACAAAACCAGAAAGCCAAACGAAGCCGGGGTGCACGAATTTCGAGAGTATCACTCCGGTGAATACGATGCTACCGGCAGCGATGCGAACTTGGCGTTCCAGACTGATCACGCGAGCGCTGCCACGTTTAACCGGCAGACCGGCGTCGATCCAGGCCAAGGTGCCGCCGCTGACAACGACAGGGGCAGTGAAGTTCGCAGCCGCTAGTTTGTCGGCAGCCTTGGTGGCGCGCTGGCCGCTTCGGCACAGTATATAAACGGGCTGGTTGCGTTGCGCCTGTCCGGCCGCGATCAAGGCTTCGGGAGCCAGCTGATCAAGCGGAATATTGACAGCGTGTTCGACATGAACCTCGGCAAACTCGACCGGCGTCCGCACGTCGATAACGGCGGGCTTGCCGCTACCAATAAGTTTGGCAAGTTCGGCTGGACTGATGGTTTTGGTACTCATTTCTTAGGTAGGTGATGCAGGGCTTCGACCAAGGCATCCACCTCGGCGTGTGTATTGTAGAACGCGAGCGACGGACGGACCGTGCTCTCCAAACCGAAACGTCGCAACGAGGGCTGCGCACAGTGATGTCCAGAGCGTACCGCGATGCCGTGGCGGTCAAGATGTTGACCGATTTCCTCCGAGGGATAACCCGGAATAACAAAGGAAAGCACGCTGGCTTTTGCGGCAGCAGTGCCGACCGGACGTAAACCGGGCACGGTAGCCAAAGCTTGTGTCGCGTAGTCGTGCAATGCGTGTTCATAGGCGGCGACGGCAGGCATACCCAGAGCGAGGAGATAATCCACCGCGGCTCCGAGGCCGACGACACCTGCAATGTCCTGTGTACCTGCTTCGAATTTTTGCGGATAGCTCTGGTATTTAGTTTTAGCGAACGTGACGTCAGCAATCATGTTGCCGCCGCCCTGCCACGGTGGCAATTGTTCGAGCCAAGTGGACTTGGCATAGAGAGCACCAATGCCGGTCGGGCCGAATATCTTGTGACCCGAGAAAACAAGGAAATCCACGTCAAGGGCCTGGACGTTAACTGGCAGATGGGGAGTGGATTGGGCAGCGTCGACGAGAACCGGAACGCCATGCGCGTGGGCGAGCTGAATGATGAGTTCGATCGGATTAATCGTCCCAAGGGCGTTGGCAACATGGACGACGCTGACGAGTTTGGTGCGCGAGGTGAGCAGCGCGGCGAACTGATCAAGGAGTAGTTCCCCCTTTTCGTTGATTGGAACTACACGAATAACTGCGCCGGTCTGCTCAGCCAAAAGCTGCCAGGGCACGATGTTGGCATGGTGCTCGAGCGTGGTGAGAATAATTTCATCGCCCTCTCCGATGAATTTCTTGCCGTAGGTCTGAGCAACGAGGTTGATCGCCTCGGTCGTACCGCGGGAGAACACGATTTCGCGCGCATCGCCGGCCCCGAGGAAACGCCGAACCTTTTCGCGTCCTCCTTCGTAGAGTTCGGTGGCGCGGGCTGCGAGTGTATGCGCGGCGCGATGGATGTTGGAATTATCACGACTGTAGAACTGCGAAGTCGCATCGATGACCGCGCGCGGTTTGTGCGTGGTGGCGGCGTTGTCGAGCCAGACGAGCGGACGCCCGTTGACGTTCTGGTGGAGCGCAGGAAAATCACGGCGCACAGATTCTACGTCGAAAACTGAGGCTGTTGGTACGGCACCAGGGCCCAACGAAGCCGGGAGCGAGCCGGCGGGGGGCACAGGTTCACGCACAAAGTAGTACGCGGGTGTGAAGAAACTCTCCGCACCGACCGGTGCTGCCAACGGCGAGGCTGCCACAGGCACCTTGGGCTGATGTTGCGATCTGGCGATACAGCGTGGTTCGCCAAAAGGATGCGCATTTTCAGCACCGGCGGCACCGCTGGCGGTTTTGCCCTGCGACGACGCAAGCGTTTCGCTGGGCGGATGGACCGGAGGCGCGTAAGGCGCAGTCCCGGCAGGATACGCCCCGGCGAGCCCGTGGTCGTTGCGGGCCTGGGCGGCTTCGAGTGCTGGGGCCACGCGATTGAACTCGTGATAGAGTTCCTTCGCGAG
>Ga0302322_100003342_pt1 | contig 13762 bp, 7 predicted proteins | sample Fen_T0_2_FD_203757 | JGI IMG/M metagenome (GOLD analysis project Ga0302322, IMG submission 203757) | Peat permafrost microbial communities from Stordalen Mire near Abisko, Sweden - Fen_T0_2 | ecosystem: Environmental > Terrestrial > Soil > Wetlands > Permafrost | place: Sweden: Abisko...
GACAACGACGGCGCAACGACCCTCTTCCGCTTCTTGAGGCTTGTTCTCGGTGCCGGGACTTTGGCGATCGTCCTGTTTTCGGGTGGCTGCCAGACCCAGACTCCCGTCGCCGATGTGCAAGCCACCGTCAGCCGGCAACAGCCTGAGGTCTTAACCTTGCGCGAGGGCGATGTTATAAAGATTACGGTGCCAAGCGCATCGAATCTCGACACCGTGCAGACCATTCGCCGGGACGGTCGGATCGCACTCGCCCTTATCGGCGAGGTCCCGGTGGCAGGACTGAAACCGGCCGAGGTCCAGGCGGAACTCATCAAACGTTACGCTTCTCAAATCATCTCGAAAGAAATTGAAGTCAGCGTCGTCTCGTCGTCGTTCCCGGTTTTTGTTACCGGCGCGGTGCTGAAGTCCGGTAAGATTATCACGGATCACCCGATCACCGCGCTTGAGGCAATCATGGAGGCGGGCGGTCCGGATTACGCCAAGGCGAATCTAAAGGCGGTCGTTATTATTCGCCAGGAAGCGGAGGGGAAAACCCAAAACTATACGCTCAACCTAAAGCTCGTGATCGAGGGCAAACAGAGCGAACCGTTTTATCTCAAGCCATCTGATATCGTTTACGTGCCGGAAGCCTTCACTTTATTTTAGAGCAATTAAGTCTCCGCCATGACACCGCCGCCAGTCTTCACCGCTTTCAAGATCCTCGGTTTGCAGGTGGCGCGCTAGTTCCGCCACGTTGCGCGGCAATCTCGGAACCTACGCCGGCAGCGATTGATGTTATATAAGCCGGACACCGGCGAAAAGCGCTGTAGCCGCTGAGGGTCTGGGGCTCACCCGCTCGATTCGCTCGGTTCTTCCGCTCCAGTCGTTCCTGATTTCTCCATTTAAAAATCATTCCAGCCCGACGGCAGCTTTCCCAGCCACCTCCGCCAAAAGCTCCTGACGAAATGCCGCGTCGCGTTTCCGATCGGTGCAAATTTCCAGCACGCGAACGCCACTCTTGGGTAACGCTGAAATGAGCGATGCGAAATGCGACCAGTCGGTTACGGCGATATGCTCGGCGCCGTAAGCGGACGTCAATTTCTTAAAATCAACCGCTTGTGGCGTCGCAAAGTATTCTTCGAACGGCGGGTCAAATTGTGCAATCGGCAGGTGGTTAAAAATCCCGCCGCCGCGATTATTGATCAGCACAATCGTGAGCGAGCCGGCCAGCTTGGGTCGCAGCAAAAATCCGTTGGTGTCATGGAGCAACGCAAGGTCGCCCGAGAGAAGGATCGCGGGCTTGTTACCGTGCGCCACACCGATCGCCGCGGAGAGTGTGCCATCGATGCCATTGGCCCCCCGGTTAAAATAAATCGGGCAACCGCGGTTGTTCGGCGCCCAAAAATACTCGAGATCACGCACGGGCATGCTGTTCGCGACAAAAATCGGCGTATCGCCCGGCAGATGCTGCGACAACAACCAGACAGCTTTGCCTTCAAACAACCAGTCGGTACCGATTAATCTCTCTTCGATGGCCGTGCGCACCCGCACATCGGCTCGTGTCCAATCAGCGGAATAAGCCAGATCTGTCTGCCGGTCAGGCAGGACTGTCGCGAGCGCTTCGATATCCGCTTGGAACGAACGTGTGCGTCCGTGCAGCGCGTCGAGATTTTTTGCCGTCTCCGAGATGATCCAGATCGGGATATGCAGACCGCCGATCCATTCGCGCAATGGTTTGCTGATCGGCCACCCACCCAGGCAAAGAATAAATTCCGGCTGCAGTTCTTCTCTCAAAGCTTTGTTTCGGACGAGCAGGTCGTAAGCTGAGACGAAGGGCTGCCCCACCGCGGCGTACGCCCGCAACGGTGAAAGACTATCCGCCAACACTGGCCAGCCGGTCTTGTGGGCCAGCAATTCCACCACGCCGGCATATTGCGCCGGATTCAGGGGCTGGCAGGGGCCGGCGACGATAAGTCCTCGTGCCACGCGGGGAAGATCCGGCAATCCACCGGGCTGCGTTGCCGCCGGCGCCGCAACAAGCATCGCAAAAAAATCGGCGTCCACTTTCCCCCTCAACATCGCGGCTGTGCCGTCCTCCACCGGCACCAGTGGATCGCAAAACGGTGCGTTGAGATGCACCGGACCTGACTCTGGTTGTCGGGTGCGGGCAACAGCGTGCGCCACGGTTTGCCGCAGATAACTCAACCGTTCCAGCCTGGCCTCCGGCATCGCCAGTTCGTGAAACCAGTTCACGTGCGCACCATAAAGTTTCTGCTGGTCGACGGTTTGGCCCGAGGCGCACTCGCGCATCTCCGGCGGACGGTCCGCCGTGATCACGAGGAGTGGCACCCCACTCTCTTGCGCCTCGATCATGGCTGGGAAATAGTTCGCCCCTGCCGTGCCCGACGTGCAGACGAGCAGCGTCGGCCGGTGATGCTGCCGCGCCAGCCCCAGTGCAAAAAATGCCGCGGAGCGTTCGTCGAGCACAGGAATGGTTTCGATCTTCGCGTGCCGAACTAATGCCATCGTCAACGGCGTGGAACGTGAACCCGGCGAAATCACCGCCTGCGCAACGCCACTCCGCACGAGCGTTTCGACGAGCACGCCGCACCAAAGCGAGTTGGTTGTGCGAAAATCGAGCGTCTGTTCCGGAGCGTTGTTTAGAAGCGACACGTCCAAACGACAGTGACAGTCCGTCCCCAGCGCAAACCAGATCTCCGGGCTCCGACCGCTCGGCAATTCCGCGACCGGCTCCGTTCCAGGGCACTTCATGCTTCGGGGGCCTTATTCCAGTGTTCCTGAGTTCCCCATTAAAACCTTTGTGAGCGACCCTGTTTTAAATTGGCAACTCTTCTCGCAGCTTTGGAGTATCGCGGGATTTGTCCTTCGCCGTGCTCGCCAAGCACGGGTTGGAACCTTACCACTTCGGCACTCGCTTTCTTATGGCCACGGTCGTTATCGAAAACCTCGTCAAAGCTTACGCTGACAAAAATGGACACGGTTCCACTGTTGTTCACGGTATCAACCTCGAAGTCAAAGAGCGTGAATTCATGGTCTTGGTTGGCCCTTCTGGTTGTGGGAAATCCACCACGTTGCGCATGATCGCCGGGCTGGAGGAAATCACGAGCGGACAAGTCTCCATCGACGGTCGCATCGTCAATCTGCTTCCGCCTAAAGACCGCGACATCGCCATGGTTTTCCAGAATTACGCGCTCTACCCTCACATGACCGTGTACGAAAACATGGCCTTCGGTTTGAAGCTGCGAAAATTGCCCAAGGCCGAAATCGATGCCCGCGTGCGCGCAGCCGCCACCATGCTCGGGCTCGAAAATTACCTCGACCGGAAACCGAAGGCTCTTTCCGGCGGACAGCGTCAGCGCGTCGCCGTCGGCCGGGCCATCGTGCGCAAGCCCAAGGTCTTTCTCTTCGACGAGCCACTCTCCAATCTCGACGCCAAGATGCGCGTCACCACCCGCGCCGAAATTTCCAAGCTCCACACCCGCCTCGGTGCCACGATGATTTATGTCACCCACGACCAGGTCGAGGCCATGACCATGGGCGACCGCATCTGTGTGATGAAGGATGGCCGCATCATGCAGGTAGCCGATCCCATGACCATCTACAATAGTCCGGCAAACCTCTTCGTCGCCGGTTTCATCGGCAGCCCTCCCATGAATTTTCTGCATGGCTCAATTCAACGAGAGACCAAACGCCTAGTATTTATTGAAGACAATAGCACGGGCCAGCCCATCAAAATTCTTCTCACTGAGGCGTTGTCAGGGAAAGCCGCCCCGCGAATCGGCCAACCCGTCATTCTCGGGCTGCGCCCGGAAAGCATCCTTGCCGCCACCCACGGCGATGCCGAGGCTAACCTACGGGTCGAAGTCGCCGAGCCCATGGGGGCCGAAACTTTTCTCACCCTCATGAGTGGTGCGCACTCATTGATCGCTCGGGTCCACCCCAACCATCGGTTCGCAATCAATCAGGCCTTCGCCGCGTCCTTCGACCTGGAACACGCCCATCTTTTCGACCCCTCCACCGAGCAGGCGCTTTGAGCGATTCGCTCAAGCTGGCGCGAATGCAGACGCAGCTCCGGCGGTACCGCCGGCCCAGATATTTTCATCGGTTTTACCGGATGAGTTTTTCTCAATTGATTGCCAAATAACAGCATCGCTCAGCCGGGCAAAGCGACTTGCGATGAGGTCCCAGCTCCTCGGCCGGCCCTGCAATTCGGACACCGTCCCGCTGGCAAAGGCCATAAAGCAACGAGCAGCGGTGCCGATATGCAGGTATATGGTAAGCTTAAGCCTCAAAGCCAAATTACTAATAGGTTCTTTGCTAATAGGAATCGTCCCGCTGTTGGTCGCGGCACTGATCATTCCTGCCCGGCTTGCGAATGTCTTTATTGCCGCAGGTGAGAGCAATCTCACGCGGGTCGCTCATGATCTGGCCAACTTGACTGAACACGTGCTGGAGCAAACTTTTCGCAGTGTGGCGAGCCATGCGACGCAGACGCTTTTCCGCGATAGCATTACCAAAAGAAATACCACGCAGCTGACCGCGGAACAACTCGCTTCAACCAATCAACAGATTGAAAAGGTGCTGCAGGCATTGGGCAATCATTACCAAGGTATGTGGCTCTGTGACCAAGGTGGCACCATCTTTGCGGGCGTTTTGAAAAACGGCGAAACCGCCAGCTACACCCACCTGGACGTGCATGATCGGGCCTATTTTCTCAAAGCCCGCGAAACCCTGAAGGCAGTCATCAGCGACCCGGTTCGCTCCAAGATTGGCAACGTTCCGATCGTTGTAGTTACGGTGCCCGTTTTGAGCGAAGACGGCAAATTTGCCGGACTGGTCGGTTTGTCGATGGAAATTGATTTTTTAATTGCGACGATTGCCGAACAAAAATTGGGCCGGACTGGATACCCATTCGCCATCGACCAAAGGGGCATCATGGTCGCCCACCCCGACCCCAAGCGCGTGCTCGACCTGGACTTTTCAAAGCAGGCGGGGGCCGAAAGAATCGCTCGGCGAATGATCGCGAAAGAGACCGGCATCGACCATTACCTCTCAAGCTCCGGCATTCAAAAGGTCGGCGCATTTGCACCCGTGCCCACCGCCAGTTGGAGCGTCGCCGCCAGCATGGACGAAAGTGAGTTCTTCGAAACGGCCAGGGGAACGCGGAACACTATCTTTATTCTCGCCGGAATCTGTTTGCTGTGCGCGATCGCCGCCTCGTTTGTCATGGCCGCGCGCATTTCAACCCCTTTAAAAAAATCCGTCGCGCAACTGGCCGAAGCCAGTGCTTCGATGGACGCGAGTTCGAACGAAATCGCACACGGCTCGACCAGTCTCGCGAATTCTACGACCCAGCAAGCGGCAAGCATTGAAGAGACATCGGCTGCGTTGACCGAGATTTCCTCATCGACGAAGACTAACGCCGAACACGCTGGCAAAGCCGCGCAACTCGTGGCCGAAACCGTGCAACGTATACAAAGTGCGGACACCCGGATGCAGGGTCTCACGGAAGCGGTGAAAGCAGCCGCCGCGGCCAGTGAGCAAACCCGGGTGGTCATCAAGACCATCGACGAAATCGCGTTTCAAACGAACATTCTCGCCCTCAATGCCGCGGTTGAAGCTGCGCGCGCTGGAGCAGCGGGCTCCGGGTTTGCGGTGGTTGCCGATGAAGTACGCGGCCTCGCCGGCCGGGCTACATTGGCCGCTCGTGAATCAGGCGGGACGTTGGAAAAAGTCGGCAATCTCGTAGAGCGTAGCAAAAGTTTGGCCGAGGCAGCGGGTGCGGAATTTGCCATAGTACGAGAGGATGCGGACCGGATCGGCGTGATCGTCTCGGAAATTGCGACGTCGTGTAGCGAAGAATCCAGCGCCATCAATCAGGTAAGCGCCTCACTTTCGCAGATCGAACAGGGCATTCAATCGGGCGCTGCCATGGCCGAGGAATCGGCGGGCGCGGCGATGGAAATGAAGCATCAAGCCGCAGCCGTCCGCCAAAGCATGGTCAGCATGCAGCAGATGCTCGAAGGACAACCAAGTGCCATGCCGCCTGCGCTAGAATCATCCGACCCATTGCCAGCTAAATCCAGCTCATCGATCGACAAGATGCAGCGACAAAGTCTACGGTTGAATAAGAACTCGGAACGATTGTCCTAAGACGACACCCAACGCTGATGAACCTCTGCCTCCGTGTATTGGTTTTGATCTTGGCGGGCATGGCCCCGTTTTTGTCTCCGCGTGTGCGTGCGGCAGAGCCAAAACCCAACGTCCTCGTCGTCTTGTCGTATCACGTAGGAATGCCGTGGGCCGACAACGTCACTAAGGGTCTACAAGAGAGCCTGGGGGAGCGCGCTGAATTGGTCATCACTCAGCTCGATGTTAAACGGTTCCCACCATCGGGTCATGAGAAAGCGATGCTAGCCGTCCTCACGGCGAAAGCCTCAATGTGCAACCCGAAACTCGTGATCGCAGTCGACGATTTCGCCTATCAATTCGTTCTGGCGCATCGAGAGCTTTTTCAGCCAGGCACGCCGGTTATTTTCGGAGGCGTAAACTACTGGGACGGCACGCGACCAGCCGGTGTGACGGGCGTGGTCGAAGCTATCAACCTGCCCGCCACCCTTCAACTGATGGAACGTCTGCAGCCTCAGGCCCGGCGTTGGGTCGTGGTCAACGACCGATCTGAAACTGGTCTGGCCAACCGCAAAGCCCTGGAACTGGCGCTTTCAAAATCCAGCAAACGCGAGATTTTGTGGTTGGGCGATGGTTCGTTTTCAGCCACTGAGGACGAGCTCGAGAAACTTGACCCGAAACAGGATGCCGTTCTCCTGCTTTCCTGGAATCTCGACCGCAACGGACAGGCGCGCTCCTACGAAGAAGCCATTGCCCGAATGCACGCCCTCTGCCCGGCACCTGTTTATGGGGTTTGGGATTTCTATTTCGGGAAAGGCATCGTCGGCGGATACTTGCTCGGCGGTCAGGTTCACGGCCGTGAAACCGGTGAGCTCGCCAAACGCGTACTTTCCGGCGAAAACGCCGACTCGATTCCGGTCGTCACCGCGTGCCAAACACGACTACTGCTCGACTACCGCGAGTTGCAGCGCTTCGGCCTCGACCTGCGAGACGCGCGGCCCGAAGCCGAAATTCAGTTTCGAACTTTGTCTCTTTGGGAACAGCATGCCGGCCTTATCTTCGCGGTGGGATTTGTCATCGCTCTCCAAGGTTCAACCATTACCTGGCTGGTCGTTGTCATAAGAAGACGGCGTCAGGCGCGGTCCCGTTTGCGTGAGAGTGAAGCCAATCTCCGCCTAACGCTCGACACGATCGAAGAGGCCGTAATCTCAACCGATACCAAGAACCAAATCGTCCGCATGAATCCGGCGGCCGAAAAACTTACTGGCCTGAGCTCGGCCGAGGGCCAGGGACAGTCGTTGCACCAAATTTTATCTCTCACCGACAAGAAATCAGGCGAGCCGGTCGCACTGCCGTCGCTGCATGCCTTGGTTCAAGATCGCGAAAAAACCCGATCCTCGCGCGCTATTTTGAGAAATCGCGCCGGAATCGAATTCGTCGTCATTCAAAGCGCGGCTCCTATGCTCGATGAACGCGGGGCCCAGCAAGGCGTCGTTTTCGTTTTGCGCGATGTCACGGCCCGCCAACAGCTCGAAGAACAGCTTTATCAGGTGCAAAAAATGGAATCCATCGGACAGCTGGCCGGCGGCATCGCCCATGATTTCAACAACATTCTGGCTGTCATCATCGGCCATGGTGAGCTGCTACGCGATCAGATCGAACACCAGCCCGCCGCGCTCGAGGACCTTCAGACGATGCTGCGCGGCGCTGAACGGGCCACCGACCTCGTGCAACAAATCCTCGCGTTCAGCCGCAAGACCAAGCCCGAAATGACGCCCGTACTCCTGCAAACGGTAGTCAAAGAAGCCTTGAAATTTCTCCGCTCGACCGTTCCTTCCACCATCGAAATCGCGCCGCGAATCAGCGCCGACCTGCCCCTCGTCCTCGCCGATAGCACCCAGCTTCACCAGGTCATCATGAACCTCTGCGCCAATGCCACGCACGCGATGAAGAATGCACCAAACGGCCGTCTTGAGGTAAGGCTTGAAGCCATGCTCGCTGACGCCGAGTTCGCCCGCCTGCACGACGGCTTGCGTGACGGCGAGTATGTCCGCCTAAGCGTGAGCGACACCGGCCATGGCATGGACGAAAAGACGCTGAAGCATATCTTCGAACCATTTTTCACCACCAAGAACCAGGGGGAGGGAACCGGACTCGGACTTTCGGTCGTACACGGCATCGTCAAGGCCCATAATGGCGGCATTTACGTTTACAGCCGCCCGGGCGAAGGGACGATTTTTCACATCTACCTTCCGGCCCTTTCCATCGCTGGAACCTCGAAGGCCCCAGTAAATCGCGAGCTACCCGTCGGTAACGGCGAACGCATTCTCTTCGTCGATGACGAACCCGCAATCTGCACGTCCGCCCAGCGAACCGGCGAGAGCCTTGGTTACCATATAACCACCTTCAAGAGCCCAATTCTGGCGCTCGATCATCTGCAGGAGCCAGGCATCACTTACGATTTGCTCGTGACCGACCTGACGATGCCAGGCTCAACCGGCCTGCGTCTCGCGATGGCGGCACATCAGCTTCACCCCAAACTCCCGATCATGCTCACGACGGGATTTGCCTCGGATCTTTCTGAAGCCGCACTCCGCGCTCACGGTATCTCGAAGCTTCTACTCAAACCCTTCACTTCGGTTTCCTTCGCCCAAGCAGTCAGTGAAGCACTCAGAAACCGCCAGCCAGGGACAAGCTGAAAAAGACGGATTGAATCTGGAACAAGGGAACTCAGGGACGAACGGTTGCGTGGCACAGCGAAACACTGGGCCCGCCGCGTTGGGTACGCCGCGCGCCCAGCGCGTCAGACCCTCCCTTAAAACGGGTATGACATTACTGTAAGCTTCCCGCGCGAACAATCGTTCAGGCCAGAGCCAGACTTGGCTCGATCTGCAAGGCGCTGGGATTGGGACTGCTGGCGGCCAATGGATCCGCCCAGGCGGCAAAGGCAATCATCCCGGCGTTATCACCGGTATGCTTTGGTTGTGCTAGCAACACGGGCAGCCGCTGTCTGGCCGCCACTCGTTCAAGCGCGGCCCGCAGCGTCCGGTTGTTGGATACGCCACCGGATAATCCGAGACTCGCATAACTCCTCTGCTCAAGCGCACCGGTGGTCTTTCGAACCAAAGCATCGACAACCGCCTGCTGGTAGCTCGCGCACAGATCGGGCAGGCATACTGCGATTTCTTCCGGCGCCATTTTTTCCAGCAGATAGCGCAGACTCGTTTTCAGACCCGAAAAACTGAAATCCAACTCGCTGCGCGGGCCAATTCCGCGTGGAAAATCGTACGCATCGGGCCGGCCCTGGGTTGCCGTTTGCTCGACCAATGGACCGCCCGGATAACCAAGCCCTAGCAGCTTTGCGCCTTTATCCAGCGCTTCTCCGGCCGCGTCATCACGGGTCGACGAAATAACGGTGATGCGACGGTCGAGTTCGAGCCGAAAGAGCAGCGTATTCCCACCCGAAACGATCAGGCCCAGGTGCGGCAGCAACGCACTAAACTTCGCACCGAACTCCGCGGGAGCTTCCGCGTGCAGCGCGATAAAGGGTGAAAACGCATGCCCACGCAGATGATTCACTCCAATCAGCGGACGCTTGAGCGCAAGGGCCAGCGCCTTGGCTGCCGCCGTGCCAATGGCGAGACAGCCGGCCAGTCCTGGACCATTCGTTACCGCCAAACCTGTGACCGCGCGAAAATTATCGGTGATTGCTTTCGTGCGCTCAAGAAGCGGTCCCACCGTACGCAGGTGTTCACGCGTGGCGAGGTCGGGCACGACACCGCCATAACGACCGTGCAACGCGATCTGGCTGTGAATCCACTCCCCCATCAAGCCGCGGGCAGGATTGAAGACCGCCACCGCCGTCTCGTCGCAGGATGTTTCCAGCGCGAGAATCATTTTTTGGCCGGGACCGGCGTGGCGGGTGCGGGCGCGGGTCTTTGCGCATCCAAAATCATGATACCGCGCAACACATCCAATGCCGCCTGCAACTGGCGGTCCTCGATCGGGGCAAAACCAAACCGCTCCTTGAATTCAGCCGGATCATTGACGTCGTGGCGGGCGCGTTGCAGCCGCACATTTTGATCGTCCTCGGGCGTCATGATCACCTCAACGTTGGGCAACACGCCTTTTTCATGCAGTGTGACGCCGCTGGGTGTGTAATAGCGCGCGGTCGTCAGCCGCATGCCTTCGCCGTTCTTCAGCTTGAAGATCGACTGAACGGAGCCCTTGCCGAACGATCGCTCACCAACAATCACCGCCCGACCGGTATCCTTGAGCGCTCCTGCCACGATTTCCGCGGCGCTGGCGCTGCCGGCATTGATGAGCACCGCGGTCGGTACGTCCAGCGGGTCATCGTCGGATTCAGCTTTGTAATCTTCCCGGTCGCTCGGTTTGCGCCCCTGCGTGTAGACGATGATTTCACCCTTCTTGAAAAACGGTTCAGCCACTGCGACCGCGGCGTCAAGCAGGCCGCCGGGGTTGTTGCGCAGGTCGATGATAAGCCCGGTGGCCTTTAGCTCGGAAAGCTTGTTGAGTGCTTTGACGAATTCCTCGCCGGTTCGCTCGGTGAACTGGGTAATCTGAAGGTAGCCGATTTTGTCGGCCAATAGCTGCACGTCGCGCACGCTGTCGGTCTTGATCATCTCGCGCACGATCGTGACTTCAAAATCGCGTTTTGTGCTCGTGCGGTACAGGCCGAGTTTGACCCGGGTTTTCGGTTTGCCGCGGAGTTTATCGACAACGCCTTCCATACTCGCCTTTTCGAGGCGCTGTCCGTCGATACTCACGATTTCATCCCCGCGTTGAATTCCTGCGCGTTCACTCGGCCCGCCCGCGATCGGTGCGACGATGACAATGCGCGATTTACGCAGTTCGACTTGGATGCCAACGCCACCGAATTCACTGCTCATATCCTCCTGGAGCTGTTCGTAATCCTTGGCCTCCATGAACTCGGAATGCGGATCGAGCGACTCGGCAATGCCGTGAATCGCCGCGTGGGCCAGGTCGGGATACTTCGCACTCTTGGCCTCGACATAGTTTTCGTTCACCAACTGGAGAACTTCGCGCACGTACTCCGAGGAGCGATCCAGATCCTTGTCGGCAAAAAGCCCCCATAAAAATGCGAGGCGCGCGACGCCGAGAGCGACGCAGCTGCCCAGCACTATGCCAAGGGAGATGGAAAGTATCCTTTTTACCATGCCCGCACTTTGTGCAAATGAACGCGTTTGTAAATGGGTTCGTCAAAGGCTTCCGCAAACTGAGATTTTTTTCGCAAAACCCGGCCGTGGACCCTTTTGTCGTCGCGCCCCTCAGCTTACGTTCCACGGTACGCCCTTCGAATGCCCAACCAGACTCTCCGCACCAGCCAGCCGTCCCAGGCGTTTCTCGACGTTTTTTGCGCGCATTCATCTCCGGCAAACAGCCTCCGCTTCGACCAGTTCATGGAGTTGGCGCTTTACCATCCGAGCGTGGGTTACTACCGCAGCGGACGCCAACGCGTAGGCCGTGGCCGCGGCACTGATTTTTTCACCGCGACCACCAGCGGACCTCTCTTCGGAGAACTTATCGTGGCGGCCTGCCATTCGCTATTGGGCAATGAACCGCTCGCAGACACGACATTTGTCGAAATCGGAGCTGAGCCCGGCGGCGGCGTGTTGACCGGGGTGCAACACGGCTTCGGTGCAACCCAAACCATACGCGTGGATGAACCGCTTCAATTGTCCGGCAGATGCGTGGTTTTTTCGAACGAACTTTTCGACGCACAGCCCTTTCGTCGCTTCGTGTTTCGCGCTGGCGCGTGGCGCGAGCTCGGCGTGCAGTTGGCCAATGGGTTGCTGCAGGAAGTTGAGATGGAAGCAAAACCTGCACCCGCGGTCCTGCCGTTGGCGGCACCGGATAGTTATAGAATTGACCTGCCGTTCGCCTCGGTGGAATTGGCGGAAAAAATAACAACCCAATCGTGGACCGGCCTTTTTGTCGCTTTTGACTACGGCAAACCTTGGCGCGAACTGATCGAGGCCGCGCCCGCTGGCACCGCTCGCGCCTACCATCGACACACTCAATCCAACGCCTTGCTCGCTCAACCCGGCGAACAAGACCTCACCTGCCACGTCTGCTGGGACTGGTTGGCGGAAGCTCTGCGGCGTCATGATTTCGCCCAGCCTCATATTGAGTCGCAGGAAGCGTTTCTCATTCGCCATGCTGCCGAGGTTCTGGCCGCGACTGCGACGGCCGAAGCCGCCCGCTTCAGTCAGCGCAAACTCGCCCTGCTCCAGCTTCTCCACCACCTCGGGCAAAAGTTTCAGGTTTTGTGGGCTTTGCGCTGACAACGACGCCCGGCATACGCCCGTAGCGACCTTGGCACAAGGCACTGATCAAAAACAGTACGCCACATCCAAGGAATTTTTCACGCTTATCTATCTAATGACACCGCACTAAAACAACAACCATTGTAGGGTTGATACTTTTCGGAGTTCCATTTCGCTTTGTCTGAATGGCGGGCGAAAGTTAAACTCCAAATATCGAGTATGAAAATACACTTCTTCAGCGCGTGTTGTTTCTCAGCCGGATTTATGTGTCTGGATGTTTTGCCGACGAGTGCCGGAGAAAAGCTCGACCTTGAACGCATTATTCCGGTCCCAGCGACGGAGCAAATCCCTACCATGGATTTCTTTCGCCCCCCCGCCATACAGGAACCAAAACTAAACCGGTCAGGCACGCACATGGCAGCGATCGTGACATTGAGTGAGGATCGCCACCAATTACTCGTGACCGAAATTGGCTCAAAAAATCCGGAAATGCTTGGTGGAAAAGGCGACAAAGATATCTATTCCGTACATTGGCTGGGCGATCGCCGTGTGATATTTGAAATCGCCTCGCGGAAGCTCTACGGGCTCGGGCTGTTAGCCGCCGATGTTGGGACCATCAACGAAGCCTACCCACTTCTGCAATATTATGGAACGCGCGTGGTTGCCATTCCTCATGACAACCCGCTTGAACCCTTGGTATGGAACCGCAGCGACATAAAAACCGGGAAAGATCTTGGTTGCGCCGTCATTAATACAGCCATTCGAACGGGTTCATTTCTCGATCTCACCTCCGTAAACAGCAATCATCAATGGACGGATGCACGCGACAATAATGATAAGCACATAATTAGGACCTATCCCGTCGTGCCGGGAGAAGGCATTGGAGCTGGATACATTGCTGATAAAGAAGGGAATTTGGAATTTGCGACCACGTCCAAAGATGGGGTATCGAGCTTGTGGCGATTGGAGGGGGACCGATGGTTCAGATGCCCCGTAGACCTGGACGAAATCGGAATCATCAGCTGTGGTGAAAAACCAGGCCAGTTGCTCGTGCGCGGTCCTCGACAAGAGGGAAAACCACGCGCGCTCCAATTAATGGATGGCGCAACCGGTGAACTGGGAGAAGTTATTCTCCAAGACGATGCCTATGATTTTTATGGTTCAGGGCTCTCGTCGGGGGTGGTGTATCGCGATCCAAAGACACGAAGTGTCATCGGCGCAGTTTTCGAGCAGCGAGGTCCTCAAACCGTTTGGTTTGCAGAAATCTACCGCAAGCTGCAGAAGGCACTGGATGATCTATTCCCCGGCTTGGTCGTTCGAATCGT
>Ga0302322_100003343_pt1 | contig 13762 bp, 9 predicted proteins | sample Fen_T0_2_FD_203757 | JGI IMG/M metagenome (GOLD analysis project Ga0302322, IMG submission 203757) | Peat permafrost microbial communities from Stordalen Mire near Abisko, Sweden - Fen_T0_2 | ecosystem: Environmental > Terrestrial > Soil > Wetlands > Permafrost | place: Sweden: Abisko...
GCCATCGAGACAACGTCGAGCGCGTCGCACGTGGGCCCAAATACCGCACTGATCTGCGTCACACCTTTCTTGAAGGCTTTGATCGGATAATGGCAGTGGTCGAAAATCACGCCAGAGTAAGTGTGGTAAACGCCATCGTTGATGTAGTAGCACGGCTTGCCGTCGCGCACCGCTTTGCCGATCACTTTCGAGACAGCATAACCAGCTGAAGCAACCAGGAAACGACCGGGCTCGGCCAGAATCTGAATGTCCTTCGGAAAGAGCCTCGAGATCTCGGAATTGATGACCTTCGCCAGCTCCTTGAACGGTTTGACCGTCGCGTCGTAGGGCGCGGGAAAACCGCCGCCGATATCGACCAAATTCATCTTGGTATAACCGCGATTCTTTGCCTCTTGGAAGATGTTGGCAGTGAGGCTGAGCGCCTGCACGTAGTTATCGAAATTCGTCGTCTGACTACCGACGTGAAAGCTGATGCCTTCGACCGTCAGCCCAAGTTTGTCTGCCTCAAGAATCAGATCGACCGCCTCGCCCGGTGAGGCGCCGAATTTTGACGAGAGCTCGACCATCGCACCTGTATTCGGAACCTTGAGACGCAGCGCGAGGCCGGCGTGCGGCGCGTGCTGCTTGATCTTGTGGATTTCCTCGAGGTTGTCGAAGGTGACGAGCGGCTTGTACTGGTCCAGTTCCTCCAGCGTCTCGGTCGGCTTGGTCGGATTGGCGTAGATAATTTTATCCCAGATCCAATCCTGCCGCTGTTTCGCCGGCATGCCTTTGATGTTCTCGTAGACAATGGCGAACTCAGGCATCGAGGCGACGTCAAAGCTCGCGCCTTCCTTGTAAAGCGTGCGGACAATCGCCGGGTCCGAGTTCGCCTTTACGGCAAAGTACACCTGGATGCGCGGCAGGTACTTTTTGAACTGGCGGTAGTTTGCGCGCAGCTCGTCATGGTCGATGACGAAGAGCGGCGTGCCGTGTTCTTTTGCGAGCGATTTCAGCTTGGCCAACGGAATCATATTTTTACCTCTTAGATGATGGTTGGCCGGAGCGCCGAAAATAGACTGCGCGGCGCCGGCCCGTCGCGCAGTCGGAAGACGATTCGATCAACGACCGTCCTGAACAAGGAAGTTCTTGAACTGCCATGGATCTCTGAGATCGAGGTCGGGCTTGTTGAAACCCTTGAACGCGTTCTTGTAGTCGCGCAGCGGAGTCCAATCGGACGACTTCGAAATCCATTTGCCGAGATACGGCTTGGAGATGTCGAGAATATAGTCGTGCGGCAACTCGTCGGGAACATTCACGCCCTGCTCTGGATTTTCGATCATCCACATCGTCGCGGCGATGACCGAGATCGCGACCTGCATCGTCGTCGCATTCTGGTGCGGAACGAGGCGGCGGGATTCGTCGATGCTGAGGTCGCTGCCGGTCCACCAGGAGTTGTAATCATGACCCATGATCAGCGCACCGAGAATATCAGCACCGCTCGTGATCTCATCGTTCATGATGCGGAGCTTGGGCTGCAACTTGTAGTCGTTGCCGCGCAATTCCTGCAGTGAGATGATCGCATTATCGCACGGGCAATAGGCGTAGTGCATGGTTGGACGATAAATTGCCTTTCCATCTTTCCACACCGTGAGCTTGTCGGAAATAGTGAACGACTCGCCGTGGCGGACGACCATCCCATTCGTGGTATAGTCGGGCACCCAGGAGCGAACCCAGGTGTTCATACCCATGCGAGCAAGGCAGATTTGGTTCTGGGGACCATCTTTGTGCGTGTAGGCAAAAGCGGGCAACTCCTTCTCGTGCGTGCCCCAGCCCATTTCGGCCGTCGTGGTGCCTTCCTCGCGGAAGCCTTCGATCGACCAGGTGTTGACGAATTCGTCGACCTGCTTCGGCACGTCAGAAATCTGCGTGTCGCGCTCGGAGCAGTGAATAACCTTCACGCCAATCTTCTGTGCGAGCACGTTGAACGTCCGATCCTTGATCGCCTGTGCAACCTCTTCGGCTTTCTTGCCTTTGACTTTCTTGTCCGCAATCAGGCTCTCGCCAATGTCGATAAGGCCTTGTTTGGTAAAATGCGAAAGCAGGCCGGGGTTTGCGCCATGCTCGATGACGGCGGTCGCACCCTTGGTTTTCCACGACTTCAGCATCCGGCGCAGGTTCATATGGCGCCAGTAAAGCGTCTTCGTCGTCGGCTTGTTGTCCGGCAGACCGGTGTAAGGATCCCAAACCTCGGTCGAGGTATTGATGTAGAGTACGCCGTGCTCATGACACCAGGTGAGGATCACGAGCGCATCGATGTTCCACGCCAGATCGATGATCACGTCGCCGGCGGAAACGTATTTGCCGAGGATGGCGGCGAGGTTGTCCTGCGCGACACGATCCTGCACGTAGTTGACGCCCTTCGACGTCCACTTCTTCAGTTTCTCTTTCTTGTCCTCAAAATCCATGATCGTGACATTCTTCGCCGGCACCTTGATGTGCTTGAAAAGAATGGGGAGCGTGCATTCGGCCACGGCGCCATAACCGACGAATAGGATTTTGTTATTAAATGTAATCATGATTCTCTAGCGTTGATTTTGCGGACGCCTCGGGGGTTAAAAACTGGAAACGCACGCGAAGATGAAGGCACGAGCAGTGTGGAAACGTGCGCGACTGACAAGCAGTTTTCCGAGGGAGAACGCAGGAAAACGAAATCGCGGCCACGAAGGACCGCGATTGTTACGTTTATGCGGCGAACCGACGCCGAAAAGCTCAGGCAAGGCCGTCCGCCTCGGCGAAGCCACACCAGAGATTCATGATCTGCACCGCTTGGCCGCTGGCGCCTTTGACGAGGTTGTCCTCGGCCGAAGTGATCACAAAATTCTTAGTGCGCGGATCGAACACCGCCGAAATATCGATGCGGTTGGTACCGACGACATAGGCGGTGTCGGGTGTTTCCCCCGAGGGAAGAATCTGCACAAAAGACCGGCCGACATAAGTGGACTTCCACACCGCATAGAGCGCCTCGATTGAAGGATTCGCCGCGGGCACGGTGATCGTCGTCGCGATGCCGCGCCGCATCGGGGCGAGGTGCGGGTTGAACTGGATGACGGTTGTGGCACCCGTGTGGAGCGAAAGCTGTTCCTCAACCTCGGCGAGGTGGCGGTGTTTCACCAAGCCGTAAGCCTTGGCGCTCTCAGCGCGCTCGCAGAAGAGATAGGCTTCCTCAGCTTTTTTCCCGGCGCCACTCACGCCGCTGAAGGAATTCACTACGATGTGCTCACGCGAAACGATCCCGTCGCGCAGCAGCGGGAGCAGAGGGATCAAGATGCTGGTCGGATAACATCCGGGTGCCGCGATGAGGTTCGCTTCCGTTTTCCAGACTGGTGCGGTAAGCTCGGGCAAAACGAACCGCGCCTGCGGCAGCAATTCCGGCGCGTGGTGCTTGCCGTAGTATTTTTCGTAGGTAACCAGATCGCTGATACGGAAGTCGGCGCTCAAGTCGATGACGCGCTTGCCCGCCGGAACCAGTACCTTGGCATAATCGGCGGCCGCGCCGTGGGGCAGTGCGAGGAAGAAGAGTTCGATGTCGCTCGCAGCCAAAGCTGCCGCGTCGGAGTCGACAAACTTCAAGCCCCGATCCACGCCGCGCAGTGCAGGGATCACCTGCGCGAGCGATTTGCCCGCGTGGGAGCGCGACGTCACCGCCGCCAGCGTGACCTGCGGGTGCGCGAGAAGGAGTTTAACCAGAGTTTCGCCGGAATAGCCCGACGCGCCGATGATGCCGACTTTCATAAAGAGAAGAATTTGGAACTAAAGATTCTGAATACGCGAATGAAGAAGGAACGAATGTGGAACTCAGGAACACTGGAACGGACGCGAGCTAAATTATCTTTTCCTGCGTTCCTGAGTTCCACATTCAAAATCCACGCAAGAACTACCAAGCCTAATATGTGGCGCCACGCCATTGAGGGAGCTCATCCCAATAAAAAAGCCGCCCTCGAAAAGGCGGCCTTGAAAATCTTGCGGAGCGTCCCGAGGGATCAGCGCTTCGAGAACTGGAAGCGCTTGCGGGCGCCGGGCTGGCCGGGCTTTTTGCGTTCTTTTTCGCGAGGATCACGCTTGATGTGTCCTGCTTTTTTGAGGGCCGGACGCAGTTCGGCGTTCAGCTTCTGCAGCGCGCGGGCGATGCCGTGCGCGACTGCGCCAGCCTGACCGGCGACACCGCCGCCGGAGACATTGGCAACAACGTCGATCTTGTCGCGCATCTCAACGGTGAGCAGCGGGGCGTACGCCTGCTTGGCGAAGTTCTCGTGAGAGAAATATTCTTCGAACTCGCGGTCGTTGACGACGAGCTTGCCTGAGCCTTCGACGATGCGAATGCGGGCGGTGGAAGTTTTACGACGGCCGGTGCCAGTGAAAATAGCTTTGTCAGCGCTCATGGATTACAATTTCAGGCGGAAATCTTGACGGGGTTCTGCGCTTCGTGCGTGTGGGCCGAGCCTTTGAAGACGCGGAGCTTGGTCAGCATTTGGGCAGCGATACGATTTTTCGGCAGCATGCCTTTGACGGCGTGCGTGATGATAAATTCGGGATGATTCTCGCGCATGAGCTTGAGCGAACGGCGGCTTTCACCACCGACGAAGCCGGAGAAGAACATGTATTCGTTCTTTTCCTCTTTCTTGCCGGTGAGGACGACTTTCTCCGCGTTGATGATGACCAGATAGTCACCGGTATCGACGTGCGGGGTATAGGAAGCTTTGTTGCGGCCGCGGATGATATTGGCGGCTTTGACCGCGAGACGACCGAGCACCAGACCCTCGGCATCGATGAGATACCATTTGGGTTGAACCGTCTCTTTTTTGGCTAGGAACGTTTTCATGAAAGGAAAAGGGGTCAACAGCTAGGGGTTAAAAAAGGGCTGTCAACACGCATTTGTCGTAGAGGCTGACTTAAGTGGAAAAGAAAACCCGCCCCGAAGCTCGGGGCGGGTCGAAGGAAATGATTTAAACGATTGGATTTCGCTTAGAAACCAAGGGTGATACCGGCGCTAAACGAAATGTCGTTCTTGGGCAAACCGCCGCTATTGGTGAAGTATTTGTTGTTCGCCGACCAGCCTGCACCGACGTGCACCTGGGCGTTTTCAGCCAGCTTGTACGGAATGTTCAAGCCGATGCCGTAGTAGTTGTAGGACTCTTTGACCTTACCGTACCCCCACTTGGAATCCGGGAAGTAATTACCCGCAGAGGCATTGCCAACAAAAGCGCTGAAATCCAACGAAGTCCCGAAGTCCTTCAGAGCGAGGCTATATCCAACCGACGCCTGGAGGGTCGTCTGGCGAAGGCGGAAGTCGTAGTAACCGTAAAGGCTCGTGGTGACGCCAGCAAAACCAGGACTCATGCCCGCCATGTCGTAGGTACCACCAACACCGATTTCGTAGCTATGGTGGGTATCGCCAGCAGTCGTGTTCGACTCTGGATAGTAATAGTAGGTACCAACGAAGTCAGCAGTCAGATCGCGAGCGAGCTTGAGCTTATAGCCGGCGTAAAAATCGACTTCATTTTTGTAACCTTTGGAGTTGATCGGCTGGCTGGTCCAGAGGCCGACGCGAACGTCGTCCTGACCAACTTCGACCGAACCCTGAAAGGCCGCATTCGAGTTCTTAACACCGCGGAAAACATATTCCGAAGTGTACGAAAAGTCGCTCGTCACGGAGTACGAAGGCTTCGTTGACACGTTGACATTATCAGCGGCGTAAGTGGCGCCGGCTACCATCAAGGCAGCAACGATAAGTGCAGTATTTTTCATAACGTAGTTTGTAGTGTGGTTGTTGCTGCATGCGCAGCTGTTTTCACGAAAAGGATAAGTTTGTAAAAAAGACAAGAATTAACTCGCTTAACCTTCACGCAGGCTACCGAGACACAGCCAACCAAACTGCGTTCCCATAAAATGTTTTCCACCGTTATATCCACCCGCACTCAAACACTGATCGCCGGCGCTCTTGGTTTTAGCGGAGTGGTTTTAGGCGCGCTGGGAGCGCACGTGCTAAAAGCCCAACTTACAGCTACCGGCCAGGCAGCGACCTGGAGTACCGCTGTACTTTATAACCTGATACACGCCGTGGCGATCCTCGCCGTGGCACTGCACCGGGAAGATTCCCACGTTTCGGCCGGATCGCGCTTGCTCGGCTCCGCTTCCAGTTGCTGGGCGGGCGGGGTGGTTTTGTTTTCGGGTTCGTTGTACGCCCTTTCCCTCGGCGGTCCGCACTGGCTCGGCCCAATCACACCGCTCGGCGGCTTGCTGCTTCTTACCGGCTGGAGCTGCGTGGTCGCAGCCAGTTTTAAGCGCCCATCCCGGATACAAAGGTGATGGCGACGCCGATGCATCTGCCTGAACAACTGGTCGCCGTGCTCCAAGCCGTGCGTCAGGTCGGCCGTCCGCGCGTGGTGGGCGGCTGCGTGCGCGACTGGTTACTCGGCCAGGAGCCCAAAGACTTTGATATCGAGGTACCGGGCGTGGATTTCGAGAATCTACACAGGGCTCTCTCGCCCTTTGGCGCAACCGATGTGGTGGGCCGCAGCTTTGGCGTAATCAAACTCCGACTCGGTGGCTCCGAATACGACTTCAGCCTGCCCCGCCGCGAATCAAAGACCGGCGCCGGCCACCGCGGTTTCGCGGTGGAACCCGAACCTAGCCTAAGCGACAGCGAAGCAGCCGCCCGGCGCGATTTCACGGTGAACGCCATTGCGTACGATCCGTTTACCGGTGCGCTGATCGACCCGCACGGCGGCGAACGCGACTTGCGCGCCGGCGTGCTTCGCCACACCAGCCCTGCATTCACCGAAGATCCCCTCCGCGTGCTGCGGGCGGTTCAGTTTGCCGCGCGTTTCGATTTCGCACTGGCGCCAGAAACTGCGGCGCTCTGCCGGTCGATCAAAGCCAGCTTTTCGGAATTGCCCGTCGAACGGGTCTGGGGCGAATGGGCCAAGTGGGCAGAAAAATCCCGCAAGCCATCCCGCGGTCTTGCCGTCCTGCAGGAAACAGAATGGCTCGGACATTTTCCTGAGGTTGCAGCCCTGGCCGGAACGCGGCAGGACCCCGAATGGCACCCCGAAGGCGACGTTTTTGTCCACACCGCGCACTGCTGCGATGCTCTCGTCCAGCTCGACGACTGGCAGCAGGCCGGCCCGGCACTCCGGCGAATTCTGCTCTTCGCCGTGCTGGCACACGATTTTGGCAAACCAGCCACCACCGTCCAAGCCGAGCGCAAAGGCCGTTTGCACTGGGTTAGCCCGGGACACGAAGCCGCCGGTGGTCCGCTGACGGAAACGTTTCTTAAACGCATCGGATCACCGCATGAGCTGGTCGAATTCGTCCGGCCGCTCGTCGTCAATCATCTCGTCCACCACCACGGGAATATCGAGTTTTCGGATACAAGCGTGCGCCGGCTTGCTCGGCGACTCGCGCCCGCATCAATCGACCAGCTTGGCGCGGTGATGCGCGCCGACCACGACGGACGGCCACCCTTGCATTCGCCTGAGACACTTCAGCGCATCGACGCCCTGCGCCAAAAGGCCCGGGACCTCGCCCTCGTGGCAACCGCGCCAAAACCGCTTCTGCTTGGACGACATCTGCTGGCGCTGGGGCTCAAGCCTAATCCCGGTTTCAAAGCCATCCTCGATGCCGCTTTCGAGGCACAGCTGGAGGGAGCTTTCTCCGATGAGCCCAATGGTGTGATCTGGTTGCGGGGCTATTTGCAGAATCAGTAAGTCGGTCTACGTTCGGGGGCATCAGAAAACAGCCCGAAAAACCCACCACATTTGTCATGCTTGCCACCGAAACCCAACTCTCGCAGCTCGATCAACTGAAACAATTCACCAAGGTCGTCGCCGACACCGGCGATTTCAATGGCATTAAGGAATTCGCGCCGCAGGACGCCACGACGAACCCTTCGCTCATCCTAAAAGCGGCGGTCATGCCGGGCTATGCACACCTGCTGGGCAAAGCGATAAAAGATGCGGGAAGCGCCGCGGCGCTGCCGCAAATCATCGACCGCCTGCTCGTCTCCTTCGGCCTCGAAATTCTCGCCATCGTCCCCGGGCGCGTGTCGTCGGAGGTCGACGCCCGGCTGTCCTTCGATCGCGAAGCCACGATTGCAAAAGCAAAAAACATCATCGGTCTCTACGAAAAGTCCGGCATCGGGCGCGAACGCGTCCTGATAAAAATCGCTTCCACCTGGGAGGGCATTCAGGCCGCAACGCAGCTCCAGACAGAAGGCATCAACTGCAACCTCACCCTACTCTTCTCGTTTCCTCAAGCAGTCGCGTGCGCGGAGGGCGGTATCAAGCTCGTCTCGCCCTTCGTCGGACGCATCCTCGACTGGCACAAGAAAAACTCCGGTCACGATTTCGTCGGCGCCGACGACCCCGGCGTCAAGTCCGTCACCGAAATTTATACCTATTACAAACGGTTCGGCTATAAAACCGAGGTGATGGGTGCCAGTTTTCGCAACAAGGGCGAAATCCTCGAACTGGCCGGCTGCGATTTACTCACCATTGCGCCAACGCTTCTGGCTGAACTCAAAGCCGCCAGCGAGCCGGTGCCGCGCAAACTGGATCCAGCCAAAGCGTCTGAGGCGATGATCGAGAAGGTTTCCTTCGACGAAAAATCCTTTCGCTTCGCGCTTAATGAAGACGCCATGGCCACCGAAAAAACCGCGGAGGGCATCCGCTTGTTTTCCGCCGACATTGTAAAACTTGAGCAGCTGATCGCACAAAAACGCCAGTAAAGCGCAGAATTCCGGCATCTTTGCTCTTTAAAGTCGGACCGAAGTCCGGCTTTCATTATGGCCAATGATCCGTGCCTTCCAATGGGATCTTGCCCGGCAGGTCGAACGTCTCGACGTGTTGCTCAAACTCCTGCCGCGTTACGCCGACTGGGGTTACCAGGAACTTTACCTGCATCTGGAAGACGCCGTCGAATATCCTAGCCTGCCGGCGGTCGCGCGCCGCGACGCCTACACCTACCAGCAGTTCACCAAACTAGTTAATACCGCCACGCGCGCTGGCATTCGCGTCGTCCCGATCGTCAATTTGCTCGGCCATACGCAGTACCTTATCAAAACTCCAGAGCTGCGCGACCTCAACGAACTCCGCGCGCCCGATGGTTCGCCGCTCGAACGCGGTCAACTCTGTCCACTCCATCCTCGCACCCTCGAAATTGCCGAGGCCCTGCTCCGCGACCTGGCGCCGTTTTGCACCGCGGGCAAGGTGCACGTCGGCCTCGACGAATCATTCCACATCGGCAAATGCCCTTACTGTCGCGAGGAAATAGTCCGTCAGGGGCTCGCCCAACATTTCGCCGGACATGTCGGCCGGCTCCACGCGATCTCCCGGTTTCTTGGGCTGCGGATGGGCATCTGGGCCGATATGTTGAATTTCATCCCGGAAGCTATCCCGCTGCTCCCGGCCAGCACCATCGCGTACGACTGGTATTATTATCCCTTTCGCCGCCATCCGCGGGTCGAGTTGTTCAACTTCGCCGAGTCCGATCTGGCTGCTCCGCTGCGTGCGCGTGGCATCGAATATTGGGGCTGCCCAATGAACGGAGCCTTTCGTTACGAACCACTCCCTACCTACAGCGATCGCCTGGCAAACCTTCGCTCGTGGTGGCAACGCGTCCAGAAGACCAAAGCGGGCGGTTTCCTCGTCACATCGTGGGAGTCCTACCGGCTCGCATTGGAGATGACTACTGTAGTCGACGCGGCCGCGGCATCACTCTGGCTCGAAGGCGCACCCGACAACGACCTCGACTGGCTCACCGAAGGCTTCGCCCGCGTCTTCGGCAAGACCGGGGCGAAGTCCGCCGCAAAGGCCGCGCTCGCCTGCGATCGTTATCCATTTGCTGGATACGCCCGTTGGGAAATCAACGACCGCTGGGACGTCGGCGGCTCGATCCAGGCCGGAAACAAATTCCCGGAAGAAAGAGAATATTTTACCAGACTGGCCCGTCAGAAACTGCCTGCGCCGCTCGGCGCCAGCATCGCGTTTCGACTCTACCTGGCCCAGCGTGACGTCTTTGTAGGCGAAAGTGTCGCGGGCGTGGTGGCCCTGCGGCGGCTTCTCAAAACACGACCCGTTAAGGATAACGAGCCCTACCTCAAGGCAATCGTTCGGCTAGAAAGGAATGCAAAGGCTTTTTTCTCATCACTAGCCGCCGGCCGCAAAGCCGCCCGCGCCATGTGGCGTCGCACCCGAGACCCCAAATTACGCGGGCAAAACGAGGAGATTCTCGATGCCGATACAATGCGACTGTGCACCTGGCGCGATTGGCTGCGCGCAGTCCGCCGCACTCCAGAAAAAGCCTTTGAGGCTTCTCCCGTGTTCGGCGCGTGGCAGCTCTCGTTCGTCGTCCGCAACTTTGCTCCTGCCCTGCAACGCGTCGTCGTCGAAAAACAGCTGGCCGACGGCTCCTGGCGTGAGCAGCACAGCCGCCATACGATCGAATTTCGCGCCGAGGCGGCAAACCCGCGGGCTGCCATCCGGCGCCCCTTTAGTCTGCCAGTGAGTGGGCCGGACGATGTACTAAGAATTTCAATACATGGCCTCGGACAGATCGGCATTGAACAGATCACGCTTTCCAACGGCATCGAAACCCTGACGGTGCCATCGAAGGGGAAGCGCACGATTCTTGGTCGCGCAGCGCCAAGGCACGGCTTCCCCGACATTGCAGCTGCGCCGACTGCTCAGGCGGTCTTGCCGCTCACCTTTGTGCGCCCGCCGAGCGAGAGCATTTCAAAAACAGAGCGGCCACGCCCATCTAGCAGCGGGTATACGCGCTCATGAAACTTACCGCTGCTTAATAGCAGCGGCTACGGCCACAGCTCTATCTAATATGCCTAGTGGCCGGCGTACGCTCGGCCACTAGAACTTCAATGCCGCACTCACATAATACAAGCGGCCGATCGCCCCATAGGTTGCGACGTCGGCTCCGGCGGCGCTCGTGGTTGGAAAAGCCTGCGGAGCAGAAGGAGGCATCTTGTCGGCCAGATTATTCACGCCGATACTCACCTTCAATTCCTTGAACAGCGCGGTCACCTTGGTCCGCTGAAAGCGCAGGGTATAACCAACTGCTAAGTCCCAGGACAGGTACGACGGAATGCGGATGCGCTTGGAAGCGGTGCTACCGCCCGTGCCCATATCGTCACCCGACGAAATGTAAACGTTGCCAAGTGATACGTCCCAGCCGGATTTCTGCCAATCGAACGTGGTATAGAAATGCGAACCCGACATTGTACCTTCCGTGGAGGTCATCAGCCCGGCGTATTCATAATAGGGATCGCCCGGAAGCACCTGAATCTTGTCGTCGATGATAAACGTTCCCGCCGTACCCACCTCAAACGCACCCCAGCTCTGCGTCGTCCAGGCATACCGGGCACTCACGTCGAGCGCGCGCACTTTCGCCGCCGCCAAGTTCACGGCTGGATCAACGACAAAAAGATTCGCTGGTGTCGCCGCGGCAGCGTGCGTTTGGAGAAAGGTTTTGACGTCGCCAGGCGCTGCTATGGCCAGCGATTTATCCATCCCCGGGAAATTATAGAATGCCACTTGCGACGCATAAGGTGAAGCAGTGCCGAGCTGGTTGACGCTTTGCAAAATGGTGTTCGCGCCGATCCGACTCACGAGGTTCTTCAGGTCGGCGTCGGAGTAGTCGAGCGTCAGGGTGAGGCCTTTCACCGCTTTGGGCGAAATGACGACTCCGACTGATTGAGTATGCGCCAGCGTCGGAGCCAGTGACGTATTCGGCGTCTGCCGTGAGGTCGCCTGCCATGGACCGGCGGTCAAACCGAAAAGATTGCGCAGGTCGCTCGTTAGCGTCTGCTGCGTGCCCGCCATCTGGAAGAGCGTCGGCGCGGTAAACGCTTTGCTGTACGAATAGCGCACGGTGACTTCCTCGTCGACCGGCTGCCAGCGAAGGCCGTAACGAGGTGAACTGGCACGGCCCATATCGCTGTAGTGCTCCACTCGATACGCGAACGAGGCGTCGAAGGCGTGGGCAATATCGATGTTCCACTTTGGGCTGGTGACAGGCACGCGCAGCTCAACAAAGCCCGAGTTCACCGCACGATTTTGATCGAAAAGATCAAAAAATGTCGCACCTGACCAGCGCTGGGCGATCTCGCCTGAGCTGCGTGAATTTTCATCAGGCACGCCCTTCAATGATTCCAGGCGGTGATCGCCGCCCGCCGCCACGTCGATGCCGCCCGCGGGAAGATCGAACGCACTGCCACGCACAATTAGATCAAGCGATTGAAGACCGCTCGTGAATTCCGCGTGCGACGTGCCGAGCACATTAGCGAGCGAAGCGGGATCGATGCCAGCCGGACGGGCAAAAGGATCGAGGGCTGGCTGCAGCACGGTGTTGGCGGTGGTGCGTTGAGCCGCGAGCCATGTGGCAGCCTTGGCCGTCGTGTCGTAATTGGAACCAGAGGGGACAGCCGGCGCGCCAAAATTTGTGTACACGCGACTAAAACCACCGCCTGGCACAACGTTGCCGGCTTGGTCGTAACCGCCAAGCACGGCGAGATCGAGATTGGGCGTGTAGAGGACGTTGCTGATCTGCGTCGTCAGCTTGTTGGTGTTGTAAGTGTAGGCCGCCTCCCAATTCCAAGCTGGCGAAATCTTGCCGCGGAGACCGGTCGTAAAACGCAGGAGTTTCGCATCATTCGAATAGCGCCGTGGCGCCGGGGTGTAGCGTAAGGACGGAGACAAGCTCGCCGTCGTCGGGTTATACGGAGTGTTTTTAGCGATTTGTTGGGGGTTTGTACCCGTGCCACTGAAGGTTGCAAACTGTGCGCCGAGCTGGCTGTAGCTGTTATTCTTGGTGTAGAGCACGTCGCCAAAAGCCTCTAGCGTCCGGTCGATGAGTTGGTAAGTGAGACCGCTGTAGGCACTGCGTTTCTCCTGCTCGGTGAGAAGGGTAACATCACCGGCCAGGTTAAGCCCGGGGACTCCCGTTTGATAAGTGCCGGCTGGCAGCGTCGCAATACTCGTGGCGGTTGCGGCTGCGCCCACCGGCACAGCTTGGCTCGGAGAATTTAGGGTTGGATTGAGATAGCTCGTCCCCACCACGCCGGAATAGGAAGTCGTGGCGGCGACGCTGCTAAAGGGTCGGTCGGTCTGCATTAACGGCGTACTCTTAAACCAACTACCGTTCACGATGACACCGAGGCGGCCGTTGGTCGCGCCTGTTGTAACGTATGCGGATTTCTCAGAGTAATCGCCAGAGCGGTTCGAGAAGGCATAGCCGCCGCCGACCTCGGAGCCGTTGAAGGCGGCCTTGAGGATGATGTTCACCACGCCGCCAATCGCGTCCGCGCCATACACGGCCGAGGCACCGTCAGTCACGACCTCGATGCGCTCGATCGCGGACAGAGGGAACTGGCTAACATCAACAAAATTGCTGCCGCCGCGGGCGTTGGCCCCGTTGGTGGCAACGCGCCGGCCGTTGAGCAACACAAGCGTCGGCAGGTTGTGCAGCGCAATCTTCGACCCGCCGTAGGTATTGGTCGCGCCCGTGCTGCCGTTGGACACTCCAATATTACCCGAGCCGACAAACGCAGGCATTTGCTTGCGCAGAACCTCCAGCACGTTGCTCGAAATACCACTTCGGACGATTTCATCCGAGGTGACGACCATCACCGGAGACGCGCCTTTCGAGGCATCCAGATGTGAGCCGGTGACAACGAAGCGATCGAGCGTTATGGCCTCCTGTTTATCAGATT
>Ga0302322_100003345_pt1 | contig 13751 bp, 10 predicted proteins | sample Fen_T0_2_FD_203757 | JGI IMG/M metagenome (GOLD analysis project Ga0302322, IMG submission 203757) | Peat permafrost microbial communities from Stordalen Mire near Abisko, Sweden - Fen_T0_2 | ecosystem: Environmental > Terrestrial > Soil > Wetlands > Permafrost | place: Sweden: Abisko...
CAGGCCCTGCTCGTGACCCTCGAGGTGGCGGTCATCTCGGTCGTGCTGACGACCGTCCTCGGGACGCTGCTGGGCCTCGGCCTCGCCCGGCTCAGGTCCACCCGCGCCTCCGGTCCGGCCGACACGCTGATCCTGCTGCCGATGGTCACGCCGGAGATCGTGATGGGCATCAGCCTGCTGCTGTTCTTCGCGCTGCTGTTCGGGGCGAACGGCTCCCTGCTCCAGATCGCCGTGGCCCACATCGCCTTCTCGATCAGCTACGTCACGATCATCGTCCGCTCCCGCGCGGTCTCGCTCGATCCGCGGATGGAGGAGGCCGCGCGCGACCTGGGGGCCGGCCCGCGCGAGGCGTTCCGCTACGTGACCCTGCCCCTCATCATGCCGGCGGTCGCGTCGGGTGCGCTCCTGGCCTTCGCCCTGTCGTTCGACGACCTGATCATCACCTCGTTCAACGCGGGCGTCGGCTCGTCGACCCTGCCGCTCTACATCTACAGCCGCATCCGCTTCGGCGTGACCCCGGAGATCAACGCCATCTCGACCATCGTGGTCGTGGCCACCGCGGTCGTCGTCCTCCTCGCCACGCGGATCAGCGCCCGGCGCTCGCGCAAGCAGGCCGTCACGGCCTAGCAGGGAGACGACGATGACCGACATGCCCGACTCGGCCTCCACCTTCAGCGCAACCCCGCCGCTCGAGCCGATCCGGAGCACCCGGCGCGTCCGGTTCCTGGACGACGACCAGCTGGCCGGCCTGCAGGAGGCGACCCTCACGGTCCTCGAGGAGGTGGGCGTCCGCTTCCCGAACGAGCGCTCGCTAGAGATCCTCGCCGGCGGCGGATGCGTCGTGGATCGCGCGACGCAGATCGTGCGCTTCCCGCGCGACGTGGTGCAGCGGGCCATGGCGCTCGCCCCACGCTCGTTCACGATGGCCGCGCGCAACCCGGCCTTCGACCTCGTGCTCGAGGAGGGCACGTCCTACTACACGCTCGACGGGTGCGGCGTTGCCGCCATCGATCCCGACACCCGGCAGGAGCGGCCGTCGCGCAAGGAGGACCTCGCTCGCCAGGCACGCGTGGCCGACTACCTCCCCTCGATCGGCTTCATCTGGCCGACCGTCTCCGCCCAGGACCACGGGCGGACGGCACAGCTCCACGAGATCGACGCCGCCACCAACAACTCGGTCAAGCACTTCCAGGCGATGGTCATGGGCGACGAGGCCGCCCGGTTCGCCGTGGAGATGGCGACGGTGGTCGCGGGGTCGGCGGAGGCGCTTCGGGCGCGGCCGGTGCTCTCGAACCTGGTGTGCTCGATCGCGCCGCTGGCGCAGGACCACGCGGGCCTCGAGTCCGCGCTGGTCATGGCGGAGGCCGGGATCCCGGTTGGCTTCCTGTCGATGCCGACGCTGGGCACCACCGCCCCGTCAACCTCGGCCGGTGCCTTCGTCGTCGGCGATGCGGAGGTGATCTCCGGGATCGTGCTGCTCCAGCTGGCCTACCCCGGCGCGCCGGTGCTGCACTCGATCATGAAGGCGCACGCGGACCCGAGGACGGGCACGTACGTGGGCTACTCGATCGACAGCGGCGTCGCCCGCTACGCGCCGGTCGAGATGGCGCACCACTGGGGGGTGCCCTCGCTGGCCGCGTGCTTCGGGACGGATTCGCCCGCCGCGGGCACGTGGCTCGCGGCGGCGGACGTGGCGCTGGACCCGCTCCTCGGCGGGCTGGCGGGGCCGGAGCTCGTGACCGGCATGGGCCTCGACCGCACGTACACGCTGCTCTACCCGGAGGGCATCTTCCTCGACAACGAGCTCTACCAGCGGGCCCGGCATTCGCTGATGCGCCTGGACATCGACGAGGAGACGCTCGCGCTCGACGTCATCGCGAACGTGGGCCCCGGCGGCCACTACCTCGCCGAGGAGCACACCCGAAGGCACATGAAGACCGCCCTCAAGCGCGGGCTGGAGCACGACCTGGTCAACGGGCGCTACCGCGACCCGATCGAGGTCGCACGCGAGAAGGCCGAATGGGTGCGGCACAACCACCACCCGGAGCCACTGGATCCGGCCAAGGCGGCGGAGCTGACGCGGATCCTGGAGGCGGCGCGGGAGCAGCTCGGGTAGGGACGAAGGGCCCAAACGGCACGGTTCCGAGGTCCCCATCGGTCCGTTGACGCCGCCGATCACGCGGGCGAGGGTGGCCCCGAGCGGCGGCTCCGGCACCACCCCAGTGGCGCCGGCGATCCCGGCTGCGGCTCCCGACCATCGCCGCCGCGAGTCCGCATCGTGCCCGAAGCCCCGCGCCCGCGCTCCCGGGCGACCCAGCTCCTCGTCGCCATCCTCTGCCTGTTCGCGATGGGCCTCATGGTCCCGCGTGCGGTCGCGGTCGCCGGGCCCAAGGTCGTCGTCGTGGTCGGTCCGGTCGGCAGCTACAACACGGTGTACCGACGGGAGGCGAACCTCGTGGTCGCCGAGGCGCGCCGCTACACGGCCAACGTCGTGCTGATCCAGAGCCCGAAAGCCACCTGGGCGCGCGTCAAGGCTGCGGCCCAGGGCGCCTCGATCTTCGTCTTCTTCGGCCACGGCAACGGCTACCCGTCCATCTACGGCCGGTTCCACGGGGACACCAAGAACGGGATGGGCCTCGACCCGGCGACAGGCGCCAATGGCTCCCGTCACGTGAACTACGGGGAGGACAGGATCCGGGCGTCGATCCGGTTCGCACCGAATGCCGCGGTCATCCTGTACCGATTGTGCTACGCCTCGGGGAACACCCAGCCCGGCCTCTCCGAGGGCACGACGTCGCAGTCGAAGCAGCGCGTCGACGGATACGCGGCCGGCTTCCTGGCCGCGGGAGCCCGGATCGTCCTCGCTGACGGCCACCCGAAGTCCGTCAAGGACTACGTCCGGCAGCTGTTCACGACGGACCGCTCGATGCTCGAGGTGTTCCGGGCGGCGCCGAACTTCCACGGTCACGCCATGGGGCTCTTCGCCTCGGTTCGCACGCCGGGCATGCGGTCGCTGCTCGACCCGGATCACGGGGGGGCGCATCCCTCCGGGTTCTACCGGTCGGCCGCCGGCGATCTCGGGCTCACGGCGCGGGCGGTGACCCAGCGGCCGCCGGTGGCAACGCCTTCGCCATCGGCCAGCGAGGAGCCGTCGGACTCGGTTGAGCCGTCGCCCAGCCTGGAGCCGTCGGACTCGGTTGAGCCGTCGCCCAGCCTCGAGCCGTCGCCCAGCGTCGAGCCGTCGCCGTCGGGGTCGGTTGAGCCGTCGCCCAGCCTGGAGCCGTCGCCCAGCCTGGAGCTGTCGCCCAGCCTGGAGCCGTCGCCCAGCCTGGAGCCGTCGCCGGGGTAGCGCCACAGCGCTCCTTTGGCCTCGGGGAACGCTGGGCGGGCCGCGGGCGATCCGAGGGCGCCCTTCGAACCTGTCGCCAATCTGACAGGCGGGCGATGGAGCACGGACGATACTTATGGTTCAGGTGGGCCGTCAGAGGTCGCGTCCAACGAACCTGAGGAACACCGATGACCACCAACGGCGCTCGTCCCCTCGCCGCAGCCCTCGTCGTCCTGGTCCTGGCCGCGGCGTGCCAGGCCACAACCACCCCGACCCCGTCGACCGTCCCCGCGCCGTCCGCGACGGCGGCCGTCGCGTCGACCGACCCGGTGGCGTCGGTGCCCGTCTCACCCTCGCCCAACGCACCATCGCCCGTGCCGACGACCGCGCCGTCGGCCGCCACCACCGCGCAGGAGTTCCCGGCCAGCGGCGAAGCCGGCGACGTCCTCTTCGCGCCCGACGGGCGCATCGTCATGGTCACCCGCGACTTCAAGGCCGCCAGGTCGCAGGTCGCCGAGCTCGATGCGAACGGCGCCGCCCTGGATGGCTGGCCCTGGACGGCTGGCGACACCGGCAGCCCCATTGCCACGGCTGCCCTCGGACCCGATCGCTCGGTCTACGTCGCCGTGCGGGGCGCCTCGAGCGAGTCGGACTACACGTGGAATCTCCACCGGCTGGACATCGTCGGCAACGAGCTGCCCGGCTTTCCGGTCGCGCTCCCCCCGTTCGTCAGCTGCGCCCTCTCGGTCGCGGGAGACGGCGCCGCGTACACCGCCTGCGAGCGGGTCGAGGATGCGTCCGGTGCCTCGACCACCATCCTCTCGGCCGTGCGGCCCGACGGGTCCACGCAGGGCGGCTGGCCCATCACCCTCGACGGCAGCGCGACGCTGGACGGGTTCTTCCCCGACGGCTCGGTGCTGGCCCGGGACGCGACTTCGAAGGGCGCGAAGCTGCTCGTCATCCGGCCTGACGGGTCGGCGACCCACGGCTGGCCCCGTCCGACGCCGGACGTCGGCGATGCGGTCGTGGACGCCTCGGGCCGCGTCCGGATCACCAGCCGGACCTGGGGGGACGGCGAGTGCGGCGCCGCCACCGGCACCACCTACTCGGTCCTCGGGACCGACGGCGCCGTGCTGCCGGGGTGGCCGGTCCACCTCAAGGGCTGGGCGTCGGATCCGCTCGTGGCCGACGACGGCTCGATGACGATCGTCACGAACACGGGCAAGGCCCTCCGCTACGGGCTCGACGGCAAGGCGGCCGCCGGCTGGACGGCCTCGACGGTCGATGTCGCGGTCGGCTGCTACAGCGGATCGTCCCCGGTGGATGCGGGCGGCGGCGAGACGGCGGTCGTGGGTGGAACGGTGACGCTCCTCGGCGCCTCGGGTGCGCCGGCCGCAGGCTGGCCCGCCAAGCTGCCCTACCCGGCGGCGAACGATTGCCCCGGCTGCACGCCCGGACCGGGCGCCCCACTGGCGCCCGCGATCGGCGCGGATGCCCTGTACGTCGCGGACTATGGCGGTGACCGGCCGCGCATCGTGACGCTCTCGCGCGACGGAGCCCTCGCGGCCGGCGGGCCGCGCGTGGTGGGCGAGGCCGGCGAGGAGATCGGCTGGATCCGGATCGCGCCCGCGGGTCGCGTCTGGATGCTGCTGACCCAGCACCTCGACGACTCCACCACGAGCCGGATCGTGCCGGTGGCCGAGGGCACGGCCCTGGGCGGCTGAGCCCATCGGGCGCTTCCAGCGCGGCAGCCTCTGCCTGGGCAGGATTGCCCACGAGCCGCCGCCGGTCAGGTCGGACCGCTGCCAGCTGCGACGGCGGGAAGGTGCCAGACGATGCGGCCACCCGGTCCGCGAGCGTGTTCGGGGACATGAACAGGGCGATCCTGCCCTCGCGCGCCGGCAGGAGGTCCGTGTCCCCCTCGAACCAGAGCGAGGACCGGTCGATCCTGTCGGCCACGACGCGCACCGGCCAGATCCCGGTCTCCTCGCGCACGAGTCAGGTCAGTGCGCCAGCGCGCCCAGCAGCAGGGAGATCCCGAGGACGATCGCGAGTCCCGCGACGGTTGCCGCGGTGAGCCAGAACCGGACAAGTCCGATGATCGGGATTGCGCTCAGCGGCAACGGGACGCGGGCCGGCGGTGCGATGGTCCGCAGGTCGTGTCCATCCCAGATGGCGACCATGCCGCCCGCGAAATCGATCGCGGCCAGCGCCGCGCGCTGGTGATCGCTCGCCAGCGCCGGCACGAGGTCGGCCGCCCGCGCGGTCTCCAGCCGCGAGGTCAGGCGCCAGTCGCGCACGGACTCCTCCCAGGCGCGCCAGAACCGCTCGTCGGGCGTCTCGGCCGGCAGCTCCGGGATGAGGTCCTCGGCGAGCTCGTCGTGACCGATGAACGCGAGCACCTCCATCCGGTCGCGGACCGGTGCTGCCGGGTTGCGGGCGAGCCAGTCGGCGCCAGCAACCTGGTCGAGCCGCCTGCCGAGGAGAGCCGACAAGTGAGCCTGGTGGCGGCTCGACTCCGCGAGGATGACGGCCTGCCATCCCCACGCCCAGCGCGTCTGAGTGGCCGGGACCAGGGTGGCAACGAGCAGAAGGCCAGCCGCCGGGACCCAGACGACCTCGGGCTGGGTCGAGATCAGGAGTCCGATGATCACGCAGGCCGCCAGCATGACGGCCGCGAGGACGTTGCGCGTGGATTGCGGTAAGGGCTGGAAGGCCGCCCGGGTGAAGCGCGCGATCGGCTCGGCGTAGAGGCCCGGCTGCGGCACAAGCCGCCCACCGGGGACCGATGCCGCCGGAGCGCTTGGGATCTCGGAGGCGCTCATGGCGCTGTCGCTGTCCTCTCGTCGATCCTCCCGCGGGCCAGGTGCCGGTCTCTTTGACCGTCGGCCAAGGTCCGCCGGGTCATCTTCGCGGGCGCGGGTGCGGAGGCGTACGGCCATGTGGCCTGCGGCCGCACATGCCGGGGGCATGGAAGCCGCGGCGCCGGCTTGAGCGACCGCAACCCCAGCAAGGGCGAGCCGGATCCAAGAGCATCTTGACCAGCCCGAATGGCCGATTCACGGTCTGCGTGATCGCAGACGGGGATGCTTACGGCACCCCTGCCTGCCCGGGATCAGCATCGCCGCCGCCATCGCCCTGACGTGCCGGTTCGGTGTCGCTCGAGCGGCATCGACGCGCCGATGCTCAACCCCGATCCCGGTCGACCCGGCAGGCCGTGAGGCCCAGCCCGCGGCTGATCCGGTGCCGGTTGCGGGCGACGAGGCGGTAGGCCGGCTCGACCAGTCGCCGGATCCCGGGCAGGCCGGCCACCAAGGCGAAGGGGCGAAGCAGGGGCAGCGCGCGCCCGATCCGGACCAGTGCCGCGCCCCCGACCGCCCACCGACCCGCCGCGTCACGGACGTGGAGGGCCTCGCCGAGCACGGCGGGCGGCGGCGCATCGGCCAACCTGGTGGCAACCTGGAGCGGCGCGAGGTCGAGCCGGTGCCCACGGTCCAGCCGGCGCAGGAGTCTCGCGCTGTGCGTGCAGATGCCGCAGTCGGCGTCGTAGAGGACGAGCAGCGCACCGCTCACCGTGTCACGCCCGGCACCGGCGGAGGTCTCAGCAGCCGAAGCGCTCCGGCGCCGGCAGCCCGGCCCGGATCGACTCGGCGGAGAACGGCGTCGCGGGCTCCGTGATGGCAATCCTCATCCCTTTCGCCGACTGCGAACGGCACACACCGGACGCCGCGCCGGCTGGGCGGGTGGCGGGAGCGCATGGGAGTCGAACCCACCGCGCGACGCCGGGCGCCGCGCCACTGGTTTTGAAGACCAGGCGGCCCACCGGGACCGCTCCGCTCCCGCGCGATGGCGGCGCTCGGCCGCCCACCGCAGGGTAGCGCGTCGGGTCGGGCACCAGGCGTGGCCTCGCCGTGCCCGTCGCCAGCGCCGGCCCGGACAGCTCCGAGCCGTCGCGCGCGACGCCGTTGCCGCAGGGGTCACGAACGAGGTCCACGGTGCCGGGCGCCGGCGCGGCCACGGTGTCGTCGCAGCCGTCGTTGGTCACGCACGCTTGCTGCCTGTGCGTTCCGAGCTCGGTCTCGCGGCTATGATCCGCCGATGAGCGTCCGACCCGACGACCCGCCGATTCGCCTGACCGAGATGACCGACTGCGGCGGCTGCGCCGCGAAGCTCGGTGCGGACCTCCTGGGCGAGGCGCTGGCGGGCCTTGGCGCGTCCACGGACCCGGCGCTGATCGCGGGCCTGGAGCCGCCCGACGACGCGGCCGCCTACCTCGTGGCGCCGGATCTCGCGATCATCGGCACCCTCGACTTCTTCCCGCCGCTCGTGGACGACCCGGTCGCGTACGGGGAGATCGCCGCGGCCAACGCCCTGTCCGACGTGTTCGCGATGGGCGGGCGGGTGCTGTTCGCACTGTCGATCGCGGCGTTCCCGGAGGACTTCCCGAAGGCGGCCCTCGCGGCGGTGTTCGAGGCGGCGGCCGGCAAGGTCCGCGAGGCGGGCGGCGTGCTGGCGGGCGGCCACACGATCCGCGACCCCGAGCCCAAGTACGGCCTGGCGGTTGTCGGCGCGGCGCACCCGGACCGGCTCTTCCGGAAGGGGGGCGCGCGGCCGGGCGACGCCCTGCTGTTGACCAAGCGCCTCGGGACGGGGTTCCTGGTGTCGGGTCGTCGCTCCGGGCAGACCTCGGACGCCCACCTGGACGCGGCGATCGACCAGATGCGGACGCTCAACCGCGCCGCGGCGGAGGTCCTTGCGCGGTTCGAGGTCCGCGGCGCAACGGACGTCACCGGGTTCGGGCTGCTGGGGCACGGCCTGGAGATGGCGCGGGCCTCGGGGGCGCGGCTCTTCTTCGAGGCGGAGGCCCTGCCGGCGCTCGACGGCGCGATGGACCTGGCCCGGGCCGGCATCGAGACCGGGGGCGCGAGGCACAATCGGCGGTTCACGGCGCCCGCGATCGCGGTGGGCGAGAGCGTGGCTCCGGAGCTGGTGGCGCTCGCGCACGACCCGCAGACATCAGGCGGCCTCCTGGCCGCGATCCCCGAGCCCGAGGTGGGCGCCGTGACCTCGGCGCTCGAGGCGGTCGGGGTCACGGCGTGGCGGGTGGGCTCCGTCGAGGCCGGCGAGCCCGGCGTCGAGCTCCGATAGGTCGCAGTCGGGCGAGCTCCGGCAGGCCGGCCACGCCCGGCGACCGTCAGCCCTCGTCGAAGGTCCCGTCCATCCAGTCCGGGTCGTCGTCGAGCAAGGCCCGGAGCTCCAGGTACCGCTCGTTCTGCTCCGGGCTGTCGGCGTTCGCCTTGTAGGAGGCCTCGTCGTCGAAGACGGCCACGAGGAACACCGTCGGCCGGTCGTACGGGTCCTTGTCGGGACGGAACAGGTAGGACGCCCGGTAGCCGGGGACATCGATGCCGCGGATCCGGCGCCCGTAGGCGAGCAGGTCGGCCTCGCGACCGGCGGTGGGATGCAGACGCGCGATGGTGCCGTACATGGTGGGACGCACCTCCTTCAGGCGGATCGTGCCCCACCGCGACCGGGGGCACAAGGGGGCAATCGGTGCCGCGGCGGCGCAGCGGGCGGCGGTGCGACCGCCATCGGGCGACGGCCGTCAGTCCTCCTGCAACGCCGAATCGGCCGCCGCGAGGATCCGGTCCACCTCGGCCAAGGTCGCATCGGGAAGCGGGTCCACCATCGGCCCGGCCAGGATCTCCACCACCTTCGCCCGGGCGCGCTCGTACATCGTGGGCCTGCCGAGCGCGTGCCAGGCGTCGTAGGCGACGCGGCCGACGAGGGCAGGCTCGTAGAACTCGCCGCTGCGAGCCGCCGTGCGGGTCGCGGGCATGGCGAGGAAGTTGCCGCCGGGGCCCACCTCCGCCACGTCGTCGTAGAGCTCCGCACCATCGCGCCCGTCGACGCCGCCGTACATCCGCAGGGCGAGGTGCGCGAGCTCGTTGTCCACGAGGATCTGCTCCAGGACCAGCGTCTGGTCGCCGTCGAGCTCGCCGTAGCCCACGACGATGTCCGCTCCGGCCGAGATGGGCGGCAGCATCGTGATCAGCTTCTCGATGCAGGCCTCGGGGCCGATGTCGTGGGCGTCCGTCGCGCAGCCGGCGGCCATCGTGGGCAGGCCGTAGAAGCGGCCCATCGTCGTGAGGGCGGCAGACTGGATCCCCATCTCGGGCGTCCCGGCGAGGAACGCGCCGCTGCGGAAGTCCATCGACCCGACGGCGCTCCCGTACTGGACCGGGCGGCCCGGGCTCGCGACCTGGAGGATGACGATGGACGAGAGCGCCTCGGCATTGGCCAGGGCGATGTTGCCCAGCAGCGCGGCCGGACCCGTCGTGCCCGGGACGGGCATCGGCAGCACCGTGACGGGGACGTCCCATGTCCCGAGGTCGAGATACGCGTCGAGCATCTCGCCGTCGTGCACGAGCGGCGCGACCGGGCAGTACACGACCGATGCCGGGTGACGCTCGCGCACCGCTGCACGGCCTCCCGCGAGCGCCTCGAGGATCGCGCCGAGGTACGGCGCCTGGTCGCGGCGGTGGAGCTCGTGCTGGCCGTGCTTGGACAGCGAGGTGAGCATGGCCGCGAACTCGTGGAGCGGGCGCGAGGCCACCGGCCTGTCGCTGGCGGCGACCGGCGGCCAGCCCATCACGGTGAGGTCGCACGTGCCGAAGACCCGCATCGCGTCCACGATGTCCTGGCGGCGCCCGTAGCGACGCTCGCCCGTCGTGAAGTCCCGCATGAACGCGGCCGTGCCGTCCATGGCGAACCGCGTCGCCGCGGCAGGCATCGCGAAGTCGTGGTCCGGGTTGCGCGCGCCGAGCGTGAAGGCCCGGGGTGCGCGTGCCAGCGCCGCCTCCACCAGGGTCCGCGGCAGCCGCACGATGCCGGTCGCGGCGTCGAGACCCGCCCCCGCATCCGCCAGCAGCGCCGGGGCAACGTCGCCGTGGACCCTGACGCCCACCTCGGCGAGGACCCGGAGGGACGCCTCGTGGACCCGCGCCTGCTCGTCGGGCGACAGGAATGCGGCCTCGTAGCGCATGTGTCAGCTCCGCCGGGCCGCCGGCGCGCCGGCGCCGGACCGGGCCGCGGACTCGAGGCGCGCCAGCTCGTCCGCGACCCCGTCCGCGAACGGGAGCGGCACGTGACCGGCGATGGCCGCCAGCGCGACCTCTCGGGCCTGCCCCACGACGTCGGGCTTGCCCTGCGCCTCCCACCGGTCATACGTGGCGTGGTACCCGAGCCGGGGCATGAACCACTCGCCGCCGCGCACGGCGTCGCGGGTCTGGGTGCGGGCGAGGAAGTCGCCGACCGGGCCCACCTCGTCGAGCGCCGCGAGCACGTCGGTCTCGCCGACCCCGGCCCCGATCCCCTGGTGGAGGCGGCGGCACATCCGGTAGACCTCGACGTCGATGACCATCTGCTCGAGGCAGAGCGTGGACGCGCCGCCCAGCGATCCGGGCCCGATCATGATGTCCGGCCAGGACAGGACCGGCAGCGACCAGTTGAGCGTCCGCTCGTAGGCCGCCTGCGCCCCGGTCGCGAAGTGGTCCGTGCCGCCATTGGACGCCGTGACCGGCAGCCCGTAGAAGCGGCCCATCTCCGTGGTGGCCGCGCCCAGGAGGGCGTGCTCAGGGCCGCCGCCGCCCCAGCGCCCGGTGCGCGGCTCCATCGCCGCGAGCGCCGGCGCGTAGATGACCGGCGTGCCTTCCGATGCCGCCTGGACCAGGACGATCGCGCCCAGGACCTCGGCATTCCCGGACACGATGGTGGACCGCAGCCCGGTGGGCGCGGAGGTGCCCATCATCGGCATCGGCATGATGGCGATGGGGAGGTCCCAGCCGGCGGTCGCCAGCCAGGCGTCCGTGTGCTCGGTCTCCATCGCGAGCGGCGAGACCGGGCAGAACAGCACGGAGAACGGGTGGTCCCGCCGCACGGCCTTCTTGCTGCCGAAGATCGCCACCAGCAGCTCGAGGAGCCACGCGGCGTCCTCCTCGGTCGCGATCTCGTCCTGGATGTGCTTGCTGAACAGGGCGAAGGCGTTGCGCCAGTGCGCGACGGCCGGCCCGGGTCCGCCGGAGCTCTCGATGCCGGAGTTGACCATCCGCCAGTAGGCGCCGACCTCGTCCATGGTGTCGACGAGCTTCGTCGCGTTCGCCCAGTCGTCCCAGGTGGGAGCGCGGCGGACGTTCTCCACCGGGTCATAGGTGGTGGTGGACTCGCCATCCGGCATCAGGGTGCAGTCGCCGGCGTTCATCTCGACCCTGAACCCGGGGCGGCGCCCGCCGAGCGAGAACTGCTTCGGGGCCGAGTCCAGGGCCGCCTCGACGAGCCCGCGCGGGAACCGGACGCGGCGGTCTGCCTCGTCCACCAGCGCGCCCGCCTCGTCGAGGATCCGCCGCGCCTTCGCCGAGTCGATCCGCATGCCCGTGCGTGCGAGCACGGCCACGGAGTCCTCGTGGATGCGGACGACCTCCGCGTCGGTCAGGACTCGCAGGACGGTCGACATGCTGGCTCGCTCCGGCTGGGGCGCCCATGGCGGCGGACGCGGAGGGATCGGGTGAGGACCGGGACGCGGGCGGAGGCTACTCCGGCGGCGGAGTCCCGGAAACGGCGTGGTGCGCGGGGCGGTCCGGGACGGGGGTCGGATGGGTCCGCGCGGTCCGGGCCTGGCGCGGCCGGTCCAGGCGCCGCGGCGCCTGGACCCTAATCCTCGCGCGAGAGGACCACCACGCTGTACGGCCCCACGGCAACGAGGCCGCTCTGGTCGCAGCCGTCCATCGGCTCGCCGTCGGCGTCGAGATCGTTCGCCTCGTGGCCCCCGAACTCGGGCGCGTACGCCGCCCAGTCCAAGTTGAGCCGCACGTTCCAACGGCCAGGCGCCGGGAGGCCGATCCGAAGGTCGTCCACGACCCGGTCGGCGAAGTTGGCGATGACCACCGTGTCGTCGTGCGGCCCGCCGCGGAGCCAGCGGTGCATCACGAGGATCTTCGCGTCGTCGTCGGCCCGGAGGATGCGCACGTTCGGGCCGCGGAGACCGCGGGTCGTGCCATTGCGGGCGCGCCGCAGCGCGATCAGGTCGCGGTGGAGGCGGAGGATGCCGTTGTTGGACCTGGCCTTGTCCCAGTCCAGCGGCACGGTGTCGTCGAAGAAGCGGTCCTCCAGCAGCTCCTGGCCCTGGAACAGCATCGGGATCCCGGGCGCCGTCAGCACCAGCGCGGAGCCCAGCACGGCGCGTTTGGTCGCCCACCAGCTGCCGGCGGCCCCGGGGGCGATCTCCTCGGGCACGCGCACGGATCCGTCGGCCACGTCGTCGTGCGACTCCGTGTAGATGACCCGCGTCTCCGGCGCCCCGCGGCCCTCACCGAGGATCGCGGCCGCCACCGCCGCGATGTCACGGTCGGCGTCGTCGTGCGCCACGAGCGCAGGGCGGACCTCGTAGATGAACGCCGGATCCCACTGGGCGTTGAAGCCTGCCCCGCCGCCGGCCGTGGGCGTCACCATCCACGGGTCGCCCTGCAGGTCCTCGGCGATGGTGATCTTCCAGGGCTGGCGCGCCCGGATCTCGTCGTTGAGCCAGGCCATGAAGGTCCAGCCGTCGCGCAGGTCCGTGGCGGGGTCGCCGAGCTTGCCGTCCACCGCCCGGATGAACACCGTCGCATCGAAGCGCAGCCCGTCGCAGCGGAACTCCTCGAGCCACGTCATGGCGCTGTCGCGCAGGAACGTCCGCACCTCGCCGCGCCCGTAGTCGGGCCGCGTCCGGCCCCACGGGGTCTCGCCGCGCGCGTCGTTGTAGACGTAGATCCCGCCGCCGTCGCCCTCGGCCCAGCCGTCGAACCGCCACAGGTCGAGGTCGGACGGGCCCAGGTGGTTGAGCACGACGTCCACGATGACGGCGATCCCGTGCTCGTGGGCCGCGCGGATGAACCGCTTGAAGGCGTCCGGGCCGCCGTAGCCGGACTCGATGGCGAACAGGTGCGCCGGGTTGTAGCCCCACGAGATGTCGCCCGCGAACTCGAACGGTGGCATGACCTGGATGGCCGACACGCCCAGCTCCCGCAGGTACGGCAGGCGCCGCCGTGCGGAGTCGAACGTGCCGCGCCGGTCCGCGGTCGCCGAGAACGTGCCCACGTGCATCTCGTAGATCACGAGGTCGTCCCAGCCGGGCGCCCGGAACTCGTCGTCGCCCCAGTCGAAGGCACCCGGGTCGTACACGACGCTGTTGCCGACCGAGCTCGTGACCTGGCGCGCATAGGGATCCATGCGCAGCAGGTCCCCGCGGGGGGTACGGATCGTGAACTTGTACTCGTCGCCCGGGCCCACGCCCGCCACATCGGCCGACCAGGTCCCGCCGCCGTTGCTGACGGCGTCGTCGGGCGCCAGGGGCGTGGCGTCCGCCGCCCAGCCGTTGAAGGTGCCG
>Ga0302322_100003346_pt1 | contig 13751 bp, 10 predicted proteins | sample Fen_T0_2_FD_203757 | JGI IMG/M metagenome (GOLD analysis project Ga0302322, IMG submission 203757) | Peat permafrost microbial communities from Stordalen Mire near Abisko, Sweden - Fen_T0_2 | ecosystem: Environmental > Terrestrial > Soil > Wetlands > Permafrost | place: Sweden: Abisko...
GGCTACTCCAGTACGTTCAGACCAGCGAAAGCGATGAAGACGCGGATACCGCCATTTCCAACGAGCTGGATTTCATCCTCGAACCGATAACCAACGACGAGCAGCGGCATGCTCTCCATCGCCAAATTCGCGCCCATCTGAGCCAAGCACGACCGCAGGCAATTGGCTTGAAACGTGAAGATGTGATTGGTGCGGTGGCGACCGTGTTGCTTTACGTCGTCGCCGTGCTGCCATCTCTGCTGCCGCTGTTGATTCTGCCCAATGACACCGTGATGGCAATTCATATCTCTAGCGCTGTTTCGTTCCTTGTCATCTTCGCTACCGGTTACGTTTGGGGCATTCACACCGATACGAATCCGTGGAAGATCGGTTTCCTGCTCTCTTCCGTTTGCCTGGCCATGGTTTTAGTGGCCAAATTGCTGGGAGGCTAGCCTTCGTGTTGAGGCGGATGCTCAGACGGCCAGCGGCGGCCGCGGCGCCAGCAGGGCCTCTTCCCGCTGCTGCAGCGCTGCTCACGCACGCCGAACGCGGCCATGAAATCCCGCGAAGTTCGCAGGTGCGTGACTGGCTGACAGACCGCTATCGACGACAAAAACCATTCAGCCTCTCGCAGTCGATGCTGGCCACCTGCGAACGACTGCTGTCGCTGTCGCTGACTTTCTCGACGGCGTGAGCGAAGGTCAAGTTTCGGGGTAGACCGGTCGCTCGCCGCGAAATCGGCCACAGGCAGCAATGGGTCGACGGCCGGCGCAGTGGAAGCGAACCAGCCGGCCCGGTACCGGACATCGGTGACGGTGTCGCCTCGAAATCGGTGCCGCGTTGGCGGAAGCAACCGAGCGGACCTGGATCCTGTCCCGGCCAGTCACATCTGACGAAGCTCTGAAGTCCGCGAAGGACTGTTCATCGGACATTGCGCCCGGGATTCCCGCTGGTGGTCCCGGTCATGAGCCGACATCGTTACAGGTACGCTGTGTGGTCACCCGATCACCGCGAATCGGGGGCTACGCCAACGTCAGCCTACCGGCTTTTCGCTTCCGAACAGACGCATCAACCTTCAACGTAGCCGAGGTCAACGAGCGCCTCAGCGCGTCTGAGTAGTCTTTGCAAAGACGGTAGCCGTCGGACTACTACCATGCAGCCGAGTTTGGGGAGAACTTCTGGCATCTCAACGCGGTCAATGCCACGCTGGCTTCTTTGGCGGAGCGGCTCAGCCTGAAGGCGGGTCCTCAACGCGTGGCGTCCATAGGGCAAGCTGCCGGCGGTGTTCAGGCGAAGGCACCGAACCGGCTCGCCTCCAGGAGCTTCGCGGTGTCGCCGAAAGTTGCGCACGCTAGCTACTGGTTTCGGCGCTGAGGCAGATCGTAAGGTCTCTCGATCAACCACCATCGACACCCAATGTCTCCCGGCTTGCTTTACGTCAATGTCCGCGGTGGCGGGTGCGGACATAGACTGCCGGTTGTGGTCCATGCGACGAAGTTCAATTGACCTTGCGAACCAGCATGCGCGTTTACAGCGGCGGAACGAAGTGCCGGGCGAGTCGTATCTTTTTGGCGACCGCGTGGCTGATCGCAACCTGCTGGCTGGTGGGGACCCCCCCCGCGCTTGCGGCAGACGCTCGTAGCGTTCTGGTGTTTTATTCGAACGGTCGGCTGCTGCCGGCCAACGTCGAAGTCGATCGCGGAATTTCCGAGGTGTTCGAGGCGCACCCCAACCTACCCGTTGACCACTCGGCGGAGTTCCTCGAAAGCATCAGGTTTCGCGGCGAGGCCTATGAGCGGACACTCGTCGCCTATTTGCGTGAGAAGTATGCGGCGCATCCACCGGATGTGATCGTTGCTGGGGCGGAAGGTGCGCTGGATTTCATTCTTCGGAACCGGCATCAGATGTTCCCGAAGGTTCCGGTCGTGCACCTCGCAGTCTCATCGGCATATCTGAAGACGATTCCGGCATTGCCGCCGGACGTGATCGGCACGACGCTGACCTATGACTTCATCGGGACAGTCGAGCAGGCGCTGCAATGGAAGCCCGCGGCACGCAGCCTCGTCGTCGTAACAGGCACCAGCCCGTGGGACCGCGAGTGGGAGGCCCGCCTGCATGCTCAGTCGGTCGCTCTGGCGGACCGACTCTCGTTGGAATTCCTGTCCGGTTTGGCGACAGATACCCTGTTGGTGCGACTGCGGGCGCTGCCCGAGGACGCCATCGTGTTTTCGCCCGGGTACTTCAGCGACGGCAACGGGCGCCTGTTCACGCCGCGCGAGGCCGTTGGACTCATCGCCCAGGCCTCGCGTGCCCCAGTCTATGGGCCGTTTTCGACTTTTATCGGCACTGGCGTCGTCGGTGGCCATATGGCCGACTACAGGTCCATCGGGCGCCAGGCCGCCGAGACTGTGCTCGGTCTGCTTGCAGGGTCCATGCCCAAGTCGCTTGTGCTGCCCAAAGCAATGCCGGAGCCCCTTCAGATTGACTGGCGCCAGGCGCACCGCTGGGGCATCGCAGCGCAAGACATCCCGGCCGACGCCATCGTGCACTTCAGGGAACCCACTTTCTGGGAGGCCTACCGGCAGTGGGTGCTAGTCGCTGGCGCAGTGATGCTGCTGCAAGCCACGCTCATCGCCGCGCTGCTGCTTGAAAGGCGTCGCCGCCGACGCGCTTCGGCCGCTCTTGCGCAGAGCCAGCTTTACATGAACCTTGCCGCCCAGGCGGCCGGGTTGTCGACGTGGATGGTGGATGCCGACGCCGGGCGGGCGGGCATGATCGAGCCCTCGTCGCCGCGTGACGGGTTAGCGCCGGGCTCCCTGGAGGATTTCAGGCTGACGCTCGATCGCATCCATCCACAGGACCGCAAGCGTGTCGAACAGGCCACGCGAGAGGCCCTAGATCACGGCAAGGAACTCGACATCGAGTACCGCGTCACCGGCCCGAATGGCGACGTACGCTGGCGTTCGGCGCGTGGGCGCGCCGAACTCGGGCATGGCCGGCAGCTACTCGGAGTGGTGATGGACATCACGCCACGCAAGAGAGCCGAGATACAGGCTGAACACGACCACGCAGCATTGCGCCACATGACGCGCGTTTCGCTGCTCGGGCAGCTCTCCGCATCAATTGCGCACCAGCTGAACCAGCCGCTGACGGCCATCCTCGCGAATGCCGAAGCCGCACAGTTGATGCTTGATCGGGAGCCTGTCGACGTGGCGGAACTGCGCGAGATCTGCGACGATATTGTGGCCGAGGACCACCGTGCCTCCGCGGTGATACGCCATCTCGGGGCACTGTTCAAGCGCGGCGAGCCCACGTTTTCCGCGCTCGACGTGAACGATCTCGTGCGCGACACCATTGAGCTCACCCGTGCGAATCTACAGGCACGCCACGTCATGCCGGCGCTACGACTGGCGCCGGAGGTGCCCAAGCTCAGCGGCGACCGGGTGCAACTTCAGCAACTGCTCTTGAACTTGATCGTCAACGCCGCCGACGCTATGGAGGCAATACCGCAGTTGGAGCGGGAGCTGACGGTCAGTACCCAAATGATTGCAGGCGAAGTGCACATTTGCGTTGCCGATCGTGGTCCCGGCATCCCGGAGGAGGCGTTGGGCAATTTGTTTGAGCCGTTCTGGGGCACCAAGGCTGCGGGAATGGGCATTGGCCTCGCGGTCTGCCGAACCATCGCCGCTGCGCACCGCGGAAGCCTCACGGCGGCAAATGCGCCCACGGGTGGCGCCATCTTTTGTGTGCGGCTGCCTGCAGCCGGGGTGCAATGAACCTGCCGGGCCGCCCCAAGGGCGATTTCCGGACTGAGCAGCACGAACCTGTTGCAGGGTCCGCGAGGCCTGCCGCGCCGACAGTTTTCATCGTCGACGACGATCCGAAGGTGTTAATGGCGCTCTCGAGGCTGCTGCGCGCGCACGGCTTTGAAACCTGCCTCTTCGAATCGGCCGAGGCCTTTCTGGCTCAGCTCGACGGCGACGTGGCCGGCTGCTTGGTGCTAGACCTGAGCCTGCCCGGCCTGGACGGGCTGGCCCTGCAACGCCGCCTGGCGAACAGCGGACTTGCGCTACCTATCGTGTTCCTGACCGGGCATGGCGACATTCCGATGTCAGTGCAGGCCGTCAAGGCGGGCGCGGTGGACTTCCTCACCAAGCCTGCTGCCGCCCAGACCTTGCTCGCCGCCGTGCGCGCCGGCTTCGCCCAGGACGAGCTGGCACGCCGGGTGCGGGCCGACAGCGCTGCTCTGCGCGGTCACTACGCGAGCCTGACCGAGCGCGAACGCGAAGTGCTGTCGGGGCTCGCGGCCGGCAAGCTCAACAAGCAGATTGCGGGTGACCTGGGTATCACGCTGCCCACCGTCAAGTTCCATCGCGCACGCATTATGGAACGCATGCACGCGCGCACGACTGCTGAGCTGATGCATCTGGTCGCGACGTTGACTCGGCTAACCCCCGGCAACGCCGATGCGTCGGGTGATCCGGCTACGGAGCCACCCCGCACTTAGCCTGAGGGTCGGCGCGGTATGCCGTAGCCTGTTCCAAAGCATAGTTCCCGGCCTGGGCCAGGCGCGCTACGGTGCGCACGATGAACGTGAAATTCGTGGCTGTGGTGGACGACGAGGCGCCAGTGAGGTTGGCGCTGCGGCGCCTGCTTTGTCTAGCCGGCTATTCGGTGGTGACCTGTTCGTCCGGTGAGGATTTCATCGACGCTCTGGCGAATCACAGGCCAGACTGCGCGTTGCTAGACATGCGCATGCCAGGCATGAGTGGGCTCGAGGTGCAGGCGCACCTGCAGGCCAAGGGTATCGCGCTACCGGTCGTCTTCATCACCGCGAGCGACGACCCAACTTTGGAGCGCAAAGCGCTCCAGGCGGGCGCAGTGCGTGTCTTGAACAAGCCTTTTTCAAATCTTGATTTGCTTGCCGCCGTCGAGCATGCGCTGCGGTCGACACCGTGTGCGACACGGTAGGCGTGGACCTATACCAAAGGCTAGTTCACAGCTGCGACTGTCGAGGCTAAAACCGACGTATGGACGCGACTGCATCGAAGACAAAGACGTTGCTCGCCAGTGTGGTCGTCATAGTGATGATCGCCTTCATGGTTATCGGCCTGGCCCTGTATGGCTTCTCTGCCGAGGTTCGCGCGCGCATCTGGCAGAACTTGCTCGAGCGCCCTGCTGGGCCGATGACGTTCCGTTTCATCCTACAGCCCATCATGGCAACGATTGCCGCGGTCGTGAGTGGCTTGGCAGACGCCCGCACCGGGCGCACGCCCTACCTCTGGACCATTCTGACCAACCCCGCGAAGCGCGGCGGCCGCCTGCACGAGGGACTGGTGGCGACCGCGCGGGTTCTTCTCCTAGGCCTGTGCATGGACCTGATCTACCAGTTCATCGCGTTCGACGCTTTTCATCCGGCCGAGGCCGTGATCATCGCGGTCTTGCTTGCATTCGTTCCCTACCTGCTGCTCCGTGGCCCGGTGGCGCGCATAGCCCGCTGGCGGCTGGGCGACGGATCGATCAAGGAATCGGTCCGCTGACCGGGCGTGCGTCAGGCAAGCAGCAGATTTCCATGGCCATGCCCTCCCGCATCCAGCAGGTTCGCGCCGCAGCCGAGCACCTGAAGCCTGTGCGCCGGCATATCGCGGCCGACCTGATTGCAGCCTTGACGTTTGCCGTGGTTAACGTGCCGCAGGCGATGGCGCACGCGCTGCTGGCCACTGTCAACCCGGTGCTGGGCATCTACACCCTGATGGTGGCCGTGCCGGTGGGCGCGCTCTTCAGCAGTTCGGTGTTCATGAACGTGTCAAGCACCGCCGCGCTGTCGGTGGCCGCCGGTGTGGTGCTGGTCGACGTACCGGAGGGTCAGAAGTTCGAGGCCCTGGTCGTGATGGTCGTGCTGGTGGGCGTGATCCAGCTTCTTGCCGGTCTGTTCAAGCTGGGTTTCCTGATCCGTTTCGTCTCCAACGCGGTGATGACGGGCTTTCTGAACGGCGTGGCAGTCTTGATCATTCTGGGCCAGTTGAGCGATCTGACGGGCTACCAAAGCGCCTTCGTGAACCGGGTTGCCCAAGCGCTGGATCTGCTGCTGCGCATCGGCCAGATCGACCCCCAAACGTCGATCATCGGCGGCCTGACACTCGGACTCATCGTCGTTCTGCTGCTCGGACGTTTTCGGCGCTTCGCTTTCATCATTGCCATTGCGTTCGCCACCCTCCTGCTCGTCGTACTGAACCTCGCGTTCCTGCCGACCGCGGCCTCGTTTGGGGCGGTCCCCACGGTGGGTGACATCTCGGAAATCGCGCGAACCCTGCCTCACCTGGCGATTCCGCAGCCGTCGCTGATCACGTCGATGCTGCTGCCGGCTTTCTCGGTGGCCATCATCGGGCTGGTGCAGGGCGCCGGCGTTAGCCAGGGCACGCCAAACCCCGATGGCCGGTACCCGGACGTGTCGCGCGACTTCCTGGGCCAGGGCGCCGCCAACATCGCCGCTGGTCTGGTCGGCGGAATCCCGGCCGGTGGCTCGGTCTCGGGCACCGTGCTGATCATGAGTGCCGGCGCCAAGTCACGCTGGGGCAACGTCTTCGTCGGCATCTTCGTGGCGCTCATCGTGCTTCTGGCGGCACCGCTGGTCGAGCTGGTTCCGATGCCGGCTTTGGCAGCCCTGCTGATCGTGGCGGGCTTCCAGGGACTGCGCGTGGAACAGGCGGTGATGGCCTGGAAGACCGGAAGGATCTCCAGGGTGGTCATGGGCGTCACCTTCGTGGCGACACTGGTAGTGCCATTGCAGTTCGCAGTTCTGTTCGGCGTGGCCCTGAGCGTGCTGCTACAGACCATCCGCCAGTCGAACAAGATCGTCGTCACCCAATGGGTGCTGCAGCCCGAGGGGTTTCCATTGGAGCAGCCGGCGCCCAGGCTCCTGCCCAGCCATCAGCTCACGCTCCTGCACGTCTATGGCAGCCTGTTCTTCGCCGCGGCAAAGAGCATGGAAGAGATGCTGCCGGAGGTCGGCAACGCCACCCATGCCGTCGTCGCAATCAACCTGCGAGGCAAGAGCGAGATCGGAAGCACCTTCATGACCGTGCTGCAGCGATATAGCCAGACCCTTCAGCTTCGTCATAGCAAGCTGATGGTTGTGGGTGTCGACCCGGCCGTTCACGAGCAACTCGCCAAGACCGGGATGCTCAAGCTGATCGGCGAGGAGAACGTCTTCGTCGCGACGCCCCAGCTCGGCGCTGCTCTCAACCGGGCCGTGGCGGCGGCCACCTTGTGGCTAGGCCAGCGTGCGGGACCCGGCGAAGGGGAGGTACAACGATGAGTCTAGAAAATCGCGGCGGAGAGCTCAGTCGGTTCGAAGTCCATGTCACGGCCGAGAGCCACTTCGCTTGGCTTCGCACACGTCTCGCGGTCGAACGCACGATGATGGCTTACCTGCGCACCGCTGTCTCGCTGATCGGTTTCGGCTTCGCGATTGTCCAGTTCTTCGTGAATGTCCATCAGGTTCCCGGGGACACGAACGCCCGTTTTCCCGACGCCGCGTGGTACCTCGGGCTGGCGCTGATCGCCTGCGGCATCTTGGCGGCGGCATTTTCAGTAGTGGAATATAGGTGGACGCTGCGCTACCTCTGGAGCGGCAGCTATGCGGCCATAGCTGGCATGACCGGTGAAGGCAAGCTCACGCCGCTCTATGCGCTGTCCTCCGTACTGATCTTGATCGGCACGTTTGCGTTCTTCGCGGTGCTGCTGCGTCCTTGGTAGAGGCAGGAGCGCAACAATGATCATGGTTACCCTCCGAAGTCGAGGCCAGGCATGAGCATGGCCCCTGCAACTAAAGCCGTCGGGATGCTGCCGCATCACGGCGCTGATATACCGCCGGGCTTTCACCTGCTGGCCAAGCCCAGCGGCTCCACCTGCAACATCGATTGCACCTACTGCTTCTTCCTGTCCAAGGAATCGCTATACCCTAACGACAAGCACCGCATGTCCGAGGCCACGCTCGAGGCCTACATCCGGCAGTTGCTCGAGTCGCACCGCACCCCGCAGGTCACGGTGGCATGGCAGGGCGGCGAGCCGACGCTGATGAAGCTCGAGTTCTTTCGCCGCTCAATCGAGCTGGTCGAGAAATACCGGCTGCCCGGCCAGACGGTGCACCACACCTTCCAGACCAACGGCCTGCTGATCGACGACGACTGGTGCCTGTTCTTCAAGCAGCACAAGTTCCTGGTCGGCCTCAGCGTGGACGGCCCGCGCGAGCTGCACGACACCTACCGCGTCGACCGCCGCGGCCAGGGCACCTTCGACCTCGTGATGCGCGGCTGGCGCTTCCTGCGCAAGCATGAGGTCGACTTCAACATCCTGTGCACGGTCAACGCCGCCAACCAGCAGCATGGGCGCGCCGTCTATCGCTTCTTCCGCGACGAGCTGGGCGCGAAGTGGGTGCAGTTCATCCCGATCATCGAGCGCGCCACCGAGCAGACCATCAGCATCGCCAACAAGGGCTGGAGCGAGCAGGCCGGCCGCAAGCGCCTGCTCTACACCCAGACGGGCAACCTGGTGACCGAACGCACGGTGGGCGCCGAACAGTACGGCCGCTTCCTGGTCGACGTCTTCGAGGAGTGGGTGCGGCACGACGTGGGCCGGGTGTACGTGCAGCTCTTCGACGTCACGCTCGAGGCCTTCTTCGACCGCCACCTGCTGTGCATCCATGCGCCCACCTGCGGCTACGGCCCGGCGCTCGAGCACAACGGCGACCTCTACTCCTGCGACCATTTCGTCGAACCGAAATACAAGCTCGGCAACATCCACCAGACGCACATGCTCACGCTGGTGACCTCGGCCGAGCAGCGCAAGTTCGGCCAGGACAAGCGCGACACGCTGACGGCCCAGTGCCGAGGGTGCAAGGTGCGCAACTGGTGCAACGGCGGCTGCCCGAAGGACCGCTTCGCGCTCTCGCGCGACGGCGAACCGGGCCAGAACTACCTGTGCCCGGGCCTGGCGCACTTCTTCACCCACACCGGGCCGACATTCAACGTCATGGTGCAGCTACTTCGGCAGGGCCGGGCGCCGGCCGACGTGATGGCGTGGGTCGGCGCGCAGGATCTCAAGCGCGGGGCCTATCAGCCTTGCCCGTGTGGCAGCGGCAGGAAGTTCCGCTTCTGCCACGGCGACAAGGCGCCAGCCTCGCCCTTCAGCGGCATCAGCAACCCGGCGGCGACGCAGCGTGAAGTCAGCGTGTTTGGAATCGGTTCGGATGTACCCGATCCGGTGATTCTTTAGGTGCTTACAAAATGGAGCAGAGCATGACAACGAAGAAACCCAATATCCTGGTTCTCTGGGGTGACGACATAGGCTGGTGGAACATCAGCTACAACAGCCGCGGCCAGATGGGCTACCGAACGCCCAACATCGACCGCGTGGGCAACGAGGGCGTGGCCTTCACCGACTACTACGCGCAGCAGAGCTGCACGGCCGGACGGGCCGCGTTCATGACCGGCCAGAACCCGATCCGCACCGGCCTGACCAAGGTGGGCATGCCGGGCGCCACGAACGGCATCCAGGCCGAGGATCCGACCATAGCCGAGTTGCTCAAGCCCCTGGGCTACGCCACCGGCCAGTTCGGCAAGAACCACTTCGGCGACCGCGACGAGCATCTGCCGACGGTGCATGGCTTCGATGAGTTCTTCGGCAATCTGTACCACCTGAACGCCGAGGAAGAGCCCGAGGATCCAGACTACCCGAAGGATCCGGCGTTCAAGAAGCGGTTCGGGCCGCGCGGCGTGCTGCACTGCAAGGCCGACGGCAAAGGCGGGCAGACCGTGGTCGACACCGGCCCGCTGACCATCAAGCGCATGGAAACCATCGACGACGAGGTGACAGCGCACGCGCTGCGCTTCATCGACGACACGCACAAGGCGGGCAAGCCGTTCTTCCTCTGGTACAACACCACGGCGATGCACTTCCGCACCCACTGTGCCGAGAAGCACAAGGGCAAGAGCGGCCAGGGCGACTACAACGACGTGATGGTCGCGCACGACGAGAACATCGGCCTGATGCTGGACAAGCTCGACGCGCTCGGCATCGCCGACGACACCATCGTCATGTACTCCACTGACAACGGTGTGCACTACAACACCTGGCCGGATGCCGGCATCACGCCGTTCCGCTCGGAGAAGAACACCAACTGGGAAGGCGGCTGGCGGGTGCCGTGCTTCGTGCGCTGGCCGGGCCAGTTCAAGGCCGGCACGGTGCTCAATGGCATCGTCACGCACCAGGACTGGCTGGCGACCTTCCTGGCCGCCGCCGGCGAGCCGAAGATCAAGGAGAAGCTTCTCAAGGGCCACAAGGCTGGCAAGAAGACCTTCAAGGTCAACATCGACGGCTTCAACATGCTGCCCTACCTGAAGGGCGAGGTGGCCGAGAGCCCACGGCAGTCGTTCTTCTACATCAGTGACGACGGCGACATCATGGCGATCCGTATGCAGGACTGGAAGGTGGTGCTGATGGAGCAACGCGCCAAGCAGCTGCAGTGCTGGGCGGAGCCGTTCGTGAAGTTGCGGATCCCGAAGATGTTCCATCTGCGGCGCGACCCGTTTGAGCGCGCCGACGAGAACTCGAACACTTACTACGACTGGATGATCTCGCACGCCTACATCATTTACTTGATGCAGGGCGTGGTGGCTCAGCAAATCGAGAACTTCGTGAAGTTCCCGCCGCGCCAGAAGCCTGCCTCGTTCAACCTCGACGCGGTGATGCGAGACCTGGAATCAGCCGGGGGCGGTGGTAGCCATTGACCGCTGGTGACTGAAACTACCCCGGTCAAGGACTCCTCCTTGCCGGGGCTTTGTTCCGACCAGCGAGGTGGCGTCGCCCACGGCAGACACTTTGGAAGATTCAACGATGGCTTGGCTGTCTGTCATTGCCGAATACTCAATCACCATCATTCATGTGATGGCGCTCATCTGCGTGGCCTTTGGAACCGTGCAGGCTTTCGTCGGCAGCGTGCGCGCGATGTTCAGGCCGTCTGCAGCGGGGCACCAGTTTCACAAGGCCTACGTGCAGTACGCGAGATGGCTGGTGGCCGGACTCACCTTCCAGCTGGCTGCCGACATCATTGAAACCGCCTTCGCACCCAGTTGGGAGGAAATCGGGCGTCTTGCCGCGATCTCCGTCATTCGAACCTTCGTCAACTACTTCCTGGAGCGTGACATGGCCGCGGTGGAGAAGCGCGAGGCCGAGTCGCAGGGCGTGATTGCCAAGTCACTGTGAGGCCGGCGCGCCGCACTCTTGCCTGGTGACGGAGAACTGCGACGTGGGCCGCTACCGGAAGGCTACTTGCGCTCGACGATGCCGCGAGTCATCAAATCTCCGATGCTGAAATCGGCGAAGCCGGCGCGTTGCTAACCACCCATCTGGGGCTCAAGGTGCCGATCGTGGCCGCCCACAGCAACTACCCGGTCCTCACATCGAACACCTCGGTCTCCACAGTGGCGATGCGGCTCTGTGTGACCGGCTGGTCCGGAACCACGCCATGCGCGCTGCCGCCCCAAGGCGCCGACTCCTACCCTTGGCGTGCACCATGGTGGTCCACACATGGGTCCGGGTCTGCACGCCAGGCAGTTGTACGAGCAGAAGACCCTGGGCACCGGTGCTCAGCACGCCCGCCTCGGGCGACGCGTCCGTCAAGGAGGGGTCGTCGAGCCGGATCCTGTGGCCGGCATGGGATTGAACAGGCGTACCACCCGATCGCCAAAGTCGGACGGAAAGGTCCAGTACCGGGCGCCGCGAGCAGCGCTTTGTGGGTCCAGCCCGCGCTGCTGCGGCCCGGCGCTGAGTAGCAGCAACCCGAGCAGGTCACTGCTGACCCAGGGGTCCTCGTACCAGAAAGCGTGCGAGCGCTGCGGTAGCTTGGGAATCGCATTGGGGTCGACCTTGATTAGGTCGAAACCGAGATTTCGCGAGGCGTCGATCAGCAGGCCGGATTGCGCTTCGTCCAACTCGGTGGCGTCTGGCCGGCCGACCCGCGAGCCGCCGTGGACGATTGCAGCGAGGCGCAGTGCCGAGTCGTTGAGGTTGCCGGCGATGCTCACCCGCTCGACGAGGTCGACATAGCGTCCCAGGTCGTCCATGAAGCGGCGGGTATCGATGTCGGCGGCGGCAAAGTAGATGTGCTTGAGCCGCAGCCGCTGGCGCAACTGCTCGCGCGACTCACCAGGCTGCGGCGTGCCGAGCTTGGCCAGCGCGGGGCTGACGATCTGCGCGCCAGCGCTGTAGGCCAACACATCGATGGCCGTGGCCTGGGTGTGGGCTGCGAGCAGTTCGATCAGACGCGCAAAGGGCTCCACCGAGGCGGCGGCATTGCCGACGTCGGTGAAGTAATTCAGCATCGATCCGGCCGAGGGCCACAGGAACGACAGCACGACCATGCGGCGTCCGGTGAAGTGGCGCAACTGCGCCGCCTGGGCCGAAGCACGCCCCACTGTGTTGTTGGAGCCGTGCACATAGACCAGCAGATCGGTGCTGGCGCTGACCGCCAGCGCCTTGTCGACACGGGCGAAGAATGCCTGCGCATCGGGTGAGGCCGCCACGCTGTCTCCCGCGCCCAGCGATGCGATGGGCTCCAGGCTCTCGAGTTCGACGATCGGGCGCTCGTCAGGGTCGTCGCTGGTGGAAAGGCGGTGCAAAGTCTCCCAGTCGAGCGTCTCATCGCCGATGCGCACATGTGCCACGCCCATGCGCAGCCGATCGCTGGGCAGGATGGTGTGGATCGGCTCGGGGCGCTCGACTACCGCGCCGCGGTTGGTGACATACAGCACCGGCACATCGGTGCCATGTAACTTTGGTCCGGCGGCCTCGAACGGATCGACTTCGCCGCCGCGAAAGCTCACTGGCGTCGGCATCAGGCGCACCGGCGACGCACATGCCGTGAGCAGCAGCGCGGCAAGCAGTGCCGCCCACCCGGAGAGAGCAGGGCGAACCCGTCGGGATGGCGATGAGTCCATACCCTATTCTCCCGCAGGCGGGGCCCCGGGGCAGCAAGGCCTCAGCGCACCTCGGCAGGTCGCCCGGCGGAAGCTCTACGCCCCATTCGCGCATCGTCCGCTAGCGGCCTGGAGCGGGCGCCGTGTGCACGGCCCATGCGAACCCGGTGAGGTCGGAACTTGACCCTTCGACCGCGCCGTTGCGGGAGGTCGCCTGCGTCAAATCCACCACGGCTAACCATGCCGGAAGTTGTTCGGACAGCAGGATGCCACGACTCGAGCCCGCGCTTGGTTCGCGGAGGCCCGGATACTGGTGACTACGTTTGTCAGTTCGGCTTCCCAACGACCGGTATCGGGCATCGAATTCGCTCAACCCACCGGCCGGTTTGGGTCGACGGCCAGCGCGTAGGATTTGTTTCAGCCTGCCCGGGACCGGACACCCGGGCGCGCGGAACATCCCCGCATGCTGGGCTGCCGCGATGCGGCGAGTTGCCCAGGTCGATCCATCGTGCCGGCAGCGAACTCCGCGCCCCTGCCTCGCTAAGATTGGCGCCGTGGTGGCGGCATCGCCTTCGACTGCGAAGCGTCTTCTTGGCCTGACGACCTCGACGGCCTTGCCGCGACCCTGATTCGAACCACTTGCGCGCATTGCCGCGCCATTGGAGGAGCCCCGCGATGACTGCCCCTGCGTGTTCGCTTTGGTGGCTGCTGGCCGCCGTGCTTCTGGGCTGGTTGCTGTGCGGCTGGTTCGCGCGGCAGTACCTGCCGCTCGTGAGCGGCGGTTCGGCCGGACAG
>Ga0302322_100003347_pt1 | contig 13750 bp, 15 predicted proteins | sample Fen_T0_2_FD_203757 | JGI IMG/M metagenome (GOLD analysis project Ga0302322, IMG submission 203757) | Peat permafrost microbial communities from Stordalen Mire near Abisko, Sweden - Fen_T0_2 | ecosystem: Environmental > Terrestrial > Soil > Wetlands > Permafrost | place: Sweden: Abisko...
CGCTCGGGCGGGCGAGTGCGTCGGTCACGGTGGCCGCACGCCGCGCCGATGCCGGGGCCCGGGCTGCGGCCCTCGCGCCCGGTGCCGCCGTGGTCGGCTTCGACGACCTCGACGGCGCAGTCGCCGTGGCCGACCTCGTGGTCAACGCCACCCCGATCGGGATGCAGGGGGAGCCGCCGCCCTTCGACCCGGCCGGGTTGCGCCCCGACCAGTTCGTCTACGACACCGTGTACCACCCGTCGCCCACGCCGCTCCTGGTCGCGGCGGCGGCTCGGGGGATCCCGTGCGCGGGCGGGCTGAGCATGCTCGTGCACCAGGCCGCCCTCGCGTTCACGGTCTGGACCGGCGAGCCCGCGCCATTGCCGGTCATGTCGGCCGCCGCCGGTGCCGACACCACCACGTGAGCGCGGTCCTCGTCGTCGTGTGCAGCCTGGTGGGGCTGGGTGTCGGGGTGCTCCTCCCCGTGGTGATCGACCGCGTGCCGGAGAAGATGCCGGTGCTCGCCGGGCCGTTCCCGGAGGCCGGCCGCAGCCTGCGCACTCCGTCGGGTTGGGTCCTCGCGGTGCTCACCGCGGTGCTCTTCGGCGCGACTGCCGCGAGCCTCGGGACGCTGTGGGTGCTGCCCGCGTACCTCGTGCTCATGGCTGCGCTCGTCGCCCTCTCGGTGATCGACCTGCGCCTCTTCCTGCTGCCCAACCGAATCGTGTTCCCGCTCGCGGGGGTGTCGGTGGTGCTGCTCGGGATCGGCGCCCTCGCCGAGGGCGAGCCGGGGGCGTACGGCCGGGCGCTGCTCGGCGCCCTGGCGTCGTTCGTGGTCTTCGCACTCCTGCACGTGGTCTCGCCGCGGAGCATGGGGTTCGGCGACGTGAAGCTCGCCTTCGTGCTCGGCCTGTTCCTCGGCTACCTGGGCTGGGGCGAGGTGGTGCTCGGCCTGTTCCTCGGGTTCCTCTACGGGGCCGTGATCGGGATCGCCCTGATCATCACGGGGATCCGCTCCCGCAAGGACCACGTGCCCTTCGGGCCGTTCCTCGCCGCCGGCACCATCACCGCGATCCTGGTGGGCGACGCGATCCTCGACTGGTGGGCGCGGTAGGCAACGGACCGGAGCGAGCGTCCGAGCGGCTCGGTGGGAACCGTCCGGGGGATCGCGGCGCTTCGCCGGTATCCTGGGCGGTCGTGCTGCGCTACTTGACGGCCGGGGAGTCCCACGGCCCGGCGCTGGTCGTCGTCGTCGAGGGGATGCCGGCCGGTCTGCCGATCACCATCGACGCGATCTCCGACGAGCTCGCCCGCCGCCGTCTCGGCTTCGGGCGGGGTCCCCGCATGCGGTTCGAGCGCGACGACGTCGAGTTCATCGGCGGGGTCCGCCACGGGATCACCCTCGGCTCCCCGGTGTCGATCATCATCCACAACACCGAGTGGCCGAAGTGGCAGGAGGAGATGTCGGCGGCGCCCGGCGCCACGGAGAAGCCGCTGCACCAGCCCCGGCCCGGTCATGCCGACCTCGTGGGCATGCAGAAGTACGGGTTCGACGACGCCCGCAACGTCCTCGAGCGGGCCAGTGCCCGCGAGACCGCGGCCCGGGTGGCCGCGGGCGCCCTGGCCAAGGAGCTGCTCGGCCACCTGGGGACCTCGGTGATCAGCCACGTGGTGCAGATGGGCAAGGCCGTGGCCCCGGGCGAGCCCCGGCCCACGCCGGCCGACCTCGACACGGTCGACGAGTCGCCGGTGCGCTGCTTCGACGAGGCCGCGGCCGCGGCCATGATCGCCGAGGTCGAGGGCGCGGCGAAGGTCGGTGACTCTCTCGGCGGGGTGGTCGAGGTGCTCGGGTACGGCGTGCCCGCCGGGCTCGGCAGCCACGTCCACTGGGACCGACGCATCGACGGCCTGCTCGCCCAGGCGCTCATGAGCATCCAGGCCATGAAGGGCGTGGAGATCGGCGACGGCTTCCGCGTCGCGGGCGTGCGGGGCAGCGAGGCCCACGACGAGATCCTCTGGGACGCCGAGGCCGGCACCTACACCCGCGGGTCCACCCGGGCGGGCGGCACCGAGGGCGGCATGACCACCGGCGACCTCCTCGTGGCCCGGGTGGCCATGAAGCCGCTGGCCACGCTCAACCGGCCCACGCTCAAGACCGTCGACGTGCAGACCAAGGAGCCGACGGTCTCGTTCAAGGAGCGCACCGACGTGACCGCGGTCCCCGCGTCGGGCGTGGTCGCGGAGACGATGGTCGCCCTCGTGCTCGCGTCCGAGGCGCTGCGCAAGTTCGGCGGCGACTCGCTCACCGAGCTGGTGCGCAACCACCGGTCCTTCGTCGACTCCCTGACATGAGCGAGCTTCGCGAGCGGGGCCCGCGCGGCCCGGCCCGCAGGGCCAGGAGCGGGGATGGCGACGGGGTGGCGACGTGAAGCACCTGGTTCTCGTGGGACTGATGGGCGCGGGGAAGTCCACGGTGGGCCGCGCGTGCGCGCAGCGGCTCGACCGGCCCTTCGTCGACGTCGACGAGCTGGTCGAGTCCACCGCGCACCGCCCGGTCTCCGAGATCTTCGCGACCGACGGCGAGGCCGCGTTCCGGGCGCTCGAGCGCGACGCGCTCGCCGACGTGTGCGCGTCGCCCCAGCCGCTCGTGATCGCGTGCGGTGGGGGCGCCATGGGTGACGCCGACAACCGGCGGCGCGTCCGGGCCGCCGGCTGCGTGGTGTGGCTCACCGCCGATCCCGCCACGCTCGCGGCCCGCGTCGGCCAGGGGGTCGCACGTGAGCAGCGGCCGTTGCTCGCGGGTGGCGACGCGCCCGTCGCCACGCTCGAACGGCTCGCGTCGCTGCGAGCGCCCGCGTACCAGGCCGCGGCCCACGCCACGGTCGACACCGCGAGCCTCACCGTCGAGGCGGTCGCCGCGCGGGTGCTCGAGGAGTACGCACGATGCCCCGGGTGACCGTGGCGGTCGATCCGCCCTACGACGTGGTGGTCGACGGCGGGGCGCTGGCACGCGTCGCCGAGGTGGTGGGCGACCGCCGCTGCATCGCGCTCGTCACGCAACCCGAGGTGCTCGACCTCCACGGCGCGCCGGTCGTCGACGCGCTCGCCGCCACCGGCGCGCAGGTGCTCACCACACCGATGGCCGACGGCGAGGAGGCGAAGACGCTCGCGACGGTCGAGCACCTCTGCGAGTCGTGGGCCGCAGGCGGGCTGCTGCGCGGCGACGCCGTCGTCGCGCTGGGTGGGGGAGTGGTCGGCGACACCGCCGGGTTCGCCGCGGCCGTCTACTACCGGGGCATCGCCGTGGTGCAGTGCCCGACCACGCTGCTGGCCCAGGTCGACGCGGCCATCGGCGGGAAGACCGCCGTGAACCTGCCCCAGGGCAAGAACCTCGTGGGCGCGTTCCACCAGCCCGTCGGGGTGCTCGCCGACGTCGCCACGCTGGCCACGTTGCCCGAGCGCGAGTACCGGGCCGGGCTGGGCGAGGTCGCGAAGTACGCGCTCATGGGCGGGTCCGCCGACTCCGCCGCCGTGGCCCGGATCCTCCTCGAGCAGCGCGAGCCGGTCGCCGCCCGCGACCCCGGCGTGCTCGCCGACCTCGTGACGCGCTGCGCGGCGATCAAGGCCCACGTGGTGTCGGTCGACCCCGAGGAGCGCACCGGGCTGCGGGCGACCCTCAACTACGGCCACACCCTCGCGCACGCGCTCGAGACCGTCGGCCACCACGACCTCCACCACGGTGAGGCGGTGGCGGTGGGCCTGGTGTTCGCCGGCGCGCTCGCCGCGGCGATGGAGCGCGTCACCCCCGCGGCGGCCGAGCAGCATCGCACGCTCGTCGAAGGCCTCGGTCTGCCCACCGCGGCGCCCGGCCTCACCGCGTCCGAGCTGCTCACGGTCATGCGTCGCGACAAGAAGGCCCGGGGCGGCCTCACCTTCGTGCTGAACGGGCCCCAGGGCCTCGAGTCCGTCGACGACCCACCGGAGGCTGCGCTCGCGGTCGCGTTCGGCGCGGTCGGCGTCGACCCGACGTAGAGAGAGGAACAATCCGCATGGCCGTCATCCTCCTGTTGTCCGGGCCGAACCTGAACCTGCTCGGCACCCGTGAGCCCGAGATCTACGGCTCGGACACGCTCGACGAGTGCGTGGCCGACGCGCGTGCCGCCGCCGAGACCCACGGCCACACGCTCGAGCACGCGCAGTCCAACCACGAGGGCGACCTCGTCGACGCGATCCAGGGCGCCCGGGGCCGGTGCGCGGCGATCGTGATCAACCCCGGTGCCTACACCCACTCGTCCTACGCGATCGCCGACGCGCTCGCGGCCTACGACGGAGTGAAGGTCGAGCTGCACCTGTCGAACCCCGCGTCCCGCGAGGAGTGGCGGCGCCGGTCGGTGGTGGCGCCCTACGTCACCGGCACCGTCGCCGGCTTCGGGCGCGCGGGGTACCGCCTGGCGGTGGAGGCGGCCGCCTGCCACCTGGGCCCGTGAGCGCCATGGACCTCGCCGCGCTGCCGGCGATGGACGTGGGCGCGCGCGCCGGGCGCGTGCGCGGCGGCTTCGCGGCCGCGGGCGTCGACGCGCTCATCGTCACCCGGCTCCCCAACGTGCGCTACCTCACGGGCTTCACCGGCTCGGCCGGGTTCGTCGCGCTCACGCCCGACGCGCTCGTGCTCGTCACCGACGGCCGGTACGCCGAGCAGTCCGTTGCGCAGCTCGCAGCCGCCGGCGTCGATGGCCGGGTGGCCATCGGTGCGACGGCCGACGAGCAGCGCGGCGCGCTCGTCGTCGCCGTCGACGGGTTCCCCCGGCTCGGGCTCGAGGCCCACGGGCTCACCTGGGCGCAGCAGCGCGAGTTCGTCACCTGGTTCACCGGCCACGAGCTCGTGCCCACCCACGACCTGGTCGAGGCGCAGCGGCGGGTGAAGGAGCCGGCCGAGGTGGCCCGGATCCGGGCGGCCTGCGCGATCGCCGACACCGCACTCGCCGAGCTGCTGCCCACGCTGACCGACGGCCCCAGCGAGCGCGACTTCGCGCTGGCCCTCGAGTTCGGGATGCGCCGCCGCGGGGCCACGAAGGTGAGCTTCGACCCGATCGTCGCCGCCGGCCCCAACGGCGCGCTGCCCCACGCCCGGCCCTCGGAGCGGCCGATCGGGCGGGGCGAGCTGGTGGTCATCGACTTCGGATGCGTGGTCGACGGCTATTGCTCCGACATGACCCGGACGGTCAGCGTCGGCGAACCGGGGGCCGACGCCACCCACCTGTGGGACACGGTCCTGGTGAGCCAGCAGGCGGGGAGCGCCGCGGTCGGGCCCGGCGTCGAGTGCTCGGCGGTCGACGGCGCGAGCCGCGCGGTCATCGACGACGCCGGGTTCGGCGAGCAGTTCGTGCACGGCACCGGCCACGGGGTGGGGCTCGAGATCCACGAGGCCCCCCGGGTCGCCCGGACGGCGGCTGGTACCCTCGCCCCGGGTTACGTGGTGACGGTCGAGCCCGGCGTGTACCTCCCCGGCGTCGGTGGCGTGCGCATCGAGGACACCCTCGTCGTCACGAGCGACGGCGCCGTGGCCCTCACCGAGTTCCCCAAGCAACTGGTCATCTGAGCCGGCCCGTCCGGCCCACCGGCCGAACCCGAGGGCCGATCCCGAGGGTTTCGACGGACGGCCCCCGATCACGCGAGAGAGCGATCCGTGAGCGTCTCCAGCAACGACCTGAAGAACGGCATGGCCCTGAACCTCCCCGAGGGCCTCATGACCGTCGTCGAGTTCCAGCACGTGAAGCCGGGCAAGGGCGGCGCGTTCGTGCGCACGAAGCTGAAGAACTACCGCACCGGCGCGGTGCTCGACCGCACCTTCCGGGGGGACGAGAAGCTGCCGCTCGCGTTGATCGACAAGCGAGAGATGCAGTACCTCTACCGCGAGGGCACCGACTACGTCTTCATGGACAACGAGACCTACGACCAGCTCCAGGTCGCCACCGGCGACCTCGGCACCGCGGTCAACTACATCAAGGAGGGCGACTCGGTCATCCTCCCTGTCTACGACGGCCGCGTCGTGGGCGTCGAGCTCCCGGCCGCGGTCGAGCTCGAGATCGCCGAGGCCGAGCCGGGGGTGCAGGGCGACCGCGTGTCGGGCGCCCGCAAGCCGGCCACGCTCGAGACCGGGCTGGTGGTGCAGGTGCCGCTGTTCATCGGACCGGGTGAGAAGATCAAGGTCGACACCCGCACCGGCGAGTACCTCGCTCGGGCGTGAGCACCGGCGCTCCTGTCCGTCGTCGTCGCGCGCTGACCCGCTGACTGCCCGCTGATGGCCACCCGGCGTGAAGCCCGCGAACGGGCGCTCGGCCTCTGCTACGAGGTCGAGGCGCGGGCGAGCACGGCCGACGCCGTGATCGCCGAGCAGCCGGCGTCGCCCGACGAGTACGCGTGCGAGCTGGTGCGCGGCGTCGACGCCCACCGCGAGGAGATCGACGCGCTGCTCACGCGGTACTCCGAGCACGGGGCGGTCGACCGCATGCCCGCCGTCGACCGAGCGCTGCTGCGCATCGGCACGTTCGAGCTGGGTTGGGAGCCCGACCTCGCTCCCGGCGTGGTGATCAACGAGGCGGTGGAGCTCGCGCAGCAGTACTCCACGAAGGACTCCGGCCGCTTCGTCAACGGGCTGCTGTCGCGCATCGCCGAGCACCTGCGCGGAACCCCGAGCGAGGCGTCGGCATGAGCCGCATGCGTGCCGTCGCGTCGACCGCGCCGGTCGAGGTCGAGGAGCCGATCGTCGGCGAGGTCACGGTCACCGACAAGCCGTGGATCGTGATCGTGTGGAACGACCCCGTGAACCTGATGTCGTACGTCGTGCTCGTGTTGCAGAAGCTGTTCGGCTACTCGCGTGAGAAGGCCACGAAGCTGATGCTCCAGGTCCACCACGAGGGCAGGGCGATGGTGAGCGACGGCACTCGCGAGAAGTGCGAGGCCGACGTCGCCCGCCTCCACGCCCACGGCCTCTGGGCCACGATGGAACATCCTTCATGAGGATCAAGCCGGGGCGCGCCGGCTCGGTGCAGATCGTGTTCGACGCCGCCGAGGTCGAGCTCCTGCGCGACGTGCCCGAGCAGCTCCGCCTGCTGTACGAAGCCCCGGGCGACGACCCGGCGCGATCCCGGCTGTTTCCGCGGGCCTACCTCGATCCGACCGAGGAGAAGGCCGAGCAGCAGTGGCAGGCCGCCGTCCACCCCGAACTGGTCCGCGAGCGCCTCGAGGGTCTCGATCGCCTGCTGGGCGCGCTGGCCGACGCCGAGGTGAAGAGCCGCCGGGTCAAGGTGTCCCTGACCGCCGACGACGTCGGGGTCTGGCTCACCGTCCTCAACGACGCCCGCCTGGCCTTCGGCAGCCGCCTGGGGATCAGCGACGACACCGACGTCTTCCGCTTCGCCCCCGACGATCCGCTCGCGCTGGAGATGGCGGCCTACGCCTGGCTCACCACGCTCCAGGGGGGGCTCGTCGAGACGCTCCTGGGCTCGATGCCCGGCTAGCGTTCCGGCGGCTTTGCACCGACTTCTCGACACCAACGACACAAGAACCGACACCAGACCGACACCAACAGGGGGTTGCAATCGTGGGGTACCTCGACGGACTGAGCATCGCCGTCACCGGCGCAGGACGCGGCATCGGCCGCGCAGTGGCGATCGAGTGCGCCGCGCTCGGCGCCAGCGTCGTCGTCGCCGACTTCGGCGTCTCGATGGACGGCACCGATCCCGACAGCGCGGTCGCGAACGAGGTGGTGGAGGAGATCAAGGCCGCCGGCGGCAACGCCGTGGCCGTGGCCGACACCGTCACCACGATGGAGGGTGGTGCCCGCATCGTGCAGACCGCGGTCGACAGCTTCGGGAAGATCGACGGCGTCGTCTGCGTCGCCGGCATCCTGCGCGAGCGCATGCTCTTCAACATGAGCGAAGAGGAGTGGGACCCGGTCATCGAGACCCACCTCAAGGGCACCTTCACGGTGTTCCGCGCCGCGGCCCCCATCTTCCGTGAGCAGAAGTCCGGCACCTTCATCTCGTTCACGTCGGGCGCGTTCGCGGGCTCGGTCGCACAGGCCAACTACTCGGCGGCCAAGGGCGGCATCGTGTCACTGACCCGCTCCGCCGCGGTCGGCATGTACAAGTACGGCGTCACCGCCAACGTGATCGCCCCGGTGGCCAAGAGCCGCATGTCGGGCCAGGTCCCGATGGAGCTCCAGATGGGTGAGCCCGAGGACGTCGCGCCGATGGTCGCGTGGCTCCTCGGCCCGGCGGCCCGCGACGTCACCGGCCAGATCTACACGGTGAACGGCGGCCACATCGCGGTCTGGGACCAGCCCCACGAGGTCCGCGCGATGGACAAGGAGGGCCGCTGGTCGATCGAGGAGATCACCGCGCGCTTCGACGAGGTCGGCCAGGAGAAGATGGCCATGATCGACCGCCTCGACGCGATGGCCAAGGCCGCGGCGAGCGGCACCAAGCCCAACGCCTGACATCTCGCTCGATCGCCGACGGGGGCCGGGGCAACCCGCGGCCCCCACCGCATCTCCTTTTGGCGCCGCCTGCCCACCGAATACGGGGGTGCGCGGCGCCAAAACGATGGGGCGGGGGGGTCCGCGGAACCGCCGCCGCCGTGTCCGCTCGCGGGGCGGGCGGGTGATACCGTGAACTTCCGACCGTGAAGGGAGTCCTGCGAGGCTCCTACGGAGAGGAACCCCGCATGACCGGTGCTCCGCGCGCCGACCACAACTCCGAATCCGGCACGCCGACGACCGCCGCCCCCAGTGGGCCGGGCGGTCGTTTCGCGTCCGGGGCGGATCCCGAGGCCTACGTCCTGCGGTCGCAGATCTTCGCCGCCGACGACCTGCGCCGGGCCCACACCCGGATCGCCCACGAGATCGTGGAGCGCAACCAGGGCGCGGCCGACCTCGTGCTCGTCGGCCTCTACACCCGGGGGGTGACGATCGCCCGCCGCCTGGCCGGGATCATCAGCGGCTTCGAGGGGGTCGACGTGCCGGTCGGTGCGCTCGACGTGGCCTTCTACCGCGACGACATCGCGCTCCGCGCGGTCCAGCCGCTCGGGCCGACCGAGGTGCCGGTCGACATCTCCGGACGGGTCGTGGTGCTCGTCGACGACGTGCTCTACACCGGCCGCACCATCCGGGCCGCGCTCGACGCGCTCACCGAGCTCGGCCGCCCCCGCGCGGTGCAGCTCGCGGTGCTCGTCGACCGCGGCCACCGGGAGCTGCCGATCCGGGCCGACTTCGTGGGCAAGAACCTGCCCACCGCCGAAGCCGACGACGTGCGCGTCCGCCTCGCCGAGACCGACGACACCACCGACGGCATCGAGCTCTGGAGCCCGAGCGAAGCGAGGACGACCAGTGGAGGGGACCCTGCATGAAGCATCTCCTGTCCATCGCCGACCTCGACCGTGCCGGCATCGAGGAGCTGCTCGACCTGAGCGCGTCGTTCCGCGAGGTCACCCAGCGCGACATCCCGAAGGTCCCCGCGCTGCGGGGCAAGGTCGTCGTCAGCCTCTTCTACGAGGACTCCACCCGCACCCGGATCTCGTTCGAGACCGCAGCCAAGCGGCTGTCGTGCGACGTGATGGGCTTCTCGGTCTCGTCGTCCTCGGTGAAGAAGGGCGAGAGCCTGCGCGACACCGTGCAGACCATCGAGGCGATGGGGATCGACGCCGTGGTGATGCGGCACTCCGCGGCCGGCGCACCCAACCGGGTCGCCACCTGGATCGACGCGAGCGTGATCAACGCGGGCGACGGCTGCCACGAGCACCCGACCCAGGCGTTGCTCGACCTGCTGACGCTCCGCCGCCACCTCGGATCGTCGCTCGACGGTGCCCGCATCGCGATCGTGGGCGACATCCTGCACTCGCGGGTGGCCCGCAGCGACGCCCTCGCGTTCGCCGCGCTCGGGGCCGACGTCACCCTCGTCGCGCCGCCCACGCTGTTGCCGTCGAGTCTGGCGGGCTGGCCCGTGAGCGTCAGCCACGACCTCGACGAGCTGATCCCCGATCTCGACGTGATCTACCTGCTGCGCATCCAGCGCGAGCGCCAGAACGAGGCGCTGTTCCCGAGCCTGCGCGAGTACACCGCGCGCTACGGGCTCACGGTCGAGCGCGCCGGGCGTCTGCGCAAGGACGCGTTGGTCATGCACCCCGGCCCCATGAACCGCGGGGTCGAGATCGCCGCCGAGGTGGCGGAAGGCCCGGCGTCGGTGATCACCGAGCAGGTGACCAATGGCGTCGCCGTGCGCATGGCCGTCCTGTACCGACTGCTGGGGTCGGGAGCGAGCGTCGGGGCGCCGCCGCTTCCATCGGCGTCGGGCCGAAGCGAGCGACCCAGTGGAGAGGGAGCCACCATTGGCTGATCTCGTCATCACGGGTGGGCGCGTCCTCGACGCGACCGGGGAGCGGACGGCCGACGTGCTGATCCGCGGCGGGCACGTCGTGGAGGTGGGGGAGGACCTCCGCGGCGACGAGACGCTCGACGCCACGGGGTGCCTCGTCACGCCCGGCCTCGTCGACGTGCACGTGCACCTGCGCGAGCCGGGCATGGAAGAGGCCGAGACGGTGGAGACCGGCGCGCGCGCCGCGGCTCTCGGTGGCTACACCGCGATCGTCGCGATGCCGAACACCACGCCGCCGCTCGACGACCCGGCGGTGGTCGCGTCGGTGCTCGCGGCAGGGGAGCACGCGTGCTGCCAGGTCGCGTCGTCGGGCTGCATCACCAAGGGCCGCCTGGGGCGCGAGCTGGCGCCGATGGGCGAGCTGCACAGGCTCGGCGTCCGGATCTTCACCGACGACGGCGACTGCGTGGCCGACGCGGGCGTGATGCGCCGGGCGCTCGAGTACTCCCGGGCCCTGCCGGGCGCGGTGATCTCGCAGCACGCGGAGGACCCCGCGCTGGTGAACGGTGGTGCGATGCACGAGGGCGAGTGGTCGAGCCGCCTCGGGATCCCGGGCCGCCCGGCCGCGGCCGAGGAGGTGATCGTCGCCCGCGACGTGATCCTCGTCGCGCTCACCGGCGCGCACGTCCACTTCCAGCACGTGTCCACCGCCGGGGCGGTCGAGCTCGTGCGGGCGGCCAAGGCCCGCGGGCTGAACGTCACCGCGGAGGCGGCGCCGCACCACTTCACGCTCACCGACGCGTGCTGCGCGAGCTTCGACCCGGTGTTCAAGGTGAACCCGCCGCTGCGGGCCGAGGCCGACCTCGCCGCGATCAAGGCCGGGCTCGCCGACGGCACCATCGACGTGATCGCCACCGACCACGCCCCCCACCCCACGGAGGCGAAGGAGCGTCCGTTCGAGGAGGCGCCATCGGGGATGCTCGGGCTCGAGACCGCACTCGCGCTGGTGTGGGACGAGCTGGTGCTCCCGGGCGTGCTCGGCCCCACGCAGGCGTTCGCCGCGCTGTCGTGGAAGGGCGCGGCGATCGCCGGGCTCGCGCACCATGGCGGGCCCATCGCCCCCGACACGCCCGCCAACCTGTGCGTGTTCGACCCCGAGCACCGCTGGGAGGTCGACGCTGCGCGACTCGCGAGCAAGGCCCGCAACACCCCGTTCGCCGGCCGGTTGCTGACCGGCAAGGTGCGGCACACGATCCTGCGAGGAGAACCGGTGGTTCGCGACATGGAGGCCCAACGGTGAGCCGCGCCGACGGTCTGCTGGTGTTGAACGACGGCACCGAGTTCGAGGGCGACCTCCTGTTTGGACGTCTTGCGGTGCCAGAGGCCCACGATGCGTCCAAACAAGGGGTGGCGACCGGGGAGGTCGTCTTCAACACGTCGCTCACCGGTTACCAGGAGATCATCACCGACCCGTCGTACGCGGGGCAGATCATCACGTTCACGTACCCGCACATCGGCAACTACGGGGTGAACGACGAGGACTTCGAGAGTGCGCGGCCGTTCTGCCGTGGCGTCATCGTGCGCGACCTCGCCCGCCGCGCGAGCAGCTGGCGCAGCACGGGCGACCTCGCGTCGTTCCTCGACCGCTTCGCCGTCCCGGTCATCACGGGCATCGACACCCGCCGCCTCACCCGCCACCTCCGTGACACCGGCGCGCGCCCCGGTGCGTTCGGTGGCGACGAGGCCGCGGTGCGCGCCGGCGCAGCCACGGCGCGGCCCACCGACGGCATCGACCTCGTCGCCGAGGTCACCACCGCCGAGCCGTACGTGCTGGGCGACGACGACGCGCCCTACCGGGTGGTCGCGTTCGACCTCGGGATCAAGCGCACCATCCTCGCCCACCTGGTCGGCGCCGGCTGCCGGGTGGAGGTGGTCCCCGCGTCCACCACCGCGGCCGAGGTGCTCGCCCGCGATCCCGACGGCGTGTTCCTCTCCAACGGCCCGGGCGACCCCGCCGCGGTCGCGGGTGTGCCCGACACCGTGCGGGCGCTGCTCGGGGAGGTCCCGATCTTCGGGATCTGCCTCGGCCACCAGATCATGGGCCTGGCCCTCGGCGCCGAGACGCAGAAGCTGCCCTTCGGCCACCACGGCGCGAACCACCCGGTCCGTCACGTCGCCACCGGTCGGGTCGAGATCACGAGCCAGAACCACAACTACGTGGTGATGGCCGACACCGTGCCGGGCGGCGCCGAGATCACCCACGTCAACCTCAACGACGGCACCGTCGAGGGGCTCCGGGTGCAGGGCGTGCCGGCCTTCAGCGTGCAGCACCACCCCGAGGCCGGACCCGGCCCGCACGACGCCGCCTACCTGTTCACCGAGTTCACCGACCTGATGGAAGCCAGCTGATGCCGCGCCGCGACGACCTCGAGACCATCCTGCTGATCGGCTCCGGCCCGATCGTGATCGGGCAGGCGTGCGAGTTCGACTACTCGGGCACCCAGGCCTGCCGCGTGCTGCGGGCCGAGGGCTACCGGGTCGTGCTCGTGAACTCGAACCCCGCGACGATCATGACCGACCCCGAGTTCGCCGACGCGACCTACATCGAGCCGCTCGACGTGGAGACCGTCACCCGTGTCATCGCGCGCGAACGCCCCGACGCGCTGCTCCCGACGCTCGGCGGCCAGACCGCGCTCAACCTCGCGATCGCGCTCCACGATGCCGGCGTGCTCGAGGAGTACGGCGTCGAGCTGATCGGCGCGAGCGTGGAGGCGATCCACACCGCGGAGGACCGCTCGAAGTTCAAGGAGGCGATGGCCGAGATCGGCCTCGCCACCCCGAAGTCGGGCCTCGCGTACACCGTCGAGGAAGGGATGCGGGTCGGCGTGGAGGTGGGCTTCCCGCTCATCTGCCGACCGTCGTTCATCCTCGGCGGTGGCGGCACGGGCTTCGCCCACGAGGAGGAGGAGCTGCGTGACCTCGTGACCCGCGGCCTCGACGCCAGCCCGGTGCGCGAGATCCTGCTCGAGCAGTCGGTGTTCGGCTGGAAGGAGTACGAGCTCGAGGTCATGCGCGACCGCGCGGACAACGTGGTCGTCATCTGCGGCATCGAGAACTTCGACCCGATGGGGGTGCACACCGGCGACTCCATCACGGTCGCGCCGTGCCAGACGCTCACCGACGTCGAGTACCAGCGCATGCGCGACGCCGCGTTCGCATGCATCCGCCGCATCGGCGTGGAGACCGGCGGCTCCAACATCCAGTTCGCGCTCAACCCCGAGAACGGCGACATGACCGTCATCGAGATGAACCCGCGCGTGTCGCGGTCGAGTGCGCTCGCGAGCAAGGCCACCGGGTTCCCGATCGCCAAGATCGCGGCGCGGCTCGCAGTGGGGTAC
>Ga0302322_100003348_pt1 | contig 13749 bp, 11 predicted proteins | sample Fen_T0_2_FD_203757 | JGI IMG/M metagenome (GOLD analysis project Ga0302322, IMG submission 203757) | Peat permafrost microbial communities from Stordalen Mire near Abisko, Sweden - Fen_T0_2 | ecosystem: Environmental > Terrestrial > Soil > Wetlands > Permafrost | place: Sweden: Abisko...
CCAGGCCTACTGGGACGCCTGCCTGGCGGCGGGCTGGCCGCGCATGCAGGCACGCCTGCAAGACGACATCGCCCGGCGTGGCCGGGCGCTGTCCCGCCACGGACCGGCGGCTCTGGCGGGCGTCTCGGAGCACGTGCAGGTGGACGTCGGGCAGGGGATCGTCACGATCCGGCCGCCCGGCGTCCCCAGGGAGGCCGACCGGTTGGAGGCGGCGCCCGCCGGTCCCGGCGGGATCGTGCTCGAGCCGTCCCACTTCGTCTGGCCCGAGGTGGCGGCCGTGGTCCACCGTGACGGGCCCGACCGGTCCACCGTCGTGATCGTCTACTCCGTCGCGGAGTTCCATGCGGAGGGGCACGTGCCGATGGCACCGGACCAGCTCCTGCGCCTCCTGCGATCGGCGGGGGATCCGACCCGGTTGCAGATCCTGCGACTCGTGGCCCACCGCGCCCGTTCCACCCGCGAGATCGCCGGGCTGGTCGGGCTCACCGAGGCGGCCGTGTCCAAGCACCTCAAGATCCTGCAGGGGGCCGGCTGGGTCACCGCTCGACGGCAGAGCTACTACGTCTACTACGACCTGGTGCGCGAGTCCGTGGCCCGGCTCTCCGGCGGCCTCGAGGATCTGCTCGGCTGACGTCCGTGCCTCACGCGCGGGCGCTCGCGCTGCGCGCGTAACGGGCCGGGGTCGTGCCGAGCGTGGCGCGGAAGTGCCGGGTGAGGTGCGACTGGTCCGCGAAGCCCGCAAGGGTGGCGACCTGCGCGGCCGGTTCCCCGGCCAGCAGCAGGCGCCGCGCCAGCTCGACCCGGCGACCGGTCAGGTAGCGGTGCGGCGGGACGCCGTACGCGCGGCCGAACGCCCGGACCAGATGGGTCGGCGTCACCCCGAAGCGGGCCGCCACCTCGGTCAGCACCACGCCGTCCGGCAGGGACGCGTCGAGCAGGTCGCGCAGCCGGCGGGCCACGGCCGGGTCGCGCGTACCGGCGGCCACCCCCGCGGTCGACGACATTGGGAGGCCCCGCAGGTGCTGGGCAAGCCGCTCCCCGACGAGGGCGAGCCGGCCGGCCGCCTCCAGCGGCTCCGGCCTGCGCAGCACGTCGTGGAGGCGGCCGATCCGATCGCGCAGGAGCGGGTCGGCCAGTGTCGGGCCGTCGACGGCGCGGCCGGCGAGGTCGTCGTCCAGCACGGTCCCGTCGAGGTAGAGCACCCGCTTGGTGAAGCCGCCGGGGGCCGCCGGGCGGCCGTCGTGCGGCACGTGGGGCGGCAGCAGCGTGATCCGGTCGCGCAGGGCGGCGTGCTCCCGGCCGCCGAGGCCGTACCGGACGGCGCCGGCGTCCACGATGAGCAGCGTCCAGCAGGCGTGGGTGTGCAGCGGGTAGGCGTGCCGGGCGAACCGGGCGTGGAACACCTCGTGGACGCCGGGCACGCCCGGGCGCCAGGCCGTCACCCGGTCGCCGGGCTGCCGGTCGTCGGGCTGTCGCGTGTCGGGCTGGCGCGTGCCTGGCTGCCGCGTGTCGGGCTGCCGGTCGGCCATGCCAGCAACGTACAAGACGGCCCGGCCGGTGCGCGCCTAGCGTCGGGCGGGTGAGCGACCTCGACACCGCGCCCGTGCCCGCCGTCCGCTTCGACACCCGGATCGCCGTCCTGCTGCGCGACGACCTGGCGACCTGGCAGCGCCTCAACGTCACCGCGTTCCTGACCAGCGCCCTGGCCGCGCACCGGCCGGAGCTGATCGGCGAGCCCTACGCCGACGCGGACGGCGTCGCGTACCTGGCCATGTTCGGCCAGCCCGTGCTGGTGTTCGAGGCGGGCAAGGAGACGGTCGGCGCGGCGCGGACGCGCGCGCTCGGGCGGGGACTGCCCGTCGCCGTCTTCACGGCGGACCTGTTCGCGACCGGCCACGACAGTGCCAACCGGGCAGCGGTGCGGGTTGTCGCGGGCGCCGACCTCGACCTGGTCGGGCTCGGCGTCCACGGGCCGCGGTCGGCGGTCGACAAGGTGCTCAAGGGTGCCCGGCTGCACCCGTGACCGGCGTTCCACCGGCCACGCGGACGCCCGCCGAAGTCCATGATCACGATGAAAGTCCATGATCACGGCGAAGGTCAGCGGCGGTCGAGGACGGTGTGCAGCCAGCGGACGATGGGTGGGGTCATCAGGTCGTGGAGGCGGTCGTCGGAGTGGCCGGCGCCGGGTACCAGAGTGAACGAGACCGGGGCCTTGCGGGCCCGCAGCGCCCGGACCAGCGCGAGCGACTGCGCGTAGGGCACGGTGCAGTCCTCGTCGCCGTGGTCGATCGCGAAGGCGGGCAGGGTGCCACGCGCGGCGCGCGCCACGTATGTGAGCGGCGACGCGGCCCGGGCCACCGCCGGGATGCTCGGCAACGCGCCGCCGAGCCAGCGCGAGTCGGCGGAGTCGGGCTCGTCGTGGCGCATCCACCAGTCGCCGGGGCAGCCGCCGGGGTCGACGGAGTCGGCGTCCATCGTCAGGAAGTCCGTCGGGCCGTACTCGTCGACGACGGCCTGGACGGCGCTGCTCGTCGTGGCGTGGCCGAGCTGCGGTGCGTCGAAGACGGTGCGCTGCGAGCCGGTCGCCCCGACCATCGCCGCTAGGTAGCCGCCCGCCGACTCGCCCCACACCGCGAAGCGGTCGGGGCGCAACCCGTACGTCCGGGCGTCCGCCCGCAGCCGGCGCACGGCGGCCTTGGCGTCCTGCACGGCCGCCGGGTACCTCGCCTCCCCGGTCATCCGGTAGTTGATCGACGCGACCGCGTACCCCGACCGCAGCAAGGCCTGGGCCACCGGGCCGCTCTCGGCCTTGTCGCCCTCGAGGAAGGCGCCACCGTGGATGTAGATCACCAACGGGATGCGGCGGCCGGCGTGTGGGGGCAGCAGCAGGTCGAGGACCTCGCTGGGAGAGGCGCTGGCGTAGCGGAGGTCCGTGACGACCGTGACGCGACCTGCGACGCCGGGCATCACGACGAGCCTCGTACGCGTCGGCGGGACCGTCGCGGTGGCGACGCCGACGCGGCCGTTCTCGGCCTGCGCGCCGGGCAGGTCCAGGGCGAGGACCCCCAGGCCGGCGAGGGCGGCGGCCGCTGCGGCGGCGAGGGCGCGACGACGGCGTGCGGAGCGGCGCCTCGGCGCTGGTGCGGACATGCCCGGACTCCCGATGACGACGCTGACCACTGGACAGCGGCCACCCGGGTGGGCCGAACGGGTCGCTCGCGACGGGCGGGCCGCGCGACCGGCGGCGCGGAGCTTATCCGGTTGAGGGCGCGATCAGGCGAAGATCGGACGAAGCGCCCGGAAGCGGCTGAACTCCATGATCACGGCGAACTCCATGATCACGGCAGGGCGGGCAGGAGGGGGGCCAGGGTGGTGCCGGCCAGGGTGACCATTCCGGGCTGGTGGCCGTTGATGATCATATTGATGGTCAGGCCGCCGATGCCGGCGCCGAGGACGTCGGTGGCGAGCATGTCGGCGACCTGGTCGGGGGTGCCGGCGAAGACACGGTCGTGCCGGTCCGGCGGGATGCGCGCGAGGACGGCGTCCACCTCGGCCTGGGTCTCCATCATCGCGACCATGGCGAGGAAGCTGGTCGGGAGCGTCGCCGGGTCGCGGTCGATCTCCTCGCAGCGCTGCCGGAGCACCTCGACCTTGTGCCCGACGTCGGCGCGGTTGCAGATGATGTTCATGTGGTCGGCGAAGCGGGCCGCCAGCCGGAACGTCTTCTGCTCGCCGCTGCCGCCGAGCATGATCGGGATCGTCGGGCGCAGGCGCGGGTTGTTCAGCGCGTCGGACACCTGGTACCAGGAGCCCTTGAATGTCGGCGCCTCACCGCGCAGCATCGGGCCGATGATCTGCAGCGCCTCCTCCAGCCGCTCGAACCGCTGTGAGAAGGTGCCGAACTCGATCCCGTAGTTCTGGTGCTCCAGCTCGTACCAGCCCGCCCCGATCCCCAGGACGGCGCGACCGCCGGAGACGACGTCCAGGGTGGTCACGGTCTTGGCCAGCACCGCCGGGTTTCGGTAGGTGTTGCCGGTCACCAGCGCGGAGAGCTGCACGGACGTCGTCGCCGTCGCCAGCGCGCCCAGCGTGGTGTAGCACTCGAGCATCGCGGCGTCGGGCTGGCCGATGCCGGGCAACTGGTAGAAGTGGTCCATCACCAGGACGGTGTCGAAGCCGGCGGCCTCCGCCTCGCGCGCCTGCGCGACGACGGTGGGGAACAGGTTCGCGACGGACGCGTCCGGGTAGCTGAAGTTCGGGATCTGGTATCCCAGTCGGATGGTCACCCTCGTGACCCTAACCCGACGGCGGCTACCGTGCCGGGATGAGCGATCGCGGTGCTGACCATTTCGACGTCGTCGTCCTGGGTGCCGGCCCTGGCGGCTACACGGCCGCCGTCCGCGCGTCCCAGCTGGGGCTGCGCGTGGCCGTCGTGGAGGCGCGCTACTGGGGCGGGGTGTGCCTCAACGTCGGCTGCATCCCCAGCAAGGCGCTGCTGCGCAACGCGGAGGTGGTGCGGCTGGTGACGCACGAGGCCGAGGCGTTCGGCCTGCAGATCGAGGGGCTGGTCCGGGCGGACTACGGCGCCGCGTTCCGACGCAGCCGCACCGTCGCCGAGGGCCGGGTGAAGGGCGTGCACTTCCTGATGCGCAAGAACGGCATCGAGGAGGTCGACGGGTGGGGCGAGTTCGCGGACGCGACGACCCTCGCCGTCCGCCTGACCGACGGCACCACGCGTCGCCTCACGTTCGACCACTGCATCCTCGCGACCGGCGCGACCACCCGGCTGCTCCCCGGGACGTCGTTGAGCGCGCGGGTCGTGACCTACGAGGAGCAGATCCTCGCGGACACGCTGCCGGCCAGCATCCTGATCGCCGGGGCCGGCGCGATCGGTGTCGAGTTCGCCTACGTCCTGAACGCGTACGGCGTCGAGGTGACGATCGTGGAGTTCCTGGACCGGATCCTGCCCCTGGAGGACCGCGAGGTGTCCGCCGAGCTGGCGCGCCGCTACCGGCGGGCCGGGATTGCCGTCCACACCTCGACCCGGGTGGAGTCGATCGACGACACCGGCGACGACGTCCGGGTGGAGCTGACCGGCCCGGACGGCGCCCGGCGCACCGTCGAGGTGGACCGGGTGCTGCAGGCGATCGGGTTCGCGCCGCGCGTCACCGGCTTCGGCTTGGAGCGGACGGGCGTCGCGCTGACCGACCGGGGCGCCGTTGCGATCGACGACGTGATGCGGACGAACGTGCCGAGCGTCCTCGCGATCGGTGACGTCACCGGGAAGCTGCTGCTCGCGCACGTCGCCGAGACGATGGGCATGATCGCGGCGGAGACGATCGCCGGCGCCGGGACGATGCCGATCGACTACCGGATGATGCCCCGCGCCACCTTCTGCCAGCCCCAGGTGGCCAGCTTCGGGCTGACCGAGGAGCAGGCGCGCGAGCAGGGCCACGACGTGAAGGTGGTGAAGTTCCCGTTCACCGCCAACGGCAAGGCGCAGGGTCTGGGCGACCCGGTCGGCTTCGTCAAGCTCGTGGCCGACGCCCAGTACCTCGAGCTGCTTGGCGCTCACCTGATCGGGCCGGAGGTCTCGGAGCTGCTGCCCGAGCTGACGCTCGCCCAGCTGTGGGACCTCACCGCGCACGAGCTCGCCCGCAACGTGCACGCCCACCCGACGTTGAGCGAGGCGGTCAAGGAGGCGCTGCACGGGCTCGCCGGCCACATGGTCAACCTGTGAGGGCGGCGCCGGGGCCACGCTTCGGTGAATGATCGTCGCGCCGGGCCCCGGCGGGCCCCGCGCAGGCGTAGGGTGCGCCCGACGACGGAGGTGGGCGCGGTGGTGGTCCTGTTCCTGGCCGGGGTGCTGGCCTGGGTGGTCCTGCGGGTGGTGTTCCGGGCGGTGTACACCATCGGCCCGAACGAGCGGGCGGTGCTGACGAGCTTCGGGCGGGCCCAACGGGCCGCCGACGCCACCACGGCGGCGGACCCGGCGGCCGTCGCGCTCACCGACGACGAGCGGGAACGGTTCGCCTACCCGCAGGTGCGGGTGACCGGGCCCGGTGTCCACGTCAAGCTGCCGTGGCAGCGGGTGCACCGGGTCTCGGTGGCCACCGAGACGGTGTCCATCGCCTTCGACCCCGACGACCCGCAGGCGAACCGCAACGGGACGGTCCTGGACGCCGTCACGCGCGACCAGCTCAACACCGGGTTCACCGGGCAGCTGCGGTACGCGGTGTCCGAGCGGAACCTGTACGCCTACCTGTTCGGCGTCAAGAACCCGGTGTCCCACGTGATGGGCTACTTCGTGTCCGTGCTGCGCGACCGGGTGGCGCACTTCGAGGCGCCGCGCAGCGGCTGGGGCGCCGACCTTGCCGCCATCGGCGCGGGGCCGAACGCGGACGACGCCGCCGAGACCGTGCAGGGCATCTCCATCAACGACCTGCGCAAGAACCTCAGCGACCTCAACGACCACATGATGGAGGAGTGCGTCTCGTCGGTGGTCCGGTACGGGATGGCCCTGGACGCCGTCCTCATCACCGGCATCGACCCGCCGGCCGAGATCGAGTCGGCGCTGGCTGCGATCAACACCGCGCACAACCAGGTCTCCAGCGAGATCAGCCTGGCGCAGGCGTCGGCCGACCAGAAGATCGTGCAGTCCCGCAAGGCGGTCGAGATCGAGACGCTGCGGGCCCAGGCCGAGGTGGAGCCGCTGACCGCGCTCGCGTCCCAGTTGCGCGAGCTGCGCTCGCAGGGCCCGGGCACGCTCGCGCTGTACCTGCGCAACGCCCGGCTGGAGCTGTTCGCCCGTACCCGCTCCCTGGTGACCACGACCGACGCCGGCGACCCGATCGACGCGGCGGGTGCGGCCGGGTCGGCCGGCCCGGTCCGCTCGAACCACTCCACCGGCCAGGGGGCCTGACATGGACCGCTCCGCGCTGATCGCGCTCGTCGCCGGCTTCCTCGCGCTCCCGGTGCTGTTCGCCGTCGCCCGCATGCTCGGGCTCTACCTCGTCGTCCACGAGCGGCAGTGCGTCGTGCTGGAGCTCTTCGGGACGGTCCGGATGGTCCTCGACAGCCCGGGCCTGCACTTCCCGTGGCTGCGGATGGGCCCCCTGGCGGCGCTGGTGCCGATCTTCGGGCACCGGTACGTCGTCGACCTGCGGCTGGACCAGGCCTACCTGCGCAGCCAGGCGGTGAACTCCGAGGAGGGGGCGCCGATGGGCATCGGCGTCTGGTACGAGATGGTCGTCAGCGACCCGGTGGCCTTCCTGTACAAGAACGCCGACCCGCTGGGGTCGCTGCGGGCCAACGTCTCCAACGCGACGGTGCGCAGCCTGAGCAACATGCGCCTCGACCGGATGCTCACCGACCGCCACGACATGAGCCGCACCGTCCGCGAGGAGGTCGGCCGGCGCTCGCGCGAGTGGGGCTACGACATCGGCAGCGTGTACGTGCGGAAGGTCCACTTCCGGGACGGCGGGATGATCCACCAGATCGAGCAGAAGGTCGTGAACCGGCTGCGCCAGGTGACCGCCGCGATCCAGCAGGACGGCGCCAACCGGGTCAGCGTGATCCACTCCACGGCGGAGCGGCAGGCGGCGGTCGAGTTCGCCCGGGCGGCCGCGATCCGGCCCAACATCGTCGGCTCGACGCTGGCCGGGCTCTCGGTGGACCCCGAGATCACCGACACCCTGTTCGCGCTGCTCGAGACGCAGAAGCTGCTGGCCAGCCCGGACCTCAAGGTCACCCGCATCCCCGGGGGCACCCCGGTCATGATCGAGCAGACCGGGCGCTGACGGCCGGGCGCCCGTCGTCGCTCAGTCCGGCAGGGCGGCGGCGAGCCGGATCTCGCGGACCTCGTACGGCGCACCCTCCGCCGCTGCGCCCAGCCGGCGGCGCCCGCCGTCCGGTCGCAGCCCGGCGGACTCGAGGAAGGCGCGCCGGGCGTCGTCGGTGGCCGACGTCCACGCCCGCAGCGCGGTGAATCCCTGCTCGCGCGCGGTCTGCGCGACGGCCGCGAGCAGGCGCGAGCCGTGCCCCGCCCGCTGGTGGGCCGGGTCCACCTCCAGGGCGACGAGCTCGGCGTCCGTGGTGGCGGCGTCGCCGTCCGTGGACGGCCCGACGGCCGCCAGCCCGATGACGGTCGGCCCCGAGCAGGCGACGAGGACGGCGTGCCGGGCGCTCGGCGGGGCGGTGACCGCGGGTTCCCAGCCGGCGCCGAGCTGCTCGACGGTCAGCGCGGCGAGCGCCCCCGCCGGCAGCAGGTCGGCGTAGGCCCGCCGCCAGCTGCGCAGCTGGACGGCGCCCATCGCGCGGGTGTCGCCGGGGCGGGCGGGCCGCACCGAGGCGTCGGCCGCGCTGGGGGCGAGCACATCACCGGTCTCCACCCCGCCAGTCTCGCACTCAGGTCACCAGGAGGCCGACCACGTACGTGCCCAGGACGAGCATGGCCGCCGTCAGCTCCACCAGCACCGAGAGGCCGGCGCCGAGCAGGGCCGCCCGGGTCGACGGCCAGGCCACCCGCAGGCCGCCGAGCCGCGCCGCCTCCGCGAGCCAGACGCCGAGCACGAAGCCCAGCACCAGCCCGACGACCGGGACGACGAACATGCCCACCAGGCCGACGCCCACCCCGGCGAGCAGCGTGCCCGTCGGGATGCCGGCGCTCTTCAGCCGCCGTCCCGGCCAGGCGTACTTGACCACGACGCCGAGCACGGTCCACAGCGTGCACAGCACCAGGACCGCCCAGCGCCCCCACCCGACGTCCGCGAACAAGGCCCACACCAGCACCGACGCCCAGCAGAGCAGCAGCCCCGGCAGGACCGGGACGACCACGCCCACGATGCCGACGACGATGCCGATCAGGCAGAGCACGGGCAGCATCGACGCCGTCGTGTCCTCGACCGGCATCGCGATCACCTGCATGGCGACGACCGTACCGGCAGCAGCACCCGTCGTCCTGGCCGCATGGCCCGCGCCCTAGGGTGGCCACGTGCCCGCTCCAGGAGACCTCGGCCGGCTCGCCGCGCAGGTGTTCGACGCCGTCCTGTTCGACCTCGACGGCACGCTGGTCGACTCGACGCCGGCCGTCGAGCGGTCGTGGCGCGGCTGGGCCGACCAGTACGGTCTCGCGCCCGGGGCCTGGCGGATGGCGCACGGGGTCCCGGCGCGGCAGGTGCTCGGCTCGCTGGTGGCCGCCGCCGAGCTGGACCACCAGCTCGCCGTCCTGGAGCAGCTCGAGATCGCGGACGTCGACGGCGTGGTCGCGCTGCCCGGCGCGGTCGCCGCGCTCGCCGCCCTGCCGGCCGGTCGGGCCGCCGTCGTCACCTCCGGGACCCGCCCGCTGGCGCACGCCCGGATCCGGCACACCGGGTTGCCGGCGCCCGACGTGGTGGTCACCGCCAGCGACGTCAGCGTCGGCAAGCCGCACCCGGAGCCCTACCTGCTCGCGGCACGGCGGCTCGGGGCCGACCCGCGCCGCTGCCTCGTCGTGGAGGACGCCCCCGCCGGGATCACGTCGGCCCGGGCGGCGGGCTGCGCGGTCCTCGCGGTGACGACGACGCACCCGCCCGCCGAGCTGGACGCCGACGCCGTCGTCCTCGACCTGGCCGCGGTGCGCCTGGTGGCCGACCCGGACGGCGTGCGCGTCCGCTTCCACCCGGCCTGAGGTCGCACCCTCCGCACCTGCCGCACCTGCCGCACCTGCCGCACCTGCCGCACCTGCCGCACCTGCGGGGCGCTGTCGCGGCTACCCCGGCAGGCGGCACAGGACGGCGGCCGCGCTCGCCAGGTCGGGCACGCTCAGGGTGGCGGCCGGTTCGTCGGGGGCGTCGGCGTACTCGCCGGTGCCCACCCGCACCGAGCGCGCCCCCACCGCGGCGGCCACCGCGACGTCCTTGCCCGGCCGGTCACCGATCATCACCAGCTCGCCGACCGGCACCCCGAGCAGCTCCGCCGCCCGGTGCAGGCCGGCCGGGGCGGGCTTGCGGAACGCCCGACCGCCCAGCTCGTCCGTGATCACGACCGCGTCCACCAGGGCGGCCACGCCGGTGGCGGCGAGCTTGGCGTGCTGGATGCGCGGGTCCCCGTCGGTCAGGCAGGCGAGCGGGTAGCGGGCCGCGAGGGCGGCCAGCGCGCGTGCCGCACCGCGGTACAGCGGCAGCCGGGCGGGCCGGTGGCCGGTGAACGCGGCCACGAGGTCGGGCAGCAGCTCCGCCGCCCGGCCGGGGTCCACGCCGCACGCGGCCAGCGCACGGTCGATCGTCCCGCCGCGGTCGGACCCGTGGCGCAGCTGCGCCCGCAGCGCCCGCGTCACGGCGGCGCCGTCCAGGCCGAGCGTGGCCGCCGCGGCGCCCACCGACGCCGCCGCGCCGTCCAGGTACGCGCGCTGGGGGTAGATCGTGTCGTCCAGGTCGACGACGACGCCTGCCGGCGCGGGGCCGGGCCACACGGGCAGCGCGAGCAGCCCGGCGGGTGAGGAGGTCGGTGTCATTCGGCCGGCTCCCAGGGGAAGGTGCCGTCGCCGAAGTCGGGCTCCGCGAGCTCGAGCAGCGCCGTCGTCGCCGGGTCGGACAGGATGTCGGCCACCCGCTGCCCCGTCCGCCCGTCGCCGTACGGGCACTCCAGCTCGGCCACCCGGGCCAGTTCATCCGGCCGGCTGAGCCGGACGGCGGCCTCGGCCGCCGAGGCCGCCTCGGCGTCGGAGGTGAGCCCCGTCAGTACCGCCGAGCCGTTCTCGACGCTCTCCCAGCGCGGGGTCGACCGGCGCAGGACGACGACCGGCACCCCGAAGTAGGCGGCCTCCTCCTGCAGGCCGCCGGAGTCGGTCACCGCGACCTTCACCCCGGCCAGCGCCGTCAGTAGGTCGGGGTAGGGGAGCGGGTCGCACAGCCGTACCCCGTGCATCGTGTTCAACCGGTACCCGAGGCGGTGGTGCTCCCGCAGCCGGCCCGCCGTGCGCGGGTGCACCGGGAAGAGCACCGGCCCGACGTTCGCGGCGAGCTCCGCCACCAGGGTGACCAGCCGTTCCAGGCGCTCGGGATCGTCGACGTTGCTCGCCCGGTGCGCGGTGAGCAGCACCCCGGCGCGCTCGGCGACGGGTCGGCGCTCGACGGCCCGGGCCCGCAGGGCGTCGATCACCGGGTTGCCGACGACGAACACCCGGCCGGGCGCCACGCCCTCCGCCGCCAGGAACGCCGCCGCCCGGTCGGTCGGGGCGAAGTGGAGCTGGGCGACGGCCGCGGCGACGCGGCGGTTCACCTCCTCGACGCTGCGCTGGTTGAAGCTGCGCAGCCCGGCCTCCAGGTGGGCGAACGGCACCCCGGCCCCGCGCGCCGCCAGGGCGTAGGCGGGCACGGTGTGCGTGTCTCCGAGCGCGAGGACGACGTCGGGCCGGTGGGCGACCAGGCTGGCGGCGGCGCCGGCCACCAGGGCGCCGAAGCGGTCGGTGCCCTCGGGCAGCGCGTTCCGGACGTCCGGGACGAGTCCCAGGTCGCGCTCGACGTCGGCCGCCATGGCCGCGTCGGTGTGCTGGCCGGTGTGCACGGCGGTCACCACGTGTCCGGCCGCGCGCAGCGCGCGGACCACCGGCGCGATCTTGATGACCTCCGGCCGGGTGCCGAACGGGACCAGGACGAGGCGGCGGACCTGCGGTCGCGCCGGTGGGCGCTTCGCCGCCGGCCGGCTCGGCAGGCGGTCGTCGGGGGCGCCGGCCTCGGCGGGGTGGGCCGAGCCGGTGCCCGTCGGCCATCCCAGCCGGGCGCCGGACCCGGGAGCGTCGCGCCCGGTGTCGCGACCGGTGTCGCGACCGGCGTCGCGACCGGTGGCCGGCGCCGTCCGGACCAGCAGGCCCTGCCCGCCGAGCACCTCCCACGCGTCCGGCCCGTCGTCCGGGCCGGTCGCCTCCGCGTCGCCGTCCGGGTCGGTGCCCAGGTCGTTCGCGACCGTCGTGGCACCGCCGGCCGGGCGCGCGGGGGCGCCGCCGGTGGAGGGCTCGCCGCCGCGGGGCGTGGGGATCCGGGTGAAGGGGTCGACGACCTCCGTGCCGTCGGGCCCGGAGTACAACTCGCTGAAGTGCCGGACCATCCGCACGCCCGGCGCGAAGGTCAGGGCCGGCAACTCGGCGTCCGGGTCGAGGATGCCCGTCAGGAAGGTCCCGACGACGTCGGCCCCGGCGGCCAGCGTGAGCGGCAGCCCGCCGGAGAAGCGCGGGTTGACCTCGATCACGGTGACGTCGACGGCGGCGTCCGGGTCCGCCGCCAGCGCCTGCGGGTCGGCGACGAAGCCCTGCACGCAGGCCGGCCCGGTCAGTCCCACCGCCGCCAGGGTCGCCGCCACCACCCGCGTGACCGCGGCGGAGTCGAAGGTGGTGCCCCGCACGGAGATCCCGGCCTTGGTCTCGTCGCGCCAGCGCGGGACGCAGGTCAGCAGCGTGCCGTCGCGCGCGACGAGCGCGTCGGCCGTGAACTCCTGGCCGGTGAGCCGGGTCTGCGCGATCGCCGACGGCACCACGGTGAACGCGCGGCGCAGCTCCGCGAGGCTGTCGACGGCCAGCACGTCGCGGCTGCCGCGGCCCGAGGCGGGCTTGACGATCCAGGGGCCGGGCAGCCCGACGGCGTCCTCGACCGTGCTCGCCGTGCCCGGGTGGGGCACCCCGGCCGCGGCCAGGACCGCAGCGAAGGCGGCCTTGTCGTTGCAGGTGGCGGCGGCGGCCAGCGGAGGCAGCCAGGTGCGGCAGCCCAGCTCCGCGAGTCGCGCGGTGACGCCGTCCAGCGCGGTGTACTCCTCGGCGACGGTGCAGATAAGCGCCGCCGGCCGGTGCCGGTCCACCACCCGCGCCAGCGCGTCGGGGTACGCCGGGTCGTCGGCCCGTGGCAGGACCGCCGAGAGGCAGCCCAGCCGCATCCCGGCGGCGCCCGGGTCGGCGTCCAGCGCGAGCACCTGCTCACCGGCGGCCAGCAGCGACCGCACCACGGCGATGCCCGCGGGGCCGCCGGCGCCGGTGACCGCGACGAGCGTGCGGCCCGGACGGCGCGAGGCGACCGCGCCGTGCCCGTGGTCGATGGGCTGGCGCATCACCCACGCCCGCGCCCACAGCCGCAGGGCTAGGATGCGCCGGTCGGACAGCGGCTCCCACTGCCGGGCGGCCACCGCCTCCGCGAGCGCGTTGAGCACCAGGCCGTCGGCCTCGAACGAGGCCACCGCGATCAGGGTGGCTGCGTGGGCACCCAGGCCGTTGGCCGCCAGGGCCTGGACGGCGGCGGCGCGCTCGGGCGGGGACAGGTGGCCGAGGCGGTAGTCGACCCGGTTGCGTTCCCGGCGCGCTGCCAGCCGCTTGGAGAGCACGGCCGGCAGCAGGCGCCGGTGCACGAACCCGAGGACCTGGATGCGCGACCCGCGCGGCAGCTCCTCCAGCTCGACCCGGTAGCCGAGCCCCGGTCGGCCCCAGGCGAGCGGCCGCCGGGCCGTGTGCCGGCCCGAGCGGTCCTGCTCGGCGCGCTGCGGGGGGTGCATCGTGAACGCGACCATGATGAGGAGTCCGATCAGTATGAAGCAGAAGTTGAGGACAGCACCGACCCAGTCGTGGAACAGCACCAGCGAGCGCACCCCGAAGGTGGCCCCCGCCAGCAGGGAGAGCACGAGACGCACCTGGTTGGCGAGCACCACCCAGGTGATGGCCAGGAACAGCCCGACGACCGACTGGCCGCGCTGCCGCATCCCGACCAGGGCGAGCGCGGTGAGCGCCAGGAC
>Ga0302322_100003349_pt1 | contig 13748 bp, 8 predicted proteins | sample Fen_T0_2_FD_203757 | JGI IMG/M metagenome (GOLD analysis project Ga0302322, IMG submission 203757) | Peat permafrost microbial communities from Stordalen Mire near Abisko, Sweden - Fen_T0_2 | ecosystem: Environmental > Terrestrial > Soil > Wetlands > Permafrost | place: Sweden: Abisko...
CGGGACGTACCTCGCCGCCCCTGCCCGGCGCCTGTCCAGCGCCCGGCAGGGGGCGCTCATGCTGCGGGAGGGCCCGCGGCGCGCCGCCACCGGATGCGAGACGGGCGACTGGAGCCACGTCGACGTGTACCTCACCAAGACCCTCGACTACCGGCTCCTGCTCTTCGCCGGATCGCGCTGGGAGGACGAGCTGCTGCGGTGGACCGGGGAGCGCGCCTCGACCGTCGTCGCCGTCGGTGGTGACGTTCCGGGGTCTGCGCTCACGGTGCGCTATCCCGGGGACGACGTCGACGACGTCCGGCTGGTCAGCGAGGTGCTGGTGGCCGAGCTGCTGGCCGCCGACGCCTGGCTCAGGCCGTGACTTAGGTCACTCTCGGTATGCCGATCGGGTCGCCAGCCTGGGAACATAACGATAAGTAGTCGTTCCCTTAGGCTTGTCATGAGCCTTTGCACCAATAATCTTGGCCGGTGCAGCTGGCCCAGCTCGTCCGAGGAGACAAGCGCTCCCTCAAGGAGCGCTTCAACCCCCGCGACAACAGCATCGGCTTCGTCCGGATGGTGCTGGCGGCCATCGTCGTGATCTGTCACGCACAGTCACTTGGTTGGAACAAGCCGGTGCTTCTCGGTCGCTCCCAGGTGGGCGACCTCGCCGTGGACGGCTTCTTCGTCGTCAGCGGGTTCCTCGTGACCCGCAGCGCCACCAACCTGCCGACGCTGCGCCGCTACTTCACCCACCGGGCGCTGCGGATCCTGCCGGCGTTCTACCTGACGCTCTTCGTGACCGCCTTCGTCGTCGCGCCGCTCGTGGCGGTGCTGCAGGGCGACTCGGTGATGCGCGCGTTCACCGGCTGGGACTCCAACTGGAAGTACGTGATCCACAACTGCATGCTGCTCGTGCGGCAGTGGACGATCGGCGGCCTCGGCCCCGACGGTCCGACCGGGCCGCCGCCGATGAACGGCTCGCTGTGGACCCTCTTCTACGAGGCGCTCTGCTACTGCATGATCGCCTTCCTGGTGGCGGTCGGCGTCATCCGGCGCAAGACCCGCCCCCCGACGACGACGTTGCAGTACTACCTGCCGGCCCTGGTCGCGGGCGGCGCCTGGGCGCTGTACGCGGCGCAGGCCTATCACGTGGCGCCTGCCGGGCCACAGAACGTCGGCCGGTTCGTCATCACCTTCCTCTTCGGCGCGATGGGCCACCTGTACGCCGACAAGATCCGGTTCACCCCGGCCTGGGTCGCCGTGGCGCTCGCCGGCTGCTTCGGCGCGCTGTTCCTCAGCGACGACTACCTGGTGCTGGGCAGCCTGCCTTTCGCCTACCTGTTCTGGTGGGCGATGGTCTCGCTGCCGATCCGGTGGACGACGGAGACCGACCTGTCGTACGGCCTCTACATCTTCCACTGGCCCACCGAGATGATCCTCATCGCCGCGGGGGCCACGCGCCGCTTCGGCGAGCTGGATTTCGCCTTCCTGGCGATGGTGATCGCGGGTATCGGGGCCACGTTCTCGTGGCACTTCGTGGAGTCCCGGGCGCTGCGCTACAAGAACACCGCCCTGCCCGACCGGGCCTGGGCCTGGCTGGAGACCCAGGTGACGGGCCGCGTCGGGCAGCGCCACCCGGCTCCCGAGGCCGGGACCGGGACGCCGGGGGAGCCGCTGGAGCACCCCGTGGCCGGGGCCCTGCTGCCGGCGGAGTCGTCGTCCGTCGCGGCCTCGGCCTCGGCGGAGGCGTCGTCGTCGCAGGACGGGTACGGGGTGCGGGACGCGTACGCCGCCGTCAACGGCTACGCCCCGACGGCCGACGGGTACGCGACGTCCCACGGGTTCGGCCCGGCGGCTAACGGGTACGCGCCCGTGACCAACGGGTACGAGCAGTCGAACGGCTACGGCGAGGCCAACGGGTACGCCGACGGCTATGCCGACGGGTACGGCCAGGAGCAGGGCGAGTACGCGGCGAACGGCTACGCCCAGAACGGTCATGCCCAGAATGGCTACGCCCAGAACGGTCACGGCCAGAACGGCTACGCGCCGAACGGTCACCCCGCGGACGAGGACGCCTTCACCTACGGGTACCCGCCCGAGTCGCAGCAGGCTCCCGACCGGCTGACCACGCTCCTGCCCGAGCAGCCGCTCGGCGACCCCGGGGATCCCGCCTACCGGCGCTGAGCCGGACGTCCCGCCGCGAACCGTCCGCTCGCGAAAGCGACGGCGTCCCGGATCGGGAACAGCCGGGTCACCGCCTCGCCCACGCGCGCCCGCCGCACCCCGCCGTCCTCCTCCATCGCCTCGCCGAGCTGCTGGAAGTCCCCGTCGTCGAGCAGGACGTCGCGGTAGCGGTACCAGGCGCGCCGCCCGCCGTCCCGCACGACGCACTCGTAGTCCCGCGTGGGCGGGTCGGGCACCAGGTACTCGGCCAGGTGGAAGGCCGAGCACACCGCCCAGGGGACGCCGAGCAGCAGCACCTGGGCGTCCCGATCGTGCAGCCGTCCCAGCGGGGAGGCCGGTCCGAGGTGGCAGTCCCGGGCATGACCGTCGACGACGTCGTCCGCGTGCGCGCCCACGGCGGCGAACGACGTCTGCGGGTGGTCCGACCGCCGAGCACCCGGCCAGGTGCGGACCGCCTCGGCCACCGCCCCCATCCGCTGCGACGGCGTGGTGGCCGGGTCGAACGCGGGCATCCGGGCCCGCAGCCAGGCCCGCTGCCAGCGGGGCACCGCCCGGCCGCGGGTGAATGCCCAGCGGCTCGGGTCGGAGTTGCCCGCGGTGTAGGTGGGCACCACCACCGTCCCCCGCGGGCCGACGGCGTCGAGCAGAGCCCGGACGACGTCGCCGGCGCCGGCGACGACCGGCCCCACGGTGCGCAGCGAGGCGTGGACGAGCATCGTGCCACCCTCGGGTACTCCGAGGGCCACGAGGTCAGCGGTCAACGCACGGGCCGTTCCGCGCGTCGACGCCGGGGTCACGGGAGCGCGGGTGCCCGGCGGGCCGCGGCCTGCTCACGGCGGGCGGCGAGGTCGGCCTGCATCCGGTCGCTGATGTGGTTGATGATCCGCCCGAGGTCCCGGCAGTAGACCGAGGGGTTCGCGAACCCGTGGCCCGGGCGGTAGCGGTGCGGGTACAGCCCGCCGCCGCAGGCCTGGACGATCGGGCACTCCTGGCAGGTGGGAGACAGGGCCGCCCGGCCCGACATCGCCCCCCGCATGGCGGGGTGACGCAGGACGTCGTCGAGCGAGTGGTCGACCACCGTGTACCCGGTCTCGGGGGCGCCCGCGTAGGTGACCTTGAGGATGTCGGAGCGCTCGAAGGAGCCGTCCGTCTCGATGACGATGCTCGTGGGGGCGGAGAGGCCCACGGCCTCGGCCGCGCTCGCCCCGCCGAGCAGGGTGTGCATGATCTCCTCGAAGACCCGGACGCCGATCACCGGCGGGGCGTCGTACCAGGCGTCGAAGAAGGCGACGAGCCAGTCGCCGTAGACGGTGCGTCCCGGGAGGGTGCCCGGCGGCGGGTGCTCCCAGGTGGCGTGGGGCAGGAGCAGGTCGGTGCGGCCCGGGCGCAGGTCCTGCAGGTCGTGGAAGAGCTGGACGGGGTCGTTCGCCGGGTCGATCGTCGCCAGGATCCCGGCGTAGACCGGCCGGTAGCGGTCCTCGGCCATGAGCCGTGCGGCCGCCGCGACCTGCTCGTAGCTGCTGCCGCCGTGCGCGTACGTGCGGTGCCGGTCGTTCGCCTCCCGGCCGCCGTCCAGGCTGATCCCGATGCGCAGGCCCTCGGCCAGCGCGAAGTCGGCGATCCGCCGGTCCAGCAGCACGCCGTTGGTCTGCATCCCGATCTCGAGGTCGGTGCCGCTGCCGTCGAACGCCTCCCGCAGCACCTGGACGACGTCCCGCAGCCGGGAGAGCCCGATCATGAGGGGTTCGCCTCCGTGGAGCGTGACCCACACCTGGGGGAGGCCGTGCTCGGTGGCGTGCTCGGCGAGGCGCTTGGCGGCCAGCTCCACGGTGTGGCGCGCCATGACGGTCGGTTGCAGCTTCCAGCTCTGGTCCACCGACTCGTAGACGTAGCAGTAGTCACACGCAAGGTTGCACCTGCTGTGCACCTTGAGCACGACCTGCCGGATCGCGGGACCAGCCACCGACCTACCCTCCACCGAGGGAGATCAGCCTAGCCGCCTCCGACCGGTCCGGCATCCCTCAAGCGGTCGGCCGCTTGCCTCCGCCGATCAGTGTCAGGAGCCAGTTCGAGGAGCCAGGCAAGGGCGTCGAGCTGGGCGTCGGCGGCGGCGAGGTGGCTGAGGTGAGGGGCCTCGATCAGCTCGGACCCGCGGATCCGCCGGGCGAGCCAGCGGCTGTGGGCCGGTGGTGAGAACGTGTCGTCCCGCCCGTGCCAGAACAGGACGGGCACCCTGATCAATTCCAGTCGGAAGCCCCAGGGCCTGGTGAAGGCAAGGCTGTCGGCGAGCCACCCCTCCATGCAGATCTCCACGGACTCCGCCGTACCGGCGAGGATCATGCCGTGGTACTCGGTGTCCTGCAGTCGGGTGCGGTCGTCCCCCGTCCCGTGGCCGGCGATCTGCTGCACCAGGTACCCGGAATCCGCGCGCATCGCCTCCACGATCGGCACGACGAGCTCGTTCAGGGCGCTTCGGTCGCGGCTCGCCGCTGCTGCATAGTGCCTGCGGTTCATCTCGACCATGCCGTCGAACCAGTCGAGTGCGTCGGCGTCGAAGGGGGCCAGCCCGCCCAGGGACGCGGCCCCGACGACCCGGTCCTCCGGGAGGAGGGCGGCACAGGCCAGCGCGTGCGGTCCGCCGCCCGATCGCCCGATGACGGCGAACCGGTCGAGTTCCAGACGGTCGGCGATCATCCCCACGTCATCGGCGGCGTCCGCCACCGATCGGCCCGGGCGGGGTCGCGACCGCCCGTATCCCGGCCGGTCGTAGGTGATGAGGCGCACACCCAAGTCGTGCAACTGCGCTTCCGTGGGGTGCTGGCTGAGCCGCGACCCGGGCGTGCCGTGCAGGAGAACGACGGGGAATCCACGCTCGGGACCGAAGTCCGTGACGCAGAGGCCTTTCCACAGGCCCAATGGATGGATGCGCCCCTGCTTCATGACCTGCGCCCCCGTGCTGCACGTGGTTCCCGATCCTGGTCACCATTACAACACGGGGATGATCCTCGGTCAGGAGCGGTGGTGAGACGTCGTGCGGTGGGGTCGTCGGTTCAATGAGGGCCCGTGGCCCGGGCCACGACTGCCTGTGAAAGGTTCCCCCGCCCTGCATCCAGGCGGCCGTGGCGTTCCGGTCCTCGCGTGTGTATGCTGCTTGCGGTAGCTCTCGGTTATAGCGCCGAGTTGAAACGCCCCCCACATTCCTCATTTGTTTCGAGAGTCTCCTGGACCGCGCGCTCGAGCGCGCGGTCCAGCTGGCTGGTGGGATTGTCTGTCATGCTGGCCACCTTCTGTCTGTGGGTCTAGTGACCCGGCGCGTGCCCCCGCGGGCGCGTGTCGAACGGTTGGACGGGAGGCATTTCATTGTCTGGTGCCAACCGTTGGTCGCGCACACGGCAACCCCATGCCTCGGCGCCTAGGGTAACGCCTCGGCCAAGATTCGTCCGGCGTGGCGACATCACGACGCGCCGAACGGTGTGGGCTGGTGGTGAATCCGCAGGTCCGAGCGCCTGGCGGAGGTTGGTCGTGCCGAGCGCTCCAGGGGGGCGGGACCCTCGGGGGGTCGTCGAATCGTGGACCCGCGCCCTGTCCGCCCGTCGATATCGGGATCCGCGGGTTATGGCCCGATGGCGTTGCATCCGCTTACACTCGGTCCTGGATACGGCATCCATCCTCGGCCCGCCCAGGAGGCGCGATGTCGCCGACAGAGGGTGATACGCCCTACTTCTTCTTGAGCTACACGCGCACGCCGGAGTCGGGGTGGGTGAAGAAACTGTTCAATGACGTCTCGGCGGAGGTGTTCGAGCGCACGACGGCATCGCAGCCGGTCGGTTTCATCGACGAGGCCGACATCCCGCCCGGGCACCGGTGGCGGCCGGCGCTGGAGAAGTCGCTGTCCACCTGCCGGGTCTTCGTCCCGCTCTGCTCTCCGCGCTTCTTCGCCAGCCGGGAGTGCGGGTACGAGTGGAATGCGATCGAGCAGCGGATCCTCGCCCATCGGGCCCGGCATCGAGGCGACCCGCAGCCGATCGTGCCCGCCCTGTGGCTGCCGGTCGACGTCCGGCGGATCCCCGAGGTCGCCCGGCGGATCCAGCTGACGCATGCCGACTTCGGAGCCGAATACGTCCGTGAGGGTTTCTACACCCTCATCAAGAACTCGCGGTTCAAGGAGTCCTACGACTCCGCCGTGCGGACGCTGGCCCTGCAGATCATCCGGGCCGCTGAGCGTCCCCCGGTGCTGGCCCCGATGCCCGCGGGCGTCGACCTCGCCCGGGTGAACGCCTTCGCGGTCCCAGACCGCGAGGCGTCCGGGGCGAGCCGGATCAGCATCGTGGTCGCCGCCCCCACGAGCGGGCGCCTGCCGGCCGGCTGCTCCGCGAAGTTCTACGGCCGCTCCTCGCTCGACTGGAACCCCTTCCAGCCCGACGCCGCGCAGACGATCGCGGAGTGCGCGCTGGACGTGGCAGCCTTCAACGCCTTCCAGCCGCAGACTCTGTCCTTCGAGGAGGGGTACGAGGTGCTGCGGCGCAAGGATCCTCAGGCGGGGGTGGTTCTGCTGGTGGTGGACGCCTGGTGCGGCCGGGACGAGTACCTGGCCTCCCGGCTGCGGGAGCTGGACACCCTGGACCTTGAGTGGGTCGGGGTCGTCGTCGCCAGCAACCGCGACAACGCAGACCCCGCGCGGGCCGCCGAACTGATGGCGGAGTTGCGCGACGTCATGCCGCGCCGCCTCGGGTCCGCCCGGTCGTCGCTGACAGCGCTGGCGGCCCGGATCGCCTCGGCCGACCAGTTCCGCAACCGGCTTCCCGAGGTCCTGGCGACGGCGTTCAACGCCTGCATCGACCACGTGGCGGCGTATCCGCCCACGGGCAGCGAGAACGTCGGCCGTCGCCCGTCGCTCGATCGTCCACACCAGCAGCGCCCGGACGTCCGGGGCGGGGGAACGGGAGGGTCCGATGGACAGTGAACGTCGTGGTGAGGTCGTCACGTTCTTCTCGTTCAAGGGCGGGACGGGACGCACGATGGCCCTGGCCAACGTGGCCTGGATCCTGGCGAGCCGGGGCAAGCGGGTACTCGTCGTCGACTGGGACCTGGACTCGCCGGGGCTCCACAAGTTCTTCGCGCCCTTCCTCGACGCGGATCTCTACGACGCGACGGACGGCATCGTGGACATCATCGCCGGCTACGCGCGGGAGGCCACCAAGGCCGTCGACCGGGATCCCGACTGGCACCTGGAGCACGCCCGCGTCCTGCCCCACGCCATCTCCCTCACCTGGAAGTTCCCGGACGGCGGCGCGCTCGACATCATCTCGGCCGGCCGTCCCGGCAACGCTCACTCGACCGTCCTGCCGGGGTTCAGCTGGGACAACTTCTACTACCGGCTCGGTGGCGGCCTGCTCCTGGAGGCCACGCGCGACGACATGCGGGCGAACTACGACTACACGCTGATCGACAGCCGCACCGGCCTGTCGGACATCGCCGGCATCTGCACGGTCCGCTTCCCCGACACCGTCGTCAACTGCTTCACCCTGTCCAACCAGTCGATCGAGGGCGCTGCCCGCGCCGCCCGCTCCATCGGCGACCTGTCGATCGACCGTACGATCCGGGTGCTGCCGGTGCCCATGCGCGTGGAGGACGCCGAGAAGGCCAAGCTCGCCATGGGCCTGTCGTACGCCCGTGGGCTCTTCGAGGGATACCCACGGGGCCTCGACGACGAGGCCGTCGAGCAGTACTGGGCCAGCATCCCGATCCCCTACCAGCCCTACTATGCCTACGAGGAGGTGCTGGCCACCTTCGCCGACGACCCGCACGGCCCGCGGACCCTCCTGGCCGCCTACGAGCGACTGGCCTCGGCCGTCACGCTGGGGGCGGTACGTGACATGCCCGCCCTGGCCTCGGACGTGCGGCAGCGGATCACCACGACCTTCGAGCGGCGCCGCCGGGTGACGGCCGCCGATGTGTTCCTCAGCTATGTCCCCGAGGATCGGATGTGGGCCGACTGGATCTCCGGGGTCCTGCGGCGTGCCGGTGTCCGGGTGACGGCCCAGGGCGCGGATCTGGCGGCCGGCGCGGACGTCGCCGTGGAGGTCCAGCACGCGGCCGAAGCCGCCGGGTACACGATGGTGCTGCTGTCGCCCGCCTACATCGAGTCGCGCCAGGCGCGCAGCGTGTGGGACGTCGTCGCCCGGGCGGAGTCCGAGGGATCCCGCCGGAGCCTGATCCCGGTCCGGGTGGCCGAGGTGCGGTTGCGGGCGCCGTTCGACGCCTGGCACGCCGTCGACCTCGTGCGGCTGGAGGAGCCGGACGCCGCGGCTGCGGTCCTGCATCCCCTGAACCTGGCCCCCCGCCCGGCTGACGAGGCGCCGCAGGCCCGCTTCCCCGGGGCCCGGCCGCCGGTCTGGGGGGTGGTGCCGACGCGGAACGCAGGTTTCACCGGCCGGTCACCCCTGCTGCAGAAACTGCGGGACGAGCTGTCCATCGGGTCGGCGGTCGTGAAGCCGCTCGCCCTGCACGGCCTGGGCGGCGTCGGCAAGACCCAGCTCGCCGTCGAGTACACCTACCGCTTCCAGTCCGACTACGACGTCGTCTGGTGGGTTTCGGCGCAGGACGTCGAGCTGATCACCTCCGGGCTCGCCGACCTGGCCCCGGCCCTGCGCATCCGGCGTGGGGACAGCATGGCCGAGGCGGCGGAGGCCGTGCTGGAGGCGCTGCGTCTGGGTGAGCCGTACAGCCGCTGGCTGGTGGTCTTCGACAACGCCGAGGATCCGGAGGTCCTCCAGCCCTTCCTGCCCCAAGGCAACGGGCACGTCCTCATCACCTCACGCAACCCGCTCTGGGCCCGGTTCGCCACCCCGGTGGAGGTCGCCGTCTTCACCCGCGACGAGTCGGTGGACCTGCTGAGCCGGCGGGCGCCGTCCCTGACCTGGGCGGCGGCGTCCGACGTCGCGGAGTACCTCGGCGACCTGCCGCTCGCCGTCGACCTGGCCGGTGCCTGGCTGGAGACCACGGGGATGCCGGTGCCGGACTACCTCACCCTGCTCCGGGAAGGCATGGCGACCTGGCTGTCGAGCAGCATCGACAGCGACACGACCCGGGACTACTCCTCGATCACGGCCGCGTGGCGGGTGTCGATCGAGCGGCTGCGCCAGGAGCGTCCCGCCGCGGTGCGGTTGCTCGAGCTGTGCTCCTGTTTCGGCCCGGAGCCGATCTCGATGAGCCTGCTCTACAGCGACGAGACCTTCAACGCCCTGCTGCCACACGACGAGGCGTTGCAGGAGAAGATGATGCTTGGCCGTATCATCCGCGAGATCGGGCGGTACGCGTTGGCGCGGGTCGACCAGCAGCGCTCCAGCATCGAGGTCCACCGTCTGGTGCAGACCGTCGTGCGCGCCAGCATGGAACCCCAGAAGCTCGAGGACACCAAGCACGAGGTGCACCGCATCCTGGCGAGCGCCCGTCCACGCCAGGGCGATCTGGAGAACCCGGACTCCCAGCGGCGCTACAACGAGATCTGGCCGCACCTCGGCCCCTCGGACGCGCAGACCTGCATCGAGGAGATCGTCCGGACCCTGATGGTGGAGCGCGTGCGGTACCTGTGGCGCCTGGGTGACTACGGCGAGGCGCTGACCCTGGCCCGCTCGCTGGAGAAAACCTGGGAGCGGGAGCGGGGCGCGGACGACCGGCAGTTGCTGTCGTTGCGGTTCAACGTGGCCAACATCCTGCGATCCCAGGGCGAGTACCAGGCCGCCTACGAGGTGGACGAGGACGTGCTGCGCCGGCAGACGGCCGCGTTCGGCGCCGACTTCATCCACTCCCTCATCACCGCGGGTTCCCTGACCGCCGACCTCCTGCTCGTGGGCCGGCACCAGGAGGCAGTGGAACTGGCGCGGCGGACCAGGGACAGCTTCGTGCTCGACTACGGCGAGGAGGAACGAGAGGCGCTCAACGCGGGCAACAACCTGGCCCTCGCCCTGCGCTTCAACGGGGAGTACGAGAAGGCGAAGGACCTCGACCAGCGCGTCTACGACGTCCGCCAGATCGTGCTCGGACGCCAGCACCCCCGCACCTGGCTCTCTGCCCAGGTGCTCGCCGCCGACCTGCGCAACCTCGGCCGGTTCGAGGAGTCCGTCACCCTGCTGCGCGCCACCCTGGTGTTGCAGCAGGAGGCCTTCGGCGCCGGGAACCCCGACACCCGGCGGACGATCGCGAGTCTGGCGGTGGGCCTGCGCAAGCTCGGGCGCCACGAGGAGGCTCGCGCGCTCAGCACGGACCTCCTGCAGCAGTACGAGCGCAGCCCGCATCGCGGCGACGAGCCGGACCTGTTGGCCTGCCAACTCTACGTCGCCAGCGACCTGGCGGCCTGCAACGAGGCCGAGGCCGCCCTGGAGCGATCCCGGGCGACCACCGACGCCTACGGTCGCCGGTTCGGTGACGGCCACGTCTATACGCTGATCAGCTCCGCGAACACGGCCCTCTACCTGCGGCAGGTGCGGCGGACGGCGGAGGCCCGGCTGCTCGCGGAGCGGACCTGGACCGGGTTGCGGGAGACGTTGGGCGAGGCGCATCCGGTGGTGCTCGTGTGCGCCGTGAACCTGGCGAGCGCGCGGGCCGAGGACGGCGACCTCGCCGCCGCGGCCGCCCTGGAGGTGCAGACCGACGAGGCGCTCACCCGGGTGCTGGGGGAGCGGCATCCCGAGACCCTGCTCTGCCGCTGCAACCGGGCGCTGACCCTGCGGGCCCAGGGACGTCCGGGAGCGGACACCCTGCGGGCGGCGTCGCTCGCGGTCCTGGAGGAGGTGCTGGGCCCTGAACACCCCCACCTGGACCTGCCTCGCCACTGGCGGCGCGTGGACCGTGACCTGGAGCCGACGGTCGTGTAACTCTTGATCGTGGTCGTCTTCAGGGGCTGGAACCCGATCTCTCGATCGTCTGTGCTTCAGGAGGTACAGAGGTGGAGCCAACGGTGACGCCCGTGCCCGAGGGGCCGCTCCCCTTCGTCGAGTACGGGGACCCCCTCGGGGTACCCGTCGTCATGCTTCACGGCATGCCTGGGACCAAGTCCGGCCCCCTGCCCAGAGGGGTGGTGTTCCGGCGGCTGGGGGTGCGGCTCATCGCCTACGACCGACCGGGTTACGGTCAGGCTCCTCGCCGACGCGGGCGCACGGTTGTCGACGCGGCCGAGGATGTGCGTCAGCTCGCCGATGCCCTCGAGTTGAAGAGATTCGCCGTTCTCGGCCGCTCCGGGGGAGCCCCTCACGCGCTGGCCGTCGCGGCGAAGCTGGGATCCTCCACGGTCACCGCGGTCGCCGCCCTCGTCAGCCTCGCCCCCTATCGCGGGCTCTGCGGTATGGGCGAGAAGTGGTGGGAGGGCATGACGTCCGGCAATCGCGAGATCTACGGCCTGGAACCGGATGAACTGGACGAACGTCTGTCCGAGCTCGCCCAGAAATCGTGGGCGGAGCCGGAGGCGATTCTCGAGGCGCTCGTGAACTCGAATCTCACCCGGGCTGATCGGCGAGTGGTGGGCGAGGAGACGATTCGAGGACAGTTGCGGCGGACCTACCAGGAGGCCGTGCCGTTCGGGCGGCACGACGGCTGGTACGACGATGTCGTCGCCCTGAGGAGTGAATGGGGTTTCGACCCCAGGGTGATCGCGGTCCCCACCCTGCTGTGGCACGGCGAACTCGACGAGTTCTCCCCGGTCGCCCACACCCGATGGCTCGCCGGCCACCTCCCCGGAGCCACCATGTGGCTGGACTCCGAGGTGGGGCATTTCGGTGCCATGGAGATCCTGCCCCGCGTGGTGCGCTGGCTGGCGGACCGCCATGAGGGGGTGCCGGACGGCGCCGAGCCCTTCCGGTCGAGGGCGGGTGAACGGGCCGCTGCGGCGTCAGAACGGGTCGTTCGGATCGAGGAACCGAGGCACGAGCCGGCCGTCGCGCAGCTCGCGGACCACCGGATGGTCGAGTCCCAGCCGGGTGGACAGCGCTCTCAAGGCATGGTCGTCGCGCGGAACCCAGGAGCCAGGACCGTCGGGTGAGGCGGTGAGGATTTCCCGGCTCACCCCGGCGATCAGCCGGTCCGGATGCTGCTCGTCGAGTGTGCTGGCCTCCAAGGCCGCGAGGGCCGCGTCGAGCTGCACGAGGGCGTCGCCGATCCGACCCTCGTCCTGGAGGCACCCGGCGACGTTCATCCGGGCCGCGATCGTGAACGGGTGTGATGCGCCGAGGGTGGCCAGGCAGCCCTCGGCAGCCTCGGCGGCGAGGAGGGTCGGTGACGGCTCCCTTCGTGAGCCCTTCCGGCGCACGGCTGACAGGTTGCTGAGGCAGACGAACCGCAGCGGGTGCGCGGGGCCGAGCGCCGTGCCGTAGCCGGTCGCGACCGCCTCCAGCTCGGGGTCGGCCTTCTCCGCCCGCCCCAGCAGGAAGAGCAGCACTGCGCGATTCAGGCGTGCCGCCAGGGTCCTGGGGGAGGCCGGGCCGAAGTACCGCTCCAGTTGGGGGCAGACCTCGTCAAAGATGGCCCCCGCCTCGGTCAGCTCGCCCTGGCTGCGCAAGGACGTCGCCAGGTTGGCGCGGGCGTCCAGCACGAGCCGGGGGTTCGGCTCGGCCAGCTCCGAGGCGCGGCGGACGACGTCGCGGAGCCAGTCGACCGACGAGCGGTAGTCCCCGGACTCGCGCAGGTCCCGCCCCAGGGCGTTCGCCGAGTCGAGCGTGCGGGGATGCTCGCCGCCCAGGAGGTCGCTGCGCTTGCGGTACACCGTTGTGTCGGTCGCGGTGGCCTCGGTGATCTCGCCCACGGCGCGAAGGGACACGGCCAGGTTGTTCTGGGCCGACAACGCCGGCGGGTAGTCGTCGCCGAAGTGCTCCGACCACCGCCTGGACGTCTCGCGCTCCCGAGCCAGGGCTTCGCGGTACCGGCCCAGCGCGCGCAGGTCGGCCGCGTACCCGGCCGCCACCCGGAGCGTGAGGGCGTGGTCCGGTCCCACGTCCTTCAAGCCGGTCAGCTCGGCGAGGCTTGCCTCGTCCATGGCCAGAGCCGCGGGGAACCTTCCCTGCTCGCGGAGGGTGTTCGCCAGGTTGAGCCGCAGCTGTAGTAGCTGCTGTCGCAGCAGGGGGAGGTCGTGGTCGGCGCGCACGCTGTGCGGGCCGGCCAGGAGTGCCTCCCAGTGGGCGGCGACCGTCGCGCCGAACTCGGCTCCCTGGCTCCAGTCGCCGCGGAGCCAGAGGTAGCGGACCCGGTCGATGAGCAGCTGCCGGACGTCGGGATCGGGGCACCCGACCGGGTCGGAGGCCTGCAGGTGAGGCCAGAGTCGCCGGTAGGCCGGCCAGAGGGCGGGGTCGTCCACCTCGGTGCCGGGGGCGCCGGCCGCGAGGATCCGGTGGACCTGGTGGCGGACCGTGTCCCGTTCGGCCGGTGCCATCCGGCCGCGGACGAACTCCTGCAGCATCCGGTGGACGAGGACCAGCCGCTCGCGCGGGTCCACGGTCACCAGGGAGAAGCGCTCCAGCCGTTGCAGCAGGGATTGGCGCATCGAGCGGTCCCGGGCCGTCGGGTCGTACGGCATGAGGGCCTGGGCCATGGCG
>Ga0302322_100003351_pt1 | contig 13743 bp, 10 predicted proteins | sample Fen_T0_2_FD_203757 | JGI IMG/M metagenome (GOLD analysis project Ga0302322, IMG submission 203757) | Peat permafrost microbial communities from Stordalen Mire near Abisko, Sweden - Fen_T0_2 | ecosystem: Environmental > Terrestrial > Soil > Wetlands > Permafrost | place: Sweden: Abisko...
CGTCTTGTGCACGAGGGTGAGGTGCTTCTTGTCACGCGACCGTGCGAGGTCGAACGCGTAGCGCACCGCGCGCTCGACGCCCATGCGCGTGTTGACCGAGCCCTGCGTGGCGATCTCGTGCGGGGTGCCCTTGCGCAGGAATCCGCCCTCGCCCGCGTAGGTGCCCTCGGTGTTCTCGCGGATGACGATCATGTCGACGCCGTCGTTGAACTCGCTCGGGCCGGCGAGGAAGGGCCGGTGGTTGATGTAGAGGTCGAGCTCGAAGCGCAGGGTGAGGAGCATGCCGCGCTCGATCACGCCCGGCGGCACGCCGGGGGTGCCCACCGCGCCGAGCATGATGGCGTCGACGTGACGGAGCGCCTCGAGGTCCTCATCGGGGAGCACCGCGCCGTCGCGCAGGTAGCGCGTGCCTCCGAGGTCGAAGGGCAACGCCTCGTAGTCGACGCCCGTCGCGTCGACGACCTTCATGGCCTCGGCCACGACGTCCGGGCCGATGCCGTCACCACCGATGATCGCGATCTTGTAGGTCACTGGTGTTCCCCTGCTTGGCGGTACAAAGAGAAACCGCCCGACTCCGGCCAGGGCGGGAGTGGACGGCTGCACGCGAGCGCCGGGTTCGGCGCCCGCTACTGAATGACGACGATCGCAGTCGTGTCGGAGAGGTGGGCCGAGTGGCTGCGCTCCATAGGCCCGTCAGGATAGTGCCCGGGAGCAGGTGGTGGGTCAATCGTTCCCGGGTCCGATCCCCGGGCCCCCGTTGTCCGTACCCTCTGCAGTGGCCGGCGTGCGGGCGCGGGCCGGGAAGGCCGGGCAGAAGAGGGTGGTACTCGTGAGGCTCGTCAAGTGGCTGGTCGTGGCGATCGTGGTGGCGGCCGGGCTCGCGTTCGCGGGCTGGTGGTTCCTGCTCAAGTCCGACCCGGCGCCGCGCGCCGCCATCATCCAGACCCCCACGACGACTCCCACCACCGCGGCGGGCGCCACCGGCAGTCCGCTCGACGGCACGTGGACGGTCTCCCCCGGCGACAGTCGCAACTTCGTCGGCTACCGGGTCACCGAGAAGCTGGTGGCGAACGTCGTGGAGTCGACCGCCACCGGTCGCACCGACAACGTGACGGGCACGATGACGATCGACGGCACCACGGTGCGGGATGTCACGGTCACCGCCGACCTCCGCGACCTGACCTCCGACCAGGACTTCCGCGACCAACGCATCCGGAGCTCGGGCCTCGAGTCCGACAAGTTCCCCGAGGCGAAGTTCGTCCTCACCGCGCCGATCACCGTTGCTGCGCAGCCCGCGGTCGGCGACACGATCACCGTGAAGGCCGCGGGCAACTTCACCCTCCACGGCGTCACCAAACCGGTGACCATCGACCTCCAGGCCCGCTACGACGGCAAGAACGTCCAGATCGTGGGCAGTCTGCCGATCGTGTTCGGCGACTACGGCATCACCGCACCGAGCTCACAGCTGGTGGCGTCGGTCGACGATCACGGCGAGATGGAGCTCCAGCTCTTCCTCGTGAAGCGGGGTTGACCCCCGCGTCATCCAGAGAGGCCGTTGTTGTCGTAGGCCGCGCTGTAGGTGGTGTCGGTCTCGTCGTGGGACTCCGAGTAATTCTTGCTCAGGTCGTACGCGATCGTCACCGTGGACGGGTTGCCCTTCATGGTGAAGAACGCGGTCACGATCTGGCTCGACATGGTGTACCCGTTGCCACGGAGATCCATCGTTCCCGACTTCAGGTAGACGGTGCCGTTGCTGCCGTTGATGGCGCCGTTCTCGTTGGTGCCGTTCCCCCGCCACGTCTGCGTGGCCGTGTTGTTGCGGTCCGCGAACAGCATCATGCCGACGTACGGGCAGAGGCTGGCGCTGGCCGTGCACTGCGCCTGGGTGATGCCGGTGATGCGCAGCGCGCCGTTCCCGGTCGACGTGATGCCGGCGCCCGACTGACCCGAAGTGCAGGGGCTGGGATACGCACCGCACGCGAAGTAGAGCATCACGCCGCTGCCCTGGAGCAGGTCGTTCCCGTTGAGCGTAATCCCGCTCGTGAGCACGTAGACACCGGGGTTCAGCGTGTGCGAACCCGAAATCGTGCTGTAGATGCCGGGACTGAGGGTCGCGTTGTTCTTCGTCCCGTTGCTGCCCGCGGCAACCGGGCAGTAGTTGGTGGAGCCCGGCGATCCGTTGCCGCACTGCGGCACGTTGGCGAGCGGGTCGGTCACCGCGCCCTGGTTGGTCGGTGACGGCGAGAAACCGCTGCCGGAGAAGTTCCCAGGTGCGTTCGGGCCGCCGATGGCCCCGCCGGGCGTGCTCAGCGTCACGTGGCCGTTCGGGTTCAGCGACGCGGCCGTCCCCGCCGTCGAATTCACGATGACGTTGCCGCCGGTGATGGTGACGTCGCCGTTCTGCCCGTCGAGCGAGAGTCCGGTGCCGAGGACGCACAGCGCGCACGGACCGCCGACGATGTGCTTCGTCGTCTGGATCTGTTGGACGGTCATGACGACGTTCGTCGTGGCCGACGCTCCGGTCGTCAGACTGTTGATGCCCAGGACCTTTGCGAAGTAGGTCTTCACCGACGTACTCGGGAGTCGCACCCGGATGTGGTTCGAGGTGTCCCCCACCGTGCCGCTGTTGACGGCCGGCCACGAACTCCGGTCGGCCGAGATGCAGGAGTTCGCGCTCGTACTGTCGGGCTTGTAGGCCAGGGCCGACGCATCAGTGCACCCCGTCCAGGCACTGGTCGCGATGCCGTCGTTGACCTGGGCATAGGCCTTCACCTGGCTGACGACCGCGCTCCAGTCGATCGTGCCGTTGCCGGCTTCGACGGTCTCGCCGGCCGCCAACGCCGCCGCGTCGGCAGAGTTCTGCGCTGCGCGCCGTTGCTGACGGGCATTGCCGAGATCGACGACCAGCGCGGTGATGCCGAGCATCACCGTGAGCATGATCGCCAACATCACCGCGACCGCGCCGCGCTCGTCACCCGCGCGGCGGGCGATCATCGCCCGGTAGGCGCGAGCGGGCGTCACGGCGAGCTGCTGGACACGGTGCACCATGACCAGTCACCTCCGTTGAGTGCCGTCTCCTGCCCGCCCGTCTCCGCGTTGGAGAAGTTGGTCTCGATCCGCATCGCGGTCTTGGTCTTGAGGATCGCCCCGCCCAGCAGGGGGCTGATGAACTTCGCGACGGTGTCCACCGGGTATTCGGTGCACACGATGACGGAGTCACCCTTGGTGAACGTGCCCGCGGTGGAGAAGTCGGCGTTGCCCGAGAGCACCTTCACCCGGGTGTTGGCGAACGACAGGCCCGCCTGGCTCTTCGCCAGACACATCAGCTTCTGCACGTCGGTCGACGGGCTGCCGGTCAACCCGGTGAGCGAGCAGGTCGTGGTCGAGCCGAAGTTGCCGACCGCACCCTGACGGGCCGCTTCGCGCGTGCCCTGCCGCAACGCGATATAGCTGTTGTAGGTGATCCCGAACTCCAGGAGCCCGAAGACGAGCACCACGAAGATGGGGAGGATGATCGCCATCTCGACCAGCGCCGCGCCCCGCTCACCACGGGCTCGCCGCGCCCGCGCCGATCTCAGGGCTGCGGGGAGATTCCGGGGGGTGGTGCGCTCCGAGGGATGGTGGTTGCCCACGTTCCCATGTCCGATCCCCTGCCCGAGGACCCACTACGTCACCATTTCCTTCGGCCGGCGGGTACCGGAACTTGAATCGCCCTGGGGACGCGGCAACCCGGGACGGTTAGCCTGCCGGGCATGAGCGAGCAGCACCTCTCCCCGCAGGCCCACCAGCGACTCCAGGAGGAGCTCGCCGAGCGGTCGGGCCCGCGCCGGCGGGACATCTCCGCCTGGATCGAGCGCGCCCGGGAGCACGGTGACATCAAGGAGAACGCCGACTACGACGCGGCGAAGAACGAGCAGGGCCACAACGAGGCCCGCATCCGCCAGCTCGAGCAGATCCTGAAGACCGCGATCCTCGTGGAGGGCCCGGCGGGTGACGTCGTCGCCCCCGGCACCGTCGTCGAGGTCCGGATGGACGGCGACGACGACACCACCAAGTACCTCGTCGGCTCCATCGAGGAGCGCTCTGACGACTTCGAGGTGCTGTCCACCTCGTCGCCACTCGGCCAGGCGCTGCTGGGCCACGGCCCCGGCGACACCGTCAGCTACGAGGGGCCGCGCCGCGCCTTCGCCGTCGAGATCGTCAGCGTGCAGGGCGCGTAGGGCTCCAGCCCCCGCCGCCGGGCGTGAGGATCCGCAGCACGTCGCCCGGGTGCAGCTCGACGGTGCACTTGTCGGGGAGACGACGCGCCCGGCTCTCGTCGCCCCCGGGCAACAGCCAGTTCTCACCGGCTGCCCCGGGCTCGGTCTCCGGTCCCGATCCCGCGGGGCGGCTCCGCCGCCGCTCGGTCACCAGGGACACCGTCGTGTCGGTGAGCACCTCGAGGTCGCGCTCGATGCCGTCGCCGCCGTGGCGCGCGCCGGCACCACCGCTCCCCCGCCTCAACGTGTAGCGCACCACCCGAAGCGGGAGCTCACGCTCGAGCGCCTCCACCGGGGTGTCGCGCGTGTTCGTCATCGCGGTGTGGACGCCGCTCATGCCGTCGGCCCATGGGCGCGCACCCTGCCCACCGCCGATCGTCTCGTAGTACACCCACGGATGCGGCGTGCCGGTCACGTCGGTCGCTCCCCCGAGCAACACGTTGTTCATGGTGCCCTGGTTGGCGCCACCCACCGATCCGGGACGCGCGACTTCGAGCGCGGCCAGGCACACGTCGGCGACACGCTGGCTCACTTCCACATTTCCCGCGCCGACTGCGACGGGCGGTTGCGCGGCGACGACCGTGCCCGGTGGCGCCACGACGCGCACCGGCCGCATCGCGCCACCGTTCGCGGGGATCGTCGGGTCGGTCGCGCAGCGGAGGGCGAAGCCGACCGCACTCACGGTCACGGCTTCCACTGCGTTCACGGTGCCCGGCCGTTGCGCGCCGGTGCCGGTGAAGTCGAACGTGACCGAGTCGCCGTGCACGCGCAGCGTGACGACGACGGGGGTGGAGGACTGCTGCTCCGGGCGCGGGCCTGCGGAGTCGAGCACGTCCTCGGCGCGCCACTCCCCGTCGGGTAACGCGCGCAACGCCGCGCGCATCCGGCGCTCGCCGTAGTCGAGCACCTCGCGGAACCTCGCGACCGCGGGCGCCGGACCACCGAGTGACTCGACGAGCGCGCCCAACCGCTGCGCGCCGAGCCGGTTCGCGCCGCGCTGCGCGTCGAGATCGCCGCGCCGCTCGTCTCCGGTGCGCGACGCGGCGACGATGCGCGCCTCCGCGTCGGCGTCGAATCGGATCGGCGGCAGTCGCAGCCCCTCTTCGTCGACGGTCAGCGCATCCGGAGGCATCGAGCCGGGCGCGATCCCGCCCACATCGGCGTGGTGCGCACGGTTCGCGACCCAGCCGACGAGCGTGCCGTCGCGCAGCACCGGGGTGACCACCGTGATGTCGTTCAGGTGGGTGCCCCCGGCGAACGGGTCGTTCAGGATGACATCGCCGAACGCGGCGGGGTCGTCACCCGCGGCATCGACGGCCGCGATCGCGGCGACGACCGATGCCGGCATCGAGCCGAGGTGCACCGGGATGTGCTCGGCCTGGGCGAGCAGCTCCCCATCGGCCGTGAACAGCGCGGCGGAGCAGTCGGCCCGTTCCTTGATGTTGGGGCTCGACGCGGCGCGGCGCAGGATCGCGCCCATCTCGTCGGCGATCGCCGCGAGCCGGGAGAGGAGAATCTGCAGGGAAGCGGGGTCGAGACTCATGTGCGGGTCACCATCCACGCGCCGGTGGCGCCGGGGCGCGCGATCCAGCCTTCCGGCACCCACATCGTGCAGTCGGTCTCCGCCACCACCGCGGGACCGGTCACCACGGCGCGCGGCGGCACGGGGAGGTCCGTGAGGCGGAGCGGCGCCGGACGCGACGCTCGCGCCCGCAGCGCAACGACCTCGACCTCGACGCCGTCGCGGGTGTAGCCGTTGCGCTGCGCGTGGGCGGCGGCGAACGCCGCGACGGAGGGCACGGTGAGTTCGTGGCTCTGCCCGCGGTATCGACAGTCGACGAAGGTCTCGACCAGCGTGTCGGGCGTGTCGGGCGTGTCGGGCGTGGCGCCCACGGCCGTGCGCGCCCGGTCCGCGAGTTCGGCCAGGGCGGCGGTGAGGTCGCCAGCACCGTTCCACGACCGCACCAGCTCCCGGCGGCGGGGTGACCCGACGAGACCCACCGCGGAGAACACCCCGGCGCGCGCGGGCACGATCACCGTATGCATGCCGAGCGACTCCGCGACCGAACACGCATGGAGCGGGCCGGCGCCGCCGAACGCGACCAACGCGAGTTCACGCGGGTCGACACCCTGCTCGACCGTCACCGACCGCACGGCGCGCTCCATCGCCGCGTCGACAACCGCGACCACACCCGCGGCCGTCACCCCGGCACGCGTCAGCGCGGCCCGCGCCGCGTCGACGTCGAGACGGCCGAGACCCGGCAATGGGTGGTCGACAGGGATCCGGCCGAGCACGAGGTCGGCATCGGTCACCGTCGGGTCCGTCCCGCCCAGCCGGTAGCACGCAGGCCCGGGACGCGCGCCCGCGCTGCGCGGACCGACGGTGAGCGCACCACCGGCGTCGATCGCGGCGATCGATCCGCCGCCCGCGCCGATCGTGTGCACCGCGAGCGAGGGCAGCCGGATCGGGAAGCCCGCCACGGTGTGCGCGGCGGCCGGTGCGGGGGCGCCGTCGCGCACCAGGCAGACGTCGGTGCTGGTGCCGCCCATGTCGAACGAAACCGCGTCGGGGAACCCGCACGCGGCGGCCACTGCCGCGGCGGCCTGGACGCCCCCGGCGGGACCCGAAAACAGGAGATGGGCCGGGTGGGCGGCGGCGTCGACAACCGGCACCAACCCTCCCGCCGAGGTCATCACGAGCACCTCGCCGGCGAGGTCGTGCAACGCACCGAGATAGCTCCGACACACCGGGCGCAACGCCGCGTCCGCAATCGTCGTGACCATGCGCTCGTACTCGCGGAACTCGGGAGACACCTCGGCCGAACCGATCGCGTCGATCCCACGCGCGATGAGCGCGCCGACCACCGCGCGCTCGTGCGCGGCATCGAGGTCGCTGTGCAACAGGCAGACGGCGACGCACTCGACCGCGCCGTCGAGGTTCGGGAGCACGCCGTCGAAGGCAACCACCTCGCGGCCGCGAGCGTCGCGCCGGCCGGCCACCTCGTAGCGCCACTCGCGCGGCACCAGCGGCGGCGGTCGGTCCGCGTGCAGGTCGTAGAGCGCGGGACGGGCCTGCCGTGCGATCTCGATCAGGTCGGCAAAGCCGGTGTTGGTCACGAGCGCGACCCGTCCGAGGTTGCGCTCGAGCAGCGCATTGGTCGCGACCGTCGTGCCGTGGGCGAGCAACGCGGGCCGGGAGCTGCCGGTGTCGGCCTCGGCGATCGCGGCGCGGACCGCGCGCGCGGGGTCGTCGGGCGTGGAGGGAACCTTCACCACCGTGCCGTCGTCGGCCACGAGGTCGGTGAAGGTCCCGCCGGTGTCGATCCCCAGGAGCATGCGGGGCCCAGGTTCGCGCGTCAGGTCAGGCGCGCGTCATTCCGAGACGCCTCATTCCGACATCCTCATTCCGACACGAAGGCATCGAGCGCCTGGAGGAGGTAGCCGCGGGCGCGCACCGTGCGCACCTCGAGTCCGAGCGGCGCGATACGCCGACGGAGGCGGAGCATGTGGACGTCGAGCGCGTTGCGGGTGGGGCTGCCGCCCGGCCAGGCCCGCCGCACGAGCGTGTCGCGGCCGACGACGGCGTTGAACCGATCGATGAGGGCACCGGCCAGGGCGCGCTCGACCGGCGAGAGGGTGACCCAGCGGCCCCGGTAGCGGAGGAGGCCGTCGTCGTCGACGGTCGGCGCGACCGGTGAGGTGCCCGCCCGCGATGCCAGGGTCGCGACCCGGACGCGCAGGTCGTCCTCGGCCGCGGGCAGACGGATCCAGTCCTCGAGCGGGTCGACGGGCTCGGGCGCGGCGAGTTCCTCGCCGACGAGCAGCAGGCGGGGCGAACCGGCCGCCCGGAGCCGTTCGAGACGTTCGGTCTCCTCCGGCCACCGCACCAGGACCACGTCGGTCATGTGTCGCACCGCCTCTCGTACCGGGACATGCATGGACGGTACGGACCGACTGTTACGGAACCGTTACGCCGGGGTGAATGCCCGCTTGCCCATGCGATCTGCGGCCCCTGGGCTCATTCGGTTCGGACTCCGAACCATTGTCGGTAGCATCGGCTGGTGCCTGCTCCCGACGTGCCCGCTCCCGACATCCTGGCCGTCGCCCGGCTCGCCCGGTTCCTGGAGCACGCCTGCACCGACCTCACCCTCGCGCAGTACCGGGTGCTCGCGCTCGTGGCCGACGGCGAACGGCACGCGAGCCGGGTCGCCACCGCCCTGGCGCTGGGCAAGCCGACGGTCTCGGCGAGCGTCGAGACCCTGGCCGAGCGCGGCCTGCTCTCCCGGTCGCCCGCCGGCCACGACCGCCGCGCCACGGAACTCGCGATCACGCCCGCAGGCCGTCGGGTGCTGCACACCACCGAGGCGGCGATGCGCGCCCGGCTCGAGGAGCTGCTGACCCCCGACGACTCCGCGGTCGTCGCCGACGCGTTCGCGCGGGTGCAACGGGCCCTCGACGAGCGCCGGGTCACCCCTGAGGCAACCCGGTGAGCGCCGACGCACCGGCGGACACCGGAGCGTCCACGAGCACGGAATCGGAGGCGCGCACGGAAGCGAAGGCGAGTCCGTTCCGTCGCCTCCTGCCCTTCCTCGCCCGGCACCGACGCAAGGTGTTCCTCGCGTTCGCGGTGTCGATCGGCACGACACTCATCGGCGTCGCGACGCCGCTGATCGAACGCGCGGTGATCGACGACGTGATCACCACGCCCACGAAGGCGCTGTGGCCGCTGCTCGTGCTCCTCGTCGGCCTCGGCGTGGTGAACTTCGGCCTCGCGTACGTGCGCCGCTTCGTGGGCGGGCGTTTCGGCATCGACGTGCAGCACGACCTGCGTACCGCGATCTTCGAGCACCTCCAACGCCTCGACTTCGCCCGTCACGACGAACTGCCCACCGGCCAACTGGTGTCGCGCGCGAGTTCCGACATCGCACTGGTGCAGGGACTGCTCGCGTTCCTCCCCCTGGCGTCGGGCAACTTCCTGCTCTTCGTCCTGTCGCTCGCCGTGATGTTCGTGCTGTCGCCGTTGCTCACGCTCGTCGTGGCGTTGACGGTGCCGGCGCTCGTCATCGTGTCGCTGGCGCTGCGGCGCACCATGTATCCGGCGCAGTGGGACGCGTTGCAACACGCCGGCGAGGTCGCGCAGGTGGTCGACGATGCCGTCAGCGGGGTGCGCGTCGTCAAGGGTTTCGGCCAGGAGGACCGCGAGCTCGCACGGCTCGCGGACACTGCGAGCGACCTCTACCGATCCAACGTGCGCACCGTGCGCATCCAGGCCCGGTACGCCGCGCTCCTCCAGGCGATCCCCGCGTTCGGACAGGTGGCGGTACTCGCGCTCGGAGGCTGGCTGGCGATCGAAGGCAGCATCAGTGTGGGCACGTTCCTGGCCTTCGCCACCTACCTGGCGCAGCTGCTCGCCCCCGCCCGGATGTTCGCGGGAATGGTGGCCATCGCCGAGCAGGCGCGTGCCGGCGCCGAGCGCATCTTCGACCTGCTCGACTCGACGCCGGTCGTCACCGAGGCCGACGACGCCGCGCCGCTGCCCGCGCGTGCCGACGAGCGCGGCCGCGCCGTGGAGCTGCGCGACGTCAGCTTCGGCTACCTGTCGGGTGAGCCGGTGCTGCGCGGGCTCGATCTCCGCATCGAGCCCGGCGAGACGGTCGCACTCGTGGGCGGGTCGGGAAGCGGGAAGTCGACGGTCGCGCTGCTGCTCCCCCGCTTCTACGACGTGCAGCACGGTTCGGTCGTGATCGACGGCGTCGACGTGCGTGCGGTCACCCTCGACGCATTGCGCCGCTCGGTCGGCGTCGTGTTCGAGGACGCGTTCCTGTTCTCCGACAGCGTGCGCGCCAACATCGCGTACGGGCGGCCCGAGGCGACCGACGAGGAAGTCGAACGGGCGGCGCGCGCCGCGGGCGCCCACGAGTTCGTGGCCGCGCTGCCCGACGGGTACGAGACCCGCGTCGGTGAGCGGGGCCTCACGTTGTCCGGCGGGCAACGGCAACGGCTCGCCATCGCGCGCGCGGTGTTGACCGATCCCGACATCCTCGTGCTCGACGACGCCACCTCTTCGGTCGACGCGCGCACAGAGGAGTTGATCCACGCGACTCTCCGCGCCCTGGTCGCCGAGCGCACCACGTTGCTCGTCGCGCACCGACGGTCGACGCTGCGCCTCGCCGACCGCGTCGCGATCGTCGAACAGGGGCGCATCGTCGAGCAGGGCACCCACGACGAGTTGCTCTCGAGTTCGGCTCGTTACCGCGCACTCCTGAGTGGACCGGGTGACTCTGCCGAGGGCATCCCCGACGACGAACCGTTCGCCGGCGCGGTCACCGGCGGATTGTGGGATCGTGACGTCACCACGCCTGCAGCCGCGTTCGCCGCCGCCGCGCCGGCGCGTCCCGGCCTGGGCGAGACCGCGATGGCGCGCGGCGGACCCGGCCCGATCTTCGCGCTGGCCCCCACGCCGGAACTCCTGGCGAAGGTCGCCGCACTCCCACCCGCCGACGACGACCCCGAGGTGGACGTCGAGGCGGCGGCGGCCGCCGACCGGGGCGAGGAGTTCCGGCTCCGGCGGTTCCTGCACCCGTATCGGCGCGCACTCGTCATCGGCCTCGGGCTCGTGGTGATCGACACGCTGCTCACCATCGCCGGGCCGTTCCTCGTGCGCTTCGGTCTCGACCAGGGAGTGCAGCAACAGTCCACCGGTGCGCTCTGGCTCGCATCGGTGTTGTACCTCGGTACGACGTTGCTCGACTGGGCGGTCACGTGGGCGTACACGCGGTACAACGGCCGCACCGCGGAGCGACTCCTGCTCGCGCTGCGCATTCGGATCTTCGCCCACCTGCAACGACTCGCGCTCGACTTCTACGACCGCGAGATGGCCGGCCGGATCATGACCCGCATGACCACCGACGTCGAAGCGTTCTCGCAACTCCTGCAGACCGGCCTGATCTCCGCAGTGGTCAACGTGATGAGCTTCGTCGGCATCCTCGTCGTGCTCGTGTTCATGAGCCCACCCCTCGCGCTCGGCGTGCTCGTGCTCATCCCCCCGCTCGTCCTCGCGACGATCTGGTTCCGGCGGCGATCCGCACTCGCCTACCGCCGCGCCCGCGAGACCATCTCGTCGGTCAACGAGGAGTTCCAGGAGAACCTGTCGGGCATGCGGGTCGCCCACGCGTCGGCGCGCCAGGACGAGAACATTTCCCGCTTCCACCGCACGGCCGGGCGCTACCTCGACGCGCGTCTCACCACGCAACGGCTGCAGGCGCTCTACTTCCCCTTCATCGCGTTCCTCGCGGTGTGCGGCGACGCGATCGTGTTGGGCATGGGCAGCGTGCTCGTGCGCGACGGCGCGGTCGCCGTCGGCACGGTGGTCGCGTTCCTCCTCTACCTCGACCAGTTCTTCGCACCGATCCAGCAGCTGTCGCAGGTGTTCGACCAGTGGCAGCAGGCCGTCGCCTCGATGGAGCGCATCGACGAGCTCATGGCCACGCCGGTGCTCACGCCCGAGCCCACGCAACCCGTCGACCCAGGGCGCGTGCGCGGCGACGTGTCGATCACGGGCGTGCACTTCGCGTACCCGGGCACGTCACGCGAGGTGCTGCACGGCCTCGACCTCGACATCGCCGCGGGCGAGAGCGTCGCGCTGGTGGGCACCACCGGTGCGGGCAAGTCGACCATCGTGAAACTGGTCGCGCGCTTCTACGATCCGGTCGCGGGCGAGGTGCTGATCGACGGCGTCCCCGTCGAGACGTTCGACCTGCGCGCGTTCCGTCAGCGCCTCGGGTACGTGCCGCAGGAGCCCTTCCTCTTCTCGGGCACCATCCGCGACAACATCGCCTACGGGCGACCCGACGCGACCGACGTGCAGGTCGAGGAGGCGGCGCGAGCGGTGGGTGCGCACCAGTTCGTCGCCGAGCTCCCCGGCGGCTATCTGCACCACGTGTCGGAGCGCGGCCGCTCCCTCTCGGCCGGGCAACGTCAACTCGTGTGCCTCGCGCGCGCATTGCTCGTCGACCCGTCGATCCTGCTCCTCGACGAGGCGACCGCGAACCTCGACCTCGCGACCGAGGCGCGCGTGCAACGGGCGATGGGGATCGTCTCGCACGGCCGCACCACGTTGCTGATCGCGCACCGCCTCCCGACCGCGCGCACTGCGGACCGCATCGTGGTCGTCGACGACGGGCGGGTCCTCGAGCAGGGCACGCACGACGAGCTCATCGCTCGCGAGGGCGCCTACGCGGGACTGTGGGAGTCTTTCGAGGAACGAGCGGTGGGAACGAGCGCCAGCGAGTGACGGCGAGTGACGGGGAGGTCGAGGAGAAAGCGAGTCCGGTGTGGCGAGTCAGTGGCCGCCGGCGGCGAAGCGCTCGCGGCACTTCTCGATCTCCGCGTACGCCGCGGCGGCGCCCTCCCAGCCCTTGATGCTGGTCGACTTGTCGGGCTCGAGCATCTTGTAGACGTCGAAGAAGTGCTCGATCTCGTCGAGCAGCATCGGCGGCACGTCGGCGAGGTCGAGATAGGCCGCGTACACCGGGTCGTGGCTGGGCACGCAGAGCACCTTGGCGTCGGGGCCCTTCTCGTCTTCCATCCAGAAGACGCCGATCACCCGCACCTCGACGTAGCAGCCGGGGAAGGTGGGCTCCTCCAGGAGTACGAGCACGTCGCAGGGGTCGCCGTCTTCGGCAAGCGTGTCGGGGACGAAGCCGTAGTCGGTGGGATACACCGTCGCGGTGAAGAGCCGTCGGTCGAGTCGGATCACGTCTTTCTCGTGGTCGTACTCGTACTTGTTGCGGCTCCCGCGGGGGATCTCGATCACGACGTCCAGGGTGTCACCGAGCTGCATGCCCCGAGGGTACCGGCGCGCGGGCCTGCGGTCTCAGGTCAAGCGTCTCGGGCCGGGCGTTTCGGGTCCGGTATCTCATGCGAGACCGGAGCCGGTGAACTGGCAGAATCGGGGGATGGCCTCCACTCTCTCGGAAAAGGTCTGGGAACGTCACGTCGTGCACCGAGCCGACGGCGAGCCCGACCTCCTCTACATCGACCTGCACCTCGTCCACGAGGTGACCTCGCCCCAGGCCTTCGATGGCCTGCGCCTGGCCGGGCGGCCCGTGCGCCGACCCGACCTCACGGTCGCGACGATGGACCACAACGTGCCCACCGCCGACATCGACCAGCCGGTCAAGGATCCGATCTCGGCGAAGCAGATGGAAGTGCTCGCCGCCAACTGCGCGGAGTTCGGCGTCCGCCTCTACCCCATGGGCGACCCCGGCCAGGGCATCGTCCACGTGATCGGGCCGGAGCAGGGCCTCACCCAGCCCGGCCTCACCATCGTGTGCGGCGACAGTCACACGTCCACGCACGGCGCGTTCGGAGCGCTGGCGTTCGGGATCGGCACCAGCGAGGTCGAGCACGTGCTCGCCACGCAGACGCTGCCCCAGGCGCGTCCGGGCACGATGGCCGTCACCGTGGAGGGTGAGCTGCGCCC
>Ga0302322_100003352_pt1 | contig 13741 bp, 11 predicted proteins | sample Fen_T0_2_FD_203757 | JGI IMG/M metagenome (GOLD analysis project Ga0302322, IMG submission 203757) | Peat permafrost microbial communities from Stordalen Mire near Abisko, Sweden - Fen_T0_2 | ecosystem: Environmental > Terrestrial > Soil > Wetlands > Permafrost | place: Sweden: Abisko...
CAAATTGGGGTAGCCGCAGACCAGCTCACGCATGGTCAGCATCGGGTTGGGCAGGTTTTGCGGTTGGCGGAATTCGAAGTCGAACTCGGCGTCCATCAGCACCGGGCCCAGCTTGACCATGCGGTCCAGCGCCTTGACCCGGCTCTGCGCCTGCTTGGCCTTGCTGGCCTTGGCCTTGAAGCGGTCGATGAACTTCTGCAGGTGGGCGATCTTTTCCTGCTGCTTGCTGAAGGCCGCCTGCTGCTGCTCCATGCGCTCGGCGCGCATGTCCTCAAACGCCGAGTAGTTGCCGCCATAGCGCTGCAGCGTGCCGTTGTCCAGGTGCACCGTCACATTGGTGATCGCGTCGAGGAATTCGCGGTCGTGACTGATGATCAGCATCAGCCCCTGGTAGCGCTTGAGCCAGCCTTCCAGCCACACCAGCGCGTCCAAGTCCAGGTGGTTGGTGGGCTCGTCCAGCAGCATCAGGTCGGCCGGGCACATCAGCGCGCGGGCCAGCTGCAGGCGCATGCGCCAGCCGCCGGAGAAGCTGTTGACCGGCGCGTCCACCTGGTCGGTGCGAAAGCCCAGGCCCAGCAGCAGCGCCTGGGCGCGGGCCGGGGCGTCGAAAGCGCCGGCCTGTTCCAGGTGCATGTAGGCGTCGGCGATGGCGTTGCCGTCGCCGCTGTCCTCGGCCGCCTTCAGCGCGGCCTGGGCCTCGGCCAGCGGGATGTCGCCCTCGAGCACGAAGTCGGTGGCGCCTTGGGTCGTCTCGGGCATCTCCTGGGCCACCTCGCCGATGCGCCACTTGGCCGGCATCTCAAAATCACCGGCGTCGGCCTGCAGCCGGTTGGTGATCAGCGAGAACAGGCTGGACTTGCCCGCGCCGTTGCGCCCCACCAGGCCCACCTTCTCGCCGGGGTTCAGGGTGACGGTGGCGCCTTGCAGCACCACCTTGACGCCGCGGCGCAGCGTGATGTTCTTCAACTGGATCATGGGAGCAGGTTCAGGACGCGCGGCTGGCGTCAATCAGGAGGTAGGCGTGCTGCAGCGGCACCCGGCCATCGGTGCCTTGCAGTGGCGGCAGCAGCGCCGCAAAACGGGATTGCACCGCGGGCCAGGCCGGCGCGGGCAGCAGGTGCAGATCGTACATCCCGGTGAACCAGGCCCAGGCTTCGTCGGGGCTCAGGCGCGTTTGCGCGTCCAGCGCGGTCAGGCGCGGCGGGCCAAAGGCCGGCTGCAGCAGGCCGGGCAGGGCCGCGCTGTCGCACCAGGCGCGGCCGTCAAACCGCACCTGCTGCCAGGTGGTGTCGCGGGCCTCGGGTCGCAGTGCGTCCACCCAGGCCTGCACCAGCGGTGGCCGGGCAGTGCCGGGCCGCTCAGCGCGGGGCACCAGGGCCAGCAGGCGCCCACCCGGGCGCAGCACGCGGGCGATCTCGGCCACCACCTGGGGCGCGTCGGCCATCAGCATCAGCGCCATGTGGCTGGCGACGGCGGCCAGGCTGGCGTCGGCCAGCGGCAGGGCCTGGGCGCGGGCCTGGTGCAAGGCCACGGCCGGGCCCAGCCGGGTGCGGGCGGCCGCCAGCTCGCCACGGCTCAGGTCCACGCCCAGCAGCGGCCGGCGAGGGGTGGCGCCTTGCAGCAGGGCCAGCAGGTGGCCGTCGCCGCAGGCCAGGTCGAGCACCGGACCCTCAGGCAGGGGGATGTGCGTGGGCCCGGCTTGCGGGGCCGGTGGCGGCAGGGACTGGCCCACAGGCGCCTGTGCGTCCGCCAGCGCCGCCACCAGCGCGTGGTAACTGCTGGCGTGCACCGTGCCTTCGGCGTCGTGCACCGGCATGTCGCCGAAGGCACGGGCCGAGCCGCCGGGGCAGCGGTTGTGGAAACCGGCGAGAAATTGCTCCACCGCGGGTGGCGCGGTGGGAGGGGCAGCGGGCATGGCGGCAGCAGGGCGGCGACAGGATGGTTGCGGTGCGGCAGACAAGCCGCCCCGCAGCCGGGGTCGCGATGCTAGCTGCTTCGTGCGTCAGGCGGCGGCCGGCAGCCGGAAGCGGCCGACCACGGCAGCCAGCCGGCTGGCCTCGGCCGACAGCGCATCAGCGGCGGCGGCGCTGCCGTCGATCAGGGCGTTGTTCTGCGCCGTCAGGTCGTCCAGCAGCGTGATTGCGTCGGTGACCTGGCTGATGCCGCCGCTTTGCCGGCCAGCGGCCTGGCTGACCGTGCTGATGGTGGCCGAGACGGCGCCCACCTCGCTGACCAGCAGCTGGATCGCATCGCCCGCGCCGCGGGCGCGCTCGGCGCCGGCTTCCACCTGGGCGACGTTGTTGCCGACCAGGCTGCGGATCTCGCGGGCCGAGTGCGCGCAGCGCTGGGCCAGTGCCCGCACCTCGCCGGCCACCACCGCAAAGCCGCGCCCCAGCTCGCCCGCCCGTGCGGCCTCGACGGCGGCGTTCAGCGCCAGGATGTTGGTCTGGAAGGCGATGCCGTCGATCACGCCCACGATCTCGGCGATGCGCTGGCTGGCGCCGGAGATGCCGTCGATGGTGGCCAGCACCTGGCCCACCACCTCGCCGCCGCGCTGGGCGCTGCCGCTGGCCTCGCCGGCCATCTGCTGGGCCTGTTGCGCGGCCTGCATGGCCTGGCCCACCTCGTCACGCAGCTGGCGCACGGTGTGCACGGTCTGGCTCAGGCGCTGGGCCGAGTCCTGCGAGCGCTGGCGCAGGTCGTGGCTGCCGGTGCTGATGGCGCCGGCGGCCTGTGACACGCTGCCCACCGCGTGCTGTACATCGCCCAGCGTGGTGGCCAGCAGGCTGCGCATGCGCTCCAGCGCGGTGGCCATCTGGCCCAGCTCATCGTCGCCCATCGCCGGCACCGGCTGCGACAGGTCGCCTTCGGCCATCACGCCGGCCAGCGCGCTGCACCGGGCAATGCGCTGCGCCAGGCGTTGGGCCAGCAGCAGCACCAGCGCCAGGCCCAGGGCGATGACCACGGCCGCGGCGCTCAGGGCCAGCGCCAGGCTGTTTCGGCGTTGCGCGTCATGGCTGGCATCCAAGGCCTGGCAACGGCGCTCCAGCTGGGCGACGTGGCCGTCGATGGCCTGCAGGTAGGCCGTGACCTTGGGCTGGACATCGCGGCTGACCAGCAAGATGGCCTTGGCCAGTTCGCCAGCGGCCTTGGCTGCTTTGGCCGCCTCCACCGCGGCGGCCAGGGTCTGGCTGAGCTGCTGCACCTGGGCCAGCGCGGCCGCCCGCGCCGGGTCGGTGGCACTGTGCTGCATGGCCTGCTCGGCGCCTTGCAAGGCCGTCTGGGCGCTGTTCAGGCGCTCGGTCAGCACCGCTTGGGCGACCGGGTTGGTGTTCATGATCGAGGACACCGTGGCGTCGGCGCTGATCTGCACCAAGGCCCGCCAGCGGGTGGCCTTCAGCAGGTGGTCGGCGGCGGTGCTGGCGCCGTCACGGGCCAGACCTTCCTGGTGGCTGAGGTAGGCCAGGGCCACGCCCCAGGACAGGGACGAGCCCAGCAGGGCCAGCAAGACCATGGCGCTCAGGCGCCAGCGCAGGCTGCGCAGGCCCAGAGAAACAGAGGAGGTGGCAGACATTCAGCGGGTGCGCCGGCGCGCATGGGCCGGCAAGTTGGGAGGCCCTCGAACCATACCCGCGGCGCCCGCCGGCGGAGGCTGGATCAGCCGACGCCGCGCCGCGCAATTTGGGCTTTAGCGGCCGCAGTGCGGGGCCGAGGCCTGCCAGGCCAACAGGTCGGCGCGCTGCAGCAGCAGCACCTGGTCATCGCCGGCGCTGGTGGGCAGCCACACCGCGTCCAGGCGGGGGAAGGCGGCCTCGAAGAATGGCCGTTCGTGGCCGATCTCCAGCACCAGCACGGCGTCGGCCGTCATCAGGGCCGGTGCGTCGCGCAGCAGGCCGCGGATGAAGTCCATGCCGTCGGCACCGCCGGCCAGCGCCAGCGCGGGCTCGGCGCGGAACTCGGGCGGCAGCGCGGCCATCGAGCCGCTGTTGACATAGGGCGGGTTGCACAGGATCAGGTCAAACGGCGGCTGGCCGGCCACGGCCGCCAGGCCATCGCCCTGGTGCAGGCTGATGCGCTGCTGCAGCGCATGGCGCTCGACATTGAGCCGGGCCACGGCCAGGGCGTCGGCGCTCAGGTCGGCGGCGTGCACGTCCACCTCGGGCCAGGCCAGCGCGGCCAGCACGGCCAGGCTGCCATTGCCGGTGCAAAGATCCAGCACGCGCTGGGTGTGGGCGCCCAGCCAGGCGTCGATGCTGCCGTCGGCCAGCGGCTCGGCGATCAGCGAGCGCGGCACGATCACGCGCTCGTCCACGGTGAAGGGCACGCCCTGCAACCAGGCCTCGCCGGTGAGGTAGGCCGCCGGGCGGCGGCTGCTGATGCGCTGGTCGACCAGCGCGCCCACGGCGGCCTGCTCGTCGGCGCTCAAGCTGCGCTCGGCCACGTCGTCCAACGCGTCCAGTGGCAGGCCCAGGCGCCACAGCACCAGCCAGGCGGCTTCGTCAAAGGCGTTGGTCGTGCCATGGCCAAAGGCCACGCCGGCGGCGTCCAGCCGGGCGGCCTGGGCTTCGATCTGGCCGATGACGGTGGTGGCGCTGGTGCTCAATTCAAATCTCCGAAGCGACATCCGAGATGATCTTTGCCGAGTGGCAAAAAAGCCAGCGAACGCCGCGGAACCGGCTCTGCCGGGCCGCTGGCGTTGCCCCCTTGAGGGGGCGCGCGAAGCGCGTAGGGGGTGGGCCATCACGCCAGCAGCGCCGCCAAGGTTCGGCGGTAGATGTTCTTCAGCGGCTCGATGTCGGCCACGGCCACGCACTCGTCCACCTTGTGGATGCTGGCGTTGATCGGGCCGAACTCCACCACCTGCGGGCAGATGCGGGCGATGAAGCGGCCGTCGCTGGTGCCGCCGGTGGTGCTGAGCACCGGCGTGCGGCCGGTCTCGGCCTGGATGGCGGCGCTGAGCGCCTGGCTCAGCGTGCCCGGCTGGGTCAGGAAGGGGCTGCCGCCCAGGGTCCAGGCCAGGCGGTGTTCGACGCCGTGGCGCTGCAGCACCTCGACCACGCGGGCCTGCAGTTGCTCGGGCGTGGACTCGGTGGAGAAGCGGAAGTTGAAGTCGACCAGCACCTCGCCGGGGATGACGTTGAGCGCGCCAGTGCCGCCGTGGATGTTGCTGACCTGCCAGGTGGTGGGCGGGAAATGCGCATTGCCGGCGTCCCACACGGTGCTGGCCAGCTCGGCCAGGGCCGGTGCCAGCTGGTGCACCGGGTTGCGCGCCAGCTGCGGGTAGGCCACATGGCCTTGCACGCCGATCACCGTCAGCCGGGCCGACAGCGAGCCGCGGCGGCCGTTCTTGATCATGTCGCCCAGCGCGTCCACCGAGGTGGGCTCGCCGACGATGCAGCAGTCCAGCCGCTCACCGCGGGCCTGCAGCGCCTGCACCACCTTGACCGTGCCGTCCAGCGACGGGCCTTCCTCGTCGCTGGTGATCAGCAGGGCCACGGCGCCGGCATGGTCGGGCTGGGCGCGCACCAGTTCCTCGGCGGCCACGGTGAAGGCGGCGATCGAGGTCTTCATGTCGGCCGCGCCGCGGCCGTAGAGCTGGCCGCCTCGGTGGCTGGGCACAAACGGGTCGCTGGTCCAGGCGCCCAGCGGGCCGGTGGGCACGACGTCGGTGTGGCCGGCCAGCACCACGGTGGGCCCGGGCCGGCTGCCGCGGTGGATGGCCCAGAGGTTGGTGACGCGGGCCTCGGGTGGGCCGAAGGTCAGCGTCTCGCAGGCAAAGCCCAGCGGCGCCAGGCGTTCGGTGATCAGCTGCTGGCAGCCAGCGTCGTCGGGCGTGACCGAGGGCCGGGCGATCAGGGCTTCCAGCAGGCGCAGGGTGGACAGGGTGTCGGTCATGGGGCAGGGCGGTGGCAGGCCGCAGGCGGGGTCGGACAGCGCGCTGAGGCGCTGCGGGCAGGGGGTGGACGGCTGCCGCTGGCGCCGGCCGCCGCTGGCTTCAGGGTTTGATCACGGGCAGCGCGCTCGCGGCGCGGCGCGGCACGTAGCCCTCGGGCACCACGTCGACGACAAAGTCGGTGTAGCTCGCGGCATCGGATTCCTCGCGCTTGACCGGCGCCCGCGAGGCCACGGTCAGGTCGTTCTGCAGCCGCCAGACCAGGTTGGTCACCGAGTCGGCATGGCTCAGGCCCTCGTCGCGCGAGACCACGCCTTCGTTGATCAGCCGGGCGATGTCTTCCTCGAAGGTGCGCGAGCCGTCGGCCAGCGACTTTTCCATGGCGTCCTTGACGCCGGGGAAGTCGCCCTTCTCGATCAGCTCGGCGGTCAGGTTGCTGTTGAGCAGCACCTCCACCGCCGGCACGCGGCCGCCTTTTTCGCTGCGCAGCAGGCGCTGCGAGACGATGGCGCGCAGGCCGGCCGACAGGTCGCCCAGCAGCACCGGCCGGGCCTCGGGCGTGTAGAACGACAGGATGCGGCCCAGCGCGTGGTAGCTGTTGTTGGCGTGCATAGACGCCAGCACCAGGTGGCCCGACAGCGCGTAGGACAGCGCGGCGGTCATGGTCTCGCGGTCGCGGATCTCGCCGATCATGATGCAGTCGGGGCTTTGCCGCAGCGCGTTCTTCAGCGCGATCTGCAGGCTTTCGGTGTCGCGGCCGATCTCGCGCTGGTTGACCACGCACTTCTTGCTCTGGAACAGGAACTCGATTGGCTCTTCGATGGTGAGGATGTGGCCGGCCATCGTGCGGTTGCGCAGCTCCAGCAGCGCCGCCAGCGTGGTGCTCTTGCCGCTGCCGGTGGCGCCCACCATCAGGATCAGGCCGCGCCGCTCCAGCACCAATTGGCCCAGCATGTTGGGCATGTTCAGCGTGTCCAGCGCCGGGATGGTGTGCGGGATGTGGCGGATCACGCCGGCCACCGAGCCGCGCTGCTTGAAGGCGCTGATGCGGAAGCTGCCCACGCGGTCGACCGACACGGCCAGGTTCAGCTCGCCGGTGTCGTCCAGCTCTTCCAGCTGCTGCGGTGTCAGCACCTCGGCCATCAGCTGGCGCGGCTGCATCGGCGTCAGCACCTGGTCGGACAGCTGCAGCATCTGACCCTGGATCTTGATCAGGATCGGCATGTTGGCCGACAGGTAGACGTCGGACGCCTGGCGCTCGGCCATCAGCCGCAGCACACGTTCCATCCGACCACTCATGCACTCACTCCTTGTCGAACCAGATGCTCGGTCATGACCCACCCCCGCCCCCGCCAGCGGCCGCCGCGGAACCGGCTTGGCCGGGCCGCTGGCGGCGCCCCCTGGGGGGAGGCGCCTTGGCGCCTTCGGGGGGGAGCTGTGTCACGGGCGGAGCAGGTCGTTGATCGAGGTCTTGCTGCGGGTCTGGGCGTCCACGCGCTTGACGATGATGGCCGCGTACATGCTGTAGGGCACGCCGGCGGCGGTGGTCCTGGGCAGGTTGCCACTGACCACCACCGAGCCGCTGGGCACGCGGCCGTAGCTGATCTCGCCGGTGGCGCGGTCAAAGATCGGCGTGCTCTGGCCCAGGTACACGCCCATGCCCAGCACCGAGTTCTCTTCGACGATCACGCCTTCCACCACCTCGGAGCGGGCGCCGATGAAGCAGTTGTCTTCGATGATCGTGGGGTTGGCCTGCAGCGGCTCCAGCACGCCGCCAATGCCCACGCCGCCGCTCAGGTGCACGTTCTTGCCGATCTGGGCGCAGCTGCCCACGGTGGCCCAGGTGTCGACCATCGTGCCTTCGTCCACATAGGCGCCGATGTTGACGTAGCTGGGCATCAGCACCACGCCCTTGGCCAGGTAGCTGCCGCGGCGGGCCACGGCCGGCGGCACGATGCGCACGCCGCTGGCGCGCACGGTGGCGTCGTCGGCCTGGCTGAACTTGGTGGGCACCTTGTCGAAGAAGGTCAGGGCGCCGGCTTCGATCGGCTGGTTGTCGTTGAGCCGGAAGCTCAGCAGCACGGCCTTCTTCAGCCACTGGTGCACCGTCCACTGGCCCACGCCGCTGCGGCTGGCCACGCGCAGGCGGCCGGCGTTCAGCTCGGCGATGGCCTGTTCGACGGCCTCGCGGATCTTGGGGTCGGCGCTGGTGGGGCTGAGGCTGGCACGGCCTTCCCAGGCCAGGTCGATGATGTTCTGCAGTTCTGCGGTCATGGCGATGGGGCGTCTTTCAGCCCAGGGCGTTGCGGTAGGAGCGGGTGAATTCGGCGATGCGGTGGGCGGCTTCCAGGCATTCGGCCGTCTCGGCCACCAGGGCCATGCGGATGCGGCCGGCGCCGGGGTTGCTGCCGTGGGCGTCGCGGGCCAGCAGGCTGCCCGGCAGCACCGCCACATTGTATTGAGCGAGCAGCTGCTGGCCGAAGGCGATGTCGTCGCCCGGCCGGCCGGCCACACCGGGCACGGCGGCCCACAGGTAGAAGCCGGCGTCGGGCAGGGCCACGTCCAGCTCGGCGGCCAGCACCGGCGTCACCTGGGCGAACTTGGCGCGGTAGAGCGCGCGGTTGGCCACCACATGGGCCTCGTCGCCCCAGGCGGCGATGCTGGCGGCCTGCACCAGCGGGCCCATGGCCGAGCCGTGGTAGGTGCGGTAGAGCAGAAAGTTCTTGATCAGCGCCGCGTCACCGGCCACAAAGCCGGCGCGCAGGCCGGGCACGTTGCTGCGCTTGCTCAGGCTGGTGAAGGCGATCAGGTTCTTGAAATCGCTGCGGCCCAGCTTGGCGGCCGCTTCCAAGCCGCCCAGCGGCGGCTCGTCGCGGAAATAGATCTCGGAGTAGCACTCGTCGCTGGCGATGACAAAGCCGTGTTCGTCCGACAGCTTGAACAAGGTGGCCCACTCGGCCAGCGGCATCACCGCGCCGGTGGGGTTGCCCGGCGAGCAGACGTACAGCAGCTGGGTGCGGGCCCAGGTCTCGGCGCTGATCTGGCCCCAGTCGGCGGCAAAGTTGCGCGATGGGTCGCTGTTGGCAAAGGCCACCTGGGCGCCGGCCAGCAGGGCCGCGCCCTCGTAGATTTGGTAGAAGGGGTTGGGGCAGACCACGGTGGCGCCGGGCCGTGAGGCATCCACCACCGTCTGCGCAATGGCAAACAGCGCCTCGCGCGAGCCGCCCACCGGCAGCAGCTGGGTGGCGGCGTCCAGGCTGACGCCGTAGCGCCGGCCCAGCCAATCGGCACAGGCCTGGCGCAGCGCCGGGCTGCCGGCGGTGGGCGGGTACTGGCTCAGGCTTTTGGCCTCGATGGCGCCCACCAGCGCCTGCTCCACCAGCGCCGGCGTGGCGTGGCGCGGTTCACCAATGCCCAGGCTGATGGCCCGCAGCGCGGGGTTGGGGGTGAGGCCGGCGGTCAGGCCGCGCCAGCGTTCGAACGGGTAGGGGTTGAGGCGGCCGAGCAGCGGATTCATGCGCCGCATTATCGGGGCCGTGGCGGCCTCAAGCGCCGTGGGCGGCATCGGGCCGGCCAGCCGACCTGGCACACGACCATCGGCGTCGGGCGGAAGCCGGCGGGGATGGCTTGGCTGGCTTGGGTGGGTGGGCTGGCGCTCACCGCGCCTCAGGGTTTGGCCGCCGCTTCGGTGCGGGTCTCGGCCTCGAAATCGGCCGCCTGGTGGCGGGCCATGTCCGCCATCCAGGCCGGGTAGTGGGTGTGGAAGTCGGCCAGCATCGCCGCCAGCGGCACGTCGTCAAAGCTGCCGCGCTGGGCCAGGTACGCCATGTGGCGGGCGCCGCTGCGGTCGAACGGGTGGTAGATCGCGTCGCTGAGGCCGTCGAATTCCAGCGGCAGCAGGCCGAAGCGCTGGCACAGCTGCAGGTTGAAGGCCGGCGTGGCCTTGCGCCAGGCGCCGTCCAGCCAGAGCTCGGCGTAGCCGTGCCAGTAGAAGACGTCGGTGCCCATGGCTTGGCGCATGCGCGCCGTGCTGAGGTGGTTGCGCACGTCGGCAAAGCCCAGCCGCGCCGGGATGCCGGCGGCGCGGCAGGCCGCCGCCAGCAGCGCTGCCTTGGGCACGCACCAGCCGACGCCGGTGGCCAGCACGGTGCTGGCCTTCAGGCCGTGGGTGGTGAGCGCGGTGTTGTAGGGGTCGTAGCGGAAGCCGTCGCGCACCGCGTGGTACAGCGCCACCGCCCGCTGGGTGTCGGTGGCGCCCTGCGCCTGCTGCTGGGCAAAGGCGATCACCGCCGGGTGATCGCTGTCGACCATCGTCGCCGGGGCCAGGTGGTCGTGCATGGCTGTCTCCTGTGCGCTTGTGTGGCGCCAGTTTGCCGCTAGGCTGGCAGCCCCCGATGTCACCCGCGCGCCAGCGCCGCACCGCCGTGATCGACCTGTACACCTGGCCCACGCCCAATGGCTGGAAACTGAGCATCGCCCTGGAAGAGCTGGGCCTGGCCTACACGCTCAAGCCGGTGAACATCGGCCGCGGCGCGCAGTTCGAGCCCGGCTTCCTGGCCATCAGCCCCAACAACCGCATCCCGGCGCTGGTGGACCACGATCCGCCCGGCGGCGGGGCGCCGTTCAGCAGCTTCGAGAGCGGCGCGATGCTGCTGTACCTGGCCGAGAAGACCGGCCGCCTGCTGCCCACCGACTGGCGGGGCCGCCACCAGGTGCTGCCCTGGCTGATGTGGCAGGTGGCCGGGCTGGGGCCGATGCTGGGCCAGCACGGCCACTTCAAGCTCTATGCCGCCGAGAAGATTCCCTACGCGATCGAGCGCTACGCGCAGGAAACGCGCCGCCTGTACGGCGTGCTCGACGGCCAGCTGGCGGCGCAACAGGCGGCCGGCGCTGAGTTCATCGCCGGCGCCTACAGCATTGCCGACATCGCCGTGTTCCCGTGGATCATGACCCACAAGGCCCAGGGCCTGACGCTGGATGACTGGCCGGCCGTTCAGCGCTGGTACGCCGTGGTGCGTGCGCGTGAGGCCGTGCAGCGCGGCCTGGCCGTGGGCCGCGAGCTGGGCCGGCCGCGCGCGGACGCCTCGGCGATGGACGATGAAACCCGAAAGAACCTGTTCGGCCCGTCGCCGGCAGCCCCTGGCAACCCACAATGAGGCCTGCGATGATCGATTGCTTCTTCGACTGCTCCAGCCCCTGGACCTGGCTGGCCTTCCGCAACTTGCGCGCGCTGTCGCGCGAGCTGGCGGTGGCCGTGGCCTGGAAGCCGGTGCTGGTGGGCGGCATCTTCAATGCCGTCAACCCCAGCGTCTACAACTTCCGCGAGAACGGGCCGCCGGCCAAGCAGGCCTACCTGAAGAAGGACCTGCAGGACTGGGCCCGGCACGAGGGCGTGCAAATCCTGTTTCCGCCCAGCGTGTTCCCGGTCAACAGCGTCAAGGCCATGCGCGGCTGCTGTTGGCTGCGTGACACCCAGGGCGCGGCGGCGATGGAAGACTTTGCCGAGGCGGTGTTCCAGGCCTACTGGTCGCAGGACCAGGACATTGCGCAGGACAGCGTGCTGGCCGCGCTGTGCCAGGCCCAGGGCATTGACGCGGCGGCGTTCTTCGCGGCCATCGCCAGCCCGGAGGTCAAGGCGCTGCTGAAGGCCAACACCGACGAGGTCATTGCCCGCGGCGGCTTTGGCTCGCCCACGATGTTTGTCGGCGGCGACGACATGTACTTCGGCAACGACCGCCTGCCGCTGGTTCGCCAGGCGGTGCTGCGGCGCCTGCAGCCGGCTTGAGCGCGGCGCCGGCCAGCACCGTCCTGCGCGGCCGCCGCGCGGCGCCGTTCCAGGCACCCCGGCTGGCCAGCATCGCCGGGCCGATGTTTGCCGAGATGGCGCTGGGCCTGCTGTCGGGCCTGGTCGGCACCGCGCTGGCCGCCCGCCAAGGCGATGCGATGGGCGCGGCCTTCGGGCTGGCCAACCAGGTGGCGGCGATGCTGTTCGTGCTGTTCCGCATCGTCGGCGCGGGCATTGGCGTGGTCATTGCCCAGGCGCTGGGCGGCGGCCACCGCGGCGCGGCCGAGCGCAGCGCACGCGCGGCCATCGGTGCCAGCACCTGGGTGGGCGGTGGCTGCGCGCTGCTGGCCCTGGCCGCGGCCTGGCCGCTGATGCGGCTGATGCATGCGCCGGCGGACGTGCTGCCGCAGGCCGCCGGCTTTTTGCAGTGGCTGGCCCCCACCGTGCTGCTGGACGCCTGGCTGACGGCGCTGGCCACCGTGCTGCGCAGCCACCTCAAGGTGCGCAGCACGCTGAAGGTGATGCTGCTGATGCAGCTGCTGCACCTGGGCCTGGCCTGGCCGATGATGACGGCCTGGGGCTGGGGCCTGGCGGGCTATGCCTGGGCCCTGCTGCTGGCGCGCGGCGTGGGCATTGCGCTGCTGCTGTGGCTGTGGCGGCAGGAACTGGGCGTGGCCGTGCAGCGGGCCGACTGGTGGCGGCTGCAGCTGGCCACGCTGCGGCCGATGCTGGCCGTCGGCCTGCCCGGCGCGGCCGAGAACATCGCCTGGCGCCTGGCCTACATGACCAGCATTGCCGTGGTGGGCTCGCTGGGCACGGTGGCCCTGGCCACCCATGCCTATGTGATGCAGGTGGTGCACCTGCTGCTGCCGTTCAGCATGGCCATCGGCCTGTCGGCCGAGATCGTGGTGGGCCACCTGGTGGGGGCCGGCCAGCTGCACAGCGCCAACCGCCTGGTGCGCCGCTCGCTGGCGCGGGGCCTGGGCCTGGCCGCGGTGGTGGCGCTGTGCGCGGCGCTGGCCGGGCCCTGGCTGATGCGCCGCTTCACCGCCGACCCGCGCATCAGCGTGCTGGGCAGCCAGGTGCTGTGGCTGGTGGTGGCGGTGGAGACGGGGCGCTGCTTCAACCTGGTGCTGGTCAACACGCTGCGGGCGGCCGGCGACGCACGCTACCCGGTGACGGCCGGCGCGGTGAGCTTTGCCGCGGTGCTGGCCGGCGGCAGCTGGCTGCTGGGCGTGGGCCTGGGCGCTGGCCTGGCCGGGGTGTTTGCGGCCTACGCCGCCGACGAATGGCTGCGCGGCCTGCTGATGTGGCGGCGCTGGGTCAGCCTGGGCTGGGTGCCGTTTGCGCGGCGCGCGCACCGGCGTTTGCAGCGCCACTGACACCCGCGGTGGCGGCGCTGCCCAGCTGCGCATCGGCCACCAGCAGATCGACCAGGTCGCGGGCAAAGGCCGGCAGCGCCGACAGCTGGCGCACGCAGATCTGCATGCGGCGCAGCGCCCAGTCGTCGGCCAGGGCCACGGTGTGGATGGCCATGCTGTGGGCATGCCGCGCGGCGGCCGATTCGGGCAGGATGGCCACGCCCACACCGGCCTCCACCATGCGGCAGGCGGCCTCGAAGTTGCCCACCTCGATGCGCGTGGGCAGCGTGCGGTGCAGCTTGTCGCAGGCCTGGCGCAGAAAGGCGTGGATGGCGCTGCCCTCGTGCAGCGCCACATGGTCATGGGCCAGGGTGTCGGCAAAGGCCACCGGGCCGGCATCGGCCAGCGCATGGCCACGCGGCACCACCAGGCACAGCGTGTCTTCGCGGTAGGGGATGCTTTGCAGGTTCTCGGTGCGCACCGCGCCGGCGACGATGCCGATGTCGGTCTGGCCCTCGGTGACGGCGCGCACGATGTCGTGGCTCAGGCGCTCGCGCAGGTCGATGTTCACATCGGGATGGCTGGCCAGGTAGTTGCGCAGCACCGGCGGCAGAAACTCGCCCAGCGCCGTGGTGTTGGCAAACACCCGCAGGTGGCCCTTGATGCCCTTGGCGTAGCTCTGCAGGTCGCCACGCAGGTTCT
>Ga0302322_100003353_pt1 | contig 13739 bp, 8 predicted proteins | sample Fen_T0_2_FD_203757 | JGI IMG/M metagenome (GOLD analysis project Ga0302322, IMG submission 203757) | Peat permafrost microbial communities from Stordalen Mire near Abisko, Sweden - Fen_T0_2 | ecosystem: Environmental > Terrestrial > Soil > Wetlands > Permafrost | place: Sweden: Abisko...
CATTTGGTTCCATCTACAAAATTCCGCAAATGGTAGGTGGGATCAAGTACGAGCACACCCATCGCATGGTTGCTGAATTCGTCGGCCTGCTCACAATCATCCTTGCGGTCTGGACCTGGCGCGTTGAAAAGCGGCGCTGGATGCGGCTCCTCGGCGTCGGCGCGCTAGCCACAGTCATTATTCAGGGAGTACTGGGCGGACTCACCGTGCTCTACTTCCTGCCAGCGCCCGTTTCCAGCGCGCACGCGGCGGTCGCACAGACTTTCTTCTGCATCGCAGTTTCCATCGCGGTTTTTACCGGACGCCGCTGGCTTCAAGAGCACCCCCGCACAGACTTTGACGCCCGACGTCCCACTCTCTTTACTCTTACGCTCCTATCCATTTTTGTTCTTTACGTGCAGTTACTGCTGGGCGCGATGTTCCGCCATCATGGCTTGAGTTGGTGGCCGCATGTAGTTCACGCGGGAGTAGTCGCGACGGTGCTTTCATGGACCGCCATCCGCGCGATCGGAGTCTATTCCCAGGTGGACGCGGTGAAACGGCCAGCGGTTATGATGCTCGGACTGATGGTGGCACAACTGTGTCTCGGCTTTTTCGCTTTTATCACCCGCGTAATGTGGGGACACGACGCCGCGCAACCTGAGTTGCCGATGGTTGTGGCCACAGTAATTCATGTCGCAGTCGGGGCGTTGCTGTTGGCCACGACGGTGGTTCTGGCCATTCAAGTCTGGCGGCATGTGCCTGTGTCCTTCGCAGAGCGAGTACCTCGGCGCGAGCAGGATCCGGTAGCAGCCTAGCAGGTCGCTGGAAACTTAAGTTCCAACGAGTTTCGGTAAGGGCACGAGTTCCACTCGTCCCGCAACTGCCGCTAAATCAACGGCGGCTTCGAGCCGCTGGGGGACTGTTGCCATGGAAAACACTTTTTCCGCAACCTGCTAAAGTTTCCTCTCACTTCCAACCGAGTCTGCTTTTCAAGCGACTGGAATTTCTTTCGCGCGCCTGAACAGCCTCGTCCAGATGCCATTTTCCCGCTCTCCGTCGTAGAATTGAAGCGTGGCCTCAAATTCATCGACCCTAGAGATTCCTCCCGCTGAAAAGATCGCTGCTCCCGCTATTATTCAGGTCCGAGATCTCCTCCATCGCTACGAAGACCGCACTGCGCTCAATGGCGTTTCTTTCGATGTCCAACCGGCAGAATTGTTCGGCCTACTGGGACCAAATGGCAGCGGCAAGACCACGCTGTTCCGCATTCTCTCGACGCTGATGGTTCCTACGTCCGGTACCGCGATCATCGCGGGATTCGACGCCGTTCGCCAGCCCGGAGCGTTGCGTCGCCACATCGGCGTGGTTTTCCAGGCGCAGAGCGTAGACATCAAACTCACGGCTCGGGAGAATCTCTGGCATCAGGGGCATCTGTACGGCTTGCGCGGCTCACAACTCAACCAGCGGATTGAGGAGATCCTTACAAGAGTGGGATTGCTCGACCGCGCCAATGACCGCGTCGAAACTTTCTCCGGCGGCATGCAACGACGTATCGAACTCGCCAAGGGCCTGCTGCATCATCCCGAAGTTCTGTTGCTCGACGAACCGACGACTGGCCTCGATCCGGGTGCCCGGCGCGATCTCTGGCAGTACCTGGGAATTCTGCGCGATCAGGAACGTGTCTCCATCATTGTGACCACGCACCTGATGGAAGAAGCAGAACGCTGCGATCGCCTGGCGATTCTGAACGAAGGCAACCTCGTGGCTCTCGGTACACCCGATGCCCTCACGCGCGAAATTGGTGGCGACGTGATTCTGTTGGAAGCACGCGACCCGCAGGCGTTGGCCAACAAGATTCGCGACAGGTTTCATGTGGATGCCAGCGTAATGGACAAGCACGTCCGCCTCGAAATCGAAAATGGACACCGCTTTGTCCCGGACGTTGTGGAAGCCTTCCCGGGAGAGATTCAGGCGCTGAGCGTGAGCAAACCGACCCTGGAAGACGTTTTCATCCATCGCACTGGCCACAAGTTTTGGAACGAGAACATGGATGGAGAAAAGTCGCCCGCTGCGACTGCTAAGAAAGCTCGCAGGAAGCGATAACAGATTTCATCTCCATCTCGATCCCAATTGCTGTGGATAGCGTGTTGTTGTCAACCGAACGCCCCAAGGTGTATCTTTTGGTCGCGGTAAGAACCATGGCGTCGCTACCTGATCCGGGCCCCTTTCTTAACTACGATTGCCGTTAGCTGGTTCCAGCCGTCCTTAATCTCCACAAACAGGAGCAACTGCCTGTGCGCGCCCGTCGAAATAGGCGACCGCTGCGATTGCACGAGCGACAACGTGATCAAAATCGGTTAGCAATCAACATTAAGAGCAACGGAGAAGAATGAGAGATGAAATCAGTCAGGACCTTTATCGCCGTTCTTGCACTTACCTGCTATGTTCAAGGCACTTGCCGGATCGTTCAATTTACATCCACCCCCTATGGTTTCTGCGATCTTAACGGCGATACATGTACTCTCACCGCTCCCTATCTTCTACCAATAAGCTCCGGGCACGTCGGGGTGGTTGGGATCAGCACGAGCGGCGTCGTTTTTCCCGGACAGCAGACGATCGTCAGTATCGATGATGACGGTAGCGTTTATCAGCACGGGAGTTCCAACTACGAAGCGAGTGGATCGCATTCGATCGACTACTACGTGACCCTTCCAACAAGCAATGGCGGTGGGGGCACGTTCGGCGGTTCCTCCATTACCGTCAAACGAAGCGCCATTGGGAGCAACTGGTTTGTCACGTTCGCAGAGAGCGTTTGCGACGCTGTGCCGCACACTGTGATGTCCACTGCCAGTTCGTCCCAGAGTTCGACGACATATTTCGGAAGTTATCTTCCGCGTCGCGGCAAGAGTATGGTGAGCCTCCAATGGATTGCTGGAGGTGGCGGCATGTACCACATTAGTTCACCCTACACTGGCATATTCACTGACCACTCGGGATTTGCCGCGGCTGATACCGCCGCTGTTTCAGGTGTTCCGACTTGGTCGTCGAAGACTGCTGGCAGTTATGTTGCTGCCGGGATTTTGATTACCGATGCCCCCTGAACCGGACGAGGCTCTCCATCTGCATACGCCTCGCGCTGCCGTCCTCCGGCCCTCGCCGAAGACCAGGCACCTTTGCTGCTAAACTGAATTCATGGCAACGCAGGCGCAGACTTTTTCCGCAACTGGTCCCGCTACCGGCGGCATACTTCTGCCCGCTTTCACTCTCTGGTGGCGCGAAATCGTGCGCTTCTACCGCCAGAAGGCGCGCGTGGTTGGCGTCATCCTTTCCCCGCTGCTTTTTTGGGTGGTATTGGGCTCGGGCTTCGGTACTTCGTTTCGTTCTGGACAAGCTTCCGGACAGCAGAATTATCTCGACTACTTTTATCCCGGCACGCTCGTGATGATCGTGCTCTTTACTGCGATCTTCACCATGATGTCGGTAATTGAAGACCGCAATGAAGGCTTCCTGCTGTCGGTACTAGTGGCTCCCGTGCCGCGCGCGGCCATCGTGCTGGGCAAGGTTTTGGGAGGCACCACGCTGGCGGCCATTCAAGGCCTGGTTTTTCTGGTGTTTGCGCCGCTGGTCGGAGTGCATTTCACCCTCGCCTCGTTTGGCTTGATCGTTCTCACGGTGTTCCTGGTTTCCTTTGCGCTAACCGCGCTCGGCTTCGCCATTGCCTGGCCGATGGATTCCACGCAGGCTTTTCACGCGATCATCAATTTGTTTCTGATCCCGCTGTGGCTGCTTTCCGGAGCGCTCTTTCCACTATCGAAGGCGTCGCTCTGGATCCGCTGGATCATGTACGCCAATCCGCTCACCTATGGCGTGGAAGCATTACGCACCTTGATGTATCCCGACGCTCCGAGTTCATTCTCGTTCGAGTTCTCGCTCACGTCTTCCATCCTGACACTGGTGTTATTTGCCTTTTTCATGTTTGGATTAGCGTTCGTGCTGGCGAACCGGCGAACTACAAAGCCGGCCGCGTAGATTTGGCAATTTTGCAATCGGGGAATTTGGTAATTTAACCAGACAAAGCAGCGAAGGCTTTCAATTTACGAATTTGCCAAATTACACAATTACAAAATGACCCTCGACATTCTTGCCCTTGCCGCACACCGCGATGACGTCGAACAAACCTGTGGCGGCACGCTACTCAAGATGGCCGAACGCGGCTACCGCACAGGCATTCTTGATCTGACGCAAGGCGAAATGGGTACGCGCGGCTCCGCGGAAGATCGCGCTCGCGAAGCCGATGATGCCGCGCGCATCCTGAAAACTTCCTGGCGTCACGCGCTCGATATTCCGGACGGGCGAGTCGAGAACACCTGGGAGAACCGGCTAAAAGTAGCGCGCGTCATCCGCGAAGTGCGCCCTCGAGTGTTGATACTTCCCTACTGGGAAGGCCGCCATCCGGATCACTACACGGCTTCGATTCTCGGCTACGAAGCGAGTTTCCTCGCCGGACTGGCCAAGCTTCCCATCAGCGATCAGCCGCCGCCCGCGAGTGGAAGCCGCTCCTTTTACGACTACGGATCAGCAGGGGTTGCGCCGCATCGTCCGTTCAAGATCATTTATGCCAGCCTCTACCGCGATGTCCGGCCAAGTTTCGTCGTCGACATCACCGACCAGTTCGAAACCCGTTTCGCCTCGTTGATGGCTTACAAGTCGCAATTCACCGACCAGCAGGCAGGCAGTGGCATCTTCCCTGCCCAAGCGGAAATTCGCGCCCGCGTGGAATCCATGGCGCGCTTCTATGGGATGCTCGGGGGCGTCACATACGCTGAGCCATTCGTGCAAAAGGAAGTCGGACTCGTCGACGACGTGGTCGCGATTCCGGTGAAATCAATCTAACCTTACAGTGCTGAATCGCAGACACGATTCCTCCACGCAAAAGCGGCGTTACATCAAACACGGGATGAAAAAAGGGCCCACCCTTCGATCACGAAGAGCGGGCCTCTCATTTTCCGACAGCAGACTTGTACTACCAGATGCCGACAACGGTGTTGAACGTATCCCATCCGTTACCGATCTGAATGCCTCCCCCTTGCTGGAACGTGCCGTTTCCAGTGCCTGGGAAGAGCCAGAGCGTTCCGTCGGATTTGCGCGCCATTACGTCGGCGTGTCCATCTCCGTTGAAATCTCCTGCGGCAGTGATCTCCACAAACGCATTCCACCCCGCATCGATCTGCGTACCTCCCTGAATAAAGCCGCCGTGTCCATCTCCGAGGTATAGCCACAAAGTGCCATCGGGCTTGCGCGCCAGGACATCCGGATGGCCATCCTCATTGAAGTCTCCCGGTGCAACCAGTTGGTCGTAAGCATTCCAGCCTGAATCGAAAGGACCATTCGGCGTTGTCAGACCGCCTGATGGCGTGCCCGAGTAGAGCCACAACGTGCCATCAGGCAACCGTGCAAGCAGATCGGGATAGCCGTCTCCGTCAAAATCGCCGGGTGCCAGGATGGCGTCGAACACGTCAAAGCCGACGCCAATCTGAATACCGGCGGGGTTGATATTGCCGTTACCAGTTCCAGAAAAGAGCCACAGGTTACCGGAGGTATCCCGCGCGATAAGGTCAGCCTTGCCGTCTCCGTCGAAGTCGCCCGGAGCCAGGACCTTGTCGTATGCGCCCCACCCGGCGGCAAACTGCACTCCGGTCCCGAGCGCGCCCACTCCGTTGCCGGGATAGAACCACAGCGTTCCGTCGGACCTCTGTCCCACCACATCCGGATGGCCATCGCTGCTGAAGTCACTGAACGAGAGTTGGCCAAATTTCTCGACGACCGTCTCCATGGTTGCACCCAGTGCCTGATCCACCATCATGCTCTGGCCAAACGTGATCGATCCGCCGCTGAACACTTGCCCGGCAGATGCTCGCCGCATGTAGAGCATGTTGCCGTGCTGGTAGTCATTGCGCGATTCTCCGAGCACCGAATATTCACGCGCAAACACGTGCAGCGATGGATCAACGCGATCCACTTCCCAGCCCGAAGCACCATGGCTTCCATCCAGACATGTAGTTGTTCCCAGGATTACACCGTCGCTTCCAACGGGAGTTTGCCCACCTGTGTTCTGGAACGCCCAGTGATTGGGAAGAAGCACATCGTACGGCGTGCAATTGGCATCCCCGACACCCGACGAGATAAACGAACCCAGTCCATGTAACTGAGCCTGCTGTTGCGGCGTCCAGTTCCCCAGTTTTTGCAGGGTCACGTTCGTGCCGGTATTGGTCAGGATGACTTGCCAGAAGACCGTATTTCCCGAGATGTTGATCACATTGCCGCCCTTGGCCATGTATTGCATGACGGCGTTGTACATATTCTGCGACCAGTATTCGGAATGCGTATTAATGATCAAAGTCTTGAAGACATTGGGATCGAGAATGCCCGGAATTGTGTCCAGGTCGTAGTCCGTGAACATCGAATACGGATGGTTGTTTGCCTCCAGCCAATGCGCGGCGCGCAAAGCGCCAGCCGCCAGGTGCTCGGTGCGCAAGTAAGGCCTGTCCGGACAGGGCTCCACTTCGTCATGCGTTTCCGGCGTCGCGTATGGATTGGGCCGTTGAAAGGTAACCAGAAAGCGTGCCTGGCCATCACAAGCCGCATAGATGGAAGACCCGCCCCATGCCTGTCCCGGCCAGAAGTTGTAGGCCGTCCACGTGTTGGTCGCGACCAGGAAGGCGATGCTCTTTCGCGTCGTCGTGGCATCCTTCACGACAAAAGTGATGTGGTAATAGTCGCCGGTCACGACGTCGGTAATTTTCGCCGTGTAAATCCCGGAGGTCCATACCGATGGAGGCAGCGGAGTCTTGCTGCAAGACGCGGTCCCTTTCGCCTTTGCGGTTGGCACCTTGAGCGTAAACGATATAGGCCACCCGGCCCCGTTGACATAAGCATTGTTTTCGTCGAAGCTGCGGCTTTTCCCATTGGAGCAAGTGAAGGGTCCCGCGACGCTTTGCCCGATCGCATCAGGCCCGATCTGCTGTGCCCCGTAGCGAAAAATTTCCACCGTGTATTGCTTCCTGCGCGCGGGCACGTGAACCGAGAAACCAATTTTGCCCCCGGGAGAAACGCTCAACACATTCGAATACCCCTCGATCGTATGGGTATTGGTGATCGCCATCGCAGGAACGGCGGCAAGACAACCCAAGAGCGCCATCGCGCCGAATGTCGCAAAAAGAAAGAACCTGGTCCGCATGTGAAGCTCCTTTTTAATTTGAACGGTTAGTCTCAAGCGGTTAACCTGCCCGTCCCTCGTTGCTTTCGGACAGGTCCCCGCTGGCTTCTCCGTGCACAGTGCGACCGTAGGGGGTAAATAGCAACGAAACTGTTTCCGAAACGAAGCTAACCGTCCAACCTGCTGTGAATAGACGGTTTATAGCCGCTTCTGATCTCCGGTGTGCTACACTCCCGCAACATGTTCTTGGGGACCAATCGTGCGCCAGCAATCGTCAAGCAGCAAAATCTTCCGATTTGGAGCCTATGAGGCGGACAGTTCGGAGGGAACGCTTACCAAAAATGGAATCCGGATCAAACTCCAGGAGCAGCCTTTTAGGATTCTGACCCTCCTGCTGGAGAACCCCGGGCAACTCGTGACCCGCGAGGAGATTCGCGGAGTCCTCTGGGGGCCTGAGACCTTCGTCGAATTCGACGACGTCCTGAACACCTCGGTGCGCAAGCTGCGCTCCGCCCTGAACGACTCCGCCGACAATCCAAGGTTTCTGGAAACCGTTCCCCGGCGTGGATACCGCTTCGTGGCTCCCGTGACCGTTGTGGGATTGGAGTCCTCCGCTTCGGGAATTCTCTCTCGCCCCGTCAAATCCGCCGTCGAGGGCGCGCCCGGACCAACCGACGCCAGTAATAGCCATTCGTCGAGTCGGGTTCGCTATTGGATCGCTGGGGCGCTGATTCTTTCGTTGGTCGGCGGCGCCGCCTACACATTCCGTGCCTTGCGCCCCCACTCCGCAAAAGCCGGCGGTTTGAATGCGCCCACGGTCACCGCCCGGCGTTCCGTCGCGGTTATTGGTTTCCGGAACCTGCCCGGACGCGCTCAGGACGACTGGCTGGGGACAGCTCTGAACGAAATGCTGAGTACGGAACTCGCTGCGGGAGGAAGCCTGCGCATTGTGACGGAAGAGGACGTCGCTCGCGCCAAGCGTGACTTGCGGATTGCCGATGCTGATAGTTTGTCGCAAGCGACACTTGAGAGCTTGCGCGTGAACCCTGGCGCCGACATTGTGGTCATCGGCTCCTACACTCCAGTCGAAGAGAAGGATCAAAAGCGGATCCGGCTGGACGTCCGCATGCAGGACACGGCCTCGGGAGAGACCATTGCTCGAGAGGCTTTCAGCGGAACCGAAGGAAGCTTGTTCGAAGTTGCGACGCTGGCGGGGACGAAGTTGCGGGGACAACTCGGCGCACAGGCTCTGACGGCGGAAGCAGCGAGCCAGGCGCAAGCCTCTCTGCCTTCGAATGGTGCGGCCATGCGACTCTACGCAGAGGGCCGCGCCAAGCTTGCGATCTTCGACTATCTCGGGGCGCGTGATCTGCTGGCCAAAGCGGTCGCCGCGGAACCGGGAAACGCTGCGGTTCACGGCGCACTCGCCGATGCCTGGGCAGCGCTTGGCTACACGACCACTGCCCAAGAAGAGGCGAAACGTGCGCTTGATCTCTCCTCGACGCTATCGCGCGAAGAACAACTCTTTATCGAAGGACGATATCGCGAACTTATTCGCGACTGGCCAAAAGCGGCAGAGACCTACCGCGCGCTGACTCGATTTTTTCCGGACAATCTGGACTACAGCTTACGTCTGGCCCTGGTGCTGATTCGGGATGGAAAGGAACAAGACAGCCTGAAGGCCATCGAGGCGCTGCGTCGGCTTCCCAAGCCCCTCGCGGACGACCCCCGCATCGACTTGCAGGAGGCCCTCACATATAGCTCGGCGGGCGATTATCAAGCCGCAAAAACGGCCGCCGCGAATGCTGCCAGTAAGGCACAGAAGCGCGGCACCCGGATGGTGCTGGCGGAGGCGAAACTCCTCCAGAGCCAGGCCGCGACTCGGCAGGATGATCCCAAAGGCGCGTTGGCGCTGAATGAAGAAGCCCAGGCGATTCTGGAAGAGGCTGGCGACAGATTTGGCGTCGCACGCGCCCGTTATCGCATGGGCGATATCCTCTGGCGCAATGGAAAGATCGCGGAGTCAAATGCCATCCTGGAACAGGCCCTCCGCGACTTCCGCGCGACTGGAAACCAGGGATACATCGCCTCCACGTTGAACGACATCGCGGTTGGACTGATGGACATGGGAGACCTCGGTCGGGCCAAGAGTACGTACGAACAGGCTCTCGTCACGCAGCACCTGGTTCGCAATAAGCGTGGAGTTGCCGACTGTCTAACCAATCTCGGCAGTCTTGTGTGGCGCGAAGGCGATCTCCCCGGAGCCCGGAAGTACTACGAAGAAGCTCTCGCTGTGTACAAGGAGATTGAAGAGAAGGACGCGATTGCGTTCATGAAGCTAAACATCGGCAACGTGCTGGTCGATCAGGGGGACCTTTCTGGAGGCACGAACCTATTGAATGAATCGCTCGCCTATCAGCGCCAGTCGGGCAATTCAAGCGATGTTGCCGAAGCGCTGCATAACGTCGCCGAAGCGCTCAGCTATCAGGGCGATATCGCGGGTGCTCAAAAAGACTACGACGAGGCGCTCGCCATTCGGACCAGCCGAGGAGAGGAATCCAACGTGGCACAAACGCGCTTGGGTAAAGCGAATCTGCTGCTCGCCACGGGACATCCTGCCGAATCAGAGCCGTTGGCTCGATCCGCCGTGGAGCAGTACAAAAAAGAGAAACAGATCGGCGACGAAATCAGTGCGCACGACACCCTGGCTCGGGCTCTCCTCCAGCTCCGCAGGCCGGCGGAAGCAAGTGGCGAAATTGCGCAGGCCATGCAACTCACGAAAAAATATCAGAGCTCTGGCCTTCGCCTAAAAACGAATCTCGTGGCCGCGCAAGTACTTGCCGAGCAAGGAGCGTCAGAGACCGCCGCCAGAAACCTCCGCCTCACCATTCAAGACGCGCGGAAACAGGGCTTCTTCATTATTAGGCTGGAGGCGATGCTAGCTCTGGCCGAGATTGAAACAAAGTCTGGAAACAAGGCCGAGGCACGCAAACTGTTTCAATCGGTAGAAAGCGACGCGCGTAGTAGGGGGTTCGCGCTCATCGCACAAAAGGCGTCGGCTGGCCACAGCTAGCCGGCTGCGCAAAACTCCCGTCCGCCAGGGCAACCCACGCCTTCAATAGCACGAGGTTCGCACCGCATCATGCCCGCGCACCCCGCCCTCCGAGCATCCACAAAACGTTCCCCTGCAAGGCGGTTTCCTTATGTTACGATTTACTGCGTTTTATTTCCTTTAAACTGGGCCTGTTGACAGAATTAGCCGCAGCAGAGTCCCGAGGTTGGACTCAACGTAATGCCTCTGCCAAATCCGAATATCACCGTCGACTCGAAGCGCGAGCACTCGGATAACAAACATGATTCCGCCTCCCGGTTGTGGAACGTACTGCGCGGCAATCGCCTGAACGCAAAGTGTGGTACCTATGCGGTCTGCTCCGCGCACCCGGCCGTCCTTGATGCCGCCATCCAGCAGTCGTTAGCCGACGGCTCGCTTCTCCATGTCGAATCGACTTCCAGCCAGGTTAATCAGTTTGGCGGCTACACGGGTTCCACTCCAGCCCAGTTCGCTCAATGGATTCGCGCAGTCGCCACCAAAGCCGGACTCCCCTCGGAACAGGTTTTGCTGGGAGGAGATCACATCGGCCCCTTCCCTTGGCGAAATGAGAGCGCCGTTTCAGCGCTGGAGAAAGCTCGCGCTCTGGTCCGCGATTGTGTCACGGCGGGCTACCAGAAGATCCACCTCGACGCGAGCATGTCTTGTGCGGATGATCCGAGTACAGGCCCCCCCGAGAGCACAATCGCCGAACGCGCCGCCATCTTGTGCCAGGCTGCGGAAGAAGCGCATCGCGAACTGCCCCCGGGTTCCACGCGACCGCTCTATGTAGTCGGAACCGAAGTGCCCGCCCCGGGCGGCGAGTCGAACGATACCGGAGCACCTGCCGTTACCAAGGCCGAAGATGTTCATCGGACCCTGGAAGCTTTCCACAACGCTTTCACCGCTCGGGGTCTGTCGTCCGCGTGGGAGCGGGTGATTGGGCTCGTAGTCCAACCGGGTGTGGACTTCGGATCCAATTCCGTTTTTGAGTATGACCGAAGCAAAGCACAATCGTTATCAGATGCACTTGAATCGCACTCAACGATCGTCTTTGAAGCTCATTCGACAGACTACCAATCTCTACATGGCTTGGCCGAGATGGTCGAGGATCACTTCGCAATCTTGAAGGTGGGCCCATGGTTGACCTTTGCGCTGCGCGAAGCAATCCTGGCATTGAGCGCCATCGAGCGTGAACTGTTCAATAAAGCGTCGGACCAGCGGGTGTCACATGTCCGCGAAGCACTGGAAGCGGCCATGTTGCAGAATCCTGCCCACTGGCGGGCATACTACCACGGCAGCGAAGACGAAATGCGCCGTGACCGCGTCTACGCCTACAGCGATCGCTGCCGCTATTACTGGAACCAGCCCGACGTTCACGAAGAGACCACTCGACTACTCGCCAACCTGGCAAGCGTGTCGATTCCTCTTACCCTTATCAGCCAGTATCTACCCATGGAATATGAGGCGATTCGTGCCGGAGAACTGGACGCCGTTCCCGAGCGGATCATTCGATTCCACATTCAAAGAGTACTGCGCGTGTATGCGGATGCCTGTTCCATCAGACTCTCCGCGTAACCACGCACGAGAAGGCACGAAGGAGGCACCAATGTTTCCGGCTGAAAGCGTGGTTTCACAATCTGGCAAAATACGAGATCGAAGACTGCGAACCGGCACTACGATCAGGCTTTGGGCCGTGCTGGCGATCGTGATTGGATTGCGCCTACTCGCAACGGCCGCCGATGCTCCCCTGAGCATGCCTCAGATTCAATCCGGAAATCTCCGAATTGAATTCGATAACCATTTACACAGCCGCGTAGTCGCTCGTTTTGACGAGAAGGAAACTGCGCTGGGAACATTCACAGCTTCCGAAACAGTCACAACCACCGGCAAGACTTGGACAGACTTTCCCCTGACATCGCAAAAGCATGAGCGCGTGAGTGATTCCATCGGAGCGGGCGAACGTCTCACGCTGGAAGGAAAAGGAGGAGCGCTCACGAAGACGGTCTCCGTGACTGTCTACGACGATTTCCCGGCAATGGCGTTCTTCGACGTGCACTACACAAATACCGGCGCGGCCAAGCTCATCATCAATGACTGGACCAACAACGCGTACGCGTTAGACGCCCAGCACAATCCGGGCTCGCCCGCATTCTGGTCTTATCAGAGCGGCTCTTACGAGAAGCGTCCGAATTGGATTGTGCCTTTGCATGTCGAGTTCCGGCAGGACAACTATCAAGGCATGAATGCCAGCGATTACGGCGGCGGCACGCCGATCGTCGATGTCTGGCGGCGCGATGTTGGGATTGCCATCGGACACGTGGATCTCCGCCCCAGACTGATCTCGCTGCCAGTCTCAATGCCGGATGCCACTCACGCGAAGATCGCGGTACGTTTCAAGAAAGCAACCACTCTCAATCCGGGAGAGAGTCTTCAGACGATTCGTACATTTGTCGCCGTGCACCAGGGAGACTATTTTCGCGCGCTCACCGACTACCGGCGTTTCATGGTCAAGCAGGGCGTCCAGATGGCGACCGCTCCCGATGACGCTTTCGGGGCCATCTGGTGCGCGTGGGGCTACGGCCGTACGGTGCAGCCTAAACAGGTGTACGACACGCTTCCGACCGTGAAACGTCTGGGATTTGTTTGGGTCACGCTCGACGACGGATGGCAAGACAACGTCGGTGATTGGAAGCTTGACCCCAAGAAGTTCCCCAATGGCGACGCCGACATGAAAGCTCTGGTGGACCGCATCCATCAGGAAGGATTCCGTGCGCAGCTCTGGTGGTCGCCGCTCAGCGCTGTTCCGAAATCAGATCTGCTGCGAGATCATCTCGACTACGAATTGCAGAACGCCAACGGCTCAGCGCGCAAGGTTTCATGGTGGAACTCCAACTACCTGTGCCCTGCCGACAAGCGTGTTGTGGAATATCACCAGGCCCTCGTTCGCAAGATTCTTGTCGATTGGGGATTCGACGGCCTGAAGCTGGACGGCCAGAACATGAATGGTGTTCCGGCCTGCTACAACCCGGCTCATCATCATGCAAAGCCAGAAGATTCCGTCGAAGCCCTCCCCGATTTTTTCCGCGCCATCTACGACACTGCACAGACGGTAAAACCCGGATCGCTGGTAGAGTTCTGCCCATGCGGCACCGCATATTCCTTCTTCACTATGCCGCACTTCAATATGTCGGTGGCTTCCGACCCGTCGAGCTCGTTTCAGGTCAGGTCAAAGGCGAAGACCCTAAAAGCTTTGATCGGAGACTCGATCCCATTCTTTGGCGATCACGTAGAACTGAGTGATGGCGGCAACGACTTCGCCTCCACGGTCGGTGTCGGCGGCGTTGTGGGAACGCAATTCGTTCTTCCCTCGCTCGTCGCGAAGCGAAGCAAATCCGATCTCACTCCCGCGCGTGAAAAGGACTTCGAGAAGTGGCTTCGCATCTATCGCGA
>Ga0302322_100003355_pt1 | contig 13736 bp, 12 predicted proteins | sample Fen_T0_2_FD_203757 | JGI IMG/M metagenome (GOLD analysis project Ga0302322, IMG submission 203757) | Peat permafrost microbial communities from Stordalen Mire near Abisko, Sweden - Fen_T0_2 | ecosystem: Environmental > Terrestrial > Soil > Wetlands > Permafrost | place: Sweden: Abisko...
TCACCCTGATGTTGTCTTTGAAAGAGCTTGCGTTTTCAAGCATTGTGTCTTTCTTGATACAGCGAATTTTTCAAAATTAGTTTTCAGCAATGAAGTCAATTTTGATTCCTCCACCTTCCTTTCTAATGCTTCCTTTGAAGAAAGTGATTTTTCATACGCGTCTTTTAAACGTTGCACTTTTAAGAAATTAAACTTCGAAGCAGAATTTCATGGTCGATTTGAATTGGACAACACGACATGCAGCGAAATGACTTCTTTCTCATCTGCCATTTTTTTTAATGATGCCATAATAAGAAATGTCAAATTCAATAAATCAGTTGACTTTTCAGAAAGTGAATTTCACAAGATGGTTTTATTCAGTGGGACAAGGTTTTTTGGGAAAGCAGACTTTTCAGAAATGGTACTTGGGGATACCACGCAGTTCTACTTTGTACAAGCTCTTTTTCCGGACACCTTGGACTTTTCAGGAGTTCAAGAAATATCGAATGAAATCGATTTAACAAAAGCTAACTTCACAGACTCTTCCAGATACAAATCCTCCACGGGATATTATCGACCCCACTATATCAACTTGTACCATTCCACTATTTCTAAATTTAGGCTAGACTATATTCATTTCACGTTATTGTTTCCTGATTCCGTTGTCGTTTCAGACTTCCCATTTACGAAACGAAAAATATCCGATGACGAGAAAGAAGCCATTTATGAAGGACTGCTAAAGTCATTTACCGATAGTGGACAGATCGAGAGTTTAAAACTTTTAGATATTGAGCATCAAACCTGGTTGTGGGAGCGAGGAGCGTTCAAGTATTTTAGTTGGCTACCAAAATACTGGTGGAACTTTGGTTACAATAAAGAAAATATTTTCCTGTGGTCATTTTTCTTTGTCACTCTATTTACCATGATCAATGCGTTTGTTCTGGAATACCTTAACAAAAAGGTGTACAACGTAGAAAACATCCCGGAGGCTATTGGCTCGCTTCCTTGGCGATTATGGTACTCATTGGTGTATACCTCATCGATTTTTTTTCGGCTCACACTCAAAATTGAAAAAATTGATTTTAAGAGAGTGGGTGGCACCTTGTATCTATTACTTATTTATTCACTTGGATTGGTGTGCCTGGCATACATGGCAAATTTTGTAATTCAGCGATGATCAGGAAACGATATTTCCAGCATCGATGATAATGTTTGACTTTGAATAACAATGGAGTATAAAATTGAGGTGAAGGAAATATTTAAGTGACGGGTTTTTCCCGGTATACACACCGGGGAAAACCCCGTACTATTTAATGAATATCCTCCTTACATTTATTAAAAAAGCTTTATGAAACGTAATTCATTTTTGAAGTTTTGCCTGACGGCAGGAACTCTGTTGACAACTTCTGTTTCGGTGCTTGCAAAATCCAAACACAAGGAAAGAATTGATAAAGGCGTGCTGGTGCGGGCCGGTAAAGATCGTTTCGATAAACCTATTTCTTTATTTCAGGGAGATATTTTTAATGCCAAGGTGACAACAGCAGATTCGGGCGGCGATATATACGTATTTGAATCGACAAGAGAAAAAGAAGGCGGCCCTTCACTTCATTTGCACTTTGAGCAAGATGAATTTTGGTATGTTCTCAAAGGAGAGTTTTTATTTAAAGTGGGTGAAGAGACTTTTACTACCAAAGCAGGCGACTCGGTTTTTGGACCAAGAAATGTTCCCCATGCTTTTGCAAAGGTTGGCAAAGGGGAAGCCAAACTATTGATGTTTCATCAGCCTGCTGGTAAAATTGAAAAGATGTTTAAAGACATCAGTGAAGGTGCCACCAAGAATATGACAACAGACGAAGAAAAAAACAACTTTTTTTTACTGTATGATTTAAAAAGAGTTGGGCCTCCGCTTACATATTCTAAATGGTAATTTGAATCTATACCTATAGTTATAGCAGCGCTGGCCAGGAAAATATTGAGAAAATGAAAACGCTAGCATTAAATGAGGACTGAATACGTTCATTGATGTGCATGTAAAGAATAGATATAAAATCTAAGTCTGGATATTGATTGTGATGAAGGGGCATGGGAACATAAAAAGCCGACTGGAACAACTTGGATATTAAAAATGAATGAGTGCATTGAAATATGAAAGCAACAAGAAAACGGTGGCATTTGCTCTTTGAAATAGGTAAGGGCAGCATCACGCCTAAATGCGAAATAAGCGCAACTTAGTTGCGCCTATTCTTTGGATTTGGATGTATAGGCGCAACTAAGTTGCGCCTACACTAATGTTGGTGGCAAGCACTCTTGGAAAAATAATTTTGCATCAAAGTCTTTTTCTTGTTGACGTGGGGGAAGCGCGGGCATGGAACTCACGCTCAAAACTTTTTCACAGGCGAGGACTGTTGGGATTTATATCCCGCTCATAAGCAAGTGAGGTTTGATAAGTTGCCTGCCACCAACAAAATGCTTTCGCAAGGCGGGACGGCTTCTGAACTTGAAAAATATTTGCTTTTGTTTAACTTGGCATGCGCGACAAGGTGAAGCTGTTAACTTCCGCCCTGTCGTAAGCACAGGCCGTTGTGTGTAATTGCTGCCGGACAGTTTACAGTTCCATTCGCACAGTCAGGCACATTTGCATTGCCGCACGACCGACACTCAAACCAAAGCAATGCAAAAGAGCCTGCCTCTCCCACCCGCGACTGCCTAATTCCCAGCGGAGTCTCCTGTCTCAGGGACTCCGCGTAAAGTGAAACATAAGGGACGAGTTCTGACTAGGATTAGATTTTGGTCAGACGCGGAGTCGAGGCGGAGACTCCGCTGAGACTGAACAAAAAATATATTGATAAAATGGACATCAAACAAAAAAATAAAATGTGGAACATAACAGTAGATCAAGGACTTCTTATAGTCACCACTCTTTATTTCGTGGTAACTGCTGGTATTTTTTTCGTTGGAGTTTCTGCTCTTAATGAATCTGTTCGGACTAACAATCTGTCCGAAAAAAATTATCAACTCGCTAAAGAATCGTATGAAAGCAGCGCGAAGGATAGTAAAGAAAGATTTGAATTGGAAAAGGCAAATGCACAAGCCCAGATAGATGCAATGAAAGAACAAGTACAAGCCATTAAAAATCAATTTGAAATTGAGCACACTCCATATCTTACTATTAGAGGTATTAAGATTAATCAACTTGCTCCAAATAAACTTTTTGACTTTGATTTTGAGATAATGAATATTGGAAAATATCCAGTTAAAGTAATAAGTATCGGGAACAGAACTTCTTTTGCGCCCACAAACGGGATAGTCGGATTGAATGACCTTAACGGAATTAAAATGATTGATGTTAATTATTACGTTACCAATCAGTATCCTTTCAATACTCATTTTGGAACTCAGCAACAGATTTCTAATGAAACTTATTCTGCGGTCATTGATAATAAAATTACAATCTGGTGGATTGGGGAGATGGATTACGTCAATCTCATTAATAATCAAAAAAGAAAATTTAGGTTTATCATTAAGTTCAATTCTATTGATATTGTAAATAGCAGCGTTGATATAGAATTCAAAGAGAACGAAAATCTCCCTATTAAAAATTGATTTTTTAATCGTTTCCCTCTGCCTTCGTTGGTGTTCTTCACCAACGAAAATGAAATTAAAAATTGTTGGTCAAGAAGACCAACAATGGCGAGGGGTGGTCGCCCCATCTGAAACTTCGTTTATTTATTTAGTTTTTTTAAATGATCGTTTTCCATCACCGTAATTTCTGTTTTTTCCTTTTTGATATCTTGTCGGATAAGGCCCCTCTGCCTTCGTTGGTGTTCTTCACCAACGAACTTTGAATCAAATGAGAAGTAAAGGGATTGTTGGTCAAGAAGACCAACAATGGCTGAGCGTGTCTTTCTGCGAATAAGCAACGAGGAGATTATTAATTTCTTCCGGCGTATTTAGACTAAGTGCTCCAAGTTTCTCATCCCTTTGCATCAGGATCTTGAACCGCTCTTTTATAGGTTCGAGTTCGTCAGTAATTGTTTGAAACGATGCTTCGTAGTGAGCGAGAAGCTCTGCTTCTTTTTGGGTTAATGATTTATAGTAGCACATTATCGTCTCGTTAAACAAATGGCATATGCTTCCTTAAATTTAAAATTGTTGACGGAATAGTCAGGAGTGGATGTAATAGCATATGTTGAATTTTGTAAAGGGGAAAAATACGGGGTAGGGTGGGGGGAAATTCCCGTTGTCGTTTTTTAATTATTAGTCGTGATTTACTCCCTTACGAAACGGGTTCGGTTACGCTGCGATATTTTATATACGATTAATATATCGAGCGATCGTAACCGAACCACGAAGTACATATTTCAGGGTCGAATATTTTAGTGAAGATGTAGTCATTTTCCGTTTAACCAATTACTAAAAAAACAAACATGAAAAAATTTATTCTATTGTTAGCCTCCTCCTTTGTATTGTGGACACTCTTGTACCTATCGGGATGCGGAGCTAGGACTGGCTTACCGGACCCCGGTGAAGACCCTTCACTCGTCATTACAGATGTGCAGCCCCGTGTGATTATGCCGGGCACTCCCTTCACCGTGATCGGTGGCACTTTTAATTTGACACCAGGCAACAACATTTTAACCATTGGCGCAACCACTGTCCCTGTTACCGCTGCGACGTCGACAACGCTTACCGCTACCATGCCCGCTGACTTTCCCAGTGGCGAGTATACGGTTTCGGTGGCTGCAAATGGCCTGACAGCCAAGTTCGAAGGAACTATAAAAGTCATATCAGTCTATGTAGTGGGTTGGGAAGGTAACGGTGCCAAATATTGGAAGAACACGGTAGCGACAGACCTTATCACCGGTGCAAATTCGACTAAACTTGTGGCAAGCGATATTTTTGTAAATGACAAAGATGTACACATCGTGGGCGCTAACTATAGCTCCGATTCGCTCAGTCGCGCAGTCTATTGGCTAAACGGTGCACCGACCTTTCTTACCAGCAGTGAAGTTTACTCGTATGCTCACTCTGTTGTGGTGACTCCGCTCGGAGATATCTATGTAGGGGGAGACTATTATAATTTAAGTACGACAGGAAAAAGATTGATCACGTATTGGAAAAATGGGACTAAACAAACTGACATCACTGACGGATCGAAATATGGTTGGTCCAGTGCAATGGACGCGTCAGACACTGACGTTGTTATTGTAGGTGGGAATACGGGTACTACTAATCCGTTCGCACCTGCAATGTATTGGATCAATGGAGTGCCCAAGCCCCTTAGTTCTTCTGCTAATCTGGGAACCACTGGCTGGGGTATCAAATTGAATGGTACGGACGTTTATGTGGCAGGTGAGATCGTAATTGACCCCGTCACCGGGAAAACGAATCCAGAATACTGGCTCAATGGAATTGGTACGACGCTTAGCCCTTCCTCGGCAAGCAGTCCGGGCCGAACTTTTGCCTATTCCATCGCAACCTCAGGAAGTGATGTCTATTTTGGCGGGAGTATGTGGCAAGATCCTTCTACTGTTATTGGAGGCTATTGGAAACTGGGCACAACGCCATTTGTCAACGTCACCGATCCAAGCAATGGTCAAGGTTTTCCTCTTTCCATTGCGGTATCCGGGTCTGACGTATTTGTAGTTGGCGGCCAAGCTCCAAATGGTGGGCATACTATTGCCAAATTATGGATCAACGGCCTTGAGTACAAACTGACAGACGGGACGCAAGTAGCATTCGCTGCGGCCATATTCATTAAATAGATTATTGTAGTCAGCAACCGTAAGGCTCATAGAAAGGTCGCTTCGAAAAACGTGGCGACCTTTTATTGTCTTAAATGAACCCGCGATAAACTTAGAAAGCGAAACAAGTTAGTAGCTCCCCCTGTCTTTGATTTCTATGTTCTTCACCAACGAACTTTGATCCACCAAATAACCTCAAATTTATCTTTATCATTTTATCTTTGGATAAATGATTTCAAAATATCATCCAGAGTTTATTACTGTCACTTGCTTAAACTGGATTCCGGTTTTAGAAACGAAAGAACACAAGAATATCATTCTTGAAAGCCTTGATTTTTTAGTAAAGAATGGTCGTGTAAAGGTTTCAGGTTTCGTTTTGATGGATACGCATTTTCATTTAATCTGGCAAGTGATGGGAGATCATAAGAGAGAAGATGTGCAACGAGATTTCTTGCGATTTACAGCACAACAAATTTTAAAGAACTTAAGAAATAGTAATTCACAACTGTTGAATAAGCTGTATGTCGAATCAAAGGATCGTAAATATCAGGTGTGGGAACGCAATTCTTTGAGTGTTGAATTGTACAATTCAAAAGCGATGATTCAGAAATTGGAATACATTCACTCTAATCCAGTGCAGGCTGGTCTTTGTACTTTGCCTGAAGACTATGAATATTCTAGCGCGTGGTTTTATGAGAAGAATGAACTTAATTATATTTTTTTAAGTCACTTTGAAGATTAAATAATTTTGAATTTGTTTGATTGTCGGTGAAGAACACCGACAATGGCTGATAGAGCAAAGACCTGCAAGTATTCTTGCCAAGGCTCCACCAACGATACAAGAGGAAGCAAGTTACGAGCTAGCAGATAGTTATACGCCTTCTGATAAAAAACTTGAAGAAGAAAAATCAGAAGATTTAATCATGAAGAGGGCTGATGTCAGATTTCAGGTGGAGAATGTTGAGACGAATACAAAAAATATTGAGAAACTCGTTTTGGCTCGCAAAGGACCCATCTCCAGGCAAAACTTATCGACAGCAACAGAACAGATATCAAACGATATTACCATTCGGGTGCCATCATCAGCCTTCTCGGCTCTTCTCTATGACTTAAGCAAAGAATCTAAGTTTGTTGATTACAAAAGAGTAGCCTCACAAAACGTCACGGAAGAGTATGAAGACATCCAAACTCGTTTGAAAACAAAAAAAGAAGTCAGAGACAGGTATGTTGAAATTCTGAAAACAAAAGCGAAGACAGTGGAAGACATCCTGAAAGCGGAAGAGCACATTCGCGTGTTGCAAGAAGAAATTGAAGCAAAAGAAGGTAGACATAACTTTTTGAAGAGCAGAGTGTCAATGAGTGAAATCAACTTGGAGATTTATCAAAAGGTTATTTATAAAGAAACTCCGTCACTCCTTGAAAAGCCTTACATCGCAAAAGTGGGGGAGGCGCTGGGAAATGGCTGGTCGTTAATTACATCGCTCTCTTTGTTTATCATCAACAGTTGGCCAGTTCTGATTTTAATTTCCATAGTCTTTTGGGCTTGGCGAAGAAGAAGACGGAGAATGATTGCGGAGGAAGCTGTGTAAAGATTTTTGCCAAGCCAGAAGACTCCTTAATTTTTCTTAATAGATACTTTGCAAAATGATTTTGGAGTCAAGCTACATAAATCGCAATTGCCAACTGCAAAGACTTTCTCTTTTTCGTACTTTTTGTCTTGACACAAAAAGTACCCAAAAAGTCAAGACCGAAAAATGCTTCCTCCCACATTCTAACACACTCCCGCTTTTCGGCCGGGCCAGCGCACTGGATGTTCCATTTAAAATTTTTTTAGCTATACATTATACTTCATTGTAAAATGCTGGGCTGACGTGCACGAATCCCGTAGCAATGGGGACGGCCCACTCGGGGATGTGCAGCGGCAAGAACGAAGAGAAGAAAAGTCAAATGTCTTTGGTGTCGCAAATAGTTATTTCCCCGTAGAGTCATGCGCTTCGGGGTCTCTGCAATTGTTTAATACGCCCTTGGCTCACAAATTCAATCGCGATAACAAAACTGAGGCAAGAACTAAATTCCAATAAATAAATAATAAAGAGTTGAACTAGTAACCTTTTCCTGTCTTTCTGGTAGGTATCGGTAAAGGACCAAATCGCCATGATTAAAAATTATTTTACCATAGGATATAGAAACCTGTTAAGGCACAAGGGATATTCTTTTATCAACGTGGGCGGGCTTGCAGTAGGTATGGCCGTGGCCATGCTGATCGGGTTGTGGGTTTGGGATGAATTATCATTTAACCAGTATCATAAAAACTATGATGACATTGCCCAGGTAAGGAGATATTTTACCGACCCCAATACGCATGAAAAAAATGGTGTTTTTGGTATGCAGTATCCAATGAGCGCTTTACTCAAGGATAATTACAAGCAATATTTCAAACATGTTATTATGATTTGGTTTATTAGTGATTATTCTCTTTCAACTGACAATAAAAAACTAAAGCGGAAGGGCGAATTTATGGGGTCTGAAGGTTTGGATATGCTCTCATTAAAAATGATAAAGGGAAACTATTCATCACTCAATGATATTCATTCCATAGTACTATCAAAGTCAACTGTGGAAGTATTTTTTGGAAATGATGACCCTATCGGTAAAACTCTTAAGATTGATAACCGCATGGATGTAGTAGTTACCGGTGTATATGAAGATATTCCCAAAAATAGCCGCTACGGTGAAGTACAGTTTTTTTCACCGTGGAATTTATGGGTTGCATCCAACGACTGGATAAAGCAGGCTCAAGATAATTGGGGGAATAGTTCATTCCCAATTTTAGTGCAACTGCAACCAAATGTTTCGATGGTAAGCGCTAACACTGCTATAAAAGAATTTTATTACCATAGTGTTCCTGATGAAGTAGCAACAGGAATGAAACAGTATCAGACGAAGCTTTTTCTTTATCCTATGAAAGACTGGCATCTCTATTCTGATTTTAAAAATGGTCTGCCAGAAGGAGGGCGCATCACATTTGTTTGGCTCTTTGCGATTGTAGGTGTTTTTGTATTGCTGTTGGCCTGTATTAATTTTATGAATTTAGGCACAGCCAGGAGTGAGAAACGAGCGAAAGAAGTAGGCATACGAAAGGCTGTTGGCTCTAAGAAAAACCAACTCATTTATCAGTTTTTGAGCGAATCATTTTTGGTGGTTATCCTGGCATTTGTACTTTCGGTGTTGTTGGTGGCAGTCTCCCTTTCCTGGTTTAATGATCTCGCTGACAAAAATTTATCTATTCCATTTTCAGAGCCGGTTTTCTGGATCATCAGCATGGTATTTGTTGCTGCTACTGGTTTTCTGGCTGGGACTTATCCTGCATTTTATTTGTCTGGTTTTCAACCTGTGAAGGTTCTGAAAGGCACATTGCGCCTGGGGCGTTTTGCTGCACTGCCGCGAAAGATACTGGTGGTTATTCAATTCACCGTTTCGGTGGTGTTGATTATCGGTACTCTTGTAGTTTACAAACAAATTCAATTTGCCAAAGCCAGGCCTGTTGGCTACAACCGTGAAGGACTCATTACCATTCCGGCAAACGACCCTAATTATATAGGAAAATTTGATGTGCTGAGAAATGAACTGATAAATACCGGCATGGTAGAAGGTATGGAACTTTCGTCAAGTCCTCTTACAGAAGTTTGGAACAACTCAAGCGATTATGATTGGTCAGGTAAGCAACCAAGAGAATACTCTTTTTCATCTACAAATGTCTCTTATGGTTTCGGCAAAATGGTTGGTTGGCAGTTTATTGCCGGTCGGGATTTCTCCAAAGATTTTGCTACCGATAGTGACAAAATAGTTATAAATGAAACCGCTGCAAAAGATATGGTCTTTAAAAATCCTATTGGTCAATTTGTAAGAACAGGTGGTGGTACTAAAACATGGCAAATTGTTGGTGTAATAAAAGATATGGTAATGGGCTCGCCCTATGAGCCGGAGAAAAGAGCTGTCTTCTTTTTAGATGCGAAGTATGAAGCTGCCAGCCAGATTGATATAAAAATAATGCCTACGGTAAGTGCTGCTGAGGCTTTACCAAAAATAGAATCTGTTTTCAAAGCCATTGTGCCTTCGGCTGGCTTCGACTACAAATTTGTAGATGATGAATATGCCAGAAAATTTGGAGACGAACAGCGCATAGGAAAATTATCTACCTTTTTCTCGGCCCTCGCCATTTTTATTTCCTGCCTTGGGCTATTTGGATTGGCCAGTTTTGTAGCTGAGCAACGCACCAAAGAACTTGCCGTAAGAAAGGTATTGGGTGCCACGGTTACAAACCTCTGGAGCTTGCTCTCAAAAGACTTTGTGGTTTTGGTAATTATCTCATTGCTTATTGCATCTCCCATTACCTATTATTTTATGAGCGCCTGGCTTCAGAAATATACCTTTCATACTGAAATTTCTGTGTGGATCTACCTTGCGACAAGTGCCGGTGCCTTGTGCATTACTTTGCTAACTGTTAGTTATCAATCTATCAAAGTAGCATTGGCCAATCCGGTGAGGAGTTTAAGATCGGAATGATGTATCATCTTGTGAAATCGAACATCTAAGGACCGTGAAGAACATCAACAACGGGGTCGTCTCCCTCAGCACCGATGACTCAGAAGTAACTCCGGTAAAATCTTAATTTGGCCACAGAAATAATTTAATTGATAAGAAAGGAGCCACAGAACGGGAGGTTCACTATGATTTTCAAATGGATTTCATAAATTCGATTTAAACCAAAATTTATTAACCACATGAAATATTTTTTCGCTACAGCATTTGTCCTGGCTTCGTTAACCATTTTTGCCCAAAACCCCATCGATGGTAACTGGAAAGGTAGACGTGAAACACCAGACGGCACTTTTGAAGTTAACTACACATTCAAAGTTGAAGGAAAAGATTTGAAAGGTATTTGGAAAACTCAGTTTGGTGAGACTCCGCTTGAAAACGGAAAAGTCGATGGTAAAAAAATTTCGTACACAATTTCTTTTAACGGTGTGACAATTAACAGTACCGGCGAACTTATTACTGAAAATGAAATTTTGATTAAAAACGAAAGAGGTGAAATGAAGTTGGCTCGTGTAAAGTGATAAACGGTTTTGTTGTGTTTGGAATTTCAGGCTAAACGCAAGCAACTCCTTCTCACCAGAGTCTCCTGCCTCTGTCTGGCGGTTTTTGTTTCTGCACGCAGAGTCCTGAGGCAGAATCTGCGGAGAAATGGGATATGGACTAATTATTTCTGACTACAATTCGAATGTGCATTATTCGCCTTGTATTGCAAATGAACAAAATCAAGTAAGTGCTGCGCTTCATTTTCAGAACAAGGACTATGCACTTGTTCCTTCTGCCCGAGAAAAGTATGACAAAGATTTAAAGTTAAGTGGTGTTGCATTGACAAAGGCAGGTAAAGAGCTTATAGACATAATTCCAATTACCAATTCAGACAGTTATGCAGACGAATTAGTAAAGTATCTTGAAAGCAAGCACCTTGACATAGTGGAAATTAAATGATATTAACTGCTGGTAACATTATGTTTGCAAAATGGCCAGGGAAGCGGTAGCACAAAGTGCTTTGCTTCGTTATTATCTTTGTTTCGAGGGACAGGGCGTAGTTTCAAAATCCAGCCACTTCGCAAACACACAACGTTAGCGGTCATTGTACCAAACTTCACATTAGTCACATGAGAATAAAGAAAATACTGATTTTTGGTGCTGGTGTGATTGGCTCAGTTTATGCCAGAAAACTAGCATTGGTAGGACACATCGTTTCAGTTTTGGCACGTAATAAACGGTTGACTGAACTTCAACTTAATGGACTTCTACTTTCAGAAAATGGAAAGGAAGTTATTAAAGCTAATGTTGCTATTATTTCAGAATTAAAAACTGATGATATCTATGATTTTATTTTGGTAACTCTAAGAAAAGACCAACTAAAAGCTGCTTTGAGCCTTTTATCTCAAAATCAATCAAAGAATTTCGTATTTATGGTTAATACCGCTGAAGGTTATTCTGATTGGATAGGTAAAATAGGTTTAGAAAGAGTAATCCCAGCATTTCCTGGTGCAGGAGGAAAGGTTGAAAATGGAATAGTATATTATTCTTTGACATCAAGGTTTGTGCAACCAACAACTCTAGGAGAAATTGACGGAAAAGTATCACCCCGAATTACTGAATTAGTTGAAATTTTAAGGGGCGCAGGATTTCCTACCTCAATTTCAAAAAAAATGGATAGCTGGCAAAAATCACACGTTGCAATGGTATGTCCTCTTGCATATGGAATATATTTTGATGGCGGCAATAATTATACTTTCGCAAAAAACAAAACGGCAATTATTCAAATGAATAAGGCTCTGAAAGAAACGTTCAGTTTTTTAAAGAAATCTGGGATTGGAGTTGAGCCTTCCAAATTAAATCTTTTAAGAATAGCTCCTTTGTGTGTTCTGAATTTCGTTATGCCATTTGTGTTTAATACAAAATGGGCAGAGACAGTTATCTCTAATCATGCACTTGCAGCTCGAGGTGAAATGGAAATGCTGTTCAATGATTTTAATCTATTGGCAAAAAACAAAGGTTTTAATTTAACTGAATTAACAAAATTAGACATTCGAAAAATAAATTAATCAGTAAGTAAAATAACGGCCCGCTAATATCGCATTTGGCAAACACACAACATTAGCGCTCATTGTAACGGACGACACCAAACACATTAACAGATCAAAAATATAATGGCAAAAAAAGCAGGAAGAGGAACGACAAAGAATATTTTCTTTAAAAATCAAGAAATGAACTTCACCGTTCTTCGTGCTTTGATGGGAGTATATGATGATGGCGCAACTATTGGAGAATGTTTACGAGTTGTTCAAAATACTAAAAATGGCGACAACGAACAGTTCATCAAAGAATGGCAATCGATTGGCAATTTAAATTTGGAACGAGCCATTGTTGCAAAACAAAAAGGGGATTTGATAAGAGCTAGAGAAAATTATTTTCGAGCTTCGACCTATTTTAAGTCGGCAATGATTACTTTAAATCCGCTTGACAAACGACACAAAGATTTGTGGCAACTTTCAGTTAATTGTTTTGAGAAAGCTGGAGCATTACTGGAATGTCCAATAGAAATAATTCAAGTAGAATTAAACAATAAAACACTTCCTTGCTATTTTATACCAGCAAAAAAGGGCAAAGTATGCCCGGTTATCTTTCTTGTTACCGGCGGAGAAGGTTCTAATACAGAAATGTATTTTTGGGTTGGAGCATACGCACTAAAAAATGGATACAGTGTTTTTTTGTATGAAGGGCCAGGCAATTTTTCGACAATGTATACGAGCGGATTGACAATGATGCCGAACAGCGAAGTTCCCATTGGTAAAGCATTAGACATTTTATGTAGCAGACCCGATGTTGATGTTGACCGTATTGCAATGTTTGGAATTAGTTTTGGTGGTTATTTAGTTGCCCGTGCCGCAATATTCGACAAAAGAATAAAGGCTTTAATTCCAAATTCACCTTTGACCAATATTCACAAAATGCTGATAAGCGTTTTTCCAAGTTTTATTTTTAAACTTCCTGACTGGTTACTGAATTTCATTAAAAAATACTTAATGAGTTATTCAGACAGGGCAACGCTTGACTTGTTGTTATGGGAAGGAGGCACAAAAACTTTTAAGTACGGAATAAATATTCTTAAAGCGTATTCCATCGAAGGACTTGAAAGTAAAATCACTTGTTCGACTTTGGCTTTAGCAGGGGAAGGAGAAGGTAAAGAATTTGACAAACAAGCAAAAGACTTTATAGAAAATATTAGTTCGCAAGAAAAGACACTCCGTATTTTTACAAACGAAGAAGGTGCAGGTTCGCATTGTCAGGTAGACAATCACAGGCTGATGAATGAAGTAGTAATAACTTGGTTAAACAAACTATGGAAACTAAATGGACAAAACTAGCGGAGGAAAAACAACGAACCGCTAATCGAGTAGGCGGCCT
>Ga0302322_100003356_pt1 | contig 13733 bp, 12 predicted proteins | sample Fen_T0_2_FD_203757 | JGI IMG/M metagenome (GOLD analysis project Ga0302322, IMG submission 203757) | Peat permafrost microbial communities from Stordalen Mire near Abisko, Sweden - Fen_T0_2 | ecosystem: Environmental > Terrestrial > Soil > Wetlands > Permafrost | place: Sweden: Abisko...
ACGGAAGAACGGCGGCGTCGGACATGGTGTTTTCCCGTGGCATCGCAAGGCGCGACAGCTGCACAGGCTAAACACCGGGCGGGTGTTGCGCATGACAATAAACCTTCAAATCCTGCCAATCCGTGTCGGTGTGACTAGGCGCTTGGCGCGCACATCGGCCCGCCCCGATGGCACCCAGGCGCGGCGCTAGTGCCGCGAGGCCGGCGCGGTATTCAAGGCTGCTCCATCAATCCCGTTCGACCTGCGCTGGCCGAAGAATGCGCACGTCGAGGCGGCGGTTCGACAAGCTGACCGCGTACGGCGCATGTGGAGGCGGTCCTAGTAAAAGGAATCTTCCTCGAAGCTGAGCAGGGGAAAGTTGCTGAAGGCCGCGGGCTCGGTCACCACCGGCCCGGGCGTCAGGTAGGAACCGTCAAGCTCCGCCAGGCGCGTGACGCCGAGCAGCCCCATGCAGGAGAACATTTCCTGTTCGAGGATCTCCAGCACCCGTACCAGCCCGGCCTGCCCGCCCGCCGCCAGGCCTATGCACTGCATGCGGCCGATGCCGACAATGTCGGCGCCCATCGCGATCGCCTTGACGATGTCGGTGCCGCGGTTGAAGCTGCCGTCGATCGCGATGCGCGCTTTTCCACCGACCGCGGCGACGACTTCCGGCAACACCGCCATCGCGCCCAGCCCGTGGTCGAGCTGGCGCCCGCCGTGGTTGGAGACGTAGACCACATCGACGCCATGCTCGACCGCCAGCTTGGCATCCTCGGCTGTGTCGATTCCCTTGAGCATCAGCGGCACGGTGCACTTGCCGCGGATCCGCTCGATGTCGCGCCAGGTGAACCTGGCCTGGTTCTCCCGGCCGGGCACGTTGTGGCGGCGGATATTGCGCTGCGCGAGGTCACGCTCGCGCCGGCTGTAGTAGGCCGAGTCCACCGTCAGGGCGATGCTCGAATAGCCGTGGGCGATGGCACGGGCGATGATCTCGTCGACCCAGTTGGCATCGCCGTGCACGTAGAGCTGGAAGCAGCGCAAGGCATCCGGCGCACCCCTGGCCACCCCTTCCAGGCCCGGCTCGGTGACTGAACTCAACATTTGCAGGATGCCGAATTCCTGCGCAGCGCGCGCCGCCGGCAAGGCCCCCTCCTTGGAGAAATGCTCCAGGCCGCCGACCGCCGCCAGCAGCAGCGGCAGGCGCAGCTTCTGGCCCAGGAAAGTGGTCGATGCGTCGATGTTGCTCACATCACGCAGCACCCGCGGGCGGAAGGCGATGCTGTCGAGCGCGTGGCGGTTGCGCTTGAGGGTGGTCTCGGTCTCGGTGCCGCCGGCGATGTAGTCCCAGTCGTTGTGGTTCAGGTTCTGGCGCGCTTTTTTGACCAGCTCGTGCATAGTCAGGAATTCCGGGGTACTCACTGGCGTCTCCGTGCTCATCTATTGAGGATTGCAAAATGGCGACAAGAACATGGCTTGGGCGAGGCTGTCCATGTTCTTGGAAATGATTAATAGGGCGGCGGGCTCAGTCGATCTTGATGTTGGCTTTCTTGATCACCGCAGCGAAGCGTTCCTGCTCGCGGCGCAGCATCGCGGTCATCTCCTGCGGGGTCTGGGCGATCTGGTCCATGCCCAGCGGGGTGTAACGCTCCTTGACCTCGTTGGAGTAGACCGCCTTCTGGATTTCGGCGGCCAGCTTGTCGGCAATTTCCTTGGGCAGGCCGGCCGGGCCCATGTAGCCCATCCAGGAGCCGATGTTGAATTCGAGGCCGGTAACCTCGGCGATGGTGGGCACCTCGGGCATGGCGGCCGAGCGGTGGTTGCTGGAGATGCCGTAGGTCTTCAGGCGCCCGGACTTGATGTGTGGCACCACCGAGGGGATGGTCTCGAAGGTGTAGTCCACCTGGCCGCCCATCAGGTCGGTGAGGGCCGGGACGCTGCCCTTGTAGGGGATGTGGCGGGTCTGCACCTCGGCGATCGAGTTGAAGAACTCGGTGATCAGGTGGGCGGTGGCGCCGGTGCCCGACGACGAGAAGGTGTACTTGCCCGGCTCGGCCTTGAGCCTGGCGATGAATTCGCGCGCATTGGCGGCGGGGAAGGTCGGAAAGGTCACCAGGGCGAAGGGGTTGAGCGCGACCACGCTGATCGGCGCCAGGTTGGTGAGTGGGTCGTAGGGCAGCTTTTGCAGCGAGGGCGCGATCGAGATCGGGCCGCTTGAGGCGGCCAGCAGGGTGTAGCCGTCGGGCGCGGCCTTGGCGACGATGTCGGTGCCGATCTGCCCGCCGGCGCCCGGCTTGTTGTCCATGATGAAAGGCTGGCCCAGGGACTGCGAGAGCCGGTCGGCGACGATGCGCGCCGCCAGGTCGGTGGCCTGCCCGGGCGGCCAGGGAATGACCACGCGGATCGGCCGGTTCGGATAGGCCTGGGCCCACAGGGCGCTCGAAAAACTCATGCACAAGACGGCCAGCAGCAGGCGTTGCATTTTCATTGTGTTTGTCTCCGCATCGTTGTTATATTCGCGCCACCCGCCATGCAAAGCCGCACACCAAGCGCGGGTCGGGCGCGAGACGGGCAGTGTGCCACATCGGGCCACGCCATAGCGCCCAGCCTCTACAATACGGCTAATGAAGAACATTATTGCCGGCATTACCGACCCGTACGCAGCTCACACGCCGATGATGCAGCAATACCTGCGCATCAAGGCCGAGCATCCGCACACCCTGGTGTTCTACCGGATGGGCGACTTCTACGAAGTGTTTTTCGAGGACGCTGAAAAGGCCTCGCGCCTGCTCGGTATCACCCAGACCACGCGCGGCCAGTCGGCCGGCGCGCCGGTGAAAATGGCCGGGGTGCCGGTGCATGCGCTGGAGCAATACCTGGCCAAGCTGGTCAAGCTGGGCGAGCCGGTGGCGATCTGCGAACAGATCGGCGACCCGGCCACATCCAAGGGTCCAGTCGAGCGCAAGGTGGTGCGGGTGGTGACCGCCGGCACCATCACGGACCAGGCCTTGTTGCCGGAAAAGTCCGATGCGCTGCTGATGGCGATCCTGCCCGAGAAGCGCGGCAAGGAAGGTGTGCGCGCCTACGGCCTGGCCTGGCTCAACGTGGCGGGTGGCGAACTGGTGCTGGCCGAGATCGCCCCGGCGCGCCTGCCGCATGAACTGGAGCGCCTGCGTCCGGCAGAGGTGTTGCTGCCGGACGGCAGCCCTATGCTGTTGCCCGAGGGGGTGGCGCGTACCCTGCAGAACGACTGGAATTTCGACGTGCGTGCCGGCCAGCAGGTGCTGCTCGAACACCTGAACGTCGCCACTCTGGACGGCTACGGCTGCGCCGGCCTGTCCCTGGCGCTGGGCGCGGCGGGGGCACTGATGCGCTATGCGCAGGCGACGCAGGGGCGGGCCCTGACCCACGTGCAGTCGCTCTCGGTGGAGACCGGCGACGAATATCTGCTGCTCGATGCGGTCACGCGGCGCAATCTGGAGATCACCGAGACCCTGCGCGGCGCGCCGGCGCCGACCTTGTTCGCGGCGGTCGATGTGTGCGTCACCTCGATGGGCAGCCGCACCCTGGGACGCTGGCTGCATCATCCGCGCCGCGACCGGCGGGTGGCCGAGGAGCGCCACGCGGCAATCGCGGCACTGCTGGCGAATGGCCGGGGGTTCGATGCGCCACGCCGCAGTCTCAAACAAATTGCCGACATCGAGCGCATCGCCGCGCGCGTGGCCCTGGGTTCGGTGCGGCCGCGCGAACTGGCGGGGCTGCGCGAGAGCCTGCGCGCGTTGCCTGAACTGGCGGCCGGATTGCCGGCTTCCGATCCGCTGTTGGCGCGCCTGGCCGGGCTATTGGCGACGCCGCACGCCGCCTTGGAACCGCTGCAGCGCGTGCTGCATGCCGAGCCGGCGGCGCGGGTGCAGGACGGCGGGGTGATCGCGCCGGGTTGCGATGCCGACCTCGACGAGCTGCGGGGCCTCACCACCAACGCCGGCGATTTCTTGGTTGCACTCGAAATACGCGAGCGCGAGCGCACCGGCATCCCCAACCTGCGGGTGGAATACAACCGGGTGCATGGCTATTACATCGAGGTCACCAATAGCCATACCCAAAAAATTCCCGATGATTACCGGCGCCGCCAGACCCTGAAGAACGCCGAGCGCTACATCACGCCAGAACTGAAAGCTTTTGAGGACAAGGCCCTGTCGGCAGAAGCCAAGGCGCTGGCGCGCGAGAAGGCGCTGTACGATGAACTGTTGGCCGCGTTGCAGCCGGCGGTCACAGCGTTACAGCACACCGCGCGCGCGGTGGCGCAGGCTGATGCCCTGTGCGCCCTGGCCGAGCGCTCCTATGTACTGGACTGGCGCGCGCCTGAACTCACCGACGAACACGGCATCGAGATCCGCGCCGGCAAGCATCCGGTGGTCGCGCAGCAGGTGAGCGATTTCGTCGCCAACGACTGCCTGCTCAGCCCGGCGCGGCGCCTGCTGCTGATCACCGGCCCGAACATGGGCGGTAAATCGACCTACATGCGCCAGGTGGCGCTGCTCACCCTGCTGGCCTATGCGGGGAGCTTCGTGCCGGCGCAATTCGCGCGCTTCGGCCCGGTGGACCGCATCTACACCCGTATAGGCGCGGCGGACGATCTGGCGCAAGGGCGCTCCACCTTCATGGTGGAGATGACCGAATCGGCAGCCATCCTCAACGGCGCGACGGCGCAAAGCCTGGTGCTGATGGACGAAGTCGGGCGCGGCACTTCCACTTTTGATGGCCTGGCCCTGGCCTGGGCCATCGCGCGGCGCCTGATCGAGACCAACAAGAGCTATACCCTGTTCGCCACTCACTACTTTGAACTCACCCAACTGACCCAGGAATACAGCGAGGCGGTGAACGTACACCTGGCCGCCGCCGAGCATGGCGGCGGGGTGGTGTTCCTGCACGAGGTGCGCGAGGGACCGGCCAGCCAGAGCTATGGTCTGCAGGTGGCGCAACTCGCGGGCGTGCCGCCGGCGGTGATCCGCGCCGCGCGCAAGCACCTGACCGACCTGGAAGAGCAGGCCGCGCGCGTGACCCGGCCGCAACTGGATTTGTTCGCGGCCAACCAGGCCGTGATGGCGCCGCAGGAGGAGGTCCAAGCGCCACTGCATCCGTTGCTCGAGCGCCTGCGCGCGGTACAACCGGATGAACTGACTCCGCGCGCCGCGCTCGACATTCTTTACGAGTTGCGCAAGGACCTGGACGATCATGCGTAGCTGGTTGGCGGCCCTGGCAGGGGCGCTGTTCTGCGGAGCCGCGTCGGCCGGCAGCTTCGCGGTGCTCGGCGACATGCCCTACAGCGTGCCGGAGGTCGAGACCACGCGCGCCATCATCGCCGACTTTGGCCGCGACCGGGACGTCGCCTTCGCGGTGCACATAGGCGACATCAAGGGTGGCGGCGAGAGGTGCGACGATGCGCGCCTCACCGCGCGGCGCGACGACTTCAACGCTTCACGGGTCCCCTTCGTGCTGGTGCCGGGCGACAACGAGTGGACCGATTGCCATCGCAAAAGCAATGGCGGCTACGACCCCGAAGAGCGCCTTTCCAAGGTGCGTGAGTTGTTCGCTGCCGGCGACCAGAGCCTGGGCCAGCGGCGCATGCCGCTGATCCGCCAGGGCAGCGTACAGCCGCAGTACGCCACCTGGCGCGAAAACGTGCGCTGGGAGTCTGACAACACCCTGGTGATCGGCATGAATCTGCCGGGCAGCAACAACAACTGGAAAATACCGGGCGAGCGCGGCGGCGACAACCACGAATTCACCGCGCGCCTGGCGGCCAATACCGCCTGGCTGGCCGACGGCTTTCGGCTGGCGCGGGAGAAGAACCTGGCGGGTGTCATCATCGCCGTGCAGGCCGACCCGGACTTCGAGGAAGAACAATCACGCCGTCAGCAAGGCCGGCCCGGCTATCGCGATGGCTATAGGGAGTTCAAGGCGCAGTTGGCCACCGAGGCCAGGGCATACGGCAAGCCGGTGCTGTTCGTGCATGGCGATACCCACACCCTGCGCATCGACCAGCCGGTCAAGGATGCGGACGGCAAGATCGTGCCCAACATCCCGCCTGGAAACCTTCGGCTCGCCGTTTCTTGGTTGGGTCAAGGTTAGTGTCGACACGACTGATCCGGCCCTGTTCAAGATAGAGCCGCACCGGTTTAACGGGATGTTCCAGCAATAGCAACGTGCTTCGCGAGCCGAATGGTTTTTGCCTTTACGTTGCAGTTCTGTCATTGGATCGTCTGGCTCTGCCAGCGATCCAATGCAGGCCAGCCCCGACGAAAGTAGGGGTGTACTTTCGTCGGCCTAGTGGTCGTGCCCTTCCGGTCCGTGCACATGGCCGTGCCCGGCTTCCTCTTCGGATGCTTCGCGCACCGCGATCACCTGGCATTCGAACACCAGCGACAGGCCGGCGAGCGGGTGGTTGGCATCCAGGACCACCTTGTCGTCGGCAATGTCGGTGACGGTGAAGATTTCGGCGTCCTCATCCGGGTCGTCGCCGGGGATGCCTTCGAACTGCATGCCCACTTCCAGGGTCTCGGGGAACTGCTCGCGCGGTTCGACGCGCAGCAGCTCTTCGTCATAGTCGCCGAAGGCATCGGCCGGCTCGAGCTTGACGGTGGCGGTGTCGCCTTCGGTCTTGCCTTGCAGGGCCTGCTCGACGAGCGGAAAGATGTTGTCGTAGCCGCCGTGCAGGTAGGTGACCGGCGAGGGGCTTTTTTCGATCAGTTCGCCCTGGGCGTCGAACAGCGAATAGGAAATGGTAACCACGGAGTTGCGGGCGATTTGCATAATATCGTTGGGATAGGCTGGGGGAGGAGGGGGGCCGTGGCGGCAGGTCGGGGGCCGCATGGCGCCCGCGCAAGAGCGTGGCGGGTGGGATTGTAAAGGATAGTCGCCAGTCCTACCTAACCGTGGCTCGCCGCCCGTCAGTGCGGCAGGGTTTTCACCAGGCTCAGGATCTGTGCCGCATGGCCCTTGGGGCTCACGCCATACAGGGCGTGGCGCACCTTGCCGGCGCGGTCGATCACGAAGGTCGAGCGCAGCACGTGGGGCCGGCCGTTCGGCGCGGCGCCGTTCACCTTGACCACATCATAGCTGCGGCACACCTCGCATTCGGGGTCGGAGAGCAGGCGCACCGACAGGCCGTGGCGGTCGCGGAATTCGGCATGGCTCATCCAGTCGTCGGGGGAGACGCCGAGCACCACGCAGTTGAAGCGCTGGAAATCCTCCTCCAGGTCGGAGAACTCGATCGCTTCCATGGTGCTGCCGGGGAGGTTGTCCTTGTCGTAGAAATACAGGACGATGTTGCGCTTGCCGCGATACTCGGAAAAATTCACCAGCGCCATGTCGGAGTCAGCCAGTCCGAACTCCGGTGCCGCTACTCCGGGGGTGAGCATCTACTACCTCCTGGACTGATCGAGCAACGCTTGTGGGGCAGATTTGCCCGCGCAAAGTGCGGTCCGGCAAGCCCGGGCTCCGCCACAACTTGAGAACTTACGTTAACTGCTCCGTGCCACTGGCGATGTTTCGAATGCGTGACCCTATAATAGACTGATGAAAATGATTTTGCCAAGCGATTTGCATCAACTGCTGGGCGGCCTGGCGCCGGCCGATTTCCTCAAGCGTTACTGGCAGCGCAAGCCGCTCCTGATCCGCCGCGCGGTGCCGGACGCAAGTCCGCCGATCACGCGCGCGGAATTGTTCGAGTTGGCCGGCCGCGACGAGGTCGAAAGCCGCGTCGTCGCGCGCCAGGGTAAGGGCTGGAGCCTGGCGCAAGGCCCGTTCACGCGCCGCGAACTGCGCCGCCCCAAGGACCAGAAGTGGACCCTGCTGGTGCAAGGCGTCAACCTGCACGCGCCGGCGGCCGATGCCCTGATGCGGCGCTTTTGCTTCGTGCCGCAAGTGCGCCTTGACGACCTGATGATCTCCTGGGCCACCGACGGCGGCGGGGTCGGCCCGCATTTCGATTCGTATGACGTGTTCCTGCTGCAGGTGGCGGGCACGCGGCGCTGGCGCGTCTCGATGCAGAAGGACCGCAGCCTGCTGCCCGGCGTGCCCCTGAAAATTCTCAAGTCCTTCAAGGCCGAGGAGGAATACCTGCTCGAACCGGGCGATATGCTCTATCTGCCGCCGGGCGCAGCGCACGACGGCGTGGCGATGGGCGAGTGCATGACCTGCTCGATCGGCTTTCGCGCCCCTGCAGCCGCCGAACTGGCGCGCGGTTTTCTCGAATACCAGGCCGAGCATCTGGAGCGCCCGGGCCTGTATGCCGACCCGGGGCTGGTTGCGCCCGCCGACCCGTCGCTGCTCGACGATGGTTTCGTGCGCCGCGCCGAGCGCCTGGCCCGGGCGGCGCGGCCGACGCGCGCTGCTTTTGAAGAGTTTCTCGGCACCTATATGACCGAGCCGAAGGCGCAGGTCTATTTCGATCCGCCCGAGGCGCCTCTGGCGTTGGCGGCATTTTTGCGCGCGGCCACGCGCAGTGGAGTCAGGCTGGACCTGAAGACCCAGATGCTACATCGCGGCAAGCGGGTCTATGTCAATGGCGAATCCTGCGCCATGCCGGCCGGGCAGCAGGTACGCTCGCTGGCCGCCGCGCGCGCCCTGCCGGCGCAGGCCCTGCCTGCGGCAGTGGCGGAAATGTTCTATTCTTGGTACAAATATGGCTGGCTGCATGTAGGCTGAATACAAGGGGGCTGAATACAAATGGGAGGCGCGCCATGAGCGGTGATGTGGACAAGGACCATATCCTCAACTTTGAAAAGGTGCCGGCGCCCGCCCGTCCGGTGCGCGCCGAGCCGGTGATGCCCGATCCGGAAGCGACGCCGACCGGCGATCCGGCGCAGCGTCGGCTGCTCACCGCCCGCGCCGAGTTCCGCGCCGGGGTCGATGAACTTCTCGCGGTGGCCGTGCGCACCATACGGGTGTTCGACCCCGACCTGGCCGAATATGGTTTCAACACACCCGCGCAGGAAGAGAAACTGAAGAATTTCCTGCTCGCCTCCAGCGCCAACCGGCTGATGATCGCGGTGCACGACACCGGCTACATCACCCAGTCCTGCCCGCGCCTGATGCGCCTGCTGCGCCAGTTCAGTCACGCCATCGCGATCCACCAGACCCACGACGCGATCCGCAATGTCGATGACGTGCTGATGGTGGTCGACGATGCGCATTACCTGCGCCGTCCGCATTGCACGCAGCCCAATGGCGTGCTGGTATTGCACGACCCGGCCGAGACGCGTGGCTGGCTGAACCGTTTCAACGACATCTGGGAACAGTCCTCCCCCGCCGTGAGCGCTACCACCATCGGCTTGTAGCTTCCAGGCCACCCCGGCGCCGGAGCAGGGCCCGTCGGGGTTTTGCGCAAGCCTGGTGGGCCATCGCCCAAAGGTTTGAGCGGCCGCGGCCTGGCGCGCGCGACAATTGTAGTCTGGCAGGCTGCTCAAACTCTTTCGACAGGGTGCCCCGGATGACCTTGATGTTCCCACGTGCCCGTGGCACGTGCTTCCGGCTTCCGCATTGCGGAGGGGGCCGAACCGCCTTGTTTCGATACTCTGCTAGCGCTTGCCGCTGCCCCGTTTGTCCGGGCCTTCGAAAGAGGGGCTGCCGGTGATCGGGCCACCCAGCCCGGGCAAGCCCGTAATCGGGCCGGCCGGGTCCGGCGCGACCCCCGGCAGGACTCCGGGACCGAGGGTGTCCATCCGCCGGGTCGCGCTCAGTCCGGGTTCCGGGTCTTCGTCGTTGCTCAGGCCGAGCGCGGCCATGCGCTCCGCCAGGGTCAGGTTCTGCATGCGTTGGGTCATCGACATGCTGCGGCCCGCCAATTGCTCTGCCGGGGTCTTGGTAGCCGAGGCGGGCGGGTTTTGGCGCAATTCTTCCTGTTTTGCCCAGATGGTCTGGCCCTGGGCCCTCAGTTCGTAGCGGAACACGCCTGCCGAGACGGCCTGGGTCGAAACAATCTTGAAACGCGTACCTTCCGCGAAGCCCGGCACAGGGCCGGCCAGGTAAACGAATTCGCCAGGAATATAGGCCGGGTTCTGGCTGCTCATAGTTGGCATGCTGCCGGTTTGGAAAGGATGTGCATCATTCTCTTCCTTGCTCATCAGCAGAAGGTTAACTCATAATCGGCGGATTGTGGCGAACGACGCATCCTTCCCGCGCTTGCGCGCCTGGCTGCTCGCGCCCCTGGTCGCAGGGGCGCTGTGCGGGCCGGGTATTGCCCATCCGAACGATGGCACAGCCGCAGCGCAGGCCGCTTTGCAGGCAGACCCGCAGACCAACCCGCAGACCAACCCGCAGACCAACCCGCAGACCAACCCGCAGACCGAAGCGGAACGTCCGCAGGCCCTGATCCTGATCGCCGCGCCGCGCCTGCCGGACCCCAATTTCGAGCGCAGCGTGGTGCTGGTGACCCAGACGCCGGTGGGGGAAGTGATCGGGGTGATTCTCAATCGCCCCACCGACGTGCCCTGGCCGGAAGGCGTGCGCCCGCCCGCGCAGGCTCGCGAACAGCGCATCCACTTTGGCGGGCCGCTGATCCCGAATGCCACGTTTGGAATCGGCGCCGCCGCCTCGCCTGTGGGTGCCGGAGTCGCGGCCAGCACCCTGGACCTGGGCGCCGGCCTGCGCTTCGCGGTGGGCCTGAAAAATGTGCGTTCACTGGCCGCCGCGAGCGCAAGCGCCGCAACGCCGGGTGAACTGAAGCTGTTTCGCGGCTACGCCGGCTGGGGGCCCGGCCAGCTAGAAGCGGAAATCGGCGCCGGTGTATGGGAAGTACGTGAAGTATCGGCCGACCTGGTGTTCGATCCCGCGCCGGCGACCCAGTGGGAGCGCCTGACGGCACTACGACGCGCGGTACGCGTCGTGCCTGATGCGGGGCGCGCGGTACGCGTCGTGCCTGATGCGGGGCGCGCGGTACGCGTCGTGCCTGATGCGGGGCGCGCGGTACCCGTCGTGCCTGATGCGGGCGCGGTGCATCCGGCGTCTGGCCGGTGCACGGAACTTCTCGCTTCCGACCCGTGCATTTCCTGCATCGCAGTCCGGGCGTGCGGATTCGATCCGGCGCGCAGCCTCACAAGCTCGGTTTGGCCTTGACGAAATCCATCCGCTTGATGGACTGCACGCTGATCTCCCGTACTTCCGAGCCTTGCAGCACCTTGAGCGGCACCGGCGTGCCGGCCTGGCCCAGGCTCCAGAGTTTTTTATAGAACCCCTCCAATGTGCTGACCGGCTCGCCGTGGATGCCCAGGATGATGTCACCGGTCTTCAGGCCCGCCTGCTCGGCGGGACCTTCCTCCTGCACCCGCAGCACGAACAGGCGCCCGTCCACCTCCTGGGTCGACAGGCCGATCCAGGGGCGCAGGGCGTCGCGGGTGCTGGTGTTGCTCGACAACTGGTCCATGATGGGCTTGAGCAGGTCCACCGGCACGAACATGTTGCCGGGAGCGCGGCGGTTCGGGACCACTGCATCCATCACGAACAGGGAGCCGATGCCGATCAGCTTGCCGTCGCGGTTGATCAGGGCCGCGCCGGAATGGTCGGCGCGTGGCGGCACGGTGAAGATCGCGTCCTCGATCAGGTATTCCCAGTAGCCGGCGAAGCGGCGCCTGGAGGCCACCATTGCCAGCGTGGCATTCTGCTTGCCGCCGTAGGTGGCGAAGATCATCTTGTCGTATTCGGCGGTGTCGCCCGAGACTCCCAGTTCGACACCCTTGAGCAAGAGCGGAATGGACGGGCGGATCAGGCCGAAGCCGGTGGCGTGATCGTAGCCGGCGATGGTCCCGGGCACCGACTTGCCGCGGTTGTCGGTGATGGTGATGGATTCGGCCTCGAGGATCAGGTAGCCGATGGTCAGCACCAGCCCGGAGCCCCTGAGCAGCACGCCGCTGCCCTCGCGCTCCAGTCCCAGGGTGCGCGCCGAGCGCGCTTGCGGCAATGCCTTGATCTTCAGGCGCACCACCGAGTCGAGGGCATCGAGCACTTTTTGCGCATCGCGCGCATCGGCGGCGCTGGGCTGGGCCACGCCGGCGGCGGCCGGGGGCGCGGGCTGGGCAGGCGGCACCGCGGCCTGTGCCGGGCCGATTGCCACACCGGTCAGGGCCAGCAGCAAGGCGGGCACCAGGGAGCATTTGAATAAGTGAAGCATCGCAGCCTCCGCGCGGACTTGGGGCGGCCCGGGCACCGTGCAAGACGCAAGGCAAACCCGACCCGTCAAGCACCGGAATGTGCCGGGTCCGCTCATCTCCGGTGCCGCAGCGCTGCGCGGCTGAACCGGCCAGGGCATGCTACGCCTGAACCGCGCAGCAGTTCAAGGCCCGCGGCGGGGTTTCAGGCCAAAAAGCCCTTCAGCGCGTCAAGTACCGCGTCGGGCTGCTCGGCCATCAGGGCATGGCCGCAGGATTTCACCAGTACGGTGCGCTGGCCCGCGATGTCCGTCTGCAGTTCGCGCGCGCCCTTCGGGTGGGCCATGATGTCGTCGGCGCCCAGCACCAGCAGGGCCGGGCAGGCGACGGCGGCGGCGCGCTCACGGCCTTTCGCGTAGGCATTGCAGGCGACGAAATCGGTATGCATCACGCCCGGCTTGATGCGCTGCATCAGGCGCAGGTTCTCGCCGACGATCCAGAACCCCGGGCCGGGGTTGGAAGGCTTGGCCGCATAGGTCGAGTGCGACCAGATGTTGACCATGTCCTGCGCCAGCGCTTCATCGTCGCGCGTCGCGTTGAGAAGCTCGGGCGAGACCCGCATCGGGTTCGCCGTGCCGATCAGGGCGATTTTCGTCACCCGCGCCGGCTGGGTGCCGGCAATCTCCAGGGACACCAGCGAGCCCATGCTGTGGCCGATCAGCGCGGCCTTGGCGACCCCGGCGGCATCGAGCACCGCGATCACCCAGGCGGCGATCGCCTCGACACTCTCGAGCGCGGCGCCGCCGCTGCGGCCGTGCCCCGGCAGGTCCAGCGCCAGCACGCCGTAGCCGTGGTGCGCCAGGTAGCGCGACTGCAGGATCCACACGCTGTGGTCGTGCTGGGCGCCGTGGATGAACACCAGGGTGGGCAGCGCCGGGTTGAAGGATTTTCCGCCCGTGTAGGCGTAGGCATCGTGACCGTTGACCGAAAGCAGCATGCTCATGCTCCTTTCTGGGCGGCTTTCAGGCCGCGGGTCAGGTCGTCGATCAGATCGTCCGGGTCTTCCAGTCCGACCGACAGGCGCATCGTGCCCTCGCGGATGCCGGAGGCCTCCAGCATTTCGGTGGCGACCCGGAAATGCGTGGTTGATGCAGGGTGGATCACCAGCGAGCGCGCATCGCCGACGTTGGCCAGATGGGAGAAAATCTTCAAGCTCTCGACAAAGCGCCGGCCGGCCGCGCGGTCTCCCTTGATGGAAAACGAGAACACCGCGCCGCAGCCCTTGGGCAACAGGGTCTTGGCCAGTTCGTAATCGGGATGCTCGGGCAACTCGGGGTAGGAGACCGATTCGACCATCGGATGCCGGGTCAGGAATTCGACGATCTTGCGCGCGTTCTCCACGTGGCGCGGCATGCGCAGATGCAAGGTCTCGACGCCTTGCAGGATCTGGAACGCGGCCATCGGGTTCATGGTCGCGCCGAAGTCGCGCAAGCCCTCGCGCCGGGCCCGCAGGGCGAAGGGGGCGACGGTCGATTCCTCGGCGAACACCATGCCGTGAAAGCCGTCGTAGGGCTCGGTCAGTTCGGGAAACTTGCCCGAGGCGACCCA
>Ga0302322_100003360_pt1 | contig 13729 bp, 10 predicted proteins | sample Fen_T0_2_FD_203757 | JGI IMG/M metagenome (GOLD analysis project Ga0302322, IMG submission 203757) | Peat permafrost microbial communities from Stordalen Mire near Abisko, Sweden - Fen_T0_2 | ecosystem: Environmental > Terrestrial > Soil > Wetlands > Permafrost | place: Sweden: Abisko...
ACCAGACTCTTGCGGCGAATTTTCGCATCGCTCAATCTCCTCAAGCGCTTCGTTGATAAAGTGCTTCTTGCTGCGTGCCCGGTTTGTCGCCTCGTAATCGACGGTGGCAAGATCGGGAGAGAGCACGACGTGATAGACTGTGCGCGCGACCTCCCTGCTCACCAGTTCGTCGAGAACGTCGCGGCGCACAGCCTCCGGAGCGCGCTCTATTGGGGCGCCCCAACCTCCTCCACCAGCTGACTCGATGGAGATATCCATGACGCCGCATCGCATCGTGCCGTAGGCCGGAGTCTGGATGATCGTTCCGTCGGAACCGCGACACCGAATCGTGCCGGCAACGCCGGACTGCCCTCCCAGCACACCGGCGCCCGATGGTCTCCGACTTGCCTCGTCGCGGAACGTCGTTTCGGTTGGTACGAGCTGCCGCGCCTCGTAACAAACGCCGGTCCCTCCGCGCATCTTTCCGGCGCCGCCTCCGTCAATCCGGAATTCTTGGCGCCTGATCTCGATCGGGTAGGCGAGTTCCAAATCCTCGACATTCGGCAACACCAGTCCGCCGAGCGTATTGACTGTGCCCAGCACGTTGAAGCCGTCACGCTCCGCGACCGCACCGGCAGCCGGATAGCCGAGCCAATGATAGAGAACGAAAACCGAGCCCTGGGCGGTCGCACCAGCAGAAACCGGATGCAGTGACTTTCCCCAACCGGCGCAACTGCGGTCGGGGGCAGCCCCCGACATGGCCTGCCAACAGGCGGTGATGATTTCATGCGCGGGATGAGTGGTCGCGAAGCCGACCGGGGCCGGTGAGCGGGCATTCACGATCGAGCCTTCCGGAGCGATGATCTCGACCGCGCGATATGCCCCCTCGTTTCTCGGCAAGGATTCGTCGAGGAACGTGGCGACCGCCAGGTACACGGCGGAATGCGTATTGGCCAGAGGGCTATTCTTGAAACCGGCCATCTGCGGCGAAGAACCGGAAAAGTCAAACACCATCCGGTCACCATCCACGGTGAGCGCAACCTGGACCGTAACGCTCGCCTCGCCAAAACAGTCATGGTCGCTGATATCGGCGCCGCTGTACCGGCCTGGCCGCAAGTTGCAGATCTGCGCGCGCATCCGGCGCTCAGCATAGTCGAGCAGATCCGGAAATAACCGGGAGGCATGAGTTTGCCCGAGGTCCCGCGCGAGCGCTGCCAGTCTATCGGCGCCTATTTTGGTCGATCCGAGCATGGCATGCAGGTCGCCCGCGAGCAGATCCGGACAGCGCGTATTTGCGAGCAGGAGACGCACGATGTCCTCGCGCAAGATACCGCGCTCGGCGATGCGCAAAGGCGGGATACGGACGCCCTCATGAAAAATTTCCCGAGCAGCCGCATTATAGGTGCCCGCCACGCCACCGCCGATATCCGATTGGTGGGCGCGATTGCACGAGTAGCCGAACAACTCCCCATCGATAAATACGGGACGCACCACGGTCCAATCGGCGAGGTGATTGTTGCCGGCGAGATAGGGATCATTGGACAGAAACACATCACCATCCGCAATATCCCGTCCGAATGCGGACTTGAGCGCGCGAAGCGCAAATCCACCACCACCAGTGTGGATAGGAATTCCGTCGGCCTGTGCCGCTACCGCACCCTCCGCATCGCCGATAAAGCAGGAAAAATCGTGGGACTGCGAGAAGATCGGGCTCCGTGCCGTCTTCATCATGACCCAGCCCATCTGACGAGTGATGTGGTCGAGCTGTTTCTGCGTCAAAGCGAGCAAGACCGGATCCATGACGCGAGCCTCTCTATTGCAATTCGATGATGTAGTTGCCGGCTGCTGTCACGCGCAACCGGTCTCGCGCCCCCACCAGAATCGTCGTGGTTGCTTCCTCCACGATCGCCGGTCCGTCGATCAGGACCCGCGGTGCCAGCGACGATTCGTTAAAGACCGGTACTACGCGCCAGTCGTGATCCGGGTCGACCCAGATCTCGCGGTACTCGTCCGGCCGCGCGATACCAGCACTGCGAGTGGCATGGTCAACAGAGAGACAAATATCCAGCGCGCCGAACCCACTCACCTTGATCGCGACCACCTGATGGCGCCCGTCTGGCTGTGTATGACCAAACAGTCGCTGATGTTCGGCTTCAAATCGCCCGGCAATGGCAGTGATGGGATCTCCCCGCTCCACTGTCACGGGGATTGTGGATTGTTGGCCGGCATAGCGGATGTTCCATTGCGTGACGAAGCGCTGGCGCTCAGGCCCAAATCCCTCTGCCTGAAGCAAGTCTATCGCCTCCGCAATCAGCGCATCGCCGGCATGGGTGAGGATTGTCCCATGCTGTTGCTCCAGCGCAATTGGGATGCCGCGTTGCAGATCGTAGCGAATGTTAGTGTTACACATTCCGAACGCACACAAGATTCCTGCGAGGCGGGGCACAAACACATTTAGACACCCGGCCAGCCGCGCGATGCTGGCCGCATGCAGGGCACCCGCACCACCACCCGCCACCAGCGTAAAGCGGCGAGGGTCGAGGCCCTTCTCGATGCTGACATTCTCCACCGCATGCAGCATCGCTTGCTCGGCAAGACGTATGATTCCGGCGGCGGCCTCAACTGGCTGAACCCGCAGTGGCTCGGCCACGTGCTTGCGGATGGCCTCTTCGGCAAGCCACCGGTTCAGCGCGATCGCCCCGCCCCCGAAGGCTCCAGGACGCAAACGTCCGAGCAGCAACTGCGCATCCGTGACGGTCGGATGCACTCCCCCCCGCTCATAGCATGCCGGGCCGGGATAAGATCCTGCCCCGCGTGGGCCGACGGAGAGCAGCCCGCCCTCGTCCACCGCAGCAATTGACCCCCCGCCAGCGCTCACAGTAGTGATTTCGACGGATGGCACGGCGACGCGCAGCCGATCTATATCCAGAAGATCGGTCATGCCGATCTCGCCGCTCTTCATCATCATGACGTCGCAACTGGTGCCGCCAACCTCGATCGAGATCAGGTGAGGATTTGCGGCGTCTTGCTGGTAGTGCGCGAGCGCCCCGGCCGCAGCCGCAGGACCAGACAGAAGCATCGCGACCGGACGCCGCGCAATTTGCGACACCGAAGCGACCCCCCCATTGCTTTGAACGACGAGAAGCTTGCGCAGTCCAAGCGCGCGCAGATGGAGTTCCAATCCCTTCAGATATGGCACCACGCGAGGCGCAACATAGGCATTGATCACTGCAGTGGATGCGCGCTCGTATTCGCCGATAATCGGTGCAAGCTCACTCGATAGCGTCAACCAGGCCTGCGGCGCATGCTTCGCAATGATGTCACGGCAGCGATGCTCGTGGTCAGGATTGCGGTAGCTGTTCAGCAGGCAGACGGCGATGGACTCGACGCCGAATCCTAGCAGACGATCGATTGCCTTGTGAACAGATGACGGATCGAGCGGCAAGATAGCATTGCCTTCGACGTCGATCCGCTCGACGACGGAAAGACGACGATGTCGCGGGACCACGGGGGCCGGCCAGGGCGTGCGATGATCCCAGGGATTGTCGCGCCAGCCGCGGCGAATTTCGATGGTATCCCGGAATCCTTGGGTCCCGAGAAGTCCGACGGCGGCACCAGTCCTTTCAAGAAGCGTGTTTGTCGCGATCGTCGAACCGTGCACGAAGAGGCTTGTGCGCGACAAAAGATCAGGCAGCGCTATTCCGAGTTGACCAGCCGCCTGAGACAATGCGGTGATCACCCCTTTGGCGGGATCGGACGGAATGCTCAACGACTTCGTGGCATGAACGTTATGAACGGAGTCAACGATACTGACGTCAGTGAAGGTGCCCCCGATGTCGACACCAATACGAAAAGAGTCCATCGCCGCTGAGACCATAGCCGCACTCCCTCTTTTTTGATGTATCAGACACCAAATATCTCATGTCAAGGCTTATAATTTTTCGCGGGTTACGGACCTGCGGACAACTCTCCGGTGTAAAGAAGACCATTGCGATCACGGATGATGCAACAAACCCCAATTGCCGCTTGAATTCGCCCCGGCCGCCAACCAAAGTGCGCTCATGTTATCCAGACCGCCCGACTCGTCGCCACCCAAACCTCCGGCCGAGATGCCTCTGCTTCCCATCGACCGACAGACCAGCCTCGGCGAACTCGCCTATGGCTCGCTGAAGGAAGCGATCGTGCGGGGTGAATTTTCTGCTGGCCAGAAGCTTACCGTGCGAGCTGTCGCCGAGGCGCTGGAAGTCAGCACCACACCGGCGAGAGATGCGATCATGCGGCTGATTGGCGAGGGCGCCCTCGTCAATGCGGGACCCAAGACCGTCATCGTTCCGCCGCTGAATTTAGCGGCGCTCGATGAGGTGACATCGATCCGCCTGGTGCTTGAGGGATTGGCAGCGGGAACTGCCGCCGACCGCATCTCCAATGACGCGGCGGCCGAGCTCCACGAACTGCAACGACAGATCAATGCGGCGCTCGATACCGGAAACTACTCAGCCGCCCTGAAAGCCAACAAGGCGTTTCATTTCTTGATCTATGAAGCCGCCCAGATGCCTCGGCTTGTATCGATGATTGAGTCGCTGTGGGTCCGAATCGGTCCATCGCTCAACGACCTCTATCCGGAGTTTGCAACCTCCCGGGTCGGGGTCAGCAATCACGTGGAAGCGATGGCCGGCATCGAGGCGCGCGACAAGGCACGCGTCCAAGCAGCGATCGAAAAGGATATCCGTGACGGATACAGGCGGCTTGCGAGCCGCATCAGACAAAAGGGATAGCGAAAGAACAAATTTGTTGCATCAAATATCATAACAGCCTATGCGTAGCCATCTTGAGGCAACGCGAGATGCGATGATGGCTGATTTGATTTTTCCTCAACCGCATGCTGAGGCGGACGAGCACTCTCCAATTGGGCCCCGGTCCCGCGAGGCGTTTCGACGAGCGCGCGACGTGTTCCCCGACGGCACTACGAGGGTCACCGTCGAACGGGACCCGATTCCGCGCTACATGAGCCACGGACGCGGCGCCTACCTGTTCGATACCGACGGTCGCAAGTTTCTCGATCTCAACGCCAACTTCACCACACTGATCCACGGTCACGCTTTCGCGCCGGTGGTCGCGGCTCTCGAGCAGCAACTGCGTGACGGCACCTGCTTTGCGAACCCTACCGAGAAGGAGATTGATCTCGCCACGCTGATCTGCGGGCGTGTGCCCGGAATGCAGCGCATTCGTTTCTGCAATACCGGCACGGAAGCGGTCATGTTCGCTATCAAGGCGGCCCGGGCATGGACTGGCCGTCCCGGCATTGCCAAGGTCGAAGGCTCCTATCATGGCGCGTACGATTGGGTTGAAGTGAGCCAATCCAGCGCCCCTGCGACCTGGGGCTCGCCGGACGAACCTCAGTCGGTGCCTTTCTACAGAGGCATGCCGCGCTCCGTCCTGAGCGAAGTGGTGCCGCTGAGGTTCAACGACCCGGAGGGTGCCATGCTGCATATCGGACGGCACGCCGGTTCACTGGCCGCGATAATCCTTGACCCCATGCCCAGCCGCGCAGGCCTGATCGCTCCAGACCCTGCATTCATCAGCGCCCTGCAGATCGTGGCGCGCGAGCACAATATCCTCGTCATCAGCGACGAAGTGCTGAACTTTCGCCAGGGCTTCCAAGGCGCTGCCGCCCGCTACGGGCTGGAGCCCGATCTCTATGCGCTGGGAAAGATCATTGGCGGCGGACTGCCGATCGGGGCGATCGCAGGCCGCACCGACGTGATGCAAATGTTCGACGCAGAGGAGAAGAGGCCGGCGGTCCCCCAAGGCGGAACGTTCTCGGCTAATCCAATGTCGATGACCGCCGGTCTGGCCGCCATGGAGCACCTTGACCACGCGGCCTTCGCTCATCTCGAACGCCTCGGAGAAAAGCTCCGCACACAATTGGTCCAGGCGATCCAGCGATGGCAGGTCGCGTTTTCGGTCACCGGCGCAGGTTCGCTCTTCCGAATTCATCCCAAACGCCGACCGCCGCGCGAGTTTCGCGAAGCATTTTGGTTTCCCGACGAGGCGGCCGTCATGAGGGAGCTGACCCGATTCTTTGCTGCCGAAGGGATCGTTCTTCCAAATGGCGCAGCCGCCTGCCTCTGCACACCGATGGGCGACGCCGAGATTGATCTAATCGGACAAGTGTTCGAGCGGTTTCTCTCGGGCCGAGCTCAGTCGATGGAATGGGGGCGGCGATGATACAAGCAGACAGCGTGACTGTCGCCGAACGCATCGCGCTTGCTCTCAAGCGGCACGGCGTTGAGCTCATCTTTGCGCAGAGCCTGCCATCCGCCGTCATACTGGCAGCAGAAGCACTCGGGATCAGGCAAATCGCCTACCGACAGGAAAACATGGGCGGCGCAATGGCCGACGGATATGCACGCGTCTCCGGGAGAATAGCGGTCGTCGCTGCACAGAACGGACCTGCCGCGACCCTTCTCGTGCCGCCGCTGGCGGAGGCGTATAAGGCCAGCATACCGGTTGTGGCTCTGGTCCAGGACGTCGAACGTCCTCAAGTGGACCGCAACGCGTTTCAGGAACTCGATCACCTTGCGTTGTTTGCGTCGTGCGCCAAATCGGTCCGGCGCATCCTGACCGCCGATCGCGTGGACGACTATGTTGACGGTGCCATCGTCGCCGCCGGCAGCGGCAGACCCGGACCGGCAGTTCTACTGTTGCCCGCCGACCTGTTGCGGGAAGCGGCGGCACCATCCCGCGGGCGCAGGAACACGCGCTACGAGAGGTGGCCGATCGATCGGACGCAGCCGCACTCCGCGATGATCGAGCGCGCTGCCGACATGATCGCCGCAGCCCGCTCACCGGTGATTCTCGCAGGCGGCGGCGCGGCTTCGGCAAGCGCTGCCGCGGCCCTTTCGCGACTTCAAGACACGGCGCATCTTCCGGTCTTCACGACCAACATGGGAAAAGGCAGCGTCGATGATTTCCATCCACTGTCGTGCGGTGTGCTGGGTGCCCTCACCGGCCCGCGTTCGCTCGGACGGCGTATGCGCCCACTCCTGGACGAAGCTGACGTGGTCCTTCTTGTTGGCACACGCACAAATCAAAACGGGACTGACAGCTGGCGTTTGATTCCTCCGGCTGCAGAGCTCATTCACATCGACATCGATCCGGAAGAGATCGGCCGCAACTACCAGGCACTGCGCTTGGTTGGCGACGCCACGGCAACGCTTGAGGCCTTGTGCGAAGCCTTGCAGGCGCGTGACCTGGGTCCCAGGCGGCAGCGCCGACGTGAGGTCGAAGTGCGGGTCGCCGCCGCCTGGCGGGCCTTCGATATCGACCGTTCTCCCATGCGAGAGTCGAGCAGCCGGCCGATACGCCCCGAGCGGATTATGAAGAGCGTGCAGGATGTGCTGACGCCCGAAACGACGATTGTGGCCGATGCAAGCTACTCATCCATGTGGGTCGTCGGGCAGTTGCGCGCGCTGCGTGCAGGCATGCGCTTTATTACACCGCGCGGTCTTGCTGGACTCGGCTGGGGACTGCCCTTGGCGATGGGCGCCAAGCTTGCGCGGCCGCAGCATCCTGTCATCACCATCGTCGGTGACGGCGGATTTGCGCACAGCTGGGCGGAAATCGAGACCATGGTACGGAGCAACCTGGCGGTCATCGTCATCGTCATCAATAACGGCGTTCTTGGATATCAGAAGGATGCGGAGACTGCGAAGTTCGGCCGATCGACGACCGCCTGTCAGCTGGGCCCGGTCTCTCACGCCGAGATCGCTCGTGCGTGCGGTTGTGATGCGATCCGCGTGGATGCGCCGGGTGACCTGGCGCCGGCCCTGGTGACAGCTCTCACATCGGGGCGACCATGGCTGATCGACGTCATTAGCGCGCCGGACGCGCATCCCCCCCTGTCGCTCTATGATGGTACGCTCGACAAGCTCGACAAGAGCGAAGCAGCGATCTGAAGTTCGACCGTGTTTGGATGGATCATCATCGGCTCTATCCCCTACCCTGCGCTTGATCTGCGCGCCTGGTGTCTTGCGCGCGGAAAAAAGACCCTACCCACATGTTGCCCACTGTGCTCGCGGCAGGGCCGCTCAGGCGGCGAACTCGCCGCCCGTGATGTCAACGGTCGCGCCGGTAATGAAAGCCGCCGACGACGAGGCAAGAAAGGCAACGACGTCCGCGACCTCCTGCGCCGTTCCGAAGCGTCCGACCGGAATGCGACTGAGAGCAGCACGGTTGACCGCAGTCTCTGGAGGCCCCGTCATCTCGCTGAGAACTCGGCCAGGAGCGATACAATTCACCGTGATACCGTGTGGGGCAAGATCCCGTGCGGCCGCCCGCGTCAAGCCAATCAGCCCAGCCTTTGAGGCTGCATAGTGCGGCCCCGCGATCAACGGCATGGCGCGGCCAGCGACCGATCCGATATTGACAATGCGTCCACGGCGCCGTGCGATCATCGCCGGCGCCGCGAGATGCGTTAGAATAAAGGCTCCGCTAAGATTGACATCAATGACGTGCGCCCATTCCTCAAGCGAGGTCTGCACAAGCCAAGGGGCGGTTGGATCCATCCGCTTGGGGGATACCCCCGCATTGTTTACGAGAATCTCTATCTCGTCCCAGCGCTCCCGCACGCGATCGATGAAACCAGCCACATCATCTTTTCGAGTGACGTCGATCGCCTCGGCGACTAGTCGATCTTCGTCCCGGCCAAGGACATCAAGAGCCCGCTCGACGTGCTCGGCTTTTCTCGCCACAAAGGCGACGCGGCAGCCATCGGCCCGAAACCGCCGGACGATTGCAAAGCCAATGCCGCTCGTTCCCCCGGTCACCAGGACGACGCGCCTATCGCTTTGGCCCATCTGCGGCTCCCTAGTTCACGTGTGCTTGCGCATGGTCAAACTGTCGCCAAAGGCGTGACGGGGGAGCCCACGGCACCGGGAAGGCGCAGAGGCGGTGCCGTGAGGAAAAAGTATCTGCGATGATGTTGCCTAAGCCAGGCGGCAAGATCTGAAAGGTACCAGAGCTCGCCGAGCGCAATCCCGACCTTGAACAGGCAAAGCTCGTGAAGCGGCAATGACGCCAGTCTCTCGCCATCCTGTGCCCGGGCGGGAAGCGCCTCGACCCCGATATTGTCCGAGATCAATGCGGTGAGTCCCGAGGCTTCGATCCATTGAAGCAGCCGCGAGTCCCGGCCGTCCAATTCCGAGCACTGAGCGGGGTGAACATCGGCCTCATTGAGCATGCCAGATGACGACATGACCAGGTCGCCGAAGCCCGAATATAAACACACCAAATCTCCGCGCTCTACCTCAATGCCGTCAGCCTCGATAATCCGCATGAGATCGTCGTAACCGACCAAATGTCGGCCGCGGCCAAGATGGTGGCACAGATCGATGATCACGCCCCGCCCTTGCAGACCAGCTTGTGCCATCGTATCGACACCGAGCCGACGGGTGCGCGCAGCTCCTGTCGCACTATCAGGCGCAACGACGTCGGAGCCGGCGCGCCAGCCATTGTAGTATACAGCCTCCGGAATGCCGTCCCCATCGGCGTCAAAGCTCTGTCCTACATGAGCAAACGTATCCCAATGGGTCGAGTACTGCGTCGCCAGTGTTACGACGTCATCACTGACGATGTCGGTGGCGCGCGAATTCTCCCTGGCGAGAGGATAATTGTAGTTGAGGGCTCCTTCCTTGTCGCGCGGCATAGCGGCGAGCCGGGGCGGATGTCTCAGCCGGTGCACGACGGTGCCGCCCGGGAGGGTCAGGGGAAGACTCAAACAGAACGTCAGCCCCTCTTTGACGTAACCTGCCGCTCGCTTGCGCACCTCCGGCAAAAGAAAATTAAGACGCCCCAATTCGTCGTCGGCACCAAAATCACCCCAATTTGAACCATCCGGCCTATGTTTCCAACGGTTAGACATGGTGGGCTCCGGAGTCTGACTCGCCGCCTGGCTTTCGGCATGGCATTGCGGCGGTTGGGACAAGTGGTGGCGCGAGCAGTTCGTCGACAGCAGTGCCACTGCGCGGCGCGGTCCCTGCGACGATCTCATCAAGCACGGCCCTGCGCGCCTCCTCAAGGTCACGGTTGCCAATGGCCGAGACGATTCTGCCGAAATTGCAAGCGACCTGGCGGCGCCGATCAGCATCGCTCGCCATTTGGGTGAATGCCGGCCCGAGTCGGCACCAGATTCGCTCGGACAGCATTGCCAGCACGCCCGATTGCGAAAGCTGCAGGATAACGACTCGCAGCGACCAAACTGCGGCAGCAAACCGCGCGGGATCGCTGCCCTCCGCCGCCCGGCAAACATCGGTGTGGAGAACCTTGAAACCACGCCAGTCCGCAACGCGGTATTGCGGAGCCGCGTTCGTGAATGCAAAGCCCTCAACGGCGAGACGGAGGCGCAGCAATTCGTCGAGTTCGGCAGGATCCAAGACCGGGACGACCACCCCGGATTGGCGGTGTTGATACAGCGCATCCGTCGCAGTTAATCGCGACAATGCGTTACGCACCGGGGTGATGCTGGTTCCCAACTGACGTGCCAAGGCGGCTAGAGTGGTCCGCTCGCCGGGGACAAGTTGACCGATGATCAACGCATAGCGGAGACGAGCATACGCGCGTTCAGTCAGCGAATCGACTGATACCGAAACGCGTACCGCCGATGCCTGGCCAATTGGCCCGGCGGCCCTACCAGCGTCGCCCATTTGTTCAGACATTAGCCGGTCATGAAAGTGCGTGTCCGCCTCTTGCGGCGGCGCCTTCGTCGCACCGTGCGTTGGCATAGAACTTCTCCTGCAACCAATCGGGTCAATCAACTCCGAGGCCATCTCTGCTCAGACTAGCGCCGCCGTCGCGAGAGGTTTGCACTCCGCCTCAGGAACCCGTTCCAGAATGCAGTCACACAGCCGCTCAATATCGCGCGCCTCGTGATCGGCGGTGAGACACACACGAATCCCCGCCTTCCCCTTCGCGACTGTGGGGAAGAAGGTCACGGAGGTATAAAACCCGGCATCAAGAAACTCGCGCGCGATTGTGATGGCCGCCGTCTCCGAACCGACAGCAATCATTCTGATCGGAAGCTGGTTGCCCTGTTCGGATGTGACGATCCGGCGGTCGAAAAGTTCGATCCGTTTCGCCAATCGCCTCTGCCGCTGCCCAAGTTCTGCCGAGCGGTGAATGCTGCAGGATCCAAGCGCAGCACCCACAGCAGCAAGATTCGCAGCCGCAGAAAATGCATGGGGAATCGCATACCTTCGGAAGAGCGCCTCCTGCTCAGCCGTTCCGAGCATCAGCATTCCGCCCGACGCACCGAATCCCTTGCCCAGCGACGCCGCAATGATGGTACGATCGCCCAGTTCCTTCGGAAACTGAGAACGCGCAAACCCTTCGCCTTGACTGCCGAACAGCGATATCCCGTGAGCATCATCGACATAGAGAAAAAGTCCATAGCGGTCCTGAAGCCGACGTAGTTCCTGGATCGGCGCGTGGCCCCCCATTGAATAAACGCCGTCGCAAACATAGGCAACGACGGGTTCCTCCCGGCACAGACGTTCGAGAGCATCGATGTCGTTGTGGCCGATCGTCTCAACCCGGGTTTCATCAGCGACCACCGGCTTATGATAAGCGAGCGAGATGTGAGCAAGCCGATCGAACGCCACGACCGGCTTCTTCCCGCCTGTGAGCTGCCCCGAAGCAAGGATGGGCATCGCACCCAGGTTGGCGAGCATGACCGTCGAGAACGCGATAATGCGAGCACCGAACATGTCTGACAGCGCCGCTTCAAGCTCCGCCATGAGATCAAAGTTCAGCCGCGTCCGCGCACACGACCAGTGCAGAGACCGATGCGCCTCAATTGCTTCGATCGCGCCGGCGACAATGACCGGGTGATTGTCGAGGCCGAGGTAGGAGCACCGCACGAAATCGGTTGCCTGCTGGCGATCCTCAAGTCGGCCCGTGCCAAGCGCAAAGTCCCTTCCAGTAGTGGAACGACCGTTGACCCCCATAAGCCCAGCAGCGTGGGCTGCATCGAAGTGAGCTCGGCTCTCGTTGATCACATAGGCGGTATTCCGAAAGTGCCCCGGCGGTTGGCGAATGTCCGGAAATTCTTTTCCCTGCTGCATGTTGGTCTCCACCTTGATCTGCCGTCTGGACCCGCCTCTGAGAACCACTTTGCGAGTGATAGCTCGATCCTGGCGGTACCGGTCCGGTTTGCCCTTCGCTCGAAATCAACAGAGCATGGGCGGCAGCCGCTGTGCAGCTACCAAGACAGATAGGGTCACGACTCGTGCTTGGGGCGGGACAGCCCTTCGTGGGCGTGATTTGAATAAAACAGACCGCAGACGGGCCCGACCGCAGCGTCACGACCTCGTTCGCCGAGATCGTGCACGACGTAGATCGATCGGCCGGCAAGTCGCACGAGTTCAGTCTCGGCGTATCCCCGGGCCCAGTCCCCCGTATCCACGTTTCCGCGGATCGCGGTGACAGGAGCTCTCAGGCGAAGCCCGGCAATGATCTCGGAACGTCCGATGTCACCGCCATGAACGATATGATCCACGCCGGCCAGAACACGCTCTGCTGCCGGCCTCAGCAGGCCGTGGGTGTCAGAGATGATGCCGATTCTAAAACTCTTCATTCGAGCTAACGGCGGAGCGCTGGGCTTATCGCTGGCGCCGCATCTCCTCCCGCCGCATGGGCATCGCATCGACCTGCGCGAATACGTCGTCCGCGGGAAGCGGCTTGGCGGACGAAACCGCCGTATGACCGTCCTTGCCGACCAGGAAGACTTGAAAACGGTTGCCGTCCGCCGAAAGCCGCGACTTGATCTGTCGAGAGCGCTCGCTGTCATCGAGCGCTTCCATCAGAACAATCGACCGCTCGGACATGCCTTTGGCGGACGATTCGAAGATGTGCCGCTGTGTCTCTGCGGCGGCATCCCCATCAGGGGCCACGATCACCAGCACGCGGCTTTTCCAATGAAATTCATCAAGGGGAGACAGCTCACGCGCGTCTGTGATGGTGATCATACCCAACAGCATCGCCACCGCCAGATGTCGCACTCGCATTTCCTCGCGCCTCCTGGCTCGCGGGCGATTTGTCCGGGCCAAAACGATAACGATGCGGGATCCCGAATGATCCATTGGCACCGGGCCTGACTGTCGCCGGCTGAGGGCAACCAAGAGCTCACGAGTTCCATAGTTCACAGCGGCCCGGCCTCATGAAAACGTTGCGGCGCCCGACTTCAGGCCGCTTCATCCGCGCGGACCGACTCGCAACCCTCCCGCTTGAGATTTATCAGATTCAGGAGATGGGCCGTCGCGCGCGCATCGCACAGCGCGCGATGATGGGTCTTTAGTTCGATCTCGTAGAGCTCGCAGAGGTTCCCGAGACTGTACGACTTATGCCCAGGATAGCGTCGACGCATGCCGGCGACCGTGCACAGCTTCGGAAACCGGAACCGGCGCTCGAGCCGCTCGTATTCGCGAGCGATGAAACCGTAGTCAAAATTGACATTGTGAGCGACGAAGATCCCGTCGCTCATGAACTGCATGAAGTTATCCGCGACCTCCGAGAATACCGGCGCATTGCTGACCATCGCGTTGGTGATGCCGGTGATCTCGGTGATTCTCGCCGGAATGAGCCGTTGGGGATTGAGAAGGGAGTGCCACTCGTCGACAACCCTATGATTGCGGATTTTCACCGCGCCGATTTCAGTGATGCGGTCTCCCGACGCCCAGCTCCCCGTCGTCTCGAT
>Ga0302322_100003362_pt1 | contig 13723 bp, 9 predicted proteins | sample Fen_T0_2_FD_203757 | JGI IMG/M metagenome (GOLD analysis project Ga0302322, IMG submission 203757) | Peat permafrost microbial communities from Stordalen Mire near Abisko, Sweden - Fen_T0_2 | ecosystem: Environmental > Terrestrial > Soil > Wetlands > Permafrost | place: Sweden: Abisko...
CCATCCAAGGCGTGCTCCTGGTTGGAGAGCTCTCACTCGACGGCAGCTTGCGTCCCATCCGCGGGCTCCTGCCCCAGCTCGATGGCGCTCGCGCTCGCGGCACCCGCTTCGCCATCGTGCCCGCCGGCAATGCCGCCGAGGCCGGGTTGGCCACGGGCATCACGGTGTTTCGCGCAGAATCACTGCCGATGGTGCTCGCGCATCTGCTCGGTGAACGCCCGTTGCCGCAAGTCGGGAGGACCGAGTTCAAACCGGAGTACCCGACCAGTCGTTTCGACCTCGCGGACGTGCGCGGTCAGGCCACCGCACGGCGGTCGCTCGAGATCGCCGCCGCGGGCGGACACAACCTGCTGATGATGGGCCCCCCAGGCAGCGGTAAGACCATGCTCGCCCGATTACTGCCGTCGTTGCTGCCACCGCTACGCTTCGATGAAGCCATCGATTGTACGGCAATTCATAGCGTCGCAGGGCTCTTGCCGAATGATCGCGGTGTGGTCTCGGAGCGGCCGTTTCGCTCGCCGCACCACTCCGTCAGCGAGGCCGGTTTGGTCGGGGGCGGAGACGTTCCTCGTCCCGGGGAGGTCAGTCTGGCCCATCATGGAGTGCTGTTTTTGGATGAGCTTGCGGAATTTAGGCGCGCCGCCCTGGAAGCGCTCCGGCAGCCCCTCGAGGATGGCTTCGTCAACATCGCGCGGGCGCGGGCGCGGGCGCGTTTTCCAGCGCGGCCGCTGTTGGTAGGAGCGGTCAATCCCTGCGCCTGTGGCTACTTCGGTCACCCCCGCCTGCCTTGCCGTTGCACGGTCCAAGCACGCGAGCGTTACCGGGCGCGACTCTCCGGCCCTCTGCTGGACCGTCTGGATATTCACGTGGCAGTTCCACCGGTGGAAGTATCTGCGCTGGCGTGCGGTGTGAGGGGGGAGGATTCGGCGAGCGTGCGTGCGCGCGTCAGCCAAGCACGGGCTCGGCAGAGTGCGCGGGCTCGGCAGTTACGGCTGGAACAAGGGCTGAACGCTTTGCTGTGCGGCGCGGATTTGGAGCGGGTCGTCGTCTTGGAGGGCGAAAGTCGCAAGTTGATCGAGGCGGCGATCAACCGCTTGGGCCTCTCGGCGCGCGCATTCACCAAGGTGCTGCGCGTCGCTCGTACCATCGCCGACTTGGAGCACGAAGAACGAGTGCGCGCGCCGCACGTCGCCGAAGCCATTCAAGGGCGAATCTTGGGTCCGAGTTCGCTCGGTCGCCTCGGCTGAACCGGCCACGGCAAGGCGTTCGGCGTGCGTCAATCCAATCTACGTGCGCCAGGCAAAAAAGAACAGAAGGCAGTCATGAGTGAAGAAAAGAAATCTCAAAAACAAGAAGCCCTGCGTCAAGTCGTACAAGGACTCGAAAAAACCTACGGACAGGGCACGATCATGCAACTTGGTAGCGGCGCCCCCGAGCCGATCGCGGTAATCCCGAGCGGGGCGCTGATGCTCGACGAGGCGCTCGGTGTCGGCGGCTATCCGCGCGGCCGGGTGGTGGAGATTTTCGGCCCCGAGTCGAGTGGTAAGACGACCCTCACGTTACACGCCATCGCCGAAGCCCAAAAAGCGGGTGGAGTGGCGGCGTTCATCGACGCCGAGCACGCCTTCGATCTGCGCTACGCGCGCGGCATCGGCATCGATTTGAAAACGCTGTTGATGTCACAGCCGGACTGCGGCGAGCAGGCGCTGGAAATCGCCGAGGCCCTCACGCGCTCGGGCGCGGTGGATCTGATCGTCGTCGACTCGGTTGCCGCGCTCGTTCCCAAGGCAGAAATCGAGGGCGACATGGGCGACGCGCACATGGGGCTGCAAGCCAGGCTGATGAGCCAGGCTCTGCGCAAGCTGACGGCCATCGCCAGCAAGACGGGCACGACGCTGATCTTCATCAACCAATTGCGCCAGAAGCTCGGCGTAGTGTTCGGCAACCCGGAAACGACCCCCGGTGGGAACGCTCTCAAGTTCTACGCCAGCGTGCGTCTCGACGTGCGGCGCACCGGCAAGGTCACCCTGGCGGAAACCGTGATCGGCAATCGAACGCGCGTGAAGGTGGTCAAGAACAAGTGCGCCCCGCCGTTCACCGAAGCCGAGTTCGACATTCGCTGGGGCACGGGCATCGATTTCGGAGCGGACCTGGTCGAGGCCGCGGCGCTCGCCGGGGTTCTGGAGAAGAATGGTTCGCACTATCTGTTCGACGGCAAGAGCATTGGCCAAGGCAGGGACAAGACACGCGATGCGATCTTGCTCGAACCGGCTTTGTTTCAAGCCGTGCGCAAGAAGACGCTCGTGGCACTGCCCTCGCAGGCGCATCGGTTGGACAAGCCGAACCAGCCGAGCGCACCGAACAAGCCAGACAAGCCCGCGGCCCCGGCCTCGTCAGCGGCACCGAACAAGCCAGACAAGCCAGACAAGCCAGACAAGAAGCACGCGGCCTAACGCGCTCGGACGGCGCTTCCGGGCGCCATTCGGCCCCGGCGCCGGTCGGGATCGCTGGCCAAAGGAACGCGGTGCGAGTAAGCATTTCGGTCGAGAAATGCCCTCGCTGAGCTCGAGCATCGTGAACCAGCAGGTCGCCTCGGTACGCGACGTGGAAGAGGCGCTGTCGCGTCAATCGCTGTACGGCGGCGACTTGCTCACGAATCTGCTCGAGCTCGCGGCGGTGAGTGAAGACCGGCTCGGCGAAGTTCTTGCCGAATGTCACGAATTGGATCCGGCGCCGGCGGGTGAATTGCCCGTTGCTCCGGAGTACGTCCGCCGTCTCGTACCGGGTGACGTCGCGCAACGCTTTGGACTCTACCCGCTCGAAGAACGAGATGGGACGTTGACGGTGGCCGTCGGGGAGCCGCTTCCCGCAGAAACCGAACAAGATCTCGCGTTCTCACTCGGTGCGAAGATCGTGCAAAAGGTGGCGCTCTTGGTGCGCATCCGGCAAGCAATTGCGCGTGACTACGGTAGTCCGCTGGATCGCCGCTCGCTGCGCGTATTGGCGCGGTTGAGTGGTCGACCGGACCCGAGCCCCAGCTCGGTACCGAGCCGGCCGGAAGCGTCTCCGTCGCGCCAGCCCGTGCTGACCGCGCGCGCCAAGCTGCCTTCGACACCGGCAACGGCCGCGCCTACCAAGCCCGCAACCAGCATCCCTCCTCGCGTCCCACGTGCGCCGGCGCTGCCTGATTTCTCGAGCTTGACCAAACCGGCGGAAAGGGGTCGGCAACGTCGACTGGGGCCGTTCACCGTAGCCATGGCCGAGAGCGCTTTGCTGGAGGCCCAGACGCGCGACGACGTGCTCCGAGCGTTCTTCGATTTTGCGAGCCAATATTTCGATTATGCCGCTCTGTTCGCCGTGCACGGTGATCTGGCCGAGGGGCGCGACGCTTCGGGCGCGGGCGCTCCGCGCTCACGAATCGTGGCCGTCGGCGTGCCGCTGGATCTTCCGAGCGCGATGTCGAAAGCTCGCGACTCTGCGCAGTACGAGTTGACCCGATTGACCAGCGGTGGGCTCGACGGCGCGCTCGCCAAAGATCTCGAGCGCCGCCCGGGACGCCTGGTTTTGTTTTTGCCCGTGCAGATGCGTAACCGCACGGTGTTGATCTTGTACGGCGATCACGGTGAGCGTGACGTGGAGCTACAGGCGGTGGGGGACGTGATCTCTTTCGCACCGCTGGTTGCAAACGCCTTCGAGCGCTTGATCTTGCGTAAGCGCCTGCGCGACAAGGGCGGCGACACGGCTCCGCCCAGCGTGCGCTTCGCTCGTCAGCGTGAGCCGGCCCCGCCTCTGCCCAACGCCGGAGAGCGCGCGGCGACGTTGGCCTCGCTGATCGAGGAGCGCTTCGATGCCGGCTCGCGCAGCTCGAAGCCGGCCAAACCAAGTTCACGTCCGCCTTTGTCGCCCCCCGCGAAGCGCTCGCCCCTCCCGCCCAAGCCGGCGCCCGATCAAATCACTCCGCCGAGGCCTCACTACACCCCTGCCCCCACGGTAGCCATTCCGGTGATCTCCATCGGCCCTGCGTCGACGCGCCACTCGGCGCCGAGCACACCGCTTGCCGCGCAATCGGTTCGACCCGCGCGCAGCAGTGAACCTCCCGAAGATGGCTGGGATAGCGCGTCGGCGGGCTCGCCCTTCTCGCACGTCGAGCGCGGCACCAAGCCCGGGGTCGGCAGCGATTTGAACAAATTAGGCGCAAATTTGCCCGCGCAGCAGCCCTGGGCGGAAATGCCACGGTCGGAGCCCGCCCCCGCGTCGCTTCGCTCGGGGACGCTGCCACGGCTAGAGCTCGTGTCCGACGCGCCACCGCCCCTGCCCAAATCCGAAGCGCCGGAAATCGATGTCACGGACAGGTCGAGCGAGTTCGACGATGGGGAGGAATTTGCTCCCATCTCCGACGTGAGCGGCGTGCCCCTCGCACCGGCGTCTCGCTCGCTGGCCTACAGCGCACGCCCGCTGCCGCCGCGCGACGTCTCACAAGACGTCGGCCTGCCCACGGTAATCGTCGACCTGGCCAGCGATACGCAAGAGTTCGTCGATCGCTTGCTGCAAGGTGACGCGAGCGCGGGCGACAAGCTCGTACAAATCGGAGACACGGCGATCACCGTGCTCGCGAGTATCTTTCCCGGACCGATCACGGCCGAACTCCGCCGCGGGTCGGGCGACGGACAGGGGAAAGCTTCGGAGTGCGGGCCGGTGCTGCGCACGCTGGCGCGTATGGGCACGCGCCCCGTGCCGTTCGTGGCCGTGCGTACCGCGGATGGCGATCCCGTCGTGCGCGCGTGGGCAACGCGGCTCCTCGGCGAGATGCCGAGCGCTGAAGCGGCACAAGCGGTGGTGCGCCGTTTGACCGACGACGACGCGGACGTGCAGCGGGCAGCGCTCGCTGCCGGCCACATGCTGCTCCAGCAGCCAGAAGCAGCAGAAGCGTTGCAAGCCAAAATCGCCGAGACGGTGAGCGACGTCACACGGCCCGAGGACAGCCGTCATTCGCTGATCGAGGCGTTGGCAGAGCTGCGCGCGCCGTTGGTCATCCCGACCCTGATTCGGTTGCTCGAAGACGGCTCACCGGACATCGTGCGTTCTGCGCATTGGGCGCTCGGTGTAATTGCACGACAAGATTTCGGTACCAAGGCAGTGCTCTGGGAAGAGTGGTGGCTTGCGAACTCGACCAGGCACCGAATCGAGTGGCTGATCGACTCCTTGATGCACGAAAACCAGGAGCTGCGTCGTACCGCCGGGGACGAGCTGAAGAGCCTGACCAAAGAATATTTCGGCTATTACGACGACTTGCCGAAAAAGGAACGACAGCGCGCCCAAGATCGCTATCGCGAGTGGTGGGAAAGCAAGGGCAAGGCCCGCTTTCGTTGAGCAACGCTATCGACGCGCCGTGAAAGTCGTGGCAAGTCGTGCGTCCGATGATCGAGACCGAGCAGCACTACGACCCAGGGTTGCGCGCCGCAAACCTCGCCCTCTCCGGGCGCAAGCGGCGTGAGGTCAGCCGCATCACCTCGCTCGAGCTGCGTTTCAGCGACCCGCGCAGCGAACCGTGGGAAGCGCTGGCGATGATCTCGGTCGGCCTGCTCAGCGTGTTGGTCGTGCTCGGGCTTTGGCTCGCCTGAAGCGAAGCATTTCACCCGAGCCGCGGCCCTTCACTCGCTCTTGGGCGTGTCGCTCTTGGCAGGCCCCGACTTCTTGGCGCCGGTGAGGTCGATCACCCACTCCTCGGTGTGCTCCGAGCCGTTGTAGGCCGGCACGATCACCGCGTTCAACGCGCGCTGGACGCACTTGCCGACCGGGTTCTCGTCGTACGGCGGGCTGACCGTGAGCGTCTTCACGTGGCCATCGTTTGCAAACAGAATGCTGACGTTGGCTTTGGTGTCTTTGGACTTGGGTGCGGGCTTCGAACCTTTCGGTGGCTTGCCCGTCTTCGGATCGATGTTCTTGTCGCCTTCGACCACCGACTCTGGACACGTCTCTGCCGAATGCGCGGCGCGGTGCAACTCGAGGTCGGCTTGCTTTGCATCCCACTCGCGCTTCTTCTCTTCCTCGGTCGAGCCGGAGGTGTCCGCGTAGTCGTTGGCGTTACGCTGCTTCTTGAGCTGTTCGTCACCGAGAGCTTCTTGCTCGGCCAAGATCTGGTCGGGGGTCTTCACCTCATTTGTTTCATTCGAAGCACAGGCGACCAGGGCCAACGCGAACAAACCAAGATATCGCTGCTGCATGGCCCACACATTAGTCTCGACCAGCGCAATCTGGGAAGGGCCTGCACCGGCTAAAACCGAGTGGGCATGGCGGATTTTTTCACGCGCGGCCAAGCTTCCCGGGCATTCTCTCGCAACTCTGCCCTGGGTTGCGCCGACCTCCGGGAATGGCGGGGGATTACCGGATCTGCGAGGACGAGCCGGCGCTGCGGGCAGGCTGGGCGCTCGGGCTTTTGACGCTCGGGCTTTTGACGCTCGGGTTTGGGGCCTGTTCGGGGCTCAGTCACGACTGCGTCGAAATGCGCAATTGCGCGTCGCCGAAGGCCATCATCGAAGCCGGCCCCCGCGGCGCGTGGTGGGAGAGCGGAGGCTCAGGACCATTCGAGGAGGGCGAAGCCGGCTCGGCTCAGGCAGGCGCCATGGAAGAAGCGGCCGGCAGCGCGGGTGCGTTCGACGCGCCGGCTATGCCGCCGCGCATCGTCGGGCTGGTCCCCAGCGACGCGGCGCGCGGCGTCAGCAGCGACGCTCAGCTGGTGATTGCCTTCAGTCAGGCCATGGACCCAGTCTCCACCGAAGCCGCTTATCGCTCCGGCGATCTGCCGGCGACCGGGCTGAACTTCCACTGGGACGCGGGGCTGCGCATCGTCACGCTGACACCGCGAGCGCCGCTCCGGTACGGAGACGAGACCGGGAGCGTCGTCTACCGATATGGCTTCGACGGCTCCGCGCGCGACATCGAAGGACGACCGCTGCCGCCCATCGAGTTTTCATTCCACACCTTGCGCCAGCTAGGGATCGAGCTCCCGGCGGACAGTGAGCGCACGGGCAATTGGACCGACACGCGGAGCGAAGGCATTCACAATTGCTTGCGTCACCCGGAGGCACCTTACGAAGCGACCGTTTGCGTCGGAGACGACCTGCGTGATGTTCGCTATTGGGGCTTCTTGAGCTTCGATTTGAGCCCCATCCCCGAACAGGTGCGGCAAATTCAGGGTGCGCGCTTGCGAGCGAGCGCCGCCGTTCACGGCGCCCCGGAGGCGCTCGGCGAGAACCGCTTGGAGCACGTCCGCTTCGACGCGCTCGATGAGGCGGCCATGAACGCCGCGCCGCAGGCGCTGCTCGGGCCATTTTTCAGCGGCGTCCGCGTTGCCGCGGGTAGCCAGATCACCCTGGGCGCGGATCTGACCCGGCCTCTGGCCGAGGATTGCGAGAACCGCGTCGCCCTCCAGCAGCGCAGCCAATATCGAATCGGCTTCACCCAGGGCAGCGCCAATTCCCACTGGGACGATCTGGAGCTGCCGACGAAAAGCATCCGCTTGGTCGTCAGCTACCTGATTCCGTGAGCAGCACGAACCGGAGGAACGGCGATGGGGATGTTTCGATGGCAGTCAGCGTGCAGGGACTTGATCGTACACGAAGTCCCCTGACCGGATGACGGTGTGCGTGTCGTCCAGCGCCGCGGCGCCGTGGCAGCCCACGCAAATGGTCTGCGCGGCGCCCTTGCTGCCCAAGCCGTCCGCGACGACGCCCTTGGAATCGTGCGGTACCGCGCTGCTGAGCGGCACGCGCTCGTACCAGTACCAGCCTGCGCCGGAATCACTCGCTGGCTTCACCTTGACCGCCACTGCGTAGCCGACGAGTGTGGCAGAGTCGTCGTACAGTTCCTTGACGGCGGCACTGCCGACGGGGCGCTCGCTGCCCGCAGCGCCCGCGAACTTCGATTCCAATTCATTGGAACAGATTTTGTTCTGACCGTGCGGCGACACCTTCATCTGCGCGTGAGGCTGGAGTTCACAGCTCCAGCCCAGGTAACTACCCGCGGCGAGCCATGCCTCGACCGCCTTTCCGTCACTGTTCGGCGGTGTTTGAGCGTCGCTGGTGAGCGGTGCAGGGTTGGGCGCGCCGAGGCTGCTATCGGTGCCGCTGGTGTTGTCCATACCGTCACTGCCGCACGCCGGCAAACTGCCCAATAGAGCGACGAAGGCCAGCACGTGTCGAGAAAAATACATCATCCGCGTTTCCTTTTTTGACCGAAGCGATCGCTAGCGGCAGCGCAGAGTGCTCCGCCGCTACCCTTATGCGGGTCACGAGACACGGTTACGAAAGGTGACGAAGAATTCGTAAGCCCGCTTGCGGGTCACGAGACACGGTTACGAAAGGTGACGAAGAGTTCGTAAGGGCCCGCGAATGGCCAAGTCGGTCGAAGATCGCGGCCGAGGCGCCCGGATGGCGAGGCGCGACGAAGGCGCATACTGCGGGTATGTAACTGAGGAGCAACGACGCCAGTCGGGATGCCTCGGGCGCGAGATCGATCGACTTGGCCATTCGCGGGCCCTAAGCCCGCTTCGGCGCGAGCCACCGAGGGCCACCGTTCAACGGACATCGAGCCGTGGCTGACTCGAACCGTGGCTGACTCGGACCGTGGCTGACTCGGACCGTGGCTGACTCGGACCGTGGCTGACTCGAACCCTGGCTGACTCGAACCCTGGCTCTCGAGCCGACGTCGGGCCGAATCGGCGGCATACGCGCTGAGCTGCTTTCTTGCTCGAGCCCGGTAACTGAATCAGCAAGCCGCTCATAAGCCCAACACTCGCGACGGAGCATTTCCGGCCGCGGGCCTCAGGCAGGGAGAATTGCGATGCGTATCAACCGTCCATTCGTTTTCAGCGCGCTCACTTTGCTCGGCTCGATTGCCGGCTTCCCCGGAACTTCGCATGCGCACCGCGGCTTCGGCGGCCAGCTGTGTTCGCTCGGAACGGCCGCCGTGGGGCAACCCGCAACACTGATCTGCAAAAATATCCTGACCGGCTCGATCACGCAGTCGATCGCCGTTGGCCCGACGGTATCGGCAGCGGGCGCCATCGGCGGAAGCCTGGCGAGCGGCGCGGATCGCGTGCTCGTCACCAATCAGGCGGACGGCGCGTTGTTGTTCAAGCAGGCAGACGGACGCCTCAAATCGCCGGTCAAGCTCGAAACCGCAGGCGAAGGCTCGCTCTCGGGGGCCTTGAGCTCGAACGGCGCGTACGTGCTCAGCGGCAGACTCCTGCGCTTCTTCCCATACGGGCAAACCTGGGCCGGCAGCAGTCAACAGCTGCTCCTGGGCGACGGTTCCGCGGCGGAGGTAACACTCACGAATCGCTACGCTTACGTATCCGAGAAAAACGGCTCACTCGAGGCCTTTGCGCTCGGCCGTGACGGCAGCCTCGTAGGCAACGCCACCGCGGTCAGCGGCATCGCACCAGGCACGATCGTCGGCATCACCGGCTCGCAAGAATTGGTGGTGGCACCGATCGCGCATCTTGCGACCAATTTCAATGCCGCATCGATCACGGTCTCTGGCGCAGCGAGCCAGCAGCAAGTGGTTGCTACGAAAGAACTCGCCGCTTGCTGGTCGGCCAACGACGACGGTGAGGTGTGTGTCTCGAACCCGGGCAGCATGACCGTGTCCTGCGGACGACTGGGCGGGGGCGGCTTCGAAAGTTACACCAGCGCCGCGGCCAGCACGGCGGGGATGTCCGCATTCGACCTCGATATGCGTGACGGTCTCGTGGGGATCCAGGCCGTACGTGCGGGCGTTCCGGTGCTCCTCACGTATACCCGCAGTGACCACGCTGACTTCCTCAGCTTGGTCAGCGAATTTCCCGTCGGAACCACGCTGGCGGCCGGCGCGCTGCTGCTACCGCAGCTCTCGCGTTAGCGGTCGGCAGTTCTTTTTATGGTCACGCTGCGGCGCGCGTTTCGTCATAGCCTTCGGCGTCGCGGGCCGGGAATCGCGCGCGGCTGCGGGCTGCGCTGCGGGCACGCGATCGCCCATTCCTGACGCAACCTGATCCGGGCGCAGAGGCAGCGCCGCGTTGCCCGACTGAGCCCACTCCAGCACCGATGACCCTGCGGTAGGATCATCGGTGCTGCGACGAAATGCTCCGAGTCAGCTCATTGCAGCGATGCGTCGGGCACGCAACTGCAAACCTTGGGGTCGTTGTCGAAGTGTGATCCCCGAATGCACAACACGCGCTGCACGCAGGTGGGAGCGTTTGGCACGCAAGAGCACACGTTGGGGTCGCTGTCGAAGTGGGTGCCGCGGATGCAGAGCACGTTCTGCACACACGAACAGAGCCCTCCGCAATCGGCTCCGCCCGCTTTCGGATCGCAATCATCGGACGGATCGTCGACGCATTTACCGAGCCCCGGACAGGCGATGCCCGCAATACCGCCGCAGAATGGCGCCTTTGCTTCGCAAGTACCCGCGTGCTGGACTGCCACTCCCACCGCCGCCGCAAAGCAGCTGTTGGAATAGTTCGCGCCGTCACAGCCGCAAACGGGATCGAACAAGTCCGTGCACGCTTCCGGCCGAGTCGCACACACACCCGGAGTGCGTGCGCTCGGGCAGTTGTTCACCCCGGTGGCACTACAGTACTGGTTTTTTGCGCAATCCAGATGCAAGGGGCCAGCGCAGAGCCGCAACGCGAGCTGCTCCGCGGATTGACCACTGAGCTCGCCCCCCGGGCTCGCGTCCGGAGCCGCGCTACACCCGAATAGACCGAGAGCCAAAACCCATCCCACGCTTCGAACGAATTTCATCATGATACCCTCCAGGCAGCAAGGATGCCGCCTCTGTCTTTGACTCTAGCACTCTGGACGTGCGAGTCCTCTGCCGTCCAGAGCGAATGTGTTTACTGTCACCTTTGCATTTGGCTGCCCAATGAACGACACGTCATCCGGCGGTTTTCGCCTCGCCCTCGGCGTCCGCTGCAGGTCAGTTAGAGCGCCGACTGATTTGACACCAATTCAGAAACGAGAGAGGCCGAAGCGAAACGCACGCCCGAGGTGCGAGCACCGGAGAACTAGCACTAGCAGCGCTCATTCGAGGACCGCTGCGACGAGGCCGTGCGTTCCTGCGATGGAATCGCTCGTTTATGGGTTGGTTTCAAACCGGTCGACGCTCTAGGACTCGAGACGATGGCGCGTGGCGGACCAGCTCCAACGCAAACTGGTTTACTCCCGCTTATGTCGGTTTACTCGGTTTACGCCGTTCCGACTGACGCAAAGCGCATCGATAGCGAAGCGCCATGCAGCCAGATTAAAGGCCATTCATTGACGCGCCGGGCGTGCCGCGAGCCCGAAAGAACTAGCGAGTCCCCGAACGTGCACCGGAGTTCGAGGCAGCGCTGGGCATGGACCACATTGACAATCAAAACGAATACCGGGATGGTCATAGTCAATGTTCGCGAGCCAGCCAACGCAGCGCGGCGCACTTCTGCCGCCTTGAGCGCAAGCGCCGCGTGCGCACGCCCGTTCGTGAACGAAAGCCGTTCGGAGAAGCCCCACTTTGATTGCTCGTCCAATTTGCTTCGCACTCGTGGTTCTTGCGCTCGGTTCGCTACGGTCGTCTACCGCCGAGGCCCAGCCCTCCACGTCCGAGAAAGCGCTCGCATCGCGGCTGTTCGACGACGCTTCGAAGTTGCTCGCCGCAGGTCAGGCGCCCGCGGCGTGCGCCAAGTACGCAGAGAGCCAGCGGCTCGACCCCGAACTCGGCACCTTGCTTCATCTCGCCGAGTGCTACGCGAAGGTTGGTAAGACAGCGAGCGCGTGGACTACGTTCCGAGAAGCCGCAGACGTTGCAACACAACGCAGCGATCCGCGCAACGCCAAGATCCGAGAGCGCATTGCGAGCATCGAGAAGAATCTCCCCGAACTGATCCTGGTGGTCGCCGAGTCCGAGCCAAAAACGCTGGAAATTCGACAGGATGGAGCGATCCTCGGCAGGGCGGCTTGGGGCACGCCCGTGCCCGTCGATCCGGGAGAACATACGATCACGGCCACCGCTCCAGGCACCAGGCCTCGCGAGCTCAAGGTAACGGTGATGAGTGATGGCCAAACCTTGAGCGTTCACCTGCCCGCTGCGGAAGCCGTGCCGGCGGTGGGGCCTGCCGCTTCGCCTCCGGTGGCTGGCGCGCCAGCTCCGACTCGGGTGGCTTCGAACAGCGAAGGCAGGCGGACGGTCTCGAAGCAGCGAACGCTGACTGCGATGCTGATCGGGGGCGCAGGCGTGGTCGGTGTCGGCGTGGGCGCGGTGTTCGGACTGATGGTCAAGCCGGCGTATGACGAATCGGCGGCACACTGCAACGGCAACTACTGTGATGCTACCGGTCACGAGGCTCGCCAGAACGCATTTACCAAGGCGCGGATCTCGAACATCGCCTTCGCAGCGGGAGCGTCCGCCTTGGCGGTGGGGGTAGTCATTTGGCTCACCGCCCCGAAAACTCGCGGAGACGAACGACGCTCGTCGATCGCGCTGAGGCCGCTCGTCAGCGCAAACCAGGCTTCGATTACCGCCGTGAGGAGTTGGTGACGCATTACAGCCCATCACGGCTCCGGCGCGGAGCGGGTCTACTGCTGCTGAGCGCCGCCTTGACCCTCGGCTGCGCTCAATTGCTCGGTCTCGATCAGGACGTGCCCGCCGGCCCTTGCAGTACCGATCGGCAGTGCGCCCCGAATCAACGCTGCGAGTCTGGCTCATGCCGTCCTAGCGGAGGTTCAGGCACGGGTGGCAGCGCGGGCGGCAGCCGGAGCTCTGGAGGCGCGAGCAATTTACCGGGCAGCGCCGGGCTCGGCGGTGAGCTCGCCGGTAGCGCGGGCAGCGCCGGCAACGAGGAAAGCGGAGCGGCCGGTCAGAGAAGTGGTGGCGCGGGCGGCCCGGGCATCCCTCCGGAATGCTCGTCGCCGGCCGATTGCGCGGGCCGCGACAACGACTGCGCGCAGCGCACCTGTGTCGACGGCAAGTGCGGCGTGGACTACGCCAAGCACGGTGACCTTGCGAGCGTTCAGGTCGCTGGCGATTGCCAGAAGGCGATCTGCGACGGCTCCGGCGCCTTCACCACGCAGGCAGATGACGATGACGTGCCGGACGACGGCAAGGTGTGCACTTTGGACCTGTGCAAGAACGGCGTGGCTTCGCACTCCTTCGCCTCGACTACCACGAGTTGCGGCGCGAGCTCGCAGTTCAAATGTGACGGCATGGGCGTATGCGGCGGCTGCACGCAGGATGCCGACTGCGGGCTCAACGGCTTGTGCGCAACCTACAGCTGTGTGGCTGGCATGTGCAAAAACACGTTCGTCGGCAGCGGTCAGGGCACGCTTCCGAACACGGTCGGCGATTGTAGGAAGAACGTGTGTGACGGTATGGGCAACCCGACCGTGATTGCCGACAATGCCGACCTACCCAACGACAACAACCCGTGCACGAAGGACCAATGTTCGAACGGCCTGCCCGTCTTTCCGCCGCAAAGCAACACGACCTCGTGCGGCGCGCTCAGCACGTGCGATGGCGCCGGCAACTGTGTATGCACGGATACCAAGGCTTGCGACGGGAAATGCGGGAATTTGAAGGATTCTTGCAATCACCAACGAGATTGCGGCAATCCTTGCACCGGACACGACACTTGCGGCGGTGGTAGCGTCGCAAACGTCTGCGGTTGTGATTCGACCCCGCCGGACTGCGGCGGGAGCTGCTCCGGCAA
>Ga0302322_100003363_pt1 | contig 13721 bp, 8 predicted proteins | sample Fen_T0_2_FD_203757 | JGI IMG/M metagenome (GOLD analysis project Ga0302322, IMG submission 203757) | Peat permafrost microbial communities from Stordalen Mire near Abisko, Sweden - Fen_T0_2 | ecosystem: Environmental > Terrestrial > Soil > Wetlands > Permafrost | place: Sweden: Abisko...
CTTGGCCTCGAACTCGTTGGGCGCCACGGCAAGCGGAATCGGCGGCGATTCGGCCAGCTGCACGGTCGGCACCATGCGCAGGCGCGCCTGCATGGCCGCATCCTCGGCCAATACCCGGCCGGCCAGCGCCAGGCGCTCCGGCGAGGCGAAGCCGGGAATGCCGGCCTGCTTGAGCTGCCCCAGGGTGGGAGCGATACTCGCGGTCAGGCCCATGGTGGCGAAGGCGCGCGGCTTGTCGGTGTTCAGGCCGGCGAGTGCGGCCACCGGATCGACGGCCGCCGGCTCGTGGATGGTGAACATCAGCACCGCGTCGATTGCCGGGTCGTCGGCCAGGGCCCGCAGCACCTGCGGAAAAGCGGGCGAGGGCCGGCCGGTGTCGACGGGGTTTTTCATGAAAGTGAGGGGCGGCAGGAGGCCCTGGATTTTCGCCACGGTCGCCGGCGCCAACTCGGGCACGTTGATGCCGTGAAACCGGAGCTCGTCGATGATCAGCAGTCCCGGCCCGGCCTGGCCGGTGATCAGGCCGATGCCGGCATTCGCCTTGGGCGCGATGCGCCGCGCGGCCAGGGTAATGGCCGCATCGACCAGCTCATCGGTGGAGGCCACCACCACCGCGCCAGCCTGGGTCAGCGCCGCGGCCTTGCGGGCGTGCGAGCCTATCAGGTTGCCGGTGTGGCTTTGCGCGAAGGCGCCGACGTCGGCGCGCCCGGCCGGCAGCGCGATCACCGCCTTGTCCGGAGAGACACGGCGGATCGCTTCGAACAGCTTGCGCCCTTCGCGCACGCCTTCCAGGTGCAGGGCAATCGCGTGGGTGCTCGGGTCCTCGGCCAGCATGTCGAGCACGTCGGCGGCATCGATGTCCACCGCATTGCCCAGCCCCGCGGAGAGCGTCACGCCGTGACCGGCGGCATGCAGCATGAAGGCCAGGGTCAGGTTGACGCCGCCGGACTGGGCCACCACCGCGATGCGCCCGGGCACAAGCGCTTCGACGCCGGGGGCGAAGCTGGCGAAGGTGCGCGCCGGCGGGTTCATGTAGCCTGAGGTGTTGGGGCCGAGCATGCGCAGTCCGGTGTCGCGGCAGATCGCGCCCAGTTCCTCCTGCAGCTTCAATCCTTCGTCACCGGATTCCCCAAAACCGCCGGAGATGATGAATATGCCGCCGCAGCCGGCCGCTGCCGCTTCGCGGGCCGCGCCCACGCAGGCCGCCGCCGGGATGGCCAGGATCACCAGATCCACCGGGCTGCCGATCGCGGCAATCGACGGGTAGGCCGGAAAGCCGGCGATCTCGGTCGCCTTGGGATTGATCGGATAGAGCTTGCCGGGAAAGCCGCGCAAGGAGTTGACCGCCTGGTAGCCGGCCTTGTTGGTGTCGGCCGAGGCGCCGACGATGGCGATGGACTGCGGGTTGAACAGGCGCTTGAGATTGTCGGATCGGGACATGTCGAAGTCTCTAGGTGGACGCGTACGCGAGGGGCGATGGCAACTGGGCAGCCGCGATTATCGGTGATTTGCCGATCCGGCGAGCCTGCGGGCGGTGCGCGTCCGATCGGTAGGGCGCCGCATCGCGCGGAAGCCTTCCAGCAGTTTGTTGAAACAGAGAGGCTTCTCCCCTTCGACAGGCCAGCTCTTTGTCCCCCGAAGCCAGGAGGCCCGTGCCGCGGGGGCCTAACGCATCAAGCGACTTTTCATCACGGTCATGATCAGAGTTGAACAGTCTCTAGGGAAACGCTGAATAAGTCCCGAAAACCGGGAGGTGCAAGACTAACCTCTCTCTGAGATCGGGGGTTGTTAAGGGGGCGCAGCCCACTTAATCAGTGATTCTCTAGGTGCCCGGTCGCACCACGCTGTGCGGCGGCTTCACAAAATGGATAGGCACCGCGCGGATCGGCCGCGGCGTGACGCCAAAGGCGGCCAGCTTGCTGTCCAGGTGCTTCCCGTCCGGATTGGCGAGCGCGGCCTCGCGCGCGGTGCGCAGCGCGGCGGCCAACCCGATGCAGTCGCTCGCGGCCAGGTCCTTGCCCTCGATCAGGGTCTCCATGATGCGCTTGAAGTTGTCCTTGCCGCGCCGGTTGGTGTCGCCATAGCCCTTGATCAGGCGGCCCAGTTGGGTGACCTCCAGGGCCAGTGCCTGCGATGCGCCCGCCGCCGCGCGCAGCGCGTCCAGCCAGCGCACGATCAGCGCCTGCTCCTCGACGTAGCGCGCGCTGCGCGGGCGCCAGGGCTTGAGCGCCGCCATCAGGCGCAGCATCAGGAAGCCCGCCACGCCGGTGGTGCGCAGATGCATGCCGACATTGAGCTTGTGCTCCCAGCCGCGCTTGCGCGCCCAGGCCAGGACTTTGCGCGCCAGCAGCTCGGGCAGCACGGAAGCGAATTCGTCGATGCCGGGCTTGAGGAATTCGATGACGTGCACGGTTTCGCCCGCGCGCGCCTGCACCTCGGCGCGCACCTCGGCCAGGCGTGTCGCGCTGATCTTGACCTGGGCGACGCGGATCAGGTCGTCAAAGCACATCCACAATGCCAGATAACGCGCGGTCTCGCGGGTCAGTTCGCCATCGCCGCGGTCCAGTTGCGCGACCGCGCTGACGCGCTCACGGAACAATTGCGCATATGCAGGATTCTGAAACGCGGCTGTACGGCGCTCACCCTCGGCGGCGAATTCGCGCGCCGGCACCGGCAGGGTCGCGAGCCAGTCGGCGGTGGCAGCGGCAGGATCGCGCCCGTCGCCGCCCGCAGCCTTGCCGCCAAGGAGCTCCTGCCCGACGTCAGCATGCGCGCCGTTGCCCAAGGCGCGCGCATACGCGTCGGCAAATGCCTTCAGGCTGGCCTCGGCGCCCTTGCCGCCGCTGCGGATCGCCGCCTCGCAGGCCTCGCGGGTCAAGGGCCAGGCGTTCGCGCCGGCCATCGCGCCGAACAGGGTGGCGGAGATCACCGTGCCATGGGCGCGGGTCACGGCGTCCATGTCGAACAGCACGGCGCGGCCCGCCATCGCGTTGGCGGCGGCGATGATCTGGCCGGTCTGGAAGCGCCCGTCGCCCATCTGCATTTTCTCGGCCACCGCGTAGACGCGGTGGCTGGACGACACCACGGTGGTCTGGCGGCTAACCATGCCGCGCTCTATCATGCGACCGCACTCGAGCAGCTCGGACACCGCCAGCAGGTCGACGTCGCCCGGCATCGGGTTGAGCGCGAGAATGGGCCGCTTGCTGCCGGGCTCGCTCTTGAGCGGAAAAATTTCCAGGTAGTAGGTGGTGGCGCCGGTGCGCTGCGCCACCCCGGGTATGGAGGTGGCCTGCACGGGGTAGCCGCTGTGCGCGGCAGCATGGACGATCCAGTCGGCCAGCACGCCGCCGCCTTCGCCGCCCAGGGCGGCGATGAGTATCTTGACTGGTTTGACCATGGTTGTTGATTGAGTCATTTTCGCTCCTTCACGCCGGGCGCAGCCAGCCGGTCAGGGCCGACGCCACCTTGTCGCGCGCCCGGTCCCACCAGTTGGGGTTCTGCACGATCTCGGCGCGGTAGAACGAGGGACAGAGCACCGCCGCGTGCGCCACCTCGCCGCACAGGCCGCAGCCGACGCAGCCGTTGTTGACGTGCGCGACCGGGTCGACCTTGAGCGGGTCCTTCGCGTCCTTGACCGTCAGCGACGGGCAGCCCGACAGGCGGATGCAGGAATGGTCGCCGGAGCACACCGCCTCGTCGATGCCGTAGCGCACCCGCACCACCCGCTTGCCCTCCTTCAACGCCTGTGCGTTGGCGGGTTTGAGGCGGCGCTGCCGTTCGAGCTGGCATTCGCCCTCGGCGATGATCACCTTCAGGCCGTTGTAGCTGCTGGTGAAGGCATCGCGCATGGTGTTCACCATGTCGGCCACCTGGTAGTTGTAGACCGTGCGCATCCAGCGCACGCCCATTCCTTCCAGGGTGGACTCGATGGTGATATTACTGTGCACCGAGCTTTGCCCTTGCGCGGTGACGCGCGCCGATTCCAGGGGCGAAGAGATGATCTCCTGGGTGCCGGTGGCCGAGGAGTAGCCGTTTTTCATGATCACCAGCACGCCGTCACCATGGTTGAACAGGCTGGACTGGATCCCCGAGAGCAGGCCGTTGTGCCAGAAGCCGCCGTCGCCCATCACCGCCAGGGCGCGCTTGTTCATCATCGAATTCACGCCCGCGGAAGAAGCCATGCCCATGCCGTAACCGAGGATGGAGTTGCCCACCGAGAAAGGCTCGAAGGTGGCCAGGGCGTGGCAGCCGATGTCGCCGGCCACGTGCACCTCACCCACCTCGCGTTCGACCAGTTTCAGTGCTGAGAACACCGGGCGCTCCGGACAACCGGTGCAGAAGGTCGGCGGGCGTGGCGGCACGTGGCCGCCGAGACGTTCATGCGCTTCGACCCGCAGCGCGTCCAGGCCGTCCAGCCAGGCCGCGGTGGCGGTGAGGTCCACGCTCTTGTCGTATTGGCGCAGCAGGCGCGTCAGGCCGCGCAGGATCACCTCGGCGGTGTATTCACCGGCCATCAGCAGCAGGTCCTTGCCGTGCAATAGGGTCTGCCCGTGCAAATTCGCGTGCGCGCTCTCGCCGTCCATCGCGGCGCGGCGCAGAATCGAGCCGATTTCGTGCTCGATGAACTCGGGCTGGCCTTCCTCTATTACCAGCACGGCGCCCTTACCGGCGCAAAAGCTGGTGATCTGTTCCGGCACCAGCGGATACACCGCGTTGAGCGTGAGTATCGGGACGCCGGTTTCGCCGTAGGCATCGGCGAGGCCCAGCATCTGCAGCGCGCGGATCAGGTTGTTGTACAGGCCGCCCTGCACGATCAGGGCCAGCGGCGCCTCCTGTGGCCCCGTCACATCGTTGATGTGGTGCTCGACGATATAGCGCCGCGCCGCCGGCAGGCGCACGTCAGTCTTGAGCTTCTCCTGACGAAAGGTGGCGGGCGGATGCGCCAGGCGCTCGTAGTTGAACACCGGCGGACCGTCCAGGCGATTCCTGGTGGAGATCAGCGGCGCGCGGTTATCGCTGGCGGCGAACTCGCCCTGCACGTGGCAGGCGCGGATCCGCAATTCCATCATCACCGGCGTGTTGGAGGCTTCGGAAAGGGCGAAGCCGTGCTCGACCATGCGCACGATGGTGGGCAGGTCCGGGCGCGGATCTAGCAGGGCCATGGAGCTTTTCAGCGCGTAGGCGTGGCTGCGCTCCTGGATCACCGAGGCGCCTTCGCCATAATCCTCGCCGAGCACGATCAGTGCGCCGCCCACCACCCCGGCCGAGGCGAGATTGGACAGCGCATCGGCAGCGACGTTGGTGCCGACGATGGATTTCCAGGTGACCGCGCCGCGCGCCGGGTAGTTGATCGAGGCGCCCAGCATGGCAGCGGCGGAGGCTTCGTTGGAGCAGGCCTCGACGTGCACGCCTAGCTCATCCATGTACTCGCGCGCCTGCACCATCACATCGAGCAAGTGCGAGACCGGCGCGCCCTGGTAGCCGCCGACATAGGACACTCCCGATTGGAGCAGCGCCTTGGTGACGGCGAGTATGCCCTCGCCGCGAAAGGTCTCGCCTTCACCCAGCTGCAGCGACTTGATTTCTTCGGTAAAGAGTCTTTCCATACGCTTGTCTCCGGCGGCGGTGCGCAATAGCCCGGCACGAAGCCTGGCCAGCGCCGTGCGCGACCGCTTATGGCGCGGTGTCTGCACGGCAGAGGGTGAAAATAAGCCTCCGCAGCCCATCTGTCAAATCAATAAAGGCAATGTGATACATTGATCACATGGATATGACTCGCGGCCTGATCGCCCGCGCCGACCTCAACCTGCTCAAGCTGATGGTGGCCATGCTCGACACCCGCAGCGTCACCGCCGCCGGCGCGGCCCTGGGCCTGACCCAGTCGGCCACCAGCAGCGCCCTGGGGCGCCTGCGCGAACTGTGCGCAGACCCGCTGTTCGTGCGCACCCCCACCGGCATGGAGCCCACCTCCTACGCCCTGCGATTTGGCGAGGACGTGCGCGCCGCCCTGCAGACACTGGAACTGAGTTTCGCGCGCCAGAGCGGCTTTGATCCCGCAAACTCGACGCGGCGCTTTCGCCTGGCCCTCTCCGACGTCGGCGAATTCATCTTCCTGCCGCCTCTGCTGGCCGCGATCGCCAAACTCGGTCCGCGCCTGGCAATGGAAGCCGAGGCGGTGCCGCGCGAACTGCTCGCCGCCGCCCTGGCCGAGGGCCGGATCGATCTGGCCATCGGCGTGCTGCCGGCGATGAAGGGCGGCATCCGCCAAAAGACTCTGTTCCGCGAGTCGCATGTGTTGCTCACCCGCGCCAACCACCCTCTGGCGAAAAAGCCGAGCCGCGCCGGGTTTCTGGCCGCCCGCCACCTGGTGGTGACACCGCGCGAAACCCAGCACTATGGCGCCGAGGGCCTGCTGAACGAGATGGGCGCGGCCGCGCGCATCGCGGTGCGGGTGCCGCACTTCCTGGCGGTGCCGCGCCTGATCGAACATGACGACTTGGTGGTGATCCTGCCGCGCATGATCGCGCGCCTGTTTGCCGCCGCGTCGTCCGGCACCGCCGCGGCCAGACTGGTGTACCGCGAACTGCCGATGCCCGCGCCAAGCCTGGATATCAAGCTATGCTGGCACCAGCGATTTGAAGAGGAGCCGGCGAACCGCTGGTTGCGCGAACATTGCGTGCGCCTGTTCGCCGGCAAGGCACAGGAGTAGCGGCGCCACCCTGCAGGGCAGGCAAGCCGGTATTTGCCGGCCGACCTTGCGCAAACAACGCCTAGGCGCGCTTGCCCACCATCGGCTTGACGAAGCGGATCTGCTGCTCGCGCGGCGGCAGGGGCTTGATGCCGTGCTGGCCCAGGGTCTTTTCCAGATTGCGTCCATCCGGGTCGGCAAGCGCGGCTTCGCGGGCGGCGAATATCGCCTTCGCGCGCGTCGCATCGTCCATGCTCAGTTCGCCTTCGACCAGGTTGTCGAAGATGCGGTTGAAATTGGCCTTGCCGCGCTTGTTGGTGTCGCTATAGCCTTTCACCAGTCGCGCGGTGAGGGCGATTTCATAGGCCAGCTTGAGGTCGCGGGCAGCGGCCGACTCCACCGCCTTCAGCCAACGCGCTATCAGCCCCTGCTCTTCCGCGTAGCGCGCGGTGCGGCGGCGCCAGAAGCGCAGGCCCGCGGTGGCGCGCAGCAGCATGAAGCCGAACACCGAGTTGGTCTTGATGTACATGCCCACCGACATCTTCCCGGCCAGGCCGCGTTTGGTGGCCCAGGTGTGAAATGAATGCGAGAGTTTAGGTGGCAGCATGCCGCTGATCTCGTCCAGGCCGGGCTTGAGGTATTCGATGATGTGCAGCGGCTCGTCATCCTTCGCCAACACTTCCTCGCGCACGCGGGCGAAGCGGCTCTTGCGGGTTTTCAGGTCGGCTACGCGGATCAGGTCCTCGAAGCTCATCCACAGTGCAAGATAGCGCGCGGTCTCTGTGGCGAGCTTGCCGTCGCCGGTGTCCAGGCGCGCGATGCCCGCCAGGCGTTGCAGGTACAGGTCGGCGTAGGCGCGGTCCTGGTAGTCGAGCAGGCGCTTGACGCCTTCGCCGACCACCTCGCGCGCTGCGGCCGGAAAATCGGCGATGTTCGGGACGCTGCCCGTGGCCGAGGGTCGGGCCACGGCCACCGCCACTTCGGGCAACTTGCCGCCCGCCGCTGCAAACCCCGCCGCGAAGCCGCGCAGGCTCCCCTCCACACCCTTGCCAGAGGCACGTATCGCCGCCTCGCAGGTCTCGCGGGTCAGCGGCAAGGTGCCTGAGCCAATAATCGCGCCGAACATCACTGCCGAGATCACCGTGCCCGTCTCCTGCGTGGCCTGCTGCATGTCGAACAGGATGGACTTGCCCGCCAATTGCGGCGCGGCTGCAATGATGCGCTCGGCATCGTAACGGCCGTCGCCCATTTGCATTTTTTCGACCGTCGCATAAATACGGTGGGTGGACGCCACCAGGGTGGTGCGAGCGCTGATGTAGCCGTTTTGCATGGCCCGCCCGGCCTCGACCAGCTCGGAGGCGGCCATCACGTCGATGTTCGACGGCGATGGCGTCAGCGCCATGATGGGCATGCGCCCGCCGAGTTGCGCGGAGGGCACCGGGTAGATCTCGATGTAATAGGTGGTGGCGCCGGTGCGCTGGGCCACGCCGGGGATCGAGGTGCTTTGCACCGGCAGGTCCTGGCGCTGGGCGGCATCGACCAGCCAGTCGGCCAGCACGCCGCCACCTTCGCCGCCCAGGGCGGCAAGCAGGACGGTCAAGGGGCGATTCGGATAGGGCATGCGATGTTCTTGGATGGGTTCAGGCGGGCTGCATCAGCCCGATGACGTTGGAACGGACCCTGGCCAAGAACTTGTCCCACCAGTTGGCGTTTTGCACGATCTCGGCGCGGAAGAATGAAGGACAGAGCACCGCCGCGTGCGCCACCTCGCCACACAGGCCGCAGCCGACGCAGCCGTTGTTCACATGCGCGACCGGGTCCAGGCGCAGCGGGTCGGTGGAGTCCTTGATGGTCAGCGAAGGGCAGCCGGACAGGCGGATACAGGAGTGGTCGCCGGTGCAGGTATCCTCATCGACGCCGAAGCGAGTCCGCACGACGCGCTCGCCGCGCTTGAGCTTTGCCGCATTGAGCGGCTTGATGCGGCGCTGGCGCTCGAGCTGGCATTCGCCCTCGGCGATGATGACTTTCAGGCCGTTGTATTTGGAGGTCATCGCCTCCTTGAGCACGTTGAAGGTGTCAGTGACGTGATAGTTGTTGACCGTCTTCATCCACTTCACGCCCATGCCCGTCAGGGTGCGCTCGATGCCCATGTCGGTGGCGCGGTGCTCCTGCGACTGGTGCGGGCTGGAGGGTATTTCCTGGGTGCCGGTGGCCGAGGTATAGCCGTTCTTCATGATCACCAGGATGCCGTCGTCGTCGTTGAACACCGCGTTCGACACGCCCGACGACAAACCGTTGTGCCAGAAGCCGCCGTCGCCCATCACCGTCACGCTGCGCTTGGCAAACAATGGGCCGATCGCGCTGTTGCTCGCCAGGCCCAGGCCGTAGCCGAGCACGGTGTTGCCGATATTGAAGGGCGGTAGCGAGGAGAAAAGATGGCAGCCGATGTCGGCCGACACGTGATACGCCCCCGCCTCGCGCTCCAGCAGTTTCATCGCGGAGAACACCGGGCGCTCCGGGCAGCCGACGCAAAAGCCCGGCGGCCGGTTCGGCACCGGCGCGCCCAGCAATTCGGCGGCGCGCTTCTTGACGCCGGTGATGCTCTCGTAGGCCTGGTGCAGGTTGGCAGTATCGACGCCCCGGGGAGCCGCAGCCTCGATGAATTTGGTGAGGCCACCCAGCATCACCTCGCCGGTGTATTCGCCGGCCATCGGCAACACGTCCTTGCCATACAGTTTCGTTTGTATATCGGCACGGCGCAGGATAGCGTGCAGCGCGTCCTCGATGAAATTGGGCTGGCCTTCTTCCACCACCAGCACCGCGCGCTTGCTCGCGCAAAACGCGTCTAGTTCTTCCGGGATCAGCGGGTAAGTGACGTTCATCACGTATAGCGGCACCTGGGACTCGCCGAACGCATCGGCCAGCCCAAGCTGCTGCAAGCCGCGGATCACCGCGTTGTACATGCCGCCCTGCAGGGCGATGCCAATGTCGGCCAACGGCCCGTCGAACACCTCGTTGAGCTTTTCGCGCTTGACGAACTCCACCGCCTGCGGCCAGCGCTGCTCTATTTTCTGCTTTTCCTGGGTGTAGGACGACGGCGGCAGGACGATCTTGCCGTAATCGAACACCGGCTCGGTCATCAGCGCATTGCGCGAGATCTTCGCCGCCACATTGTCCTTGGTCTCGAAGGAGCCATGCACATGGCAGGCGCGGATGCGCAGTTCGACAAACACCGGACTGCTGGACGCCTCGGAGAGTTCGAACGCCTTCTCCACCATCTTGACGATGGTCGGCAGATTCGGGCGCGGATCGAGCAGCCAGATCTGCGACTTCATCGCAAAGGCGTGGCTCCTCTCCTGCATGATGGAGGAGCCTTCGCCATAATCCTCGCCGATGATGATCACCGTGCCACCGGTGACGCCCGAGGATGCCAGGTTGGCGAGCGCGTCCGAGGCCACGTTGGTGCCGACGGTGGACTTCCAGGTCACCGCGCCGCGGATCGGGTAATTGATCGAGGCGCCCAGCATGGCAGCGGCGCCGGCCTCCGAAGCATTGGCCTCGAAATGCACGCCCAGGTCGTCCATGATCTCGCGCGCGTCGGTAAGCACGTCGATCAGGTGCGAGATCGGCGCACCCTGGTAGCCGCCCACGTAGGAGACGCCCGACTGCAGCAGCGCCTTGGTGACCGCGAGTATGCCTTCGCCATGGAAGGTTTCCCCCTTGCCCAGGGTAAGCAGCTCGACTTCCTTCTTGAATGACCGTTCCATAGCCCGCGCTTCCGTCGCCCATGCAGTGTTTGCCGTGAATCAATGATAACGCCTGGGGTGCGCAAACCCAAGCGTCAACGACATTGATTCGACTAGCCAGATCACCCCGCGCCTGCCGGGGCATAATGGTGCGTTATTGCGTCACTGCTGCATTCACCCGGTGCGCGGTGCCGGGACCAAACCGGAGGAAGCAAGACATGGGCAAGCTGCGCCACATCGCCATCACCGTTCCCGACCCCTGGGCGGCGGCGGAGTTCTACCGCCAGGCCTTCGGCATGACCAAGGTAGGCGAAACCGACCACGCCCTGGCGCGCGGGGTTTACCTTACCGACGGTGTGGTCAATCTGGCCCTGCTGCATTACAAGACCGAGGCGGCTGCCGGGGAGCGCGGCTGCGATTTCGTTGGCCTGCACCACATTGGCTTCTGGGTGGATGATGCCGCGCAGGCACGGGCCCAAGTGGAGGCTGCCGGCGCCAAGTGGTGGACCGGAGAAGCGCCCAAGGAAGGCAACGCCTTTTACGAAGTCAAGTTCCACGACCCGCACGGCATTCCCTTCGACATTTCCACCAGCGGCTGGGCCGGTGCCTCCAAGGACGGTACGCCGGGCGGCGCGGGCCCTGCGCTGCGTCACGCGGGCCAGGTGGCGGACCGCGGCGCGCCTGAGCCCAAAACTTAGGACGCGGCCTTTACAACGGCACCCGGTTGGGCGCCGGCTGGCCGGCCAGCACCGCGTCTATATTTGCCAGCAGCAGCTTGAGCTGGTTCCAGATCACTTCCGGTGTGCGCCCGGCCATATGCGGGGTGAACAGCACCTTGTTGCTTTTGAGCAGGGCCTCGGGCACCACCGGCTCGCCGTCGATCACGTCCAGCCCGGCGCCGGCGATGCCGCCCTTCTCCAGCGCCGCGATCAGCGCGTCGGTATCGACCACGCTACCGCGCGCGATGTTGATCAGGAAGCCGTCCTTGCCCAGAGCCTCGAGCACCGGCGCATTAACGATGCGCCGGGTCGCCGGGCCGCCCGGGCAGGCCGCCACCAGGAAGTCCGAATCGCGCGCCAGGTCGATCAGGTTCGGGTAGTGGCGCCAGGGCACCTCGGGGCGCGGGTTGCGCGTGTTGTAGGCCACCTCCATGTCGAAGGCGGCGGCGCGCGCGGCGATGCGCAGGCCGATATTGCCCAGGCCGATCAGCCCGAGGCGCTTGCCGTTCAGGCTGGGCCGGTAGATGCGGCTGGTCTCCCACTTGCCTTCGCGCACCGCGCGGTCGGCGCCCACCAGGTCGCGGGCAATGCCCAGCATCAGCGCCAGGGTGTGGTCGGCGACATTGGCATCGTTGACGCCCGGCGCGTGGGTGACGACAATGCCGCGCGCCCGCGCCGCCGCATGGTCCACGTTCTCAAAACCGGCACCGAAGCAGGAAATGATTTTCAGCCCCGGCAGGGCCGCGATCGACGCCGCCGGCAGGCCGATGGAGCCATTGGTGAGCACCGCGATCACCGGCTTTTGCGCCGCCTGGGCGGCGAATTCCGGTCCCGGCCCCTTGGTGTGGATCACCTCGAAGCGCTCGGCGAGCGCGGCGACGATTTCTGGCTTGACGGGGATGGTGATCCAGAGGGCGGGACGGGTGCTCATGCGAGTTCCGGTGAAGGTCGGGTAGGGAAAGGTGCGGTGGAAATTCTGGCACAGGTCAGCCCGGACGTGGGCGTGGGTTGCCCATAAGCCAGATTCCGCCGCGCAGTTGGCCCACCGGCCGGGCGGGAAGATCCGCCGATCGCGCTATCATCCACGCTTGCAGGTTTCTCCTCGCGAGCCATCCGTTTTCCCCGATCCCCCAGCCCACCACCGTCGTTCCCGGCAAGCCGCGGCATGACGCGCAACCGATTGTGAGTTTCCGCCCCATGAGCCAGCAGCAACCGATGTTCAACCTGTCCCCCGCCGCGCGCCGGCTGATGGCCGAAATCGGCCCGATCTGGGGCAGCAATATCCAGAAGCACCGCGGTCACGTAGTCGAGGCCTATACGCCGCTGCACCAGGCGGTGAGCAAGGCTGGCATCGAGGTCAGCCACGACCTGGCCTACGGTCCGCACGAGCGCCAGAAGCTGGATGTGTTTAAACCCACTCAAGCCAAGGGCGCGCCGGTGGTGGTATTCGTACACGGCGGCGCCTTCGTGCGCGGCAACAAGAGCGACAACGGCGAGATCTACGACAACGTGCTGTACTACTTCGCGCGCAAGGGCTGCGTCGGAGTCAACGTCGAATACCGCTTGGCGCCCGAATCGCAATACCCCGGCGCCGCCGAGGACGTGCGCGATTCGCTGGCCTGGATCCGCGCCAATATCGCCCAGTACGGCGGCGACCCGCAACGGATCTTCCTGATCGGCCATTCGGCCGGCGGCACCCACGTGGCCACCTATGTGTTCGACCCGGTGATGGCGCGCAAGGATGACGACGGCTTGGCCGGGCTGGTGCTGATCAGCGCGCGCCTGCGTGCCGACGCCCTTCCCGCCAATCCGAACGCGCAGGCGGTGCGCGCCTACTTCGGCGCCGACGAATCTCTTTACCCGGCGCGCTCGCCGGTGACCCACGCGGCCAACTCAACACTGCCGGTGCTGATCGCGATCGCCGAATTCGAGAACCCGCTGCTCGACGCCTACGGCGCCGAGATGTACCAGGCCCTGCGCCTGTCGCGCGAGCGCACCCCGCGCTTGATCCAGTTGATGGCGCACAACCACACCTCGATCACCGCGCACATTAACACCGAGGAAGACATCCTCGGCGAGGAGATTCTCGACTTCATGCGCCGCTGCTAGCCGATCAGCTTTGGCAGCCAAGTGGCAATTTCGGGGACGAAGAACACCAGGCCTAGCAGCAGCAGGCTCATCGCCACAAAAGGTGCGACAGCGCGGAAGATGTGCATCATGGTGACTTGCGGCGGGCAGACGCCCTTCATGGTCATCAAGAGCAGGCCGTGCGGCGGCAGCAGCAGGCCGAGCTGCATGCAGATCAGGAACAGCACGCCGAACCACACCTGATCCAGGTTCAGCGCCTGCACCACCGGCATGAAGATCGGCAGGGTGATCATCATCATGCTCACCTGGTCGACGAAAATTCCCAGGAAGATCAGGATCGCCATCATCGCGCACACCACCGCCCACGGCGGCAGGCCCTGGCCGGTGATCGCCTGCACCAGGCCGTTGGAAGCACCAGAGAACGAAAGTATCTGCGCGAAGGTGGTGGCGCCGACGATGATGAACAGGATCATCCCGGAA